>Ga0187852_1000197_pt1 | contig 65919 bp, 57 predicted proteins | sample June2016WEW_6_40_FD_134511 | JGI IMG/M metagenome (GOLD analysis project Ga0187852, IMG submission 134511) | Peatland microbial communities from SPRUCE experiment site at the Marcell Experimental Forest, Minnesota, USA - June2016WEW_6_40 | ecosystem: Environmental > Terrestrial > Soil > Wetlands... | reverse complement strand
CACCCTACGACACAGCCGCCACCCGTCTCAACACGCCCCCATTCCTGCGCCCAATTCCCCTCGTCTCGCCGCTCCTGCCTCCCGCCAGCCTCGCGCCCTCCCCCACTGTCTGAATCGCAGCTCTGCAATTCCTCCAATTGCTTTGCCTAGGATTACAGGTTAAACTTTAACTCGCAATAAGGGCTCAATCCTGACAATTCAAGAATCTGAAATCTAGCTCATGGTGCGGAGCCCGAAGTCTATTCCATCCTGATTACACACGTGCACAAAGGAGAAACTATGCAAATTGACCATGCGAAGCTCGAGAAATTCATGGGACAAGCGCTGGGTGAACTCGGCGCAGGCATGAACGCGGCCCTGGTGATCATCGGTGACAAGCTAGGCCTGTACAAAGCCATGTCGGGCGCCGGGCCGATGAGCTCGGCAGAGTTGGCCCAGAAAACAGGTACCACGGAACGGTACGTGCGCGAGTGGCTGTGTGCCCAGGCGGCAGGGGGATTTGTCAACTACGACGCTACTACGGGACGATTTATATTGCCGGACGAGCAAGCCTTCGCTTTGGCGGTTGAGGACAGTCCCGCCTATTTGCCGGGAGCATTTCAAGTCATCGCCTCGGTCCTTAAGGATGAGCCGCGCATCACGGAGGCGTTCCGGACGGGAGCCGGCGTGGGTTGGCACGAACACTGTGCCGACCTGTTTCAGGGTACCGAACGGTTCTTTCGCCCGAGCTATGCCGCTAACCTCGTAAGCTCCTGGATCCCGGCCTTGGACAGGGTAGGGGCGAAACTGCAAGCGGGTGCCAAAGTCGCGGATGTGGGCTGTGGACACGGAGCGTCGACAATCTTGATGGCCAAGGCCTATCCGAATTCGCAGTTCGTCGGCTTCGACTATCACGCGCCGTCTATTGAGTCTGCCTGGAAGGCCGCGGAAAAGGCCGGGGTCCAGGATCGGGTGGGATTCCAGGTGGCGTGGGCCAAGGGGTTCCCGGGAAAGAATTATGACCTGGTGGCGTTTTTCGATTGCCTACACGACATGGGCGATCCTGCCGGGGCGGCCGCCCATGTGCGGCAGTCCCTAGCACCGGGCGCAACTTGGATGATCGTTGAACCTTTCGCCCATGAGCGCGTCGAGCAGAATCTCAATCCGGTGGGGCGCGTGTTCTACTCGGCCTCCACCATGGTCTGCACTCCGGCTTCGCGCGCGCAGGAGGTGGGTCTGGCGCTGGGCGCGCAGGCAGGGGAGCAGCGGCTGCGGGAGGTGGTGATGCAAGGTGGGTTCAAGAGCTTTCGCCGCGCCACTGAGACGCCTTTCAACATGGTGTTCGAAGCTCGAGAGTGACTGGGTCGGGAATCGGAGCTTCCGGCATGGAGCGAGCCTCGCTTTTCATGTTTGCGGTTGCGCCGGTGACGAAGTGACCCCTCACCCGCCCTCGTCCCTTGGGCACCCTCTTCCCATGGGAGAGGGCTGAAAGTCACGTACGGGTGTGCTGGTCGCCTCAAGGGCGTGCTTGCAATTGCGGGGAATGGACTGGTTATCTCGCGAGCGCGCGCGCTTCTTCGAGGGTCCAAGGGGGTGTGCCTCCGGGTCGGCTGGCCACGAGGGCCGCGACACGATTGGCGAAGTCGGCAATTTCCGGCGCGGGCCATTGCAAGCTCAAGCCATGGACAAAGGCGGCGGCGAAAGCGTCGCCGGCGCCCACCGTGTCCTGAGTTTGCAGGGGATAGCCGGCCGCTTCGACATATTCCCCGTCCATCAGCATCACGCAGCCCTTTTCGCCGCGCGTGACGCAGGCGGCTTGCCAGCCAAACTCTTTGGTGTAGGAGCGGCAGAAATCTTCCAGAGAACGCGCGCCTTGCCCAAACATCTGGTCGACTTTCCCCGCTTCCTCCTCATTGAGTTTTACAACCTGGCCGCGTGGCATCATTTCCCGCACCAATTGCGTCGTGTAAGAGTCCTTGCGCAGGTTGACGTCGTATAGAAGCCGCGCGCCGCAGCGGGAATCGATCAACCGGTAGGTCAATCGCTTGGCCTGGGGGCTCATCTGAAAGAGGGTTCCGAAATAGATCCACTCAGGTTTCGGAGATAAGAGTTCCGCGAATTCGCCATCAGTAAGCTCAGGTGCGTCGTAAGCAGCGGGGTGATGAAGGGTGAACCGCGGCACACCGGCTTGGTCAAGTTCCACCGTCACGACACCCGTCGGGTGCGTATCGATCTCGTGGATGTAACGCGTCGAGAGGCCCAATTCTGTCATGCGCTCGAGCACGCGCTGGCCACGCGCATCCTTTCCGACGGCGCTCACAAAGAAAACAGTGTGCCCCAGGCGCGTGGCGTGGGCGGCGAAGTTGAGGGCCGTGCCCCCCAGGTATTCCTTGTCTCCGATGACGTCCCAAAGTACTTCCCCGATGCTGACGATTCTCACGATACACCCTCCAATACTTCCTCCACCCGAGTTTTCTGAACCGGGTGTAATGGCCCAGGATGGCCACCAAGCTAACCCTTCAAAGGGAAATTGGCAACACCGAAAAACTCCGAAAAATTCCGGGACAGAGGCGTTGATCGTGCTTCCCCGGGCAGGAAAAGTTGGGACAAATGCATCCTTGGACATTTGTTGAGCGTCGAATAAAATAGGTGGGCTAGGGGCGAACCCAAAATCGGAGTTAGTGGGCTGAGCACGCGGCAAGGGTCCGCTCGCAAGGGGAGTCGCACCCCCGCGAAGATACGGAGAGTGAAATATGCTATTTAAAAAGGGGCCAGAGATTCCGTCGTCGGAGATTACTCCGAAGTGGCTTTACTTGAACCGCCGGAAGTTCCTGGCGGGCGCGCTGGCGGGGCGAACGCTGCGCGAGTTGGCCTGGCCCTCGCAAAGGGTTTGGGCAGGAACCAAGCTGAATGTGGCCGCGAAGAGTCCGTTCAGCACCACCGAGGAAGTAACGTCTCAGGATGCCGTGACGCATTACAACAATTTCTACGAGTTTGGTACGGGAAAGGGAGACCCTGTCAAGAATGCAACGAACTTTCGCACTTCACCTTGGAGTGTGAAAGTAAGCGGGCTGGTGGACAAGCCTCGCACCTTCACGGTGGACGAGTTGCAGCAATTGGCGCCGCTCGAGGAGCGCGTCTACCGTCATCGCTGCGTGGAGGGTTGGTCGATTGTCGTGCCATGGGTAGGATATTCCCTCAAGGCGCTGCTGAAGGAAGTGTCGCCCCAGGCCAAGGCAAAATTTGTGGCGTTCGAAAGCTACTACAGCCCGGGCCAGATGCCTCTGGGGAGCAGTGCGGGAATAACTTTGCCGTATATTGAGGGACTCCGGCTGGATGAAGCCATGCATCCCTTGGCGCTGCTCTGCTTCGGCATGTACGGGGAAACGCTGCCCAATCAGGATGGCGCGCCGGTGCGCATGGTATTGCCGTGGAAGTACGGTTTTAAAAGCATCAAGTCGCTGGTCAAGATCAAGCTGGTGGAAAGAAAGCCGGACACCACTTGGAACCTCGCGAATCCTCCCATGTACGGGTTTTATTCGAACGTCAACCCCAACGTTGATAATCCCCGGTATAGCCAGGCCAAGGAGCGCCGCTTGGGTGAATTCTTCCGGCGTCCCACCCTGATGTTCAATGGCTATGACCAGGTCGCGTCACTATACGCGGGAATGGACCTGAAGAAGAATTACTAGAAATGGGGAGCGTTTGCGAAAAATCCTCAGCAGCAAAGGGATCAAGTTACCAGTGTTCGCGCTATGCCTCGTCCCGCTGGGGCAGTTGGCCTGGCGGGCGCTACACAATAACTTGACGGCCAATCCCATCGAGTACATCACGCACCAGATTGGCGATTGGACGCTGATTTTTATTGTCATCACCCTGGCGGTGACGCCGGCGCGCAAGCTCCTGCGGCAGCCGGAGCTCATTCGCTTTCGCCGCATGCTCGGGTTGTTTGCGTTCTTTTACGGGCTGCTCCATTTCAGCACCTGGATTGGGCTGGACAAGTTTTTTGATTGGGCGGATATGTTGGCCGACGTGCGCAAGCGGACTTTTATCACAGCGGGATTCACGGGTTTCGTGCTGATGCTTCCTCTCGCGTTGACCTCCACGGCAGGGTGGATTCGCCGCCTGGGAGGCAAGCGTTGGCTGGCCTTGCACCGGCTGATTTACATTGCCGCCATAGCCGGTGTGGTGCATTATTACTGGCTGGTGAAGTCGGACGTGCGCAAGCCGCTGTTTTACGCCGCGGTGGTGGTGTTACTTCTCGCCCTGCGGGTGGGTATTTGGCTGGTCGCGCGTCGCAGCAAAGCGGTGGGCCAAGTGCTTGAACCTAAGCCGACTACCGCCGAGACCGTGTGAAGGCTCCTGCCAATGCGTCAATTTCCCAAATAGCAATCCAAGAAGGCATGGGTTAGAGCCCAGGCTTGCCGGGCGGCGGCGGGGTTGTAACTCGACCGTACGTCACAGAAGAATCCATGGTCGGCGTCTGCGAAGTCAACATTCACGAAAGGCTTGCCGGCTTTGCGTAGAGCTTCTGCCACCGATTGCCTCTGCTCTGGCCCAATGTGTTTGTCGAGACCTCCCCAGAACAAAAGTTGGGGGGCGTGCAGATCGGTAGCGCGGTTGAGCAGTCCGGGACCCATGGGGTTCGGCGCGATGCCGCCGCCGTAAAACGAGACAGCGGCCTTGACCGGCAACACGGAATTGGTGAGGAACGAAGCGCGTCCACCCATGCAGAAGCCGATGCAAGCGAGGGGCGTCTCCGCTGCGCCCAGGTTCTCGCGCAGCCAGGCGTAAGCGGAGGTCGCATCGGCCTCGAGATCATGCTCCTTCAGGGCGCGCACGTGGGGCAGGGCAGCCTCGAAATTGTTGTAGGTCCCCTCGAACCCCGGCCCCGTGCGGTGGAAGAGTTCGGGGGCAAGAGTATGGTAGCCCTCACGCGCGAAGCGTTCCACAACGTCGCGGATATGCGCATTCACGCCGAAGGCTTCCTGAAATACTAAAAGGCCTGCGCGCGAGTGGCCATTTTGTGGCCGAGCTGCATACGCCCGCATCGTGGTTCCGTCTGAAACCTCCAAATTGACCCAACCCGCCTGAATCTCTGCCATGGGTTTTCCTCCCCTCTTCCGAGTAGATGTCGTTGGCGATTGAATTGATGCCCGCGGCTATTTTCCGCGCGCTTCACGGCTCCCGTCAACTCTGACATTGATACAAACATTGAATGCCGTGGGGACAACGATTCCGTCGAGCGAAGAGGCCGCCCCAACCGGCGATAAACCTTTGACTTCCAGATTCGTGGAAATGCGGGGAAGTGGGAGAGTGGTAAGTCGGATTCACAAAAGAAGGAGCCACGGCGAGTAGGTCAACCGTGGCTGAAGGCTTTAACAGAGTTCAAGGTCAGAAATTTGACTGACGTGGCTGATCGCGCTGGGTCTGCCTCCCATCGCCACCACGAATCCACGAGCCTTAGTTATCCGCGTCCGCCCAAATGTGAATCTGCGCGGTGGGTTGCGTTGTGCAGTTTCCTGCCGACCAGGTTACGGCGTACGCGATAGCCGCCGCGGATGATGCCGTTAAGCTAAACTTGTTGGATTGAATAGCTCCCGCCGCCAATGCTGGTGGGACGTTCATAGCCGAAAAAGTCTGGGTCTGCGGGGTACCCGATGGGTCAGTCCAAGTCACCGCTACCGCAGCCGTGGCATTGGTCGAACACGTTCCGCCCGAGCCCGATGCCGCTTGCCACATCGAGTAGTGAACCGTATAGTCATGGCTCGCCACTGGCGAGGCAATCAGGGTTCCGCTTTGGGTGGAGCTGAATGGTGCTGAGTTCGCATGCCCGAGGTTGTAAGCAACCCCGTCGCCCACGGTTGAGAGGTTGTTGTAGGTTGAAAAGGTCTTGCTGAGTTTGAAATTCCCAGTCCAACTGAAATTCCCCGAGCCAGGGTCAGAACTTGAATTGGCAATTCCTGTGGAGGGAAACATGTTCAATAACATGGTTGGCGTAAAGGTGTTCCCCGCAGTAAGTCCAGTATTACAGTAAAAAGTGAGGTTCGCTCCGCCAGCGTTGGGGCTAACCCAGCACCCGCCCGCGGCAGTGGCCACCCAATTATTTCCGTTATAGTATCCGCCCGAGCCGAAGGTTGACTGCCCTGCGTAGGAGGAACTCACCCAGCCGTCAAGTCCAATCGGCAGATAACTTCCACGCGGCCCATTGTTGCCGGGAAAGTTTAGGTTGCCCTCCGCAACGGTAGCGGCGATGGTGCTTGAGGTCATGATCCCCGCCGCCAGGCAGCCCTGGCGACATTGGTTGTAGGCGATGATCCAGTTGGCGAGTGAGTGAGTCCCGGTCGAAGGCCCGAGCATATAAGCGGCGTTGTAGAAGTACCACTGGTTGTGGCTCACATCAACGTTGTAAACGTTATCAGTGCCACCCGGGGTTCCGGCCTGAACACAATAGGTGGACGCCGCGCCGTAGCACTCAAGGTAGTTATTATGAAACTCTGCGCTGCGATACCCGCTGGCTGTGTCCGAAACCATAATCAGCGGCTGGGGGCCCGACATGACCTCGTCGTGGATGTCGAGTTGCGAGCCGACGTTTACCCAGTATCCGATTCCCGAAATGTGGGTGTTGGGGTTGGTTGGGGAGATTTCATTATCGACAAGGTTGTGGTGCAATGTCAGAAGGCTGAACCCGTTCCCCGTCGTGTCTTGCTCGTACAGGTCATTGTGGTAGAGTCCCGAATCATTTGTGTAGAAAGTGTTGTCGTGGACTTGCGTGCTCGTGTCACCCTTCAGGTAAATCGGGAAATTTAGCACCGCCGCTGTGGCTGCGTGGGTGTCAGATACCCCAGCGGAAGTCGTAAGCGTTAGAGAGGTCGCAGTAGAGGCCGTGCAGAGAGCGTTAAACACATTGTTAGCTGTGATGTCGAATCCGGTGATACTAAAATACAAGCCCGCATAGGCGTTGGAGCCCCCGCCGGTGATCGTTCCGGTGTAGACCGTGCTCCCCCCCGACGCTGTGGCGACCGAAGAGAGCGTAAAAGAGCCCCCACCCCAGTTCTCAAACAGGTTGCCGTTGATCTCAGAGTTCCACAGCTCTTGCTCCATCACGATACCTTCGAGCGCCGTGGCTCCGCCTTGGACGCCGCAGTTGGTGAAGCGCGAGCGCCCGAACGCCATCGGACTGCTACCGGGATAGGTCAGCCCTTGGGGGCCGAAGTCAATCAGGTATCCCGTACCGGATTGGACAATAATGGTTGTGGCCGGATTCTCGCACACAAATGTGACCGGGACGTTGTACAGCCCCAGCGCGTTGTTGCTCGTCGACGTGGCACCCGTCGAAAGCACGTTATAGTTGCCGGCAGGGAGATAGATGTAGGGCGAGGTTGTTCCGGCATTGACCGCCGCCGCAATCGCGGCAAAGGCCGCCTGATTCTGTGCGGCGGTGTTCGAGGTACTAACACCCCAAATCGGGTCCACAGCCTTCGTAATCGGGCCAACATAGGACGTTCCACCCGTGCACGATCCCCAAAGAGGGTCAGTTCCATTCGCGGTCAAACATTGGCCATTTGTACCAATCGGCAGTCGTACAGATAAACCCGAATGAAAGTAGTCCAGATCCCCCTCAGTGGTCTGAGGAGCCAGGGCGTTATAGGCTGCGGTCTTGGTCGTTTGCCCCGTACCACCGCCCGCGATTCCGAGCGTAGACGCCAACGCGGTGGCTGTGGTGGCCGTGGCCGCGTTGCCCGTGGTGTTCTGATTCCAGGTCGGCGGCGTGCCAGTCAATCCGCTGTAGGGCAGGCCCGTGGCATTAGTGAGAGTCAGCGCGGAGGGCGTACCCAGGTTGGGCGTGGTCATGACGCACGACACGGTAAGGCAAAGCGTGGCACCCGAACCGCTCGTGCCGAGCGATGTTCCCCAGGAAGACGATCCCGAATAGACCGGCACCCCGGCAACGCTTGGCCAAGTCATGCTCCCGCCGCCACCACACCCAGAGGGAAGATCGGCACATACCAACGCACGAAAAGTAGCGGCGCCGGGGGAACTGCCAGTGGCCGGTCCCGATAGAACTGTATTCGGCGCTTGTGGCGAAAGGAAGGTGGCGGGAAATGCCGCCAGGGTCCGCACCGCCGCCAGACCCACGGGTCCGGTAGATGGCACAAACCACGTTTCAGACCAGTAGGACGTGCCCAGAGAGGAAGTCAGGTTGTAGATGACCACATAAGAATCGTTTTGACCTGAGGGAGTGGCGCCCTGATTGGGGATCAGGCTCACCGTAAAGCTCCCGTTCGAAACCGGAACTTGGATGCGCCAACCCTGCGCAACGTTATGGCCATCGGCGCTTTGAAATGCCCCTGAGGCGCTGATGGTTATTGTCCCGTTAGCGGGCGACCCATCCGGACCCAGCAGGTTATCGGTAACGATGGTTTTGACCTGGGCCAAACCGGGTAACGGTAAAAGGCAGAAAGCAAACAGAAAAAGACAACGCACTATTTTTCTTTGCGGTTCCCAGCCCATTCTTTGTTGTTCGCCATCCAGTCTTATTGTCATAATTTATACCCTTATAATGATCAATACAGTATGCAATAACTCCCAGGTTCGATGATCGTGTTGTATGACCCGCTGCTCTCAACCTGAACCGTCAACGAGCCCGCGGTGGTACCGTTTTGAAGCATCCCGGTAAGGGAGTTCCCCCCAAAGGTGGTACTGGCTGTGCCGGTGGCCGTAGGCGATACCATGGCCGTGCCGCAGGTCGCCGCCGATTCGGCGACCGTGGTTGCCGTGGGCAGGTAGACAAACCCAAACTGCGAGGCGGTGGGGCTGGACGGGCAGCTAACGAGCAGGGTGGGCTTGTTACTCGTGTTGTTGCTCTGGATAAAAAGCTGGCACATCAAGCAATAGGTTTTGCTTGCCGCGACCGCGAACGTGCCGACCATGACCGCCGAGGTGCTGCTCGCCGTAACTGCGGAGGTGATGGTCCAGCGCCGAGGGATGCTTGAAACCACGCCAGAATTGGTTTCCGCGTCTTTGACGTAAACCCTGTCGCCGTCGTACCAATGATCACCGGCAGCGGGGGAGGTGGGCGCAGTGCCCGCGGGCGTGTTGAAGCTCGCAGCACTGCTGGTGGAGGGCCCGGAGGTTATTTTTCCGCCAGCGGTTATATTGCCGCTAGCGTCGTCTAATACGTTTTTCGCCGTGGACAGCTTGCCTGGAACATAGGCGTCGCCCGTCCCATTCCGTGTGGGGGCGGTATAGGCCTGTAAGGTGACCGACCCGTCATCGTAAAGCGGGAAGAGGGACGGAGGGACGCACGTCGCGAGTGATTGTGAGGTGGTACCTTTCAAAATGTCGATGCACTTGATTCCCGCAGCGGTGTACGCGAATGGACCTTTGATGATATTGTACGCGTCGCTCGCCGCTGACCCGGAATGAGTCTCCGCGACGCCGCCAGAATTCGAGCATACGAGCGTTGTAGAAGTGGAAGTCGGACAGGAAAATGTCCCATTATTCCCAGAATTTGTGAATCCGCTGATCGTAAAGGAGTTGTTGTTTAATCCGCCACTGGCGCCTCCCGTTATGGTGCCGGTATAAGTTGTCAGGCCCCCGCTCGCGGCAGATGCCGCCGTGAGGGTGAGCGTGTAGGGTCCAAGGGTCTGATTAAGTGGAACGCCATTGTAAGCAATGGGCGCGGTCTTATTCCCGCTTCCATCGACGGCCACCATCCAGTAATTGTAGGGAGTGGAACCGCTGCCCTGGCCCACCGTGGCGTCGCCTGAATAGCCGCCAACGGAAATTGGAGTGAGATTCAACGACGCGTAGACGGGATTAGGGATTTGAGTGGCCTGCCCTCCGGCAGAAGACCCATAAACATTACGGCCGAAAGAGGGGCCGCCGCTATTGCTCAAATCCACAACATCTATCCCTGGGGGGAGTTTGACGCCATGCGCGCCCTGCATGAGTATGGGCAATGACGCCTCGGCGGCCAGTCCCAGTCCAATGGTGTGGTCGTTCTCAAGATAGAAATTGTCTACCTGAAATCCACCCGTCTTTAGAACGATAGAGTATTTCGTGTTTTCGATGTCGAGCCCGTCAAATTTGATGGAGCTGCCGTTGAGAGCTCGCACGCCATAGCCGCTGGCAGCGGCATATCCGACGCTATTGTCATCTGTCGCCCAAGCGACGATGCTCCTCGCGTCCAGAGAGGCGGTGCTCACTCCCAGGTAAAGGGCCCCATGGCCGCTCCAAATTTCAAGATTTTCAAAGTCGTTGTAGCAGCCACACCCGCTATCAACCAGCTTGATCCCCAAATCAGATTCCGAGAAGATGTCATGCAAATGGGAACCCATGAGGGGCGCGGCAATCCCCCATCCGCCTGACTGAACCGCGAAGGTCCCTCCGGGTACATTTGTGGGTGCTGTCTCTGCGGTGGCGCCGGCGTTATTAAGCGTAAGTGTCGTTGTGGTCGACGCCGTGGCGGTAAAGTAGCCCTCGTTAAACGTGCCCTGGAAACCCCACACGCCAAACTCAAACCCGGCGCAAGCGTTGCTGCCGCACGTAGAAAATGTGCCCGTATAGACCGCATTACCACCGGATGACGCAGACACAGAAGTCACCGGAAGTTCCGGCCCTGCGGATGTCGTAGGACCGATCCAGATATGGTCGATTTCGACGTCGTTGGAGTTTCCCAAAGCGCCGTAGATGACCGGCGTGTAGTCATTTGTCGTGTTGGTCTTTATCAGAGACGTATACCCGCCCGATGTGGCGCCGTGGATGTGGACGCTATTTGAAAGGAGGAACTGGGTTCCGCTCGCCATGTTGATCGTCGTCGGACCCATCATCACGTCGCTATTTGCCGGAAACTGAATGTTCTGCGACATGGTCTGACTTCCGGTAAAACCCCGCAGATCAAAGGTGCACGGCCCTGGCGAACAATCGGAAATCGCGGTGTTAACCTTGGTGCTAAAGTCCACCCCTGGCTGCAAGCTGGCGTCGATCACGGTCGTCCCATTCCCCAATCCCGTGGAGGACCCGCCCCCGCTCCCGCACGAACCCCAGACGGGATCGGTGCCGTTCGAGGTCAAGCACAGGCCGCTGCTGCCGATAGACAAACGCGCATTCGAGTTGGAGTGGTAATAGTGCAAGTCGCCTTCCGTCGTGAGTGGCGAAAGGGCATTGAAGGCTGCTGATGTGGTGGTTTGTCCGGTACCGCCCCCGGCAATTCCCAGCGTGCCGAATGCCGGAGCGGCTGATCCTTGACCCAACAACGGGAGCCCGCTCGTTCCGGCCGCCGTCGATTTCACGGGAGAGGACGATCCCCCGCCGTACAACACGCCGTATTGGGTGGTACTGGTTTCCGTCAAATTCGGTACGCTGAGCGTGGCGGTTCCGGTTGAACCGGTATGCGCTAACGTGAGAGCCGAGTTCCCATTCGTTCCGCTGGCGACAACGTCCTGGAGCGACCAACTATCGGTCGCCGAAGCCGATCCGTTCCAGTACGCGCCCGAGAGATTGAGCAAGGGGCTTGATTGCGCAGTGCCGGAGGTTGCTGCCGTGGTGTTGGCCCAAGTCCAGTTGACGGGCGAAGTATGGTTGAATGTGGTCCCGTAGGCGGACATTGAGAGGGTAAGACTGGCCGCTGGATTGACCAGAGAACTCCAAGCAAAACTGCTGCTGCCGCTGCAAGAGCCCCATATGGGGTCAGTGCCATTGGAGACCAGGCACTGGCCATTGCCGCCCGCAGCCAGACGGGCGTTTGCGGAAGAATGGTAGTAGAGAAGGTCGCCCTCCGTGCTGAGCGGCGAAAGAGCAGTGAAAGCGGCTGGAGCGTTGGTCTGTCCAGTGCCGCCTTGTGAAACCGTCGCGGTCCCGCTGAGGCTGCTGAAACCCGGCTGCAAGCAGTTGGCATTTCCGCTGCTGGAAACACCCGTGGCCCAGGTGTTGCTACCGCATTGAGTGGGGCTGGAAGCCAGTGTGGTGGCGGTTGCCGCGTTGCCTGTCGTGTTGCTGGAGATCGATGCGGGTAGGTCCGCCGGCCCCAGGGCGCGAAAAGTAGGGGTGGCTGCCGGCCCTGAACCCGGCCCCGCCAAAACCGAGTTGGCCGTCTGAGTGAGGAGTTGCGGTGCAAGCGTTCCGCTCGAGGTGATCGGAGAGCCAGAAACAGTTGGGCTGAAAATGATGCCATCACCGGTCATCCCCACGCTGGTCACGGTGCCGGCGCTAGTCGCCCCACCCGAAACGAACAGCGTCCGCACGTCGGCGATGGATGAAATCGCCGTGTTGGTGGTGGCCACCGTCGCAATGGGGATGTTCCCGGTAGCAAAGCCCGTCGTGTTCGACCCCGGCGCGCAATTATTGGCGGCGTTGAGATACACATAATTCGTGGCACTGGCCGCCAGGGTAAGTGTGCCGCCGGCATAGGTTCGGACGACATTGCTGCACACGGCCGTCCCCGGGGCCAGATTCAGGGTCAGGTTTGATCCTGCCGTCGGCCAATACCCAGGGCCAAACCCTTGGACGAATTTGGCGTTGACGGGGAAGATCTCCTGGCCCGCCTGCGCCTGGGGCTGCTGCGCGCGAAGCGCAGTGACGAGTGACGAGTGACAAGTGACGAGCAGGAAAAGCAACGCCGCCAGTCGGAGTCTGAGGTCCGAAGTCCGAGGTCCGAAGCCCGAAGCCCCAACCCCGAATTCCGAACCCCGAGCCCTAAATCCTAAATCCTGAATCCTGAATCCTGTTTTTTTCACCATACCTGCACCTTCGCAGTCACCTCAGCGTCTGAGGCAACGAGATAGAGGTTTACGTCGTCCACGTCCGTCGGCGATTGCCACCAGATGGCTCCCGGGCTGGTCATGCGGACGTGCGCACCGATGGGGACGCGCCCTAACAAATGCGGTACCGTAAAATTGCCGGGGGCCGAGGGCGCCACCGGGATCTGCCCAAAGAGGGCTGTCGCCTGGGTCACGTTGGTGACCTGCGTCGCATTGGTGATAATGACCCCAATGAAGGCATCACCCGGATCCAGGGCGGCGAGAACGGAGCGGTAATAAAAGCTGCTGGGCCAATTTTCCTGTTGATAAAAGAGGTAAGAGGTGGCGCTTGCGGGAGCCGCGTCGGGAGCGGGGCCGGTGGGCGCGTAGCGTGAACCGTTGGCGTATAGTATGCCGTTCGTCAGGCTGGGATACAGGGAATTGGAGGTGGCGAGCTGAAAGCCGCTGACCAGGCCGTTTAAACCCAAGTCCCCCACCAGCGAGTCCACCACCGATGCCAGGTCGCTCATGAATGCTACATTGGCATCAAGCATGGACATGTTGAGGTCCATGTCCGACTCGTATTGAGTAATCCCATGCTGCGACTGGACAAAGCCCTTGCGGGGAAGCACTGTTCGCACGATTGCCATAGAAAGATCTCCAGGTCTTTGACTCTTTCAACTTCTCAACTTTTTCAACTTCTTCAACAGGTCGAAAAGTCGAACAAGTTGAAAAGTCGAAAACCCCAGCGTAGACGCGATCAATCTCCCGATACGCCCGCCGGCAGATTCACGCTCAACCTTTGGCAAATCGCCATGACCTTCGCCGTGCCTTGATTTTCCGCGCCGCTCGTTGACCAGTAGGTTTGGATCGCGACCTTGCCGTTGGCGTCGTTCACATCGAGTTGATAGGGGCAAACAATCAAACTGCCCTGGCCGGGATCGCTATTGGCAAGAGCCGGCGGGGTTGCTTGGCCCGGAACATAACCCGCCGCCGGCGAACGGGAGGAATAGAGAATCGGAATGAACAGGCATTCCGCGTAGCTGTAATTGTAGCCATCCACGGGAGAAACAGGGGGCGAAACGCTGTCGCCAGGGCCGTAGAATCCCATGTAGATGATCTCGCAACGCACGGCCCCAAACTTGGCGTTATGGGAAATTTTTGCCAGGGCGTAATCGGTCAGCGGCTGGCCGCCGGCAATCGTCGAGTCGGCCAAATCAAAAAACCCGGGAATGGAAGACATGAGCATTTGCGACATTGAGAAGCCTCGTTAAGAGTTGAGAGTTGAAAGTTGAAAGTCGAATGATGGCCTCTTTCAACTTTCAACTTTTGACTTTCGACTGCCTTCAAAAGATCGTGCTATAAGCCTCCGTATAAACTCCGTTCGTCGACGGCGTAATAAAGAAATACGTCTCCTGCTCGTCCTCCGTCGCTTGCGTGTACAGCGGCAGCACCATGGATGCGGACGGCACGATTTCGTATGGCGAGGTGGTGCTGGCCCGGCGCATATCCAGGAGCGTGAAGCGCACTTGCCCATTCGCATAATCGGGCGAGCGGCCGATAATCTCGCACGGAATATTGGTGACGCCGCGTCCCCCGCCGATATAGTCCGGAACCAACGGGTGGGTGAGCGAAACCCAATCTTTCAGTTCGGGCTGAAGCGCTACAAGTTGCGTCACAATTTGATAAATCGGCGTGGCAAAACCGTAGCGCCGGAAAAGCTGGTCACCCAGCAGGAAGGCGCGCAGTGTGCCTCCACGCGCGACCTTCAGTCCGGCCGCTTCCACCTGGTGGTTGTAAAGGTACCGGAAAAGGTTATAGCTTGACTGCTGAAGCATGGTGACGGTGGTGTTGTATGTGCGCGCGCTCGTGTTGGTGGTGGAATCATCCACGTCGAGGCGGAACGCCAGGGCGTTAATGACCGGAGCCAGGCGGACTTCCGGAATGCCCATAATGTTGCCCTGCGTGAAGCTCAGGACCGGCGTCTGGTTTTCCGGGTTCTTCATCGCCTTCAGCGCGAGCTGGCCGGATGCGGTGACCACCATCACCAATCCAAGGGGCTTAAGGATTTGATCCTCCAACCAGCTCCGCCCCTGCTGTGGTGAAGTGATTTTGAATTCAAACCAGTCTCCCGAGAACATCGAATCGCGAAGCGCCGTGATGCCGGCCACGTCGAGGTACGGATTGGGATTGATCAGTGTGGAGGGATCGCCAGTGGTGGCGGCGGTCGTAAGCGGAACATACTGGGCCCAAAAAGGATTCACTGCCGCCACCAACTCGCCCGTTCCTCCCACCTCCACCACCGCGCTCAGCGCCAGGTCCTGACCCACTCCCAACTCGTTTTGCATGGCCGCCAGGAAGATGTCGAGCGGGTTGCCACTGATCCAGCGCGGGTTGTCGTTCGAGACGGGATAGCCGTTGGCCAGCCACTGCGCGCCGCTGGGTTGCCAATTATTTTTCTGCCCCGGCAGATATTCTTCGGGTCCGCCGTTGGCCCAGAGGAAAGCGCCCTGGGTGAAGCGTTTCAGGTCGTCCACCTTGATGTTGACGCGGCTATCGGCATCGAAACCGATTTCGGAAATCTGCATGACATGCAGCGGAGTGAAATCACCAAGCGAGCTTCCGGGAAAGCCCATGCTGAACGTCACAACCTGCCCGATCAATTCTTCCTGCGCTGCCAGGGTGTGGAGCACACCGCCGGGGTCGATGCACCGAATCTCCATCTGGCCAATCGAGCTGGAGCCGTTCTTGTCGTCGATGGATTGTTCCGCGCCGGCCGGGACATACATATAGGGGAGCATTTGCGGCAGGCCCGCAACGGTGAGCAGCAGGCTGGGATTGGTGGCCACCAACCACATCCAGGCGGTCGGCGCGAGGGCGGGCCACACTTCAAATTCATACGGCAGCCCGCGGGAAGCCAGGGAATAGGCCACCAGTGATCCATTGCCCGTCGCCTGCAATACCGTGGCTTGTCCCCCGATGAGCGTCGTGAGCACCGCATCGATCGTCGTGCCGAGCCCGGTGAAAAGGCTGGCAAGGCCGGAGATGCTATAGAGGTCGAGGAGCATCAGGATCATGCCCCAGGTGCCCTCCTGCCACACCGACGCCGGCGAGCCGGAATACCCGCCGGGTGAATCGTTGTAAGGCTTCATTCCGCTGAACGGCGTCGAGACCTGATAAGCCTCATTGTAGGAGTTAGCCGCGCTCGAAAGCGCGATCGTTTTATTGGTCAAAAGGAAATTCTGGTAAGCAAATTCCGCGCACTGTAACGCGATGTCGTCGCGGTTGGTGGCGTGCGCCCAAAGCGCCGCCCAATGGCCGGAAGCATCGAGGGCCTGGCTGGTGTCGAGGGTGCTTCCGGTTACGCCCTGCGCGAAATGCCCCGGCGTCGAGCCCGCGGGCGCAATGTAGAGGTTCGCCAGCAGGTTGGTATCGATGCTGGCGGCGGCGGCGCTGGCAGCCCCGGCGGTGGCCACCAGCGAACTCGCTTGCGCGGAAGTGATTTGCCCCGTCTTGGCCAGATTGGTGGCGGCCACCGGAAGCGCGTTGGTGGCGCGCTGGAAAGCAAACCACAAGTCGATTTGGTGCTCGGTGGAAACATTGCGAACGTGTCCTGGTATGAACTGGTAGCCCGGATTCTCGTAGCTCCCATACCCTTCGTAAAACAGGCCGTTGGTAAGGTCCGACGCCGTGCTCTGCAAGGTGAGCAGGAAGTTGATCATCCCTTGCAAGGGAAGCGCGGGGCTGAAGTCCTGCGATAGCCGCATGTAAACGCAGTAGGCATAAACCACCCAGGCCATCGCCCCGGCGCGGATGTAGGCCTGGTCAATCTGGCCGTAGTACGTGTCGTAGCTGAAGCTCAGGGAATTCGCCGGCTGGAGGGCTCCGACGCTCAGGTTATCGAAGTAAAGGTCGGTGTTTGGCGTCGTCAGCGTAAGCGTGAAACCGGTGATCTTGACGAGCGTGTCTGCTGTGAGATTTGAAATTTGAGATTTGAGATCTAAAAGGGTGGTACGCCAGTTCGTAGCACCCAGACCAATAGGCAGGGTAATGACCGTCCCCGCCAGGGTCGCCGCGCCGGCCGCAGCGCTGGTGACCTGAATATCCGTCACCAGACCTTGCGCCGTTACCAAGCTGACGTCGAAAACAAAGCCCACCCCCGGACCCTCCATGTGCTCGAAGCTCAGTTGATTGTCTGTGGTGTCGGGGAAGCCGCTGCCGACGTAAGTGAAAACGTCGCCAACGGAGCCGGCGTGAAAGTCCAGAATGTTGCCCGTGCCGTAAGGCGGCTCTTCGGGTGCCACCGAGTTGGCCGCAATGTTCGAGACAGTGGCGCCGGAGCCTGTTGCCGACCAGCACGCGGTTGACCCGTCTTCAGCGTTTTCGAGCACGGTTGAAGCCAGGTAACCCGGTGTAGCGAGAAATGTATTCAGTTGATTGATGACCTTTTCCGCAGCGGTAAAATTCCCCGCGGACGTATAGGCAAGGATGGCCAGGGCGGAATCGTAGATGTACCCGCGATTCTGCATGGCCGGCAGGTCGGTCGCGCCGGGATCGGGAACGAAAAGCGGGTCGCTGGTGGGAATGTCGAAGGAGCGCGGCAGGTCGGAATACTCCAGCTCGGATCCCATGGAATCGAAAACTTCCGTCCATCCCACCACCGGGTCGTCGTAAAGGATGTGGACGGCCGTCGTGCCGGGTGTGGCCATGGCGCTTGACCCTGCGCGCGCGTGGAAGCCGTCGCTCTGCACGATGATGGGAATGTTGTCTTCCAATAAATATTCGACGTCGGTCTCGACATAAACCTGTGCTTTGTAATTCGCCAGCTTGCCACCCAGCGTGGTTCCGGCCTGTGGCGGCTGGCAAACACCCGTGTTGGTGTGCGCCACCCAGCCGGCCGGAATCGTGGCGCCGCGCCAGCCGCTCGCCGGCGGCGCCACGCTTGTGGGGTAGAGAGCGGCGAGCAGCAGGCCAGAGCGCATTCCCGCCAGGCTCCACGTGTAACCCCCGGCATAAGCGCCGGCTCCGATGGGAACCGTGGTTTGCAGCCCAGAGCTACCTTGGTAGTACCAAATATCGGTGTGGACGAACACATCGACCCGGTAAGAACTCGCGGCATTGAGCAAATTGAAAATGTAGCCCGTCGCCACCCAGTAGGTGTTCTGGTAACCGAGGGTGATGAGTTTCCAGAGTTGGGTGTTGTCGCCCGTCAGCGCGCCTAGCGTGGCCGGCCAATTGGGAGGATTGCTGGTGTTGGCCGTGGTGCCGTTATAGAGCGCCATCTGGACGTTGTTATTCGAATCTACGATCAGTGAGCCGAAAGGGTAATTGGCGTTGGCCGTCCACTTGGCGATGACGCCTGGTGTCTGCGGGAGCCCCGGCGTGATCCAGGTGGAATTTGCATTGTAGAGCAGCGCTCCCACCGATTGCTCCATCGCCGAGGTTACTTCGTACCCGTTCACCAGCAGGTTGCCCCAGGGGAGGGCCTGCCCCGATTCATTCACCGGGTAACCGTCCGGCCCCAGTTGATTGTCCGCCCACAGGCCGGGCGGCAGCGCTGCCACGATCGATTCAATTTGCGTCATCGCGAAAGCAGCTTCCTGCGCGCCGCTCATCGTGAGCCCCGTCAAAAAGTTACTCTGCGAGCTGAGGCCGCACTCGACCAGGCCCGATGCGGGCTCTTCCGTAACCGCGGTGCTGGTGGCACCCTGCGTCAGGAGGGCGTTACCAAGCCAGTTGCCCGCGGGGCTCGATTGCCGCCCGTAAAGCCACGCAAGCGATAGATTCATCGCCTGCCAAAAATTACCGGGCCAGTTTGGGAAACGGTGGGCATTTTCTTATCGGGTCATTGATTCATCGGGTCATTGATTCATTGAAAAGCCAAACCTGGTTTTTTCAATGATTCAATGACCCGATGGACCAATGATTCAATTCCTAGGTTCCCCATCCCCCAATCCCCCACGTCATCACTCCGTACCCGGTCTGCGTGAGCGATTGGACTTGCGACTGCGTGAAGCTGGCCAGCACGATCCCGAACTGCGGGATCTGAAGGATGTACAAAGGCTGCTTCTGCGAAGCGTTCAAGCCGGATTGCCAGGTCTGGTTGCCAGAAATCATGATGCGGTAGACAGTAGACAGTAGACTGGATACAGGGAAAATCCGCCTTTCCCTGTTTGCCGTCTACCGTCTACCGTGTCCTTCCTCCTTACGTCACAACCTGCCTAAACTTCAAATGAAAGCTGTACTGTCCGGGTGCCTTATAGGCTGCCGTCCAATTCGTGTCCTCGAGCCAGTAGTTGGTAAAGCTGGGCTGGGAGCTATCTGGAAAATATGAGAAGATGCCTCCCTGGAGCGCATAGCTCATGAATTGCGCCCAGGCCTGTACGTCCGCTCCCACCCCCACCCACTCCAGATCGAGGTCAAGGAAATTGTCGATCCGTTCGAGAATCGATTCGCGCACGCCGCTTGATGCCACGTTGTCGTGCCGCACTGCGGCTGACGAGTAAGCGGGGACCTCGGTGGGCGGCCGCAAGAAATTCAGTGTGGCCGTGCCGTCGCCGAAAGGATAAAGGATCGCTGGATTAGCCATGTTAGGTTTTAGGTGCCAGGTGTCGGGTGTCAGGAAAAAACCAAGACCACAGGTTCTGACACCTGACACCTGGCACCTGATACCTCCTCCTCAGTGTCCTACTGGACTTCCTCGCTGCGCGCTGGTTGCCGTCACGTTGACTCCACGCGCTACCGCGCCATTGACTGCGGTCGCGACGTAGTTTTCAAAGTCCTGCGTACCGCGAATAATCACCACGCCCGAGCCGCTAAACCGGGCGGAGGCACCGGCAGCTCCCGGTGCCAGCGCCGGTGACGGCGAGTCATATGGTGATTCACCCATGCCCAATCGATCGCCGCGGTCGTAGCCACCGGCCCCGCCGCACGGCCCTGCACTGTGACGATGGCTGCTGGTGCCGGCCAGCAGCGCATACTGCGCCGCCGCTTCAAAGTGCAGGCCCGCCGCCACGATGGCGGCAGGATTGGGCGGCCACGTTCCTTCGGCCAGCAAAGCGATGCCCCGCGCCGTTTCCCAAACCGCCTCAACACCCGCCTGTGCCTTCCGGCCCGCAACCAGGCCCGCCAGTCCGCCAATCAACAACTCCGCGCCTGCTGCTGTTTGCGAACGCAGGGCAAGCGCCGTGCGTTGGACGGCACTCGTCTGGAGGTCGGTCTGGGCCGTGGAGGTCGTGATTTCCGGCGTCAGAGCGCGAAAGGTCTCGCGCATCTCGCGGAGCGGCGCCACCGCCATCTGGCTTTGGGTATGCAGGCGTCCAAGCTCGGCCGCGGCCTCTTGTTGCGCCTTCAGGGCTTTCAGAACTTCCGCCGTGTGCTCGCTCATGGCCCTGGAGTCCTTCTCGAGGCTGGCCGAGGACGTGTCCAGAATTTTCAACGCCGAATTTGCGCGCTGAGGATGTGCCCCGAGTTGGAGCAGGAGACTGAGAATGTTGTTTCCACCTTGGCCCATTGTTAGCTCCAAGCTGTCAGCGTTCAGCTATCAGCTTTCAGCTCTCAGCTTTCGGCGCGTCCTGGTTTAAGCTGATGGCTGATAGCTGATGGCTGACAGCTTCTTTCCTACCACTCGATCACGTTCTCCTGCGTCTCCAACTCGGCCCGCTCGCGAGCGGCGAGACTCTCAGCCGCGTTGCAATCCAGCAGGTAAGCGGGCATCCCCGTGAGCTCCAGGAGTTGGCTCGGCCGGCAGTGGCTGCGCTTCGCCACTTCCGCCAAGTACAGAAGCCGCTCCTTGTCTTCCAGGAAATCGGCCGAGGTCTTCAGTCGAGGTGACAGGTGACAGGTTACAGGTTACAGAGTTTTCATCCCTGTCACCTGTGCCCTGTGCCCTGTTCCCTGCGCTGAATACCTCGCCTCGCAGCCAGGAGAAAATGAATTTCAAATCTTCAATCAGGATGTCGGCCAGTCCGATCTGGTCGGCTTCGGGAGCCGCCGCGAATCGGGGCTGCACGAACAAACGCGTAAGCGTCTCGCTGAGCCACTGGGTGAACGCCTCAATATCTTCCGTCTTGATTTCCTCGGGTTTGGCGTCCGTAATCTTGGTTTGCAGTTGTGTGCCCGCCCGTCCCATAGCCAGCGCAGCGAACACCGGAGGCCGGCAGAGCAACACGCTCAGTCCGCTCGCCGGCAAAATCACCCGCTCGACATTGGAGCGCTCCACTGCGCCACGAAAATCACTCGCCTTAGCGAGGCCATTACCACTCATTAAACTTGCTCCTCCGCAAAGTAGGTGGTAGGTAGTAGGTGGGGTGAGAAAACACGCCTCCTGCGACCTACCGTCTACCAATTTCGGATAGTAGATGGGAAAGGCCCGCATACCACCTACCACCTACGCCTTACACTTGCCTGTACACCTTCCCGCCCCGATCTCCCACCGGGCGGTTCAGGTCCGCGATTGCCTGAAAGGTGATCTTATAAGTGGTCTCTTTGCCGCGCTGGAACGGGAGCTTCACCGTTTCCTTTTGGTACGCACGGTAGATCTGGGAGATGACGAATTTCGATGTCTGGTCCTTGCGTTTGGAGATCAAGAGGACGCTGAACTTGGGCACCGTTTTCAAGCCGCCGAAGGCAATTTCTTCGTAGACCTGTGCTCCGGCGGGCAACGCGCTGTCCGTGCCCGTGGCGTAAGTGCCGTGCGGAACAAGGAGCTGAAGCTTGCCGCAGTCCGACTCTTTGAGCGTGACGGCGATCGAATCCACTTCTCCCGTCATCACGGCATCGATGGGCAGGGTTTCCTGGTCGGCTGTGGTTTCTTCCACCTTAGCGCCGATATCGAGATCCGTCACGCCTTCCAGGGCGCCCGCGAACAGGTATGCCGGCGCCAGCGCCACGCACGTCCACACCACGGTGGACCCGTCAGAGGTCATGGTGCCGAGCGTGCTGCCCCAAATGGTGGGCGCGTTCGCAAAGGTGGTGCCGCCGGTCGTGCACTCCTGAATGTTGCCGTTCGAGTCTACAATCATCTGTCCGGGGGTGACGGTTTGCGCGGCCTGCCACGAGGGTTGCGAGGGCGTGCCGTCTGCGCCAATGATGTGCCGCTTCCCGCTGGCAGGCGCGCAGACATTCAAATAAACCCAGCCGGGGCCCTGGTGAATCAGGGTTGGTGTTGCCGTTCCGAGAGCCATGATAGAACCTCCGTAGGCAATAAGCAGTAGGCAGCAAGCAGCAACCGCTCTATAGCCGCCATTCGATAAGCTTGATCTTCACTTCATAATTCAGAATTCCTACGTTTCTTCCAACTCAAACAGCACCGTGAGCGTAATGCGCATAATGGGAACGTCGATCCCCGGCGCCGCGATCTGGCCGGGGACGTGCGACTCAACAAAAACATCGTTCACGGTCCCGGCGGCGTTCGACTCGGTCGTGCCGCTGGGCACGGTCTCATGCTGAATGGGCAGAGAAGCGGTCCAGTCGCCGAGGGAGGGCCAGGGTCCCGCGCTGGTAATGATCATGTCGAGCAGGCGCGCATAATCCTGCGCGTCCTCCTGGGCCATTTCCTGATCGTACTGGCCGGTATCAAGCGCCAGGTTGACGTGAACCTGGTGATGCCGTGTTGCCTTGTCATCGCCGCGCTCGAAATTCGTGGGACCAATTTCCAGATAGAGCCAGGGCCAACCCGTCCGCGCGCCGGGACCTTTGTGGAACTCCGCAATGGAGCTGAGCGGCTGATTCCCATCGACCGCGCGCGCGGCGTTGATGACACTGAGCGCCGAGGCCTGGTCGCGCTGGATAATCGCGATCAGTTGATTGACCAGCGGCTTGGCGAATTGTGCTTGATAAGCCTGAGTCCAACTCATTGCAGCCCTCAAGTCGGGTCATTTAATCATCGGGTCATCGAGTCATTTGAGAGCCTTGCAATGAACCGATCGCCCGATGAACTAATGATCCGATTTCCTAGAATTCGCTCCGGTCCCACTTCTTGAAAACGTTCGTCGAATCCTCGCTCGAAGTCTCGCTCGGGTATTGGTCTCCGCCGGCCACACCGCCCAGTTGCGAGCGCGGCGTTTCGACCTTGGCGAGGGGGTCGAACAGGTAGTCGTAATCGCCGCCCTGGTTGAGCGGCTTGCCATCCGGGCCGCGGGCGTTGAGCTTATTGCACATCTCGCGGAATTCGTCCTCAAAGCTCTTCGCCACGCGGGCCGCTGCGGCAATCCCGGAGGTTTCGAGCACCTCGGCAAGTTGCGCGCAGGCGCCATAACGATTGACCTTTTCAAGCAGGTTCAACTGGTCCATGCTGAAGGCGGCTTGCCAGGCGGTGAATCCCAGGCTCGAATAGGCTTCCTGAAAGCGCCTCTGCAAGATGGCGTCAAGTTCCCCCGCCACGTCGTCAATATAATTCTGGATGAGCGAGTCCGACGGCCCCTTCGGGCCATTGCGCGTAAACGTAGGAAACATGCCGGCGACTTGGGTAATCGTGGTATAGCTCATGCTCAGCCTCTTTCAACTTCTTCGACTTGTTCAACTTTTTCGACCCGTCCGAGCATCGAAGAAGTCAAAGAGGTGAAAAGTCGAAGAATTAAGGACTACACAGTGACATATACAGAGATCGTCGTCCCGCTTCCGGAGTCGACCGTGTAATAGAGATTGGTCGAGTCGGCCGCCTGGGTGCGATGCACAGCGACGTTTGAGGTGAGCAGGACAATTTCTTCCTTGGGCGTCTGCCCGGCCGCCTGATTGTTCGGCGCCACGATGCCGTGGGGAATCGTGTTGGCCCCACTCGCGAGGCCGGTGATATCAACCCGGATCCGCCGCACAAGCTGACGACGGTCCAGGCGGAAAGTGAAAAGCGTGGTGTAGGTTGCTGAAGCTGCCATGAATGCCTCCGGTAAACTGAATACGGTAGACGGGAAACGGCGGGTTGCTCCCCCTGTGTACCGTCTGCCGTCTACTGTCTACTTCTTCCCCTTCGCTGCCTTCGCGGCTCTAAACGCCACGAATTCCTCGTACTCCGCCTTTTCGGCGGCGGCTTTGGCAGCGGCTTTTTCCGCATCTTCCTTGGCCTTCTTTTCCCGAACCTCCCCGCCGCCGATCGGATCGGGCTTGCCTTGAAACAACGGCACCTGGCCGTAGATCAAAATGCTGGCTTCCTCTTCGGTCAGTTCGATTTCGCCCGAGGCATCCACCGGGATCAATTTCCCGTGACAGGCGCTGGGCAACAACTTCCCCGCCGCCGCGCCCTTGGCGACGTACATCACGTTGTTCTTCTCGATTTGTTGGAGAACTTGGTACTTGGACATTGACAAACCTCCAAAATCAGGTAATAGGGGACAGGGAACAGGTTACAGGGGTGTTCTTACTGTTCCCTGTAACCTGTGCCCTGAAACCTTCATCAAGCGACCGCCGACTTGAACACATACATGGCGCCCGGTACGACGAGCTTCACGCAGTAGTAGGTTTGGTACTCGATCATGTCGCCGCTGCGTTCTTCCACGCGATAGCGCTTCACCAGCATGCCGCCGTTCGAGGGCACGCCGTAGAGCCAGCGGAAAGTGGTGCCGGGGGTAATCATCAACTGGCCCTGCCCCGGTGGCACATACGCCAGGATGGCATTCTTGCCCCAAATGTAGTTCAGGTTGTGGGCAATGCCCTGTTGAGAAGTGTCATACAGAGCTTTGGCAACAATAAAGTTGTCAACATTGAACAGCCCGGCCAACTGCTGATCCGTCGGATATCCGAGGGGCAGAGCGTGGTTCTTGAAACGGTCGAGGATGATGGGGTGCTGAATGAGCTGTAGCCACACCGGATATCCGATCAGGAGAGTGTTCGGCTCCTTGGTGCAGCTCAGCAGGATCGTGGAGCGCTGCGCGGTGATGGCGGCCACCGGGTCCGAGTTCTGGAAGTCGCTCCATTGCGCCGTGCCGGCCAGCGTGGTGTTGGGCACCGTCGCGGAATTCATGATGAGGTTGTAGATCTGGATTTCCCGCTGCTTGTCGATAATGTCAGCGAGCGTTTCCGTGGTAAAAACCTCGGGGCCGGTGGAGAAATCCCATTTGGCGCGCAGTTCGTCGGGGATGAGCTGTTTCTGCCCTTTGCCGTCGCAGTAGTACTCATCGTTGGACATGCGCCAGCCGGGCATTTCGTTGGCCTCGCTCCCCGGCGCGCGCTCGGTGTTGTAAGACTTGAAACGCTCGAAACCGAAAATGGGGTAGCGATCGTTTTGCTTCGAAACCGGGAAGTCGGGGAAAAGCCGTCCCCCCACGAAATCCTGGTTGCTATAGACGACGGAATAATTCGTCAGAAATTGGTCAAGATGGGCTAAAGAAACTTCCATGGAACACTCCAGGTGCCAGGTGTCAGGTGCCAGGTGTCAGGCAACCAGAACCGGGCGACGCGCGCAGCGCGGTGGTCCGAGGATTCCACGCCGGGCGCAAGAGCAGGTGCGCGGCGCCAAGCGACCGGTGCGAGGGGTTCCCCTGACACCTGACACCTGGCACCTGGCACCTATACTTTCGTCTGCCGCAGACTCACCTGAATGCGAATCTTCTGGTTCACCGCCGTCGGTGGGTACTTCGCTTTGCCCACCACGTATGCGGTCGAGCCGGTGGTGACATTGCGGATGGACGTGACGCGGCCGTAGGCGTCGGCGATCACCACGTCGTCTTCCGCCTGGATGGTCGTGTCGGCAGCGATCACCTCCGCCTCGGCGGCGTTCAAGATCAGGCCCCAGGCGCGGCCCTGCGAAACGAAAGGCGAGGGCGGCACCGAGCCGGTGATGGGGTTGTTGGTGTTGGGATCGAGCCACAGTTCCGAAGTGAGCGGATAGCCCGGCTCCACCACGTCCTGCGACAGCACGCCCGTGGGCACGGTGTTAAAGCCGGAGGGCAGCCCAACGTAGAAATCCGATTCCGTCGAGGGGTTCGTGACCGGCAAGCTCATCACGGTGCCGCGAAGGGCGCGGATGTTCGTGTCGAACTTGGCGGCCGTCAAGCCTTGATTTCCTAGCATAGTTCCTCCTTGAGGTCAGGTTATAGGTTACAGGTGACAGGTTATAGAGAAGGCATTACTGTCATCTACAACCTGTTCTCTGTACTCTGTTCTTCGGTGACAGGTGACAGGTTACAGGCCTGTTCCCTGTAACCTGTGCCCTGTAACCTGTTCTTACGCGCTCTTCGCGTCCGCGCGATAGTTCTTCAGCAATTCGGGGTTTTCTTTCGCCACCAGCGCGCCGGCCTTGCGAATTGCGTTGAGCTCGCCGATACTCGCGTCGGCCTGGAGGAGTTCCTTTTTCTTGTTTTCCACCAGGCGGCAGAAGACCTGCCGGGGCGATTCGCCGGATTCCGCGCCCGATCCGCCGATGCCCACGACGGAGTTGGTTTTGACCATGGCGGGGCGGTCTTCGATGAGAGCTTTGAAGGCCGCGCCGTCGGAGAGCGCCAGGCGCAGCGGCGCGCCCGTGGCCATCATGGCGGGAGTGATCTGCCCGCGGTTGAAGGCATTCTGCACGCGCTGTTCGGCATCCTTGGCGCGCCGCCACCCGGAGCGGCTGATCTTGCCGGAATCGTCCAGCTCATCCAGGCGGTTGTTGTCGAGCTTGCCGCCTGCGCCGATGGTTTCCGACAGCAGCGTGACTTCGGCCTCGAGGGGATGCAGCGCCAGAGTGACCAGGCCGCGAATGTCTTCTTTGCTCCGGCCTTCCGCGCCGACTTCCCGGGCGAACGTCGCGTAGGTGTCAGCGGAGAAACCCGCGCCGCGCGCGCTCAGGTTGCCTTGAACGGAACCCCCCTCTTTGCCGACGTGCTTTGAGGCGTAGTCGTAGAGGTAATTGTTTTCGATTTCGCCGACTTTACGATCTCCGTCGTAGGCTTCGTGCGTGCCTTCGGCGGAGCACTTGAGATTCAACTTTGCCATGCTTCCTCCTTGTTCCGCCGAGAGGCGGGATTGCTCGTAGACGGTAGACGGCATACGGCATACAGGCCCTGTTTCCCGTCTACCGTCTGCCGTATTCCTGATCGACAGCCAAATTTCCGGCAACTCGTCGAGAAACGGTTGATTGGTCAGCGCCACGCTGGTCAGCGTCAAGCCCTGCGACTCTCCCGTTTTGCGATCGGGATAGTCCTTGGCAAAAGCCGCCGAGACGTAGCGATACTCACGGTTCTTGATCATCTGGCGGGCGCGCGCCGTGGGCTCGTAGCGGCCGTAGAGAATGTAGCGGGACACGGGGCACGGGACACGGGACACGGCGTCCAGGGCCCCGGGTCCGGGATCTTGGATTCGGGATTCGCTATCCTTTTTCCCGACCCCCGTGTCCCGTGCCCCGTATCCCGTATCCCGAAATTCCTCCGGCTCATCCAGTGACACGATCCTTCCCGCGCTGGGCGTGGGTGCGCCGGCGGCCCTCTCCAGATCCTCGCTGGCGTGGTCGTAGTCCACGTTCAGATCGTGGTTCGAGAGTTTGTGAAAATTCTCGATGGCCGTGCACAGTTCGTCGCGGGTGAAGGAAACGTCCCGGCCGCCTTTCACCCAACTGCCGGTAACCAGAATGGGAATGCGAGCCAATCCCTCTGCCGGCACGGCGCTGAGCTGGGAGATGAAGTGAAACTGGTTATGTTCGTCAGACATTGTTGTGTTCCTCGATTAGTCTGTTCATCTTTGAGGTGTCAGGAAGAAGCAGGTGTCAGGTATCAGGTGCCAGGTGTCAGAATAGGCCGCGATTTGCGAATGACTTCCCTCGCCTCGCACGCAATATCTAACGCCTACCACGAATCACCTCCGCCTGCTCCCTGACACCTGATGCCTGGCACCATTTCCAACCCTGATACCTTGCACCTGAAACCTGTATTTCCCGCACCTGACACCTACCTGTAGATCGCCGTAATCGTGACCGGCGCGCTGGTTCCGTAGGCGCTGCACGCGAACGTGTACTCGGTCAACTGGCCGAATCCCGCCGCTGCCGTGCTGCTCACGGTGGTGGTGGTGACGCCGGAAGTCACGGGCGCCTGCTGATAGATGTCCCAGGCGTTGACGGTATTCGAGGTCACGGTCAGGGCCGCGGCGCTGCCCAGGTTCAGGAAGTTCGCACCGTCAAAGCTGGTTTTCGCCTGCACGGTGCAGCCTGTGTAAGTCCCCAAAACGGTTCCGAAGACCCAAGTGACGTGCGCCGTGGCCGCACCGGTGGTACCTGTTGGAGTGCTGGTAATCGTTGCCCCGGCAATTGTTATAATAGGATTATCCAACGTGTAACCAATCGCAGGAAAATGCCGAGCGTTGTAGGGATCGGCATTCACCTGCGGCAAGCGCAAGCTGAACGTAGCCAGCAGCACAGCCAAAATCGCGATGCACAAGGAAACAAAAAGGGACTTCTGTAGGATTCTCATAATCTCTCCATTTCTAGCTCATTGCCGCATTCTGTAGCGGCGGTCTCTGACCGCCGTGACGGCGATCGGAGATCGCCGCTACAATTGCCGCTGCCCGGTCGAGACGGCGCGATCACCGGAGATCCCCATCGCCGATGGCGAGGGGAGCCCCGTATCCCGTGTCCCGTGCCCCGTGTCCCGAATCTCGATTGCTTCCCCGCCCTTCCCGCTAATCTGTCCGCCGGGAGTCCCAATGGTTTCTCCCCGGATCGCCACCAGGTCTTCGTCCTCGAAGTCTTCGAAGCCCAATTCGTGGCGCGCTTGGTTGACGCTCGAGCGGTCGGAAATCCACGCTCCCGCCTGAGCGAGCTGGGAGATGATGGCGGCCATGGAGTCGATCGAGCGCGCCTGCACGTTCGCGGGAACGAGGTACGGCACGGGAGCGTCGGGGCCGAAATTCCACAGCACCAGCCGCCGAATGGTCGAGTTGCGGATCTGGTGCGCGATGTAATCTGCGGTATTCTGCGTGGCCAGCAGGAAGAAGTCGGTTTGCGAATCGCCCAGCGCGCGCGAGCCGCTCTGCGTTTGGCCGAGTTCCATAAACATGGCAAGGCACGACGTAGCGATTTGCTGCTTGTGGTACTGAAGCGAGGGCAGGATTTCGCGAATGCGTCCCTCGATACCCACAAGTTTGAATTCCGCGCCGTTGGGCAGCGAGAGGCCGGTCTTTTCGTGCGCGGCCAATTGCGTCACCCAATTCTGCGCGGTCTGCACGTCCTGCTTCGAGGGATTGGGCGGCAGCATGATCATGGGCACGCCCAGCGAGTTGCGCTCGCAAGCGATGGCGTCGATGCGTTCCAGATGTTTTTTCACGAACCAGTGCGGATACATGGCGCGCGTCAGCGGAATGCCCCAGAAGTTCGCGCCTTCCTGGTCGTGAGTAAAGATGCAAGCTTTGTCGGTGGGCAGCAGCACGTACTCGAAGCGATTCGAGCGGTACCCCCACTGTTCCAGCGCGTAGAGCGTTTCCCCGTCGTCGTAGATGAACGGCGGAATATCGGGATCGACGGTGTGCGGGTCGGTGTGCCAGCGATAAAAGGTAAGCGCCTGGCGGTCGCACAAGCGGCGCGCGCGAATGCGGTCGCCGTCAACGGACATCACTTCTTCGTAGCAGGCGGCGCCAAAATCCTGCATGCGCAGAGCGTAGCGAACCACATCCTTCCAGTTCTGCGTATGCCAAGAACCGCGCCAGTCCTGCCACTCGAGCCCGCTGAACAGATTGGCGCGAATGAAGTCGGCAACCTCTTTGGCCTTGGAGGCCGTAGCGCGGCCAACGCCGGTGTTGGAAATTGCCGATTGCCGATTGTCGATTGCCGATTGCGAACCCCGTGTCCCGAGCCCTTCAGCGTCTCCCGGCACGATTTCCCACTTCGCCGAAAGAATGGGCATCTTGCAGGCGCGCAGGGTGCCGGCCACCTGACCGTCGCCGCGCCGCATTTCCTGATACGTCCAAATGCCGTTCAGGCCTTCGAGCTTGGGGTTGTATTCGCCCAGGTCGCGCACAAAGCCTGAGGTGATGGGAGTGCCCGGAAGCCCCATCACCGGAACCCAACCCGCGCGAATGCGTTCCGTATAAGCCGCCACCGAAATCGGTTCCGGAGGAGGAGTGGGAGGGACGGCGTGGGTCGGCGCAACCGGCAGACCACCGGGAGTCGAGACTGGGGGCTGGGTGCTGGGGACTGGGGAAGTCTGAAGTCTGAAGGATGAAGATTGAAGGCCAATTTCCGTATCGGCCAGCGAAACGGCCCTATCGATTTGGGCCTGTAGCGCATTCGACAATGATCGACCTTCGCGATTAATATGTCGCATCTGTTTTCCGTTCTCCGAATTGCGAACTCTTTTCATAGAAAGTGCCTTCGAACTTACTGACGTAGCGCGGGCATCTTGCCCGCTGGCTCGGGAGCGTCCCGCTCCCGTCGGCGCGCGGGCAGGATGCCCACGCCCCAGCGGGCGAGACGCCCGCGCTACGAAGGGAACTCGTCACTATATTTTGCAATCCTCAGTAGGTAATTTAAGGTGGTCAGCCATTTCTCAGCGACAAGTGACGGCTGGCTGTTCCCCTTTCATCCTTCATCCTTCACCCTTCATCCTTCAAAATGCCGTCCTCATCATGCCTGCCATCACCGGACTACCGCCCAGGAATGCCAGCTCGCTAAAGCTCGCTTCCGGTTCGGTCGCGGCGTTCACCACCATGGCCAGGGCCCAGAAGCGGTCGGCGTGGCCGCGGTCGGTGTGGTCGGCGTCAAAGCGCACGTTGCCCGCCAGGGTCACAAAGCGCTTGACGGAGTTGATGTCCGCGCGCACCTCGCGATTGTCGGGGATGCGGACGGTGCGCTCCTCGAAGGCCTGTTTCACCATGGGAGCCAGGCGCTCTTTCAGTTGCGCAGTGAATGTGACCGGCTCGACCATTGCGCCATATTTCTGCACCAGGTGCTCGGCAAGCATCATGCCGATGCCGGATTGGTCGATGCAGACTCGCCGAACGGCGGGACACGGGACACGGGACACGGGATACGGGGCCGCGCCGCCCTCGATTAGTTGGCAAATCTCTTTTTCTTGCTGATCGAAGCTCATGCCTTTCATCACCAGCAGCCGCCGCGACCAAAGAATGCCGCCGACTTTCTCGAAGACCCACGCGATCGTGAGATCTCGCTTCCTGCCGATGTCCACACCCATGTAGAAGTCTCGCGCCGCGTGGCCTGTTGCTTCCCCGTGTCCCGTGTCCCGTATCCCGTATCCCGCCCATTCCGTCGTCGCTTCCTCATGCACGCAAGTCGAAATCAGCTCCACGGGAATATAGTTCTGCGCGTCGGAGAGGAACTGGCAGCCGTACTCCTGGAGCCACGTTTCCTCGTCGTCACACCCCGAGCGAAGCAGCTCGATGTTTGCCGGAAGCCCCGCGGCAACAGCGTCGTAGATGTCAACGCGGTGGCCGGACCAGAGGGCGGTAGACGGCATACGGTAGACGGTAGACGGCGAACTGCCGGGGCCCTGGGGGTTTTCCCCTGTATCCTGTCTACTGTCTACCGTATGCTGGCCGACAAGCCCCGCCGCTTTCGCTATCTCATAGAACTTGCCCGCCGTCCCATTGGGGGTGGAAATGACCTCGATGGAATATCCCCGCGTGATAATGGGGAAACATGCGGCATAGATTTTGCGCGCGTCGCCGTGAAAGGCGAATTCGTCCAAAACGATGTTCCCGGTGTAACCGCGCGCCGTGTCAGGGTTGGCAGGCAACGCAATGATGCGGGAGCCGTTGTGGGGGAAACAGACTTCCATCACCTTTTCGTCTGTTTCCGGCAGTTCCACGTACTTCTTCACCATCCTGAGGTCCTTGAATGCCTGGCAAAAGTCTTTGACCTTTTCCATAAACAGCCGTGACTGCCGCTCGCCTTTGGAGAGGATGATGTACTGTGTGTGCTTGTTCACACACTTGAGCGTGGCGCGCAAGGCCGCGGCGAAACTCTTGCCGCTCTGTCGGCTCCAGACCGCGATCTTCAGTTGGGAGTCGTCCTCAATCCAGCGCTCTTGGTAAGGGAGCGCGGGAATGGGGTTTTTGAAAGTTGCCCGTTTATAGGTGGTACTTGCCATTTTTAGTTCCCAATGATTCTTCTTGAGTCATCCAACGGCCGGCTTTAAGATACGACCGTGGAGGTTTGAAATGCCCGACGATCCTAAACCGACCTCGCCGCCAACATCCGCTGTCAGCCAACAAACCCAGCAAGCACAAACTCCGCAGACACAGTCCTCCCCAACAACGCCTTCCCTGGCGCTCTTCACACCTCAAGATGAAGTGATAACTTTTAGCGACGCACTCCTAAGAAAACCGACGACAGAAAAAGAATGACAGCAACAGTGAGAAAGGAGGCTGAGCACAAGACGAACTCAGCCTTGCGAGCTGCGATTTCCGTTTCTCTTTCTGTCGCGGGGGAAAGAGTCTGACAAAACTTGGCCACGCCTTCGGTGCCCCCCGGGTATTCATTCGCGCAACGAAGTGCCGCGTCCTCAGCAATCGGGTTTATCCTTTTCGTTGGAAGGTATGCGCGTAACGCAAACCAGGCGGCTGCAAGCAGAAGCTCAAGAGAGACAAACAAGCATGCCACAGTCAATATCGAGAGTTCGCCTAGGGTAACCTTGAAGAAAGTAAGGACTGCCCATCCTGCGGCTGCGCTGCCAAGGACCAACTTGACAAATTCTAGTGCTTTACCTTCCGTGTGCTGAACTCGCTCACCGGCCCAGGCCAGCCGTAGCTTGGCATATTCCCAAACCCATTCGTAGTTCGTTCCTTCTTTAGGTTGGAACTGATTGGCCCGATCAAACCATTTCTTAGTGATGGGATTCTCAAAGTCGGACTTCGTCATTGTCGATTCTCTCCTATGCTTGTTTCCGCGTCATTGGGCAGAAGTCACGCTAGTGGCCATTGTTGAAGTTGAGGTCGAATTCCGCAAGAGACAAATACGTTCACTCCACACCATCGCCGGCCGGCAATGCGATGTTTCCTAGTGGCCGGCTGGCCTGGTCGCTCTGTGGCGTGCCATCCGCTGGGATTCCCCCCGTGCCGGCTTTCGCATCAATGTTTTCGGCCTTTGTCTCTTGATCGGTTGCTTCATCCGTCAAAGGATCGAGCCCAAATATTCCTCTGATCTTGTTCATCACTCTTTTCGTCTTGGCCGCTTCGGCGGCAGGGTCGCCTTCTCCGTCATCGTCGGGCTTAAGCTTCAGTTGCCCGGACTTGAAGAGGAATTCCTGTTCTTTCAGATTTTGCGCGCGGATTTTGACGAAGAGGTCCTTTACCTCAATCAATTCATCATGTTTCATAACGCGCACGTCCTCGACTAACCGAGCGCTCATGAATTCATCAACGCCAGCGTCTCCGCCGACAGCGGCGATGATCGCTTTAACGGCTACGGCCTCATCCTCAATCCGGTCCCTCAAGGGGGCCCAGCGGTTTTTGCGGTAATACTGAACCATGTCTCTGGAGACCGAGACGCCAAACTCCTTCTTAATCATTTTCGGGAGTTCTCGTACCGTAACACCTTGGTCGAGGCAAACCCTTACCTTGGTTCCGAGGCCCGGATGGCTTCCGTCGAGCTTTTCGATTTTGGTCAGTACTTTGGCCACGTCAGCAATCTCCTGTCGATTCAGGCTCGCCTTCCGTTTCGCAATCTTCGCGAGCCTGTGGCGGTTCGAATTGATCTGGCAAGGGCGGATTTTAGATAAGCACCAATGTCCGGGTACAACAACATATGGACCTTGGTCTGGAGGGAGGCGGTGGGCGTCTCCGGGCTATCCTTCATTTCGAGCTCGCGCGAAAGTTCCAAGGCGGCCTGGAGTTTCGCGTGGGCACGGTTGAGGGCCTCCCGGTCGGGCACCCAACGCCACGCGCGAAAGTTGCCCACGGTTGATTTCGGCACCGAGACCCCGTAGTGCTCGCGGAGGAGGTCTACGATCTTAAGCACCGAAATGCCCTGGTCGAACCACGTCCTCACTCTGGCTGCGAGCCCAGGGAAGCGTTGGTCGAGTTTCTCAATCTTGGTCAGCATTTTGATTTCTCGGCTCCCCTACAAATCGGTTCATCTAGCCTTTCGCGACTTTTGCCTTGCTCTTCGGCCCAAGGCCACTTCTTAATCTCAGGCTTCAAAACTCCCGATGGCTTCGCGAACCTGCCGAACCAATTCCCGCTGCGCGTGCCACTGCCGGCTCTTGTACCTTTCAAGCGATCGAAGGCTCAGGCGCTCGCCATACTGGACCTGGATGATGTGCTTGACGTCTGCCGTGCGCCAAGCCTCCGCAAACATCGCATGCACCTTCCGGTTCAATCCCGGGTGCGCTGCCTCAAGCGTTTGTAGTTTCGTTACAGAACGTCGTTGCATGGGTCTGGACCTCCCGAGTCCATCGGTTGATTTAGTGATTTGGCGATTAGGTGATTAAGTGATTGGAAATCGCCAAATCGCTAGATCGCTAAATCACCAATCACAAATCACCAATCACCAATCACTCAATGAACTGTTTACCTCGCCTCGCCGAGCGCCACGCACCTTCGGTCGTACTCATCGACGCCGTTGGCGGTGATGCGGGTCCAGCGGATGACTTCCGGCTTGCCCAACTGCTTCTCAATGCCCAGCTCCACCCAGCCGCGATCGCGCATGTAGCGCAGGTGAAATTCCACCCCGGGCAGACTCACGGGACGCAGGCAATCGTCCAAGTAAATCAGGATGGTTTTGGGGGTCACCGGCTGAAGTCCGCACTCGTTCAAGTAACGCAGAATCTCCGTACGGTCGAATTCTTGCTCTGACTTGGTTTTTACTTTGGACATGTGTTTATGCCTTCTCTTCGCACTCGAGATTGCGGGATTAGGTGTCAGGTGCAAGTGAGAAGGTGTCAGGTGCCAGGTGTCAGTAAAAACGCGAACCTAACACCGAGCCCCACTCCCTAGCACCTAACGCCTAACACCTCGTACCTCGCACCTAAGACCTAGTGTTCAGGCTCCACGGAAAAGCTATCAACCGGGATCCCTGACACCTGACACCTGGCACCTGACACCTTCTATTCCTCCTGCGCATAACAACTAAGCGCCTCAATCTTTCTTGACATCAGTCTGAGCTCCCGGCCGATCAGCTCGCGCTCATTCGAGATTTTCTGGATCTCCTCGCGCGTGGCCATCAGCAGACCCTTCAGCTCCATCACCTGGTCGGACACGACGTTCTGGGTTTCGACGGCCACCACCGCGCGCTCCATGCAATCGGCGCCTTTTTCCAGGCTGGCGGGAACCCGCAACACCCCGCGAGTGGCGGCGGAAAACAGCCGGTAAGCACCGACGCCCGCCATGCAGGTGCCGATAAAGCCGCCCGACCCGAGCAAGAGCGCCTGAATTTCGTTGGCAGAAATCATTTCAGTTCTCACCGCAGAGACGCTGAGAAATTCTGAATTCTGAATTCTGAATTATGAATTCTGCCGATCTCTCGGTTTCTCTCTGCGTAACGGATAGCATGCGTTTTCCAACACTGACTGCTGCGGCAAAAATGCAATTCAGCTTCTTCGCCCGCAGCCATTCAGAATTCAGAATTGTTCCTTGCGCTATTCTTTGGTCTCAGTAATTCAGAATTCAGAATTCAGAATTCATAATTTGACCGGCGCCGCTTGATTGCTCCCGCTCGGCACAATGTGCCTCCAAAACCCGTCGTACAGCGCGTGCTGGGCGGCGAACTGGAGGACGGCCGAGACCACGAAGGTCACGAGTCCGCGGACCAGCGTGGCCGTATCCGGCCAGCTCACCGTCAGGCTGTGCGGGGCGTGCACAAACTCGATTCCCATCGAGGTCAGGAGCGCCGCAACGCCGCTGGTCAACATGCAGATCTTCGGCTTGTTTTGGTTAATCCAAGCGAACCCGGCGCTCTGGCTGCGCTTGGCAAGTTGAATCAGAAGGGGCATTACAAAAGTGATCAAAGCCTGTGTTTGAATCGATTGAACGTCCATTGTTTAACTCCCTTTTAGGTGTCAGGTGCCAGGTGTCAGGTGTCCGTAAAAGCCTCACACCATCTACCTAGGCGCTGCCTGCTCGCACCTAATCCATTGCACCCGATACGTGACACCTCACGCCTAACACCGTGTTTCTTCCCCTGACACCTGACACCTGGCACCTGACACCTCTTGCAGATCCTTCTCCAACGCCGCCAGATCAAACCCACTCGGCGAAACTCCACTTGCGTTCAGCCAATCTTTCGAGACCAACGCGTAAGCTTCACTGCAATACTTTTCGAACCACGCCCAGGTCATCTTCTTGACTCCGCCCCAGGTGATGCAGGTCATAGTGCCGGGACACGAGACACGGGACACGGGAGACGGGGCTGGGGATTCGGGACTCGGGATTTGGGATTCGGGAAAATCGTAACCAACCAAATAGACCGCGTGCCCGCCCCACGAGCCGGGCTCGGCGTCAGGGCCGCCTGCAACATCCCAGATGTCCTGGCTTTGAGCGGTCATGGGCAACTCCACTCCGATGTATGCGCCGCCGAAAAGCCAAATCGCGGTGGCGATGTTCGGGACGGGAGGCACAGCATTCGGGTCACGGGACAAGGGACACGGGACACGCATCCCGGAACTTGTGATTGGCGACGCGGAATCTTCCTTCGGCGGAATGCGCAAACCAGAATTTGAAGTTAACGATGGTGAATCGTTTCTTTCGAACGTGGAGCCTCGGGGCACGAACCCCGAATCCCGCAACCCGTTTCCCGTTTCCCGTGCCCCGTGTCCCGTTTCGCGTGTCCCGTTTCCCGAATCCCGTGTCCCGAGGTCTATCGACACGTAGGCCTCCAGCGTCTGGCCGTTGAATCCTTGCTGCCGCCAATCGTTCAGAACGTCCAGTTCCACCCCACCCTGATCGGTGGCGGGGTTGGCGGGGTTGTAGCCGCACCACTTCTCGTAAGTCTCAAGGATGAGGGAATCGGGCGGGGTGACCATCGTCCCGGTGGCATTGAGCGTCCACACTTGCGTGGCGTGGCCCGGACCGTCCGCGATGATGCAATCACCCAGTTGGTCGTTCAGCATCATTCCCCAGTCGGTCGTGCCGCGCGTGTAGTCAACGGAGGCCGGCGCGGGCGGAAGCGCCGCCGTCATGTACCGCGCCAACTTCAGAGTGCGCGAGTCGTGCTTTCGAGCGTTCTTGCCGAGCTTCATCAATGAGTGGTCAGCCATCAGTTTTCAGCCCTTCGTTGCTCGTCACTTGTCACTTGTTGCTCGTCACTCGTCACTGCCCCATCGAATCCGTTGCTTGTCACTGGTCACTCGTCACTTGTTGTTCGTCACTGCCTACTGCACTGTCGCCGTGCAGGATGCCGGCGGATTGGGGTTCGACGGCCACGCGGCAGGCGTCGTTACGGTCGCCGCGGAGCTCGGCCCGGATTCATTCGTGCCCGCCACCGTCTGGACCACGTAGCAATAAGGCTGGGAGAGCGATAGATTCGTGGTCGGATCGTTCCAGCTCGTCCCGGTCACGAGGGCCGGATTCACTTGCGCGTACGTCCCGCACACTCCGGCTGAAGATGTCGCCCGGTAAACGTTGTATCCCGTCACTCCCGAGCTGGTCGACGCCACCCAGGTTACGAGCACCCCGTGCGGGGTCGCCGTCTGGCTCCGCGATCGGCGGGGCATCGCAATCAGCCCCAGCATTACCACCAGGAGAAAAAACCCGACCAATGTTCGCCGCATTGCATCCTCCGAATTTGGCTGTCAGCTTTCAGCGATCAGCTTTCAGCCAAGACTTTCCGGTCTAGCCACTAACCACAAGCCACTGCCTTACTTCAGCTCTTTGAACCGCGCGTCGCCCTGCACAATCTTGTTGAACTCGCGCTTGAAGTCCTTCGCCTTCCAGCCCTTGGGGGTTCCTTGGACGCTTGGCATCTGAGATTTCAAATTTGAAATTTGAGATTTCGAGGCCGGCACGGCGGCGGCGATTTCCGTTACCGTCTGCGCGAGTAACTGCACAATCGACGCAACCTTATCCTGGCTGGATGAATTCTTGATTTGCGCGGCGGATTCGAGTTGCGCGACATTCGCGTTGACCGCCGCGAACGCCGACTGCACCGCTTGGAGATTCGTTGCCGAGGGCGAGGCCTTGTAGGTGTCAAGCGTCTTGACCAGAGCCGTGAAACCGTTATCAATCAGCGTGACCAGCGGCGCCAGGGCCGGGTCGATAACATCAATCAGACTGGCGGCAATGGGAACGGCCACCTTGGCATCCGATTCCACCGTGTTCACCCACGCCGGAATCGCACAAGCCTCAAGCCAGAGAGCGCACGCGAGCAACGTAGCTAATACTAAGTGTTGAAATTTCATGTTTTCCTCCTTTGTTAAAGCTGACAGCTAACAACCGACAGCGAACAGCGTTCAAGTTCTCAGTCGTCAGCTTTCAGTTGTCAGTTATTGCCGACTGTTCTTTGCTTGCAACTGCCATCTGCCTTCCAACGCAGCGCCAACGTCCTGCTGGCAGGCGCTCCGGCGAGTTGGCGCGTCATTACCCGCTGCCTACTGCCTACTGCCCACTGCCTACTTTTCTCCGGCGCGAACGATCCACAGGACGGCGGCCAATAAAGCGTTTAGAGCGAAAAGAAAAGCCAACGACCACGCGATCATCAACATGCTTCACCTCGCCGCTACGCGTAAAACAACCCAAAGACCCAACGCGAACAAAGTAAGTAATAAGAAGAGCTCAGATATCAGGCACATCAATACGGACCGGAATTCGAGACATTGCACGCGGATGGGTCTTCTCATGTTTAGCCTTCAGCTATCAGCGATCAGCTTTCTGCCCACTGCCTACTGCCCACTGCCGCCCCCGGGTCGTTCCCCGTCGCAAACCACTGGACCGCGCGGGGATCGTCGAGCCGGTAGAGGGTGACCAACTTAATAAGCTCCGCGGAGTAGCTGGGATTTGTGGAATATCCACAATGCTCCGAATCCAGCGGGGAGATTTTAGGTCCCAGCCGCTCCGCAAACTTTTTCCAGTCGCCCCGCACAGCAAAGGCGGGACGGTAGCGCGGCGAGCGCAACAGCAGCGCGTGCGCGCGAAAGGCTTCGTCTAAATTCGGAAAGCGCTGAAATTCCGCGCTGATGACTTTTTTCTGCCCGTTCTCGATTTCCCACGTGGTGGCGTCAAAGGCGCCGTAGGGGTCGGCCGGTGTTGAATGAGTTGAAGACGTCGAAGAAGTTGAAGAAGTTAAAGACGCTGGTGCCTTGCTTTGTTCAACTTCTTTAACTTTTTCAACTTCTTGGACTTGTACCGCCTGTGCTCCACCTTTTTCAACTTCTTTAACTCTTTCAACTTTTTCGACTTGTATCCCCTGTGCTCCGCCTCTTTCGACTTCTTTAGCTTTTTCAACATTTTCAACGGTCGGAAGTTCAGCAGCCGGTACGAAATGCGAGTACTTGATTCCGAACGGATTATTCGCCAAGCGATAGTGCGTGCTGCTTCCCCATCCCGCGGGCGTGGCGCTTTCCAGAATGGCCTGCGCCAGGGTGACGCTCGCGGGGATCTCAAAGTCGCGCTCGCTGGCCAGCGCCGCGGGCGTTACGCGCAAGAGGAATTGCAACTGCTGCGCGGTGAGATGCGGCTTGTCCGACGAAACTCGAGAATCGAAGCTCGAAGCTCGGGGCGCGGTTAGCGCCGTGTCGAGTTTCGAGTTTCCAGTTTCTAGCTTCGTCTTTTGCCGGGAATCATCCGAAACTTGCCGGTTCAGGCTCGAAACTGGGAGCACCGTTTGCGCCGTGTCGAGTTTCGAGTTTCCATTTTCGAGTTTCGTGTTTGGTCGGTTGTCAGTCACTTAGGGCAGCGGCAGCGTGTGCACCCGCCGCCGCCCTCACTCGCACTGATCAGGCGCGAGCTAAGCTGGAGTTAGAAAAAGAGTCGTCAGTTCTCAGTCTTCAGTCGTCATTCATTTGTCGCCAACCCTCAGTCATAAGTCGCCGGGGCTTCCGCATGCGCGGTCGGTTCATCAATCGCGTGGGCCACGGGCTCATCAGCCCACTGCCCTGAGATGGCTCGATCCCATTGCTCGTTCGACATTTGTTGGTCTCGCGATGGGATTCCGCCGTCGATGACCCGATGAACCGATGAACCCATGTCCCGATTCATTTCGGGGGTCGGTTCCGGGGGCCTGACCACGGGCCAAGCCTGCGGAACCTGCGGGGGGGAAACCCTTCTACGATCGGAACGTCGCATGATGCGCGAGACCGTTTCCGGCGTAATGCTGAGCGCAATGGCGGTCCGCAATTGCGTGCCTTCCAGTTCGTACACTTGGCGAACAATGGATTCCTCAATCTGCTCATACGAGGCGCCTATGCGAACATCAACGCGAATCCGGGGCAGTTTTGCCTGGTGCGATGGTCCGGGTTCGCCACTCGGTGACCGGTCCGCCGACCTTTGGGCCGCACCCTCCATTTGTTCCTGCGAAATCACGCGAATCGGTGGTCGGTTTTGGCCTTTGTCCACCCAGTCTCCGATTTGTGGAGTCCGATAGACTCCCTCGGAGTCCGTAGATCCGGCGCCCGGTCTCCCAATCACAGGATCAATCGATCTCTCGATCACCGGATCCGTCAATCTCCTAAGCACGCGATCGGAGGCGGCCTTCGCTCGGGCGGGGTCCATTCGATTTGGGAACACGTCGTTCATCTCCTGTACATCATACAATAACCATATTAGAAATGTCAAGTAGATTCTTACTGAATTTCCTACCGGTAGGAAATTGGATGAAGATTTTCTTAGCGAATTTCCTACCGGTAGGAAATTGGGTTTTTGCGCCGTGCGTTTTTGCCGCGGCGGGGAGGCAAAAGTGGACATTTTGTGCGTTGGCACGGACATTTTCACTAGTGAAAAAGTCCGGACATTGAGGTGCCCCGGCTTTTTCTTCCGTCAATATTTCGGGCCGGGAGTGAGTCCGGACATTTTCGCTGGTGAAAAAGTCTAGACATTCGTCAGGGCCGGCTATTTCATCCGTCAAAACTTCCTGCCGCGAGTGAGTCCAGAGAACTTCAGTTGCGGGAAAGTCAAGACGCGTGTGAGTCGCAACATCATCTATGGGTGAGAACGTAAGACGGCCGGCGAGGCGCGCCCGCGAGCGGCGGTCGGCCAGGCCTTCACGGCGCACGCGGGGTGGCGAGACGTGAGTTCCGTTAATTTCGCGCGCGAAGAAGTCCAGACACGCGGTCAGCCGCTTCCCCCCGCCTGCGACCGCTTCCAGGTGTGGATTCTCCGTCATGCTGCAACCTCAGCTTCTTGAAAGGGCAGGGTTTGCTGACCCCCGCTCACGCTCTTCACCGGGCTGCCAGGCGCGCTGGGGCAGGGAGGAGCCGATCCCGCCGCCTTTCTGGCAGCAAGAATACCCACGGGCGCGTCGCTTAGGGTGGCGCGAGTGCGAGCACAGAGGCGACCGTGTTCACCCGGCCTCATTTCTTGTTTGCGCGGCCTCACGACGTGCTCCCGCGTCGTAAATCCAAGGCGGCAAGCGGCGTTTGTGCACCGGCGGTCGCGAAATGGGCCGCGCTTCTCGTTAACTTCCGTGGGAGCACCACATTGGGGACAATTCATGGTCTTTTCCACTCCTTCGGGGGGCGCCTATTCGTCGCGCCATCGGCTCATCCCCCCACGATGTGTGCGCGACGCTATTTGGAAACGGGCAGGATTCCCCCGCGCAGGAAGATTTGAAGGTAAACCGCGGCGAGGGTCACACCGACCGCCGCTCCCAACAACAGCCAGCGAACGCGCAGCCAAAAAGTCTCTTGCGCATGTTCCAGGCGCGCAACCGCGCGGCTGACATAAAAGGCGTGAAGATGGTTGAAACATGCAAGCGCCTGCCCCTCCGGCCCGAGCGCGTCCGCTTCCCGGAGTAGTCTCTGTGAGTAGTCTTCAGAAGTGTGGGACATAATCTTCTCCAATGGGGTGCTGGTTTTCGGGCCTCGGCGCCTGTTCTCTGGGTCTTTTGGCGACGACGTACCCCCGGTGACCGGTGAGGGCTGCGTAAATTTCCGCAGTGGCCGCGGGTTTGGCGAGGGCTGGAATGTTGCTTTCTCGCGCACAGTCAAGAGCGCTAGCCGATCCACTATAGAGGACAAAGTGGATGCCCCGGCGATGGGCTTCCTGACGGACGACGTCCCACTTCTCCACCACGTAGCCCGATTTATGGGAGAGTGGGAACATGCCATCGCACAGGACGGCGTCGTGCTCGGGAAGGCAAAGCATCGCCGCCTGCAAATCAGAGACAAGTGTAATAGCCTCAAGGTATTGCCGAGGCGTGTCGAGAGAATGCAGCAGTTGGGCGGTGAGTTCCGCGAGAGCCGAATTGTCTTCTACAATCAAAAGTTTCATAATTTACCTGCTTGCTGGCCAGGCGTTCGAAAGGAAGAAACCACTGCCTCGATGGGTCAGGGGCGGAAGAGGCGACACGAGAACCCGGCCACCATAGACGGTGCCGTCTTCGGTGCCGGCAGCCAAAACTCGCTTCACGGATGCGTAACTTGTTGAATCCACTCCGCCCGATTGAAGACTGCCAATGGCCTCCCGCCTAAGAGCCTTCACCCAGTTTCGTACTCCCCGCCCGTGCAGCGGTTCAGGCCGAACCGCGCAGTGGGGCGAGTAATCCCAGTTGTCGGCGAGGCGTTTGTCTCGCTTCTCACATGGTGCGTGGCGATGCAGGTTGAGCGAGTTCAAGCCCCGAGCATCAGATTTAACCACCCGACCCTCGGCGAGGATTTTGAGGGGGGCAGTAGCTTCGATTCCCGCTGATAGGGAACACCTTGGGGGAGCTAAACAACTGGAAAGGTTATTGTTCCAGGCGCAATCGCGGCGGGAGGAGATGGTCGGAGGGCGAATGGTGGAAGATAGAGCAGTATTGAATAGGTATGACAGGGGGTAGACGAGCCGTTTCCCCCCCAGCTGCTGGGTCTGTGAGGGTAGCGACCCGTAGGCGGTGCTTCGGGGGTTTCTGTCCTGTAACCGATTCGGGGCGCCGGAAGAGCAAGATGTGCCGGCAGCATACGAAGGGGAAATTCCACGCTCGCTGAATCTGGGCTGACGCGGCAAGGGCTGCGGGCGAAGAGAACCGATCACAGATTGCCGACAGTAAGAAGTGGTTAGTATACAGAGAGTAATAAGTGGGATGTAAGTGGCGCTGGGCGACATTCCAGGTTTCATAGAGCTTATCCGAGAAGTATGTGCGCGAACTCCCGTAGTTGATTGGCAACGAGGATTGCGGAGCAGTCCGGGCGACGCCCAAGGGGAATGCGATTAAGACGGAATCTGTGAAACATTCTCACTATGTGGAACCTGGAAGCAAGGCAGCCAATCCCCTTGGCGCTTTTAGGCTACAAACTATGATAGTTCGTGAGCTATGTAGCTCGCCTCGTGACCTACTAATGCACGTTGGCGACCATTCTCCGAGAGAGGCCATGGCTGACCGTAGGATCAAATTCCGGCGGTTATCTCGGTTGGCTGTTATGGCCGGGGAGGTTATATGGCACCTCGTAGTGGGTCACTCAGCAGAGTTTCAAACGACTGCAAGCTGTGTGGAAAGGCAGCACCCGGTAAGGTCCCTATAATCCATCGCGTGGCTGGCGACGCCTATTGCCCTGGTCGCCGATGAATTATTTGACTCAGGGGCACTAGGGCAGAAGGCCTGCGTGGGTACTCAGGAGTGAATAGGATATGATTCCGCCGAGTTTTGCCCTCTTTCGCCCTCGCCTGCGAGGGTTCATAAGCGTGCGAAATAGAAAGAAAAGCGAAGTATTATGCGATTTGGAAGTTTGATTATCTGCAGGCAATAAGCACCCGAGTCCCTCTAATTGCGTTGTCAAGGGTAACCTTCCTGAGTTGCGTGAATAGCTCAAGGGGCCAAAACCTGGACAGTCTGTTTGACACTTTGCGTACAAATTCATAATATCCTTGTTCTTTGTGCCAATCGCCTTTGATCCCGCTGGGAGGGAGAGTCACCGTGACCGCACCGGCAATAAGTCTTGACGTCACAATCGTGGGTGGAGGAATGATTACCTTCGATCTGCTTCTGCCCTCCTTGTACCACCTGGAAAGGATGGGGATTGTCCGGAGGATCGATATCTGCGCTTTGAACACAGCTCCCCTGAAAGCTCTGGCAGAGAACCCTGACTTCCACGACGCATTTCCAGGCCAAACCTTCACGCCGCATCCACAGTTCTCTGAGTCGGCAGAGGCGCAGTTTCCCGATCTCTATAAGGGCGTCATCGAGGGGATGGCTCCGGGCAACATGGTTGTGGTCGCCATGCCTGACAATCTTCACTACTCAGTGGTGAAATTTGCCGTGGAGCACGACCAGAACGTGCTGTGCGTGAAGCCGTTGGTTCTCAAGTACGAGCAAGCGGTGGAAATCGAAAGACTGGCGCTCGAAAAGGGGCGCTTTGTGGGGGTGGAGTACCACAAGCGATTTGATCGCCGGTCGCTGGTGGCGCGGCGCAGTTATGCCCTGGGACAGTTTGGCGAGTTCGTGATGGGCGAGGCCAAGCTCATTGAGCCGTACTACTATCGCCACTCGAATTTCCAGAACTGGTTCACCTGCGACCGCACCGATCCCTTTACCTACATTGGGTGCCATTACGTGGACTTGGTTTACTTCATCACGGGATTGAAGCCTGTGGAGGTTTCCCTCAAAGGGGTGAAGGGTAAATTCCCAAATGGTAACGAGGCGTTCCTGTGGTCGCACGGCCGAGTGACCTGGGAAAACGGCGCCCTGCTCTCGGTAGTGAATGGCTTGGGCTATCCCGATGCCGCTGCCGGGAGCAACGATCAGGGAATGGTCTTGTACTGCGAAGGGAATGACCAGACGGGGCTGATCTTCCACGACGACCATCATCGCGGTGTGGCCTATTCGTATTTGCAAGACATCGGCCCGGGAGGGTCGAAATACAATTACGTCAGCCCGGACTTCTATCGCCTGGTTCCCTGGGAGGGGCCGGGCTATAAACCCATTGGTTACGGGTATGAATCCGTGGCGGGAATTACTCACGCGATCTATCGCCTGGAAAGCGCGACGGCCGGGTTGCCTCCGGACGCCGCCCTCGCCAAGCGTCGGGAAATACTCCACGAAGTGGACGCTCAAGGGCTGATCGCCACTCCCGCCAACAGTTACATCAACGAATTAGTGGTGGAGGCCGCCCGCGCCTCGATCCTCGCGGACGCCGCCCCGGTGCACATTGTTTACGGCGACCACCCTGCAATTGTCGATTGATGATTGCCGATTGTCGATTGAGCAGCGCATCGGAATTGCCGGCTTACGGTTGTCGAATGTCTATTTTCTCGATCATCAGTCGGCGACCGTCCGTCGGCAATCGTGCATCGACAATCGGCAATCAGCAATCGTCCATCGGCAATTCATGGAGGTACTCACGGCATGGCCATCTATGACTTGACCCCTCGGGATGTCCCGAAGGTGGAAACGAAATACCGCAGCATCAAAACCAAGCTGCCGGTGCCGGAGTCTTTGCCCATCTTCGCCGCGTTGCAGGAGTCGGAGCCCCGCTCGATGATGGGTCAGCCGCCCATTGTGTGGGACAAGGCGGAAGACTTCATTATTAGCGATCGCTGGGGCAATCGCTGGATCGACTGGTCGAGCGGCGTGCTGATTTCGAACGCCGGGCACGGGCGCAAGGAAATCCGCGCGGCCCTGCGCGAGGTGATTGACCGCGGGCTGCTGGCGTCGTATGTGTTCGTGCACGAGCAGCGCGCGCGCCTGGCCGGGATGCTCCGCGGCCTCTCTCCGGACCCGCAGAAATACCGCGTCTTCCTGATGAGCACGGGCAGCGAGGCCACGGAGAACTGCATCAAGTTGGCGAAAACCTACGCCCTGGCCAAACACGGCGCCCATAAGAAGTACTTCGTGACTTTTCAGTACGCCTTTCATGGACGCACCATGGGTGCGCAGCTTGCCGGCGGTTCGGAGAAGCAAAAGGCGTGGATGGTCGATCGCGACCGCACCTTTGTGCAAGTGCCTTTCCCCGATGGCTACAAGAATGAAAACACATCGTTTGATCTTTTCCTCGCGACGCTGGCCGAAAAGGGCGTCGAGCCGAAGGACATCGCCGGGGTGATGACGGAAACCTATCAAGGCGGAGGGCCCGATTTCCTGCCGGTCGAGTACGCGCAGAAACTCCAGGCGCTATGCCGCCAGCACGACATCGTAATGTGTTACGACGAAGTGCAGGCGGGCTTTGGCCGCACCGGCAAGATGTTCGGGTTTGAACACTACGGCGTCCGTCCTGACCTGATTGCCTGTGGCAAGGGCATTTCCTCGTCGCTGCCGATTTCGGCGGTGATTGGACGCGAGGACATCATGGATCTCTACCCGCCCGGCTCGATGACGTCCACGCATTCTGGCTCGCCCTTGCCGGTGGCCGCCGCGATTGCCAGTCTCGAAATCATTCAAAGGGAAAACCTGGCGGAGCGCGCCGCGCGCATGAGCGAGATCCTGATCCCCGAACTCGCGCGTATTCGCCAGAAGTACCCCCAGGCGCTCGGATGCCTCCAGGGGAAAGGCCTGGTGGCGGGAATCCAAGTGGTGAAACCCGGCTCGAAGACTCCAGACCCCGACACGGCGTTGCGGATCAATGTCGCCTGCTTTCAAAAAGGTGTGCTGATGTTCGCCCCCGTGGCTGCCAGCGGTGAGTGCCTGAAGATCGCTCCCCCTCTCACCATCGCCGAAGACGCGTTGCGCGAGTCCTTGCAGGTTTTCGAAGAGGCGGTGGACGAAGTGTTGGGGGCGGCGTAGAACAGTAGTCGAAAGAGTCAAAGAAGTTGAAGAAGTTGAAAGTGGTAAAGAGCCGAGGCGGTACGGCCTGTTCGATAGGACTGCGGCTCCTTGTTGTCCAGCCGAGCCCCTCACACCCCCGTCGAGAAATCGCAGACCTTGAGGAAGCGACATCGGCGCCAGCGCGGGGGTGCCAATTCCTGAGCGAGTCGTAGGGACAGTTCTCGAACCGCCCGGCAGAGAACAGGCGCAAGGCTCGCTCTCCGGCCTTGCGGGTTCTCCACTGCGCTGCCATTTGGGCGGCGCCGCCCCAACCACCCCGGCACCTTCGGCGCCACCCCTCTTGAATCAGGGCGGGAGTTCTTTAAAGCTCCCTCCCTCAGATGAGGAGGGGCGGCGCGGCAAAAGCGCGCGCGCAGGAAGAGCCGCAGGGCCGAAGGGCGGGCCCTGCGCCACCTCCGCTTACGTATGGCGGGCATCCTGCCCATAAGCGCTAAGTTAAGCTTCTCAATCCTGTATTATTGGCAAACTGAACCGCTCAAAAAGGGCCGAGTTCAGCCTTTATCTTAGCGCTTATGGGCATCCTGCCCGCTCCCACGCTGCGTTCGGCCACGTCGAGGTCGCCCCCCGAGAAGCGCGAAAATCCACTTCCCTATCGTTTCTTGTCGGGAACTGCAAAAGCTTTTCATGCAAAGCGCATAGCCGCAGAGCAGAGGAGGTGTTAGGTTCCAGGTGACCGGCGCCAAGTGCAATTGGAACCCTGGCACCTGATACCTGACACCTATCTTGTCCCTCTGCGCCTCTGCGGCTCAGCGCGAGTCGTTTCAAGTTGTCGCAGTGATTTGGTAGATGAAATTTTCCCGGCCGCGAGCATCGGTCCTTGATCCCACACGGACTCCGCCTATCTTCTCCACGGCCTTCTGCGAACGGAAATTCCGTGTTCCCACAATGAAGATGACGCTCTTCACGAATTGGAAGGCGTGGCGAAGCATGAGCTGCTTCATTTCCCGGTTGTAGGCGCCGCCCCAGTACGACCTGGCCAAAAAAGTCCAGCCGATTTCGATCTCGCTCTTTTCGGAGTTGTAGGCGTGGAATCGTGACGACCCGATGATCCGGCCATTTTTGGCATCAATGGCAATCAACGCTCCCTCGGATTCCAGGGCTTCGCGGAAAAATCCCTTGAAAACATCTTCCCGGTAGCGGTCGTTGGACGGATGTTGTTCCCATATGAGGGGATCGGAAGCGACGGCGTAAAGATCGTGAAAATCTTCGGGTCGGAGCGGCCTAAGCTTGAGGAGTTCGCCTTTTAGGATGGACTGGAGATCAAATGACATTCTTGATTCAATCCTCCTATTTTGAATGTACGACTCTTCAGATCGCAGACGCGAAAAAACCTCCGTCCGCGCCTCCCGGGAAAAGCCGCGGACCTCAAAACCAGGTCCGCGCTACCTGTGCTGTGGCGCTTGAAGGATTTTACTGGTTTGGGGGGCTCGTAATCAACGTGCCGCGGAGCAAGCGTTGCGCGGGCACTGCGCGAGTCATTTTGTTCCTCTGCGGGGAAAGACAAGTTTGCGTTATCATCGGGGTCGATGCAGGGCGTTTCCTCAGACCCGGTCCAGGCATTGGCGAGTCTGCCGCTCGACCCGAGCGCGCAGATCGAGCGGCAGTGGTTGCAAACCACATTGGCCTGGCTCACTGGCGTTCCGCCCGAGGCGCGCACCGAAAGGCTGCATCATTTGGCGGAAGGCATTTGCGGAAGTCCCGTCACCCGCGAAAGATTCCAACACATCTGGACCGAGGGGTTCGCTCCGAAGCTGTATTCCGAGGCAGGACTACCGGTGGCCACTTCGCTGCTGCGGGAGTTGATCGGGCGCGTCTAGCGACGGCTGCTTCCCCAGTTGGAAGACGAACTAGACCTTTACGCGGCTCTCCACATGGCAGACTTGGATGAGAAGGATGCGGATTGGCTGGCGGGCCTCGGCGACGAGGACATCGCTTCGTGGCGCGTACTGTTGGGTGGATCGGCCGGCGACTTCCTGGTGGCGATTCGCTTGCTCGCGCTCCGGGCCGCGTCGATCGGCCTTTCCCGGGGCGTCATGACGGTTATGCCGCACCAGCATGAAACCGAATCTCCCTTTTACGACCTGGTGGACGTGGCCGGCAGCTTCGCTCGATCTCCCTCGCAGCCCGACGAGCGGACTCGATTGCAGGAAGTCATTCTCCAGTGCCGGATTTCCGCCGGCCTCTCGCACGCGCGCCTGGAAGATCAGGGCGTCTCCTCCGATCTGGTGTTTCGGCTCGACCTGTTATTCGAGCAACTGGACAGGATCGAAGCGCTCCTGCGCGTCATCTCCGGCCAGGACGACGGGCGGGTGTTCGGGTCCATGTTGGTGCGCGCCTTCGCCGATGAGCGCGGTGTTCAAAGCCTGCTCCGCAATAGCGTGAATCGGGTTGCGCGCCAGATTGTGACTCACACCGGAAAGAGCGGGGAGCACTACATTGCGGCATCCCGATCCGAGTGGAAGGGGATGGGTTGGGGAGCGCTCGGAGCCGGAGTGATCACGGCCTTCACCGCTTTATTCAAGTACCGATTCGCCGAGATGGCGCTCGCGCCCTTGTGGATCGGAATTGCGCACAGCCTGAATTACACGGTGAGCTTTGTGCTGATGCAGTTTCTGGGATGGAGGCTTGCATCCAAAATGCCCTCCATGACCGCCGCGGCGCTTTGTGGCGCGCTGGAAAAAGAGGATGGAATGCAATCCGAAGTCGGGCTGGTGGCAGCCATCACCCGGACTCAAGCGATTGTCACCATCGGAAACCTGCTGGGCGCCATTCCTATGGCCGTCTTGATCGACCTCCTTTTTCAGTGGGGGAACGGCCATCCCTTTCTGGATCGAGAAGCGGCGAGGCACGGGCTCGCATCGATGAACCTGTTGGCATCCTTAACGATTCCGTACGCCGCGCTCACGGGCTGCTTCCTGTGGTTGTCGGGCCTGTTTGCCGGGTGGGCAGCCAACTGGATGATGCTCAACCACCTTCCGGAAGCGATTGCCCAGAGCCGGAGGATTTCGTGGCTTTTCGGCCCCAATGCGGCATCGGGCATGGCGCAGTTCGTGAAACATCACCTGAGTGGCGTGGCGGGCTACGTCTGCCTGGGCCTGCTGATGGGGTTGCTGCCGTTCGTGAGCGTCTTCGCCGGCTTACCGGTGGGAAGTACGGCACATTACCCTGGCCAGCGCGTCGCTGGCTTATGACGTGAGTTCGCTGGCAAGAAGCGGCGACTTACGCTGGACCGATTTATGCTGGGCAGGCGGCGGGTTGGCGGCGACGGGACTGCTGAATTTCAGCGTGTCCTTTTCTCTCGGATTGTGGTTGGCTGTGCGTGCCACGGACGTGGACACCCGCGGCCGCAGAACGCTGGTCGTCGCACTCTGGAACGAGTTCCGCAGGCAGCCAACCAGATTCCTGTGGCGTCAGGATTTCGCCACCACGGCGGAGAGAGACTGACACCTCCGCGTGCTGGCGGGGGCCACGGTGCAAGTGACCATGGCCGCGCTCCAAGAGGATTTGCGTTTCAACCCGTGCTAGAATTATCGATAACTTGTCCGCGAGATTTCCGCTTTCGGGGGGTGCAGATGAGGGGCCGACCCATCGTGACTGTCTTGATCCTCATGATCGTGGGGGTTTTTGCATTGCCCATGACGGCGCAGCAAAAGCCCTTTACACGAGACCAAGTGCAAGGCATGGTGCAGACCGGGCTCGCGGACGAGACCGGCGCCAAGGCTATCAAGCAACGGGGCATCGATTTTACGCCCACGGAAGATTTCCTCCAGAGCCTCAAGGAGGCAGGCGCAAACGAGGCGTTTCTCGCCGCTGTCCGCGCGGCGAGGCACCCCCAACCCACAGGCGGAGGATCCGAGAAACCGCTGACCCAAGTCCAGGTTTTCGCCTTGCTCTCGGGCAAGGTGGCAAGCGAGCGAGTCGCCATGCTGGTCCAGGACCGCGGCATCGATTTCGAGCCCACGGATGACTATCTTCACGAAGTCCGCTCGGCGGGGGGAACCGACGAACTCATCAGCGCGCTCAAGAGCGCCAAGGTGACAAAGCCAAGCCATGTTGACCCGCAGGCCGCGGCGCAGCAAGGGGAGATTCAGCAGCACACCGCGCGAGGGGCAGCGTACATGAGGGAAACACGTTATGCCGACGCCGAGAAGGAGTATCGCGCAGCTATTCGTCTGGCCCCCCAAGACGCGGACCTCCACTTTAACCTCGGCATCGCGATTGGGCAGGAGGGCAATCCGGATGGGGCCATCGCTGAATTCCGTGAGGTGCTGCGGCTGAACCCGAATCATGAATGGGCGCATGCCAACCTGGGCATCGCGCTCGGCAATAAGGGTGATTGGGATGGCGAGATCGCGGAGGAGCGCGAGGCGCTGCGCCTGAACCCGAACAACGACCTTGCGCATGTCGATCTTGGCGTGGCACTGGGGGCCAAGGGTGACTGGGATGGCGAGATCGCGGAGGAGCGCGAGGCGCTGCGCCTGAACCCCAAAAACGAGTTTGCGCACGTCAATCTCGGCATGGCGCTGGGGAACAAAGGTGATTGGGATGGCCAGGTCGCCCAGGAGCGCGAGGCACTGCGCGTGAACCCGAACAACGCGCTTGCGCACGACTTGCTCGCCGCGGCGCTGGGGAACAAGGGCGATATGGATGGGGCTATCGCGGAGTTCCGCGAGGCCGTGCGCCTGAACCCGAAGGATGCGGAGGCGCATAACAGGATCGGCATGGCGCTCGAAAGTAAGGGCGACCGCCAGGGCGCGTCGCAGGAATACCGCGCGGCCTACGAAATCAATCCGCAAGACCCCACTATTCGGCAGAATTACGAGCGCCTCTCGCAGCGGATCAATCCCAATGATGTTGGAGCCCAGGCGGACAGCGATCCGGAAGTTCCCGGGGTTGACCTGTCGAGGCTGAGCGCGGACCAGAAGCAAGCTTTTATGAGCCAACTGGCCAGTCAGCAGTGCCCGTGTGGCTGCAAATTGACCCTACTCAAATGCCGGCAGGTCGACCGCTCTTGCGCCGTCAGCCTGAAAGCAGCACGGGAACAACTGGAGTCGTTTCAGAGGAACTCGACGGACTTTTGAGGTAGAGGAATTGCGTCGATGCGATCCCCGCATGTCGCGAGGCCCTCTGCCTGAACCCAACTAATGCGAATCAACATTCCCTCCGCGGCGCTGTGCTGCCCCCCCTGGGAGCGGGATAATTCCGCGCTAACTGGTCAACAATTTCAGGGTAGAATCCTCACCCTGCGGCACGCCGCCGCTGTCACCTTATCCATATCAAAATCGTTGTAAGTCGACCACCGCAAATCCCCCCTGCCTCCCCAGTTCCTTCTTCACGCGATTCCGGTGAAACCATTGGCAGATTGGCAGTGGGGATGGTGACGGGTATAATCCTGCACGCCTGACGAAATCATGGCGATATCTGCGTTTATTGGAGATAAGGCATGTTCATACGGTTCCCAGGAGTTCGAGGCAAGCATGCACTGGCGCTTACGGCGACTCTGATTCTGATGGGAGTGACGCAGGGGGCGGCCCAACAGAACGCATCCATCCATAATGATCAGTTGACAGTCTACGTGAACACCCACAACGGGTCGTATAGCATCCGGGCGAAGGGCTCGGAGCAGGCGGTGCTCGTGGCGCAGGTTGGCGCGGAAGTCGACCATCAGTGGGTGAGGTCGAGCGAATATCCCAAGCAACTGGTTGAAGAGTCCACCTTTCAGGATGAGCTGGGCAGCGGGCATGCCATCAGGATCACCTACAGTGGCCTGGCTAGAAAGACGGACATGCTCCTGGTCTTGCGCCTTTACGATCAGCATGCTTACGGCGACGTGGAAGTCACCGTGCGCAACACGACCGGGAAGGCGCTGAGCATCCAGGCGATTCGTAACCTGGAAGCGGCCGGCAAAGATTTGGTCAATCTCGGCGGGCGCCAAGCGGCAGACCGCGTGCTATCGGACAGCTTTAGCGAAGATCGCCCGAACCTGCAGATATTCGATTTGGGAAAGGCGCCCGACGGCATGCACCGGGGTGTAGGCAGCCAACTGATCTACAACCAGGAAAGCAAGCAGAGCCTGTTGCTGGCTACTCTCACCTCAAGGCGGCTTCTGAACATCCTACACTTGCACGTGGAGAATGTCCCGGGTGGCGAGCCGAAGATTACCTCCTACACCGTGGACTCGACGGGAACGACCGAAATCGAAGTGGGAGAATCTCTCAAACAGGCTCCGCAGGAGGACCGGATCGATTTAAGTCTGCCCTTGGAGGCAGGGGAGGAACTGGCTTCTGAGCGGATGATGTTCGCCGTGGGGGCGGATTATCACGCGCAACTGGAAGCATACGGCGATGCGATCAGGATTCTGCATCGGGCGCGAACTACCGCACATAACCCCATCGGCTGGTGGAGTTGGACAGCCTTCTACGGGGGAATCACGGAAGCGCCCACGCTGACCAATCTGCGCTGGCAATCCCAGAACTTGAAGGACTTGGGGTACAAGTTCTTCTTCATTGATGAGGGTTACCAGTACGCGCGCGGTGAATACGCAACCCCCAACGCCGCCCAATTCCCCGACGGCATGCGCTATGTGGGACATCAGGTTTGCAACCAAGGGCTAACCTTCGGCATCTGGACCGCGCCTTTTGAAGTGACGGCACGCGCCTGGGTGTATGAACACCACAAAGATTGGCTGGTGCACAATGCGCAGGGCAAACCCATCCAGATTGGGTTTGTGGGGAGGGGTACGACGGATCCCATCTTTGTGCTCGACACTACCAACCCCGGCGCGCAGGAGTACTTGCGCCAAACCTACCGAATCCTGACTAAAGATTGGGGAGTGCGCCTCGTCAAAATGGATTTCATGGATGACTCCGCGATCGAGGGCTTCCACTACCGGCCCAACACGACGGCGCTGGAGGCCCAACGCATCGGGCTCCAGATTATCCGCGAGGCGGTAGGCGAAGACGTGCTGCTTGACAAGGACGGCAGCCCCATGCTGAACCCGGTGGGAATCGTGGACGCTGGCCGGATTTCCATCGATACGGGCCACGCCTTCTTTGCCACCCGGGAAGCCGACCCGGGCATCGCCGCGCGTTACTACATGCACAGAAACTGGTTCGTGAGCGATCCCGACGCTTTTACCGTGGCCGCGCAGCACCTGCCCCCAGGGTGGCACACGGCTAAAAACCCCATCTCCCGAGATGACGGGGAAGTTTCCATCGCCTTGGCGGCGGTTTCCGGCGGCATGTTCGAGCTTGGAGATGACATGCCGCTGCTGAGCGCGCAGCCCGACCGGCTGGCGCTGGTGAAAAACGCGGATTTGCTTCAGATGGCTAAACTCGGACGGGCTTCTCTGCCTCTCGATCTTATGACTTACCGGCCGGAGGACGAAATCCCCAGCGTGTTCCTGTTGAAAGAAGACCGCAGGCTGGCGATTCTGACCGTATTTAATTGGACGGACGGGGCGCGCTCGCACAACTTCACGCTGGCGGATTGGGGACTGCCCGAGGGCGATACCTACCAGGCTTCCGACATTTTCGACAGTGGCAAGGCCGTGGACCTAGCGGGCGGCAGGCTGACGCTTGACGGCCAGCGCGCGCACACCGTGCGTATGATCAAGATCATCGACACTTCCGTGGCCGCCGCGCCGCCTATGATCGCGGCGGACGTCCCCCCCAGCGCTCAAACCGGGGCGGTCGTTAAATTTTCCGCCGCGGCCAAGGCGGAGGGCGCTCCGGCCATCACCTATCATTGGGATTTCGGCGACGGTACCAGCGAAGAGGGCGCGCAAGTGAACCATGCCTTCACCGAGCCTGCCTCCTATACCGTGCGATTGAAAGTGGAGGGAGCGGATGGCGTCGCATCGGAGCAGACCTTCCCCATGACGGTGAGCGGCGAGATGAAATCTAGTTTCGATCTACCAAACAATCGCCGCTACGTCGAGAAGGACAAGCAATAAGAACTCCCAACTCCCGAATGCCCTTCTCGCGGCGTCAAGAACGCGCCCGCTGATAAGGGCGCATTATAAGTCTATGCACGACGCAGACACTATGTCGCTATGACCCCGAAAAACAGTTGCTTATGACAACAGCGGGTGTACAATCTGCCCTCAATAAGGGCTGGACTTGACCCGAACCCAGCCTGCGTCTAACGCTCAGTCCCTCTGAACCTGGCAGGAGGTGACGTTTGTCTCGCCGACTTTATCTAGTTTCGTTTTTATTTATCGCGACATCCCTAGGTTGGTCCGCGGACCTTCCCGTTCCCAGCAGCGCGGAGTTCTGCGGCGATTGCCACCGCGCGATCGAAGAAGGTTGGAAGCAGTCCGCGCACTCGCAAGCCGTCGAGAGCCGTCTCTTTCAGGACGCCATGAAGCTGGCCGAGTCGGACTACGGCGCCTCCGCCCGCAAGACATGCTTGAGTTGTCATTCCCCCATCGCCGTGCAGAGTGGCGATTTGGCGTTAGTCAAGAAAGTGAGTTGGGAAGGCATCACCTGCGATTATTGCCACTCCATCCGGGATGTCACGCTCACGGGACAGAACCCGAAAGCGACCGTGGATTATTCGCTGGTCAAGAGCGGTCCCTGGAAAGACGTGAATTCGCCGGTACACGGGACGGCCTTTTCGCCCGTACACACTTCCGCGCTAATTTGCGCTTCTTGCCACGAGTATCGCAACTCGCTGGGGTTTGCCGTTCTGACCACCTACTCCGAGTGGAGCAAGAGCGCGTACGGTGCCAAGAATCAAAGTTGCCAATCGTGCCATATGTCCCAGGTGGCGGGAAACGTTGTGGACCCGCGCGTCCAAAGAACAGCAGAGGCAACCATCAATCTCCACCAGATTCCAGGCAGCCACTCGATGCAGCAGTTGGAAAAGGCGCTCCACGCAGAGCTTTCCACCACGCACCAGGGCGGCCGCCTACAGATTGTTGTGGAAGTCACGAATCGGGGGGCAGGGCATTCCGTGCCGACGGGTTCTCCTATGCGGCAGTTGATTCTGGAACTCCGCGCCGATCCCTATGGTGGCGCGCCGATGAGCGATCGCCGTGTCTTCCGCCGCACCGTGGCTGACGCCAAAGACGCGCCCATCGAGCGCGAGCCGCAGGCATTCCTCAAGGGCGCAAAAGAAATCTCGGATAGCCGCATTGCTCCCGGCGAGACCCGCAAGGAGACATTCTCTTTCCAGGTGCCACAGGGTACTCGGACCCAGGTGGAGGCCAATTTCATTTACTACTATTCCCCCATGGCGACCACGCAGGCGCAGCAGCAGATCAAGTTTCTGAGCTTGCGACGGCTGGTGGAGTAGGGAGAAGGCGCCGATTACCCCCGGCGCTTCTCCGCCTTCTTCAAGATCAAGTCAGAGTAAGACTGTGGAACGATGTCCGCCGCAGGGATGGCGAAAAGCTTCCGGAACTTTGCCGCTTGGGCCCGGACTTTGCGAACGTCCCCGGTGCGGGTCATCGCTTCGACTTCCACGAAGGTTCCCAGGCCGCGCACGCGGTCGAGGTGAATCTTCACGTTGCCCACGAAATAGATTTCCCTCCGCTTATCGACCACGGCCAGAACCCCCAGGGCGCGAGAGAGAATTGCCCGTACGGAGTTCCGGCGCGGCAAGAGCATCATCTCCACGGCGGAACGCCGGGCGCGAGGGGAATTGGTCCGCTGGTAAAAGATCAGGGAGTTTTCGATTCGCCCTTCACGAGTCTTCAGCCGCCCCGTTGCAACGCGGAAGTAGGTGTCAACCTGGTGATCGGTTCCCAGGAAGCGCGCGCGCAGTTGCTTGAGAGTGGCTCGGACATGAGCGGCGTTGTGCAGATGCGCCTTGAATTCGAAGTTGAGGAGTTTCATAAGTGCGAATCGCCTCATCGACCGAAGCGTGTTAGATTTCTTGATGGCCGCGACCAAGCGCCCGATGAGTCGTTCAGCGCGGGCAGCCCTGGGTCGCATATTTTCAGATTGGCAAGATCAAGATAGGGATATTCTCTCATTACTGACGCCGGATGAAAACCAAATTGCGAGCCCGCTGGGACGTCACCCCGCAGGAAGCCGTGCGCCTGCAACAGGCATGGCGCGAGCGCGTGGAAACGCAGGACCGGTATGGGCCCTTGCAATATGTGGCCGGGGCCGACATGGCGTTCGATCCGGAAACCAACATCGCCTTCGCCGGCGTGATTGTGTACCGGCTTCCCGAGCTCGAAGAGGTGGAGCGCCGCATGGCTCGGCGCAAGCTGCGGTTCCCTTATGTGCCCGGGCTGCTGTCGTTTCGCGAGGGTCCGGTTCTCCTTGCCGCCTTCGCGCGGTTGCGAGTTTCCCCGAACGTGATCCTGATCGACGGGCACGGCGTGGCGCATCCCCGGCGCTTCGGGATTGCCTGCCACCTCGGCCTGCTTTTAGATTGCCCCACCATCGGCTGCGCCAAATCCATCTTGGTGGGCGAAGCGGTGGAGCCCGGCGCGCAGGCTGGTTCCGTTGCTCCGCTTGTCGACAAAGGCGAAACGGTGGGGATGGCGCTCCGCACGCGTGGTCAGGTGAGGCCGATTTACGTCACCATCGGGCACCGCGTCTCACTGGGGTCGGCCGTGCGCATTGTCGCCCAATGTGTCGATGGGTTCCGCATTCCTAAACCAACACGTGAGGCGGACCACTGGGTGGGCGAATTGCGGCGAGCTTACCAGAAGTCATCAGTCGTCAGCAAAAGCGCCGCGTCGTGAGACTGTTACTGAGAACTGATGACTGAGAACTGACGCCTGTTTGATGTGAGCCCATTTATATGTCTTTAATCTCTTCAGAAAGTGAGCGGGTCGGCTTGTGCTTCTCATGTCAGCATATGCGGCCCGTTCGGACCGATCGAAGTTCCATTTTTTATCAATGCCAACGTTCGGCGACCGACCCGAGGTATCCAAAATACCCGAGCCTTCCGGTTCGCCAATGTCCGGGCTATGAGCTGAAGAAAAAGGAGGCGCCGGATTCGCCTGCGTAGCCGGTTATAGTCGCTTCGGGTTTGAAAGGGCACGGCCGTTAGAGGTCGCCGTATTTTGGGGCAATCGGGTACAATATGAGCGCAGCAGCAGCGGCAGACCCGCAACCTGAGTGGGCACTGCGAGGAGGAATGATGAACTTTCCGGTGGGAGCTGAGGATGTCAAGGTTGTTCAGGGACGCAGCGCGGGGCTTCAGGTCATGTGCACATGCGGGTGCATCAATTTCAATTATCTCGACCCGCAGGACACTCTGTGGAGATGCCGGAACTGCCGCAAGGTTCTGAGTAACGATTTCCCCCGCCTGCTGGAGAGCGCCGTGGCACTGCAAAAACAAGTCGCGGCGGCCCAAGCGCCCCCCGCGCCTCCCGCGAGTAGCACTGCTTAGTCCTGCCTTCACGTCTTCGCGCACATCGACAAACCATTCTGAACCTGCTACTTTGCAACCCGTTGAGCGCTCCACCCGGGAAGGCGTCACCGCCTCCCGCCAGGGGCGGTTTTACTGACAACTGAAAACTGACACCTGAATACTCGTCTTTAATGAATCGCCGGGGCGAGGGGCGGAATCAGCGCGTAGTCGGGGCGCGTTTGGTACTGGCGCAGATACTGCTGATACTCCGGAGTGTTCGGGACATGGTCGCTGGGGCTCGGCGGATAATTGGCCATTCCGCTAAACGGCAGGGGCTCGACGGTCCAGGCGAAGGACGTGTTGGGCTCACCGTCCTTGGCGTAGCCGCGCACTTCCAGGAAGAAGTCGCGCTTCCACCCCGGCTTGAGGGCCGGCAAGGCGCGGGGGCTGAACTCCACCGTCATCTCGTCGCCCGTGGCCATGACCACCAATTGATCGTCCGGCCGCGCCAGCAGATTTTCCACCGATCCATAGCGCGTATAGTGACCGCGCAGCGGGTTCCACGGCGCCATAGTCATGACTTGCTGATAATTGAAAGTGTCGGGCTTCACGTGCTCGTGATCGCTTGCGAGCGCGGAGAAGCCGCGGTAGTGCAGGTCCGCGTCGATGAGCGGCAAGGCGACGGGCGCATGCGCCGGAGCCTCATGGGTGGTGAAGAAGATCTGATCCCAGTACACGCAAAGATTGGTCACGATGCGCACGTGGCGGTCAGCGGACAGGAATTTGCCCGCCAGGTCCACGCGCATCGTGCGATTCGTGCCGCTCGGCAGTCCCATGTCGTCGATGACCGTCACCCATTTTCCGTTCGCGTCGCGAACCTGTAGGTACGGCGAAACCATTTGCATTGTCAGGTTGGATTCCATGGCGCGAGCGCCGTTGGAGTCCGTCCAGAAAACCCAGCCATTAAGCCACAAACTCACCGGCGCACTGGCGGGCAAGTCACCCAGATCAAGCGTGAGCGAGTGCAAATCCGCCATGCCCAGAATGCGGTTGCGCCCGAAGTCGCTGGGGTAGCGGCCATCTTGCTTCAACAGCAAAGGCAGCACGTCGCGGCCGTGATCGTCCACGGCCGATACGGGGAAGCGCTTGTCGGGCACGGCATAAAGCGAGGGTGGACCGGGATTGGTCGCATAAATCTCGTTCGCGTAAATTTCTTCGTTCGCGGGATGGTCCACCGCCAGAAGTTTGACCTGGTCGAAGAAGTCGGCCTCGCGCATCTCATCGGTCAACTGAAAAACATAGTTGCCTTGGGAATCGGGAACGAGGTTGGGCAGGCGCACCAAATCCTCGGGAAATGGTTTTACACGTGTGCCATCGGGCGCAAGTTCGCCGAGCGGGCCCACTCCCAGCACATCGGTGACATAGTTGAAATTCTTTCCATTCCACGTGTAAAGGAACGGGCAGGAGCTCGCCAGGCGCTCGGATTCGCGAACCTCAACCTGCTTGTCGGTCGCAACGTCGATCCAGTTCTGCACCACCGCATTCGGCCAGGTGACGCGGATGACGTCGAGTTTCGTAAGGTCGCCGGTAAAAACCCGCACGGGGCTGCTGGTGATCATCACCTTGTTGTAGTAATTGCCCGCCTTGAATTCCACCACGCTGCCAATTCCCCGGCTGTTGCTCTTATAGCCGTTCATCTTTACTTCCACCCAGTGCTCGGGCGGGCCTTCTTTCTCAAAAGCGTGCAACTGGCCGCTCCGGGTCATGGCGAGCACGTCGAGTTGGCCGGGATTCTCGATGCCCGTGAATGCGAGCGAAGTGAGCGCGGCAGCGTCGCCTAAAGAAAGCGCGATCGACCCTTCCCGGAACCGACCCTCGTGGTTAACCACAAAGTGAAGCTTGCCCTGCGCGTCGGCCGCCAGCAGATCGGGGAAGCTGTCGCCGTTCAGGTCAGCCGCGGCGCCGCGGAAGCTGAAAAGCCCGGTTGGCGCGGGAATGGCTGGGGCCGGAGCGGGCGTGAATTTCCAATCGCGCTGGTTGAGCAGCACGTGGTACCCGTCTTCAGTCCAGACGGCCAAATCGAAGTAACCATCGTGGTTAAAATCCGCGACCTGCGCGTCGAGCACCGCCGCCTTCGCCAGCGCCGCGCCCGTCTCCCTTCGCAATACGAACTTGTCCTCACCTTGATTCTCGTAAAGCAACGGGGGGCCATCATCGCGATATAGAAAAAGGTCGGAGTAGCCGCGGTTGGTGAAATCGGCAAACACCGCCCCGCGCATCCGCCCCTTGGCCGACTCGAGGCCGGCGGTAGCCGTCTTATCCGTAAACGATCCGTCGCCGTTGTTACGATAGAAGTGTACGGTCGAGCCGGGGAAATCGTGGGGAAAAGTGAAGGGGTCCTTGGCGGGGGCTTTGCTCAAGTTGGTGTAAGCGGTAACGACGAGGTCCAGCAAGCCGTCGTTATCGGCGTCAAACAGCACGGCGCGCGTGTCAACTTCACCAGGTTCAGGCTTCAGCCCCGCCTTTTCCGTAATATCTTGAAACACGCCGTCGCCCGAGTAGTGATAGACCTTCACCCCGTCGAGGCCGGCCACGAACAAACTCAACTTGCCGCAGTTGTCAAAGTCGGCAAAGGTGGCGGACAGGCTCGCGCCCGGCCCCGCGACTCCCGCCTTCTCCGTCACGTCGGTAAAGGTTCCATCGCCGTTGTTGTGAAAAAGGTAATTCTTGGCGAAGGGAATCACCACGTAAAGGTCCGGATGACCATCATTGTCGTAATCCCCCACGGCGATCGAAGGCCCAAAGAGCGGGACGAGATTCTGCCGGGCGAATTCGGGTGAATAATCAGCGGCCTTGATGGGTTGGTGTGCATCGAAGGCTGCCGCGCTTGCCGCCGGAAGAGCCAAGTTGAGTTTTTGGCTGATCTCGGAAAAAGATACTTTTTCCAGGCCTGCGGCGCGAGCGATTTCCGTGGGTGGACCGGACGGCGCCAGGATGACGCCATATTTGCCACCTTCCAGCGCCGGATCCTGAAGGGAAATATTGGGAACTTTATCGTGCAACCCTTCCCACTGTTTCAGCGCTTTCTGGGCGTCCTCCTGGCGCTTCAGGCGGACGAGCACCGTAAAAGTGCGGAAGAGCGCGGCGACGTAAAAGTTCTGGCCGCGGCCAAAACCCATCTCCACAATGTGGTGATAGGCGTCAAGGGATTCGTCCAGCTTCCTTTCGGCGAAAAACACGGTTCCCAAGTTGAACCACGTGGAGGGGTCCTGAGTATCAACCGCGATGACCTGTTTCAGGGCGGCTTCGGCGTCGGGATTGCGAAGTTCGCGCTTATAAAGAATGCCCAAATTGAACTCAGCGGCCACCAAGTGCGAATCCATCTGCTTGGCGGTGGTCATCTCGCCGAGCGCGTCGTCCTGTTTGTTCGCCTGCATCAGCGCCATGCCCAGGTTCAGGTGATCGATAGCCGAAGCTCTCCCGGAAGCCACCACTTTCTGAAATTGCCCGATGGCTTCAGCGTACTTGCCCTGTTCAAAATAAGCTTTGCCAACGTTGCGGAAGGTTTCGAGCGGCGCGGACAACGCTGCCGCAACTTGCTTTGCCGGGGGCGAACTTGACTTGGTGGCGCTGGGCCTGGTTTGCGCAAAGATGAAGAAGGCGGTAAGGATCGGGGCCAAAACCATGATCGGGCGAATAGCAGATACGAACGTGGGTCGATGCATTCTGTCTCTCAGGTTTGCCTGGGCTTAGGGCACTCCGCAGGATTGCAAACCCACATTATACATTGCGGGACGAGGGCTGCAAAGAAAGCAGAAACTGCGACGGCAGAAACTGCGGGGCGCGCGATATAGAAGCGAAAGAGCAGAGGTAGCGCGGGCGTCCCGCCCGCTGTCGCGGGAGCGTCCCGCTCCCGCCAAGAACGCGCGGGCAGGATGCCCACGCCCCAGCGGGCGGGACGCCCGCGCTACTATTCGTGGCATGGCCATCCTGGCCGTGTCTGCTCGGGCGCGGGACGCGCATCAAAGCGGGCAGGATGCCCGCGCTCCCAGCCAGTCCGGCAACGCACCAACTATGCTAAACCTCGACGTACTTCACGCTCATCGGTTCCAACTTGTGCTGACCTAGACTCACCACCCCGCTTCGCCCGGCGGGACGGCATCGGATTTCCGCCTCTTGCGGTGAAGTGAACAAATTCATGATGAACAGCGCGGAGTGGTCTCCTGCCGTCCGCAGCGACGTCCACAGGTTGGGGTTCGGGCACTCCACGCGCCGCTCGAGTCCCAAGCGCGCGAGAAGCGACTCCAGCATGAGGGAGTGCTCCCGCATGCCATGAAGCCAGCGGAATCCCAGGAAGATGGCTCTGCCTCCGCCTTCGGTTGCGAGCTCCCAGGCCAGAATTCGGTTCGTGTGCTCGTCTTTCCCGAGTGCCCTCGCTCCGGGCGGTAAGGTGTGCGTGAAGTAGTTCTCGCCGTTATCGAGAATATTCTGAACGTCCAGGATGGTGACCCGCGCAAAGGCGTCGGGGTTGTGCTCCAGTGCCGGGCTGCCAAGGAAATCGCTCAACAACGTGCAAGGCTCGAGATTCTCATCGACAACCGGAATGACCGGCACGATCAGCACCCTGCCGCCTTCCTTCAGGAATCGCACCACCCTTTCCTGTTTCGCCCGCGCCATGCTGGAAGAACTGACCAGCACTACGGGCGTGGATCGGTCGCGGATCCAATCGTCCTTGCGCAAATCACAGAAAACCGGTGAAAGGCTTGCGCAAAGCGCGGTGGTCAGGGCTCCTTTGCGGAAGAAGTCCCAAGCCTCTCCGCCGCTCAGGAGAAACCCCGCGCGGTTTTTCCAATATTGGTCCGCCCGCGCGTACTCGAAATCGAGGGCAAAGCGGCAATCGCACTCGCGTTCGCTTTCTTCCAGCCACGACGACTTTTCGAGAAATCTCCCCAGGTCTTTCTGCACGTCGTATAACGGCCGCAGTTCATTCTTCGCCCCAATGGGAGCGCCGTAGTCATAAACATCCGTGGTGGTGCCGGCGTCCGGAGGGTTCGGTCCACCGGTGAAAATGTAGTAGTTGTCACCTTTCATCCCCAGAGCCAGGTTGGTCCAATAGCACGCCTTGCAATCCCCGGGCGTGACGGGCGGCCAATCGGAGGCGCTCCCGGAGGGCATTTCCATGACGGTGGGGGGATAGCCCATCAATCGCAGCATTTCCAGCGAGGCGAAAATGCTGACGGCATACTGTGGCGTGGGATTGTTTTGTCCCCAGCTCTGATCGAGGTTGTAGTAATGATCGGAGCCCAGAAGGAAGGTCTTGTTGCCCAGGGCCTCGACGGTTTCCAGAAAGTAGGCATTCATGGTGGGACCGGCGGAGTTGTGGATGAGCGGCGTACCCACGCCATGCTCGCGCAACCATCCCGCGAGGGTCTGGGCATACTCTCCAATCGTCCCCAGGTAAAAGTCGAAATAGTCTTTCACCCTGCGGATTTGTGCGACACCCGCAGAGTCCGGAAGCACCATGGGCTTCGCTTTCTCGAAGGATTCAAAAGTGGTTCCATAGGTGCGGTTCATGGCCGCAACGTCGCCATATCGCTGGCGGAGAAAGCGCGGGTAGCGGCCCTCCGGCTTTCCGAACCCCATGGTAACCGGGTTGTAATCCAATGACCCGAACCAGATGTGGATGCCCGCCAGTTCGTTATCAAGTTGCGTGAGGGCGATGGGACCGCCTTTGGAAACGGTGCGCGCTGCAATGATCGGCGCCACGTGGTCAAACCATTTCCGCGCCTTCTCGAGGAAGAGCGGGTGAAGGTAGGAGACGGACGAAATTCGAAACGACGCGCCGTCAAGGTTCTGCGCGTGCAGCTCCGGGTAGTTCTCGCAGAGCCACCCCGGCAGCCCGTCGTATTTCATTTCGGTGTATTGATAGGGGCCGGGCCGGGCGATGACGTATAAGCCCACTTCCTGAGCGGTGTGGAGGAAAGCTTCGAAATCCAGCACGCCACTTTCACCGCCGAAGACAATCCTGCCTTCCTCGGGCTCGTGCAAATACCACGGGAGGTACGTTGCCACGCAGTTTCCGCCCGCCTCCCGGAAGAGTTCCATACGCCGCCGCCAATCAGCCTTGGGAACGCGGAAATAGTGAAACTCGCCAGAGTATAGATACGTTGGCTTTTCGTTGATGCGATACGAGACCGTGTCGAACTTCACGGGAGCTAACCTGCGAGAAGCGTCCGGCAGCGGAGGAGCCTGGGGGTTTCCAGAAAAAGATGCGAGTGCAGATTTTGCTCCGAGGGCGCTGCCGGCGCCGCTCATCGCGAGGATTCGGTTAAAGGTTCTCCTGTCCATGGGGCCATCCTGATTCTCGAATTTGAATTTTCAACCTTCGCGTGATGGGCTGCGGCTGCCACAGTGGCAGGGCTGGTTCGACCCGGCCACCGGTAGCGGAGAAGGCTCCTGCATTATACCTATCGAACTAAACCGGGGACAGGCGGAACGTATTCTGCTATCTTCTCGGCCGTGGCTCGATTGGTCATCGCGGATGTTGCGCACCATGTGACGCGGCGTGGAAATGGGCGGCAATTCCTGCTCGCTATCGACGCCGAGCGGATGGTTTACCGAGAACCAGTGAAACGTTCCGCCTGTCCCCGGTTTTCCCGGTTACGACACCCGCGACCGGCGGATTTCGGTGACCGATGCTAACGGCAAAATCACCGCCTATCAATACGATGATGCCGACCGGCTGGTGGCGGTCACGGATCCCGCCTCGAACCTGACCATCTGTGGTTACGACACGGAAAATAATCTGGTGAACATCACCGACGCGGCGAACCATGAGACGGGGTTTGCCTACGACGCTCTGGGACGGGTTACGCAGGTCACCTTCCCCTCGACGCTCAGCGAGAGTTATTCTTATGACCTTATGACGCGATGAACGACCTTCTGAGCAAGACGGACCGCAAGGGGCAGACGATCAGCTATGGCTATGACGCGCTGTATCGCCTGACCAGCAAGACCTAGGGAGGAAGGGTGTCAGGTACCCTTTTCTTTGCAGCGGCGAAGCAGGAGGATTGCGTCATGGGTAGAGTCCGGGCGTTAACACGCTCAAACCCAGACGGAGAAAGGGTACCTGACACCCTTTCTCCCCGCGGATTACTGCCTGGTGTATAATTATTACCAAGGAGTGGCCAATCCCACGACTTGCACCAACAGTCCGACTCAGGCTACGACCGGCAATAATGGCAACGTGGTCGGCATGTATGACCTGGACGGCCCGAACAACTCCACCATGACCCACACGGAGGCCTACAACTACGATAAGGTCAATCGCCTGACCAGCGCCGTCGCCACGGGCAATGCCACTTACAACCTGACCTTCAGTTACACGCAGGATGGCTCGAACGGTAATTACGGCAACATGAGCTGCCTGACCAACGGTCAAACCCAGGGCCTGTGCCCCAACTATACGTTCAGCGCCGCGACCAACCGGATCAACACTTCCGGTTTTGCCTATGACGCGGCGGGGGATTTGACCAGTGACGGCACGCACAGCTACACCTGGGACGCCGAGGGACGGCTTGCTACCATGGACGGCGGATCGACAGAAACGATCACCTATAACGCCTTAGGACAGAGAGTAAATAGCAGGGGAGGGTCAACCACTTACAATGCGGCGGGCGAACGAACCTCCTCCGCGGGATACAATTTTGTGCCGTGGGGCGGCGTGAACTGGGCGGTGTACACCAGCAGCACTTACTTTGTCCACCATAACCTGTTGCAATCCGCCACGATCGCGACCAACCAGACGGGCGCTGTGTCACAGGACTTGGCGTTCTACCCCTGGGGGCAGAACTGGATCGAACATAACGGGTCGCAGGATAACACCTTCGCGACGATGGTGCCGCTGGAGCAGGCCAGCGGTGCAGATATATTCACCACACTCAATCGCGACTACGATGCGACCAATGGCCGCTGGCTCAGCCCCGACCCGCTCGCCGGCGACGTTACCAATCCCCAATCGCTTAACTTAGAGCTTATCCGTAAATAACAATTGTTTGCCGCCAACAAATCATGGCCGCGGCCAAGGCCAACAGCGCGACGTAGCCTTCCTTGGTCTTTTCAAAACTCACTAACAGCTTGCGAAAT
>Ga0187852_1000196_pt1 | contig 66151 bp, 55 predicted proteins | sample June2016WEW_6_40_FD_134511 | JGI IMG/M metagenome (GOLD analysis project Ga0187852, IMG submission 134511) | Peatland microbial communities from SPRUCE experiment site at the Marcell Experimental Forest, Minnesota, USA - June2016WEW_6_40 | ecosystem: Environmental > Terrestrial > Soil > Wetlands... | reverse complement strand
TCAGACAGGGGCATCCCTGTCAGCAGAACTCGCTCTCCGCGACAGCGGTTCGTTCAATCAGAACATGCCCGCCAAGCCTACAAAAATATCAAGCCGCCGCCCGGGGTTTCGCCCCTGTTGCGAGGACTTGCTCTAACTCCTTACTAAGAGAGCGATTTCTTATCGCTTTGGCGAGTCCACCGAAGCGGAAAGCGCTCTAGCATGTCCCGAAAAAGTTACAGACTTTTTCGATCGAGGACATGCTCTAACTCCTTATTAAGAGAGCGATTTCTTATCGCTTTGACGAGTCCACCGAAGCGGAAAGCGCTAACCGGAGTTTTTCATGCGGATCCTCATTCTCGGCGCGGGTGCCACGGGCGGCTATTTCGGCGGGCGGTTGGCCGAGGCAGGCGCCGATGTCACCTTTTTGCTGCGCCCGGCGCGGGCCGCCGAGATCGCGGCCGGGGGGCTACGGGTGGAAAGCCCCGAAGGGAATATTCTCACGAAGCCCGCGGTGATCACGGAGGCGGCGAGCCCTTTCGATCTCATCGTCGTCGCGTGCAAGGCCTATGATCTCGACAGCGCGATCGCGGCGATCAGGCCGGCCGCCGGGCCCAACACCACGATCCTGCCGCTCCTCAACGGCCTCGCCCATTACGCCGCCTTGGATGACGCCTTTGGCGCGAACAACGTCATCGGCGGCCTTTGTCACATTATGGCGGCTCTGACGCCGGACGGCACCGTGCGCCATCTCGGCGGCCCCGCCAGCGTGACCTTCGGCGAGCGCGGCGGCGGCGTGAGCGCGCGCGCCGAGGCGATTGCCGCGAGCTTCGCATCCGCGCGCTTCACCACGCGGCCGAGCCCAAACGTGATGCAGGAGGCATGGGAAAAATTCGGCCTTCTCGCGGCCCTGGCCAGCGCGACCTGCCTCATGCGCGCCAGCATCGGCGACATCGTGGCGGCGCAAGACGGCGAGGCGATCATCCGCGCGCTCTACGCGGAATGCCAGGCCATCGCGGCGGCATCGGGTTACGCGCTGCGCCCGAAGGCGGCCGCAAGCGCCCTGGCGTATCTCACCCAGCCAGGTTCCGCCGCCACGGCGTCGATGCTGCGCGATCTCGAAGCGGGCCAGCGTGTCGAAGCCGGCCATATCCAGGGCGATCTCATCGCGCGAGCGGCGGCGCGGGGCTTGGAGACGCCATTGCTGCGCGCCGCCTATTGCCATTTACAGTGCTACGAGGCGCGGCCGGCTCGATCTACCCCGGCGGTCTAACCCTCCCGGCGCCGGCTAAAATTTCAAAGCGGACGCAAACTTCAAGAAGTTCGCTTCGGCTCATCGATCGTCCGGTACTCGCCGGGCTCGAGGTCGATGGTGGCGGGGCCGTGTTGCGGCCGGGGCTGGTCCGGCCCAGCTTGGGAAGCGCCGCCACGCAGCCATCCCGCGATCCAAACGCGCGGCGCGGCCAAGGCGAGGATCAGACCGAGCGCATCGGTGATGAAACCTGGAATCAGCAGCAGCACGGCGGCGATGGCGGCCAAAGTCTCGTCGAGCGCGATCGATCCCTGGAACACGGCGGCGCCGTTTTGCCCCGCCTCTTGCCGCAGCCGGGCCAGAGCCGACAATCCCGCCCGCTTCAGCAAGGAGCCGCCGGCGATGCTGGTGAGAAGCCCCAGGAGGATCGCGGCGCCAAGGCCGATTTGATCCACGACCAGCGTGAAAACCACGAGCTCGCTGGCGAGCCAGAGCACCAGTCCGAGCGTGATCTTGTTGCGCAAGGTCATATGAGGTTCCAAAAAGAGACTGGTCTGCATTGCTTGCCCCGGAGACGCCGCTGCACCACCTCATTAGCTATGTAGCGGAACGGCCGGTCGCAAGCGCTTGTCACTTGGGCGATTCCGCTCAAGTGACAAGAAATCGCTCTCTTTAAGAAGGTAAAGCGTGTCCTCGATCACAAAAGTCCGCAACTTTTGTGGGACACGCTTTTGTAGGCCGGTTTAAACGGACGCATCGGGCATCGGCGCCGGATTTTGCTCTCGCGAAGGAGCTTTTGCAAAATCTCCCCGTTTTCGCCGTGTTTATGCTAGCCATTGCCGCAACGATCACGGGACCTTTTGAATGCTTTTTAATCACCGCCTCGCCATTGCCGCTCTGGTTTTCTCCCTTGCCGCCGCCGCGCCGGGCTTGGCGCAGGATTACAACCGGCCGCCGGCCAGTCTTTACGACCAGGGCGAACCCGCCGCCGGCGGCTATCGCGGCGGGGCCGATCCCAGCGATCCCGGCGCGCTCTCCGTGCGTATCGGCAAGCTCGAGGGCCGGATCCGCGATATGACCGGTCAGATCGAGGAACTGCAAAACGCCAACCGCAAGCTTGTCGAACAGGTCCAAAAATTCCAGGCCGACGTCGAGTTCCGCCTTCAAGACAAGGGCAGCCGCCCCTCTAAGCGCACCGAAGCCGCACCGCTGCCCGGCGAAACCGGGCCGGCCATGGATGCGGACGCCGTGCCGCCGGCCGCCCTCAAACCCGCGCCTCTCAAGCCCGGCCGGAACGATTCCTTCGACCCCGATGCCGCGCCTAGCGCACCGGGCGCGCCAAAAGCGCTGGGGTCCACCACCCCATCGGCGCCCGAAGACGCCCCGCTGGATCTCGCGGGCGCCGGGCCCGCGCATGCCGCCGGCAGCCCTGGCGCTCTGGCGCCCACTTTGGCGCTGCCCTCTTCCTCCGCGCCGCCGGCCGGCGGGACGGTGACGCCCAATGGAACCGTCATCGCCAATGCGGCGCCCAATCCCACGCGGGAAGAATTCGACATTGCACTCGGCTATTACCGGGACAAGCAATATGAAAGCGCCGAAAAAAGCTTCTCCGCTTTCATCGAAAAGAATCCGAAAAGCCGCCTTGTCGCCGATGCGACGTTTTATATCGGCGAGACCTTCGCGCAGCGCGGCCGTCCGCGCGAGGCCGCCGAGCAATATTTAAAAATCTCGACCGATTTCGCCACGTCCCCGCGCGCGCCCGAGGCCATGCTGCGGCTCGGCGTCCAGCTCAAGGCGCTGGGCGCCAAGGAACAGGCCTGCGCGACCTTCACCGAAATTGGCCGGAAATATCCCAACGCCCCGGCCTACGTGAAAACCAATGCCGATCGCGAGGCCAAACGCGCGCAATGCTGAGGAAGCGGCAGGATGGCAGGATGTGAATAGCGAATCCTTGTTACACCGCCGCCGTCATGCCCGGCCATGACGGTGGAGAGTCCATCGCCGGACGAGACTTGTGTGCATGCCGTAACCCTTGCGGGAAAGCGGGAGACGGACACAAGCGGCACCGGTTTTCCGTTCGATCTCAAAACTCTCTTCGCCGGCCTCGAGACCGCTCCCGCCTTGCTTCTTGCCGTCTCCGGCGGGCCGGATTCCGTTGCCTTGATGCTCCTTGCGGCCCGCTGGGCGGATTCGGCGGGCAAAGCGGCGCCCCGGCTTCATGTCGCCACCGTCGATCATGGCTTGCGGCCGGAGGCGCGAGTGGAAGCGGAAGGCGTGGCGGCGGCGGCGGCCAAGCTCGGGCTTCCCCATGCCATCCTGACCTGGACGGGCCCCAAGCCCAAGACCCGCATTCAAGAGCGCGCGCGGGAGGCGCGCTATGCCCTGCTTGGCGCCCATGCCCAAGACATCGGGGCCACGCATGTTCTCACCGCCCATCACGCCGACGATCAGGCGGAGACCATTCTGTTCCGGCTCGGACGCGGCAGCGGCCCCGGCGGGCTCGCCGGGATGAAGCGCGAAAGCCCCCTTGCGCCCGGCCTCGTCTTGGCCCGCCCGCTGCTCGGCCTCGCCAAGGCCCATCTGACCGGCATCTGCCAAGAGGCAGCGCATGCTTTCGCCGACGACCCCTCGAACCACGACCGGAGCTACGCGCGGGTAAAATTGCGAGCCGAGCACGAGGCCATCGCCCGACTCGGGCTCGATACGCCCACCCTCGTCCGGCTCGGCGCCCGGCTGGCCAGGGCCGAGGACGCCCTGGAGGCGGAGACCCGCCGCTGCTTGACCTTGGCCGGCGCCGCCTGGGAGCCCGGCCGGTTCACGGCGAAGCTCGCGCCGCTCCGGGACGCCAAGCCGGAAATCATGATCCGGCTGTTGCGCCAAGCCCTCGATGGCCTGAACCCCGGCGGCAAGCCGCCGCGCCTCGACCGCCTGGAGACCCTGGCGGAAAGCGTGAGCGCTTCGCTGCGGGCGGGCACGGGGCTGCGGGCCACCCTGCATGGAACCTGCGTCACGCTTTCGCGCGACACGATGCTCGTCATCGTGCCGGAGCCGCCAAGACGGCGCGGCCGGGCGCAAAAAGAATTGGACGGCGCGGCCGGACTTAAGAAGAGAAGAAGGGGGCAAAACACCGGGCCCGAATCGTGACACGATCCGGAAACTTCTTAAGAGAGAGCCAATTTCCACCGGCAAATCCCCGGTTTTTCAAGAAAATCCGGGAAAAGGCGTTGACATCTCCGCAAGCGGCCATCTTGGCAAGAGGGAGTAGGGAGCCTACATTGGTTGCAAGCGGCTCTAGCCGGATCCGCCATGGTTTCCGTCACGCGTCACCGCACCGGCCATTTTTCTCCTTCGGGTCCTGGCTTCCGGGCCAAACCCTTCTGGATCGCAGATGAACCCCAATTTCCGCAATTTCGCTCTCTGGGTGATCATATTCCTTCTCGTGGTCGCTCTCGTCATGTTGTTCCAAAATCCGGGACAACGGCCGGCCTCGCAGGAGATCACCTTCAGTCAACTCTTGACCGAGGTGGATCAGGGGCGTGTGCGCGAGGTTACGATCGCCGGCAATGATGTCACCGGCCATTTCACCGATAACCGGGCTTTCGCGACCTACGCGCCCAACGATCCCACGCTGGTGCAGACGCTCTATAAAAAGAACGTGTCGATTGCCGCCAAGCCGCCGTCGGACGGCAATAGCTGGCTCGTGACCTTGCTGGTCAACGGCCTGCCGCTGCTCGCCTTCCTCGGCATGTGGATTTTCGTTTCGCGGCAGATGCAGGGCGCCGGCGGCAAGGCGATGGGCTTCGGCAAGTCCAAGGCCAAGCTTTTGACCGAGGCCCACGGCCGCGTGACCTTCGAGGATGTCGCGGGCGTCGACGAGGCCAAGGAAGACCTGCAAGAGATCGTCGAGTTTCTGCGCGACCCGCAAAAGTTCCAACGGCTCGGCGGACGGATTCCGCGCGGCGTGTTGCTCGTCGGCCCGCCCGGCACGGGTAAGACTTTGCTCGCCCGCGCCATCGCCGGCGAAGCCAATGTGCCGTTCTTCACCATCTCGGGGTCCGACTTCGTCGAAATGTTCGTCGGCGTCGGCGCGAGCCGCGTCCGCGACATGTTCGAACAGGCGAAGAAGAATGCGCCCTGCATTATCTTCATCGACGAAATCGACGCGGTCGGGCGCCATCGCGGCGCGGGCCTCGGCGGCGGCAACGACGAGCGCGAGCAGACGTTGAATCAGCTTCTCGTCGAGATGGACGGGTTCGAGGCCAACGAGGGCATCATCCTCATTGCCGCGACCAACCGCCCCGACGTGCTCGACCCCGCGCTGCTGCGCCCCGGCCGGTTCGACCGTCAGATCACCGTGCCGAACCCCGATGTCATCGGCCGCGAGCGGATTTTGAAGGTCCATGTCCGCAAGGTGCCGTTGTCGCCCGACGTCGATTTAAAAGTCGTCGCCCGCGGCACGCCCGGCTTTTCCGGCGCGGATCTGATGAATCTCGTCAACGAATCCGCTTTGATGGCGGCGCGGCGCGGCAAGCGCATCGTCACCATGAGCGAATTCGAGGATGCCAAGGACAAGATCATGATGGGCGCCGAGCGCCGCACCTTGGTCATGACCGAGCAGGAAAAGCTCCTGACCGCCTATCACGAGGGCGGCCATGCTCTGGTGGCGCTGAACGTGGCCGCGACCGATCCCGTCCACAAGGCGACGATCATTCCCCGTGGCCGCGCGCTCGGCATGGTCATGCAGTTGCCGGAGCGCGACAAGCTGTCGATGAGCTACGAGCAAATGACCTCCCGCCTCGCGGTCCTGATGGGCGGCCGGGTGTCTGAAGAGGTGATCTTCGGCAAGGAAAAGGTGACGTCGGGTGCGCAATCCGACATCGAGCAGGCGACGAAACTCGCCCGCGCCATGGTCACGCGCTGGGGCTTCTCCGACGCGCTCGGCACGGTCATGTACGGCGAGAACCAGGAAGAAGTGTTCCTGGGCTATTCCATGGGCCGTCAGAACACGCTCTCGGAAGAGACCGCGCGCAAGATCGATGCGGAAGTCCGCCGGCTGGTCGAACACGGCCTGTCGGAAGCCACCCGCATCATCACGGAAAAGCGCGGCGATCTCGAAATCCTGGCCCGGGGCCTGTTGGAATACGAGACGCTGTCGGGCGATGAAATCATCGGCCTGCTCAACGGCAAGACCCCCGTGCGCGATTCCGGCGACGATACCGCCCCGCCGCGCGGTTCGCCCGTGCCCTCGACCGGCATCAACCGGCCCAAGCCCCTCCCCGACGCCGGGCTGGAGCCGCAGCCCCAGACGTAATTGGCGTAAAAGCGTTGAGAAAAGGCCTGCTTCCCTCGAAGCAGGCCTTTTTTATATCGAGGCCGGACGCTTGCCGCGCTCTCCTTCGCCCACGCGCGGGAGAAGGAATCTCCCTCCGGTTCCCGCATTGACAAACGTTTGATTCGGAGTCCGTCCGCGGCCCCTCGCGGCTCGCGCCGTCCCGCGCCTACCAAAGTCTCGAAACACAAAATCCAGCCCCTCCTTAGCTCCAGAACCCCGCATGTTGTGGAGAACAAAGCCAGACTCATCCCCGGACATCGATTCGGGCGCGATTCGTTCGCGGGCCGTTCGATGTGTAAATTTCGCGGCCGGCGGGCGTGTCGTTATGAGACGGCCTTTTCTCGCGTCCCTTGCGCTTTGGAGGTTGCGGCAAGGGGGGCTCGCCCCTAAATTAACCTCGATCCCGCCGGGGCGCGCGCGACTTTTCATGAACCTGCCATTTTCCGCCCATCCGCCCGTCCGGGACGATCGCCTTCCGCGCGAGCGGCTGTCGAACGTCAGCATGGTGCTGGGGCCGACCAATACCGGAAAAACGCATTTTGCCATCGAGCGGCTGCTGTCGCATCGCTCCGGCATGATCGGCCTGCCGCTGCGGCTGTTGGCGCGCGAAGTCTACAACCGGGTCGTCGAAAAGGTGGGCTCCGAGGCCGTCGCGCTCGTCACGGGCGAGGAAAAGATCAAGCCCAAGGGCGCGCGCTACTGGATTTGCACCGTCGAAGCGATGCCGAGGGATCTCGATCTCGCCTTTGTCGCCATCGACGAGGTCCAGCTCGCCGCCGATCTCGACCGCGGCCATGTCTTCACCGACCGCATCTTGAACCGCCGGGGCCTGGAGGAGACGCTGCTGATCGGCGCCTCGACGATGCAACAGCCGCTGCAAGCGCTTTTGCCGGACGCGCGAATCATTTCGCGGCCGCGTTTGTCGAAACTGACCTTCGCCGGGGAGAAGAAAATCGCGCGCCTGCCGCGCCGCAGCGCCATCGTCGCCTTTTCCGCCGAGGAGGTCTATGCCATCGCGGAATGGCTGCGGCGGCAGAAGGGCGGCGCGGCCGTGGTGCTTGGCGCTTTGTCGCCGCGCACGCGCAATGCCCAGATCGACATGTATCAAAACGGCGATGTCGATTACATCGTCGCCACCGATGCCATCGGCATGGGGCTCAATCTCGATGTCGATCACATCGCGTTCGCGGCGGGCAAGAAATTCGACGGCTGGCAGCACCGGCCTCTCACGGCGGCGGAATTCGGGCAGATCGCGGGCCGCGCCGGACGCCATTTGCGCGACGGCACCTTTGGCACGACCGGCCGCTGCGATCCCTTCTGCAACGAATTAGTGGAAATGTTGGAGGATCATCGCTTCGATCCCGTGCGTATGCTGCAATGGCGCAACACTGACCTCGATATGGCCTCGCTCGACGCCTTGGCCGCGACGCTGGATGTTCTGCCGGGCGAGCCGGGCCTGACGCGCGCACCCCTCGCCCAAGACCAGCTCGTGCTCGAAATTGCGGCGCGGGACGGTGACGTCCGCAAGGTTGCACGCAACCGGGGAGACGTTGCACGTCTTTGGGAATGCTGCCAAATTCCGGATTACCGCAAACTTTCGCCCGCCGCCCACGCGGAACTTGTCCTGACCGTTTACAGTTTTGTCGTTCGTGCCGGGCGCATTCCCGACGACTGGTTCGCGCGCCATGTCGATGCGCTCGACCGGACCGATGGCGACCTCGATTCGATCTCCGCGCGCATCGCCCAAGTGCGAACTTGGACGTTTATTGCCAACCGGCCTGACTGGTTACGCGATCCCGAGCATTGGCAGGGCGTGACGCGTCGGGTAGAGGACAGTCTGTCGGACGCTTTACACGAACGGCTAGCCCAAAGATTCGTCGACCGCAGGACCAGTGTTCTGATGCGTCGATTACGAGAGAACGCAATGTTGGAAGCCGAAATTACCTCCTCAGGCGACGTCATGGTCGAAGGCCAGCATGTTGGTCATCTCGACGGCTTTCGCTTCACGCCGGACCCGCAAGCGTCCGGCGAGGCCGCCAAGGCCTTGAACGCCGCCGCGCAAAAAGCGCTGGCCTCGGAAATCGAGGGCCGGGCGCTGCGCGTTCACGAAGCGGTCGATGAAGCCTTCGTGCTTGCCAACGACGGTTTGATCCGCTGGCTCGGCGAACCGGTCGGGCGGCTCACCGCGGGGGCTCATATTCTCGAGCCGCAAATCCGGGTCATTGCCGACGAGCAATTGACCGGCGCCGCGCTGGAGCAGGTGCAACGCCGCCTCGATCTGTGGATCGCCCAGCACGTCAAGAAGCTGCTGGGACCGCTGAGCGATCTCGAAAAGTCCGGCGAGCTCGAGGGAATCGCCAAAGGCATCGCCTTCCAGATCGCCGAATCGCTCGGGGTGCTGGAACGCGGCCGGGTCGCGGAAGAGGTCAAGAACCTCGCGCAAGACGCGCGGGCCACGCTGCGGAAACTGGGCGTGCGGTTCGGCGCCTATCATCTCTATCTCCCCGCCTTGGTCAAACCGGCGCCGCGCGCGCTGGCCGCGCAGCTCTGGGCCTTGAAGAATGGCGGCGTGGAAGGCGTGAAGGGGCTCGACGAAGTCCCGCATCTCGCGTCGTCCGGCCGCACCTCCTTCGTCGCCGATCCGGCCGTGCAAAAGGGGTTTTACCGGGCGGCCGGTTTCCGCGTGTGCGGCGAGCGAGCGGTGCGCGTCGATATTTTGGAACGTTTGGCCGATCTCATCCGCCCCGCCATCGCCTATCGTCCGGGAACGACGCCGGGCGAGCCGCCGGCGGGCACGGCCGACAATGAGGGTTTCGTCGTGACCGTCGGCATGACGTCGCTGGCCGGCTGCTCGGGCGAGGCCTTTGCCTCCATCCTGAAATCCTTGGGCTATGTGCTCGACCGCCGTCCTGGCCCGGCGATCACCGTACCGCTCGTGCCGAAGGCGGCGACCGAGCCGGTGCAGGTGGCCCCGGCTCCAGAGCAAACGCCGGCCGCGGAAGCCGCGCCGCGCGAAAAGCATGACGCCGGTCCGTCCGAGGTTGTGGCCGAGGGTCTTGGCGCCGGGACGGGCGAAGCCTTGCCGGAGGCGGCTCCGGTCCTGGAGACCGAATCTGCTCCAGAGCCTGAGTCCGCTCCAGAGGCTGCGTCTGCTGCCCCGGAGATTGCGCCCGAGGAGCCTGCGGTGGAGGAAACCGCTCCCGCCGCTGTTTCCGACGAGGCCAGCTCCGCCACCGTCGAGGCGATCGGCGAGGCGCATGCGCCGGAAGCGTCCGAGGCCCCCATCGCGGAAGCGGCAACGGCGGACGAAGATGCTCCCGCGGAGCCCGTCGAAATTCCCTTGATCGAGGTTTGGCGGCCGCATCGCCAGAATGTCCATAACCGCCGGCCGGCCGGCGATCGCACGAAGTTCCAGGGGCGGCGGGATCGTGGCCCCGCCAGCCAGCCGCAGACTCAAACAGCCTCGGGCCAAGCCCCAACCGAAGCCGGGACGGCTCCGGAGGAGGCACCGAAAAGCAATCGCCCCGAACGGTCCGCGCGTTACCGGCGGCCCGAAGGCGAGGCCTACAGCCGCCCCGCCGGCGGCGACAGCCGGTCCAAGGGCGGTGGCGGCGGCGAGAGAAACGGCGGCGGTCAAGGCCGCCCGCATGGCGGCGACGCCCGGCGCGGGGAGCCAAACCATGGCGGCAAACCCCGCCGCGAGGATCGCGTACCCTCGTTCCAGACGACGGAAAAGCCCAAGCCGCGCGATCGCGCGCCCGATCCCGACTCGCCCTTCGCCAAGCTCGCGGCGCTCAAGGAGCAGATGGAAAAGGACCGGCGCTAGAGCATGTCCCGAAAAAGTTGCAGACTTTTTCGAGCGAGGACATGCTCTAACTTCTTAAAAAGAGAGCGAGTTCTTATCGCTTTGGTGAGTCCACCAAAGCGGAACGCGCTCTGGCCCGTTGGGTCAAGCTTCCAAAGGGTAGGCGGCCTCGATGACATAGGGGCCGCCGCCCAGGGAATCGCGCGCGGACATCAGGACGAACTGCTTGGCCTCGAAGGAGCGCGAAGGCAGGAAACCACGTGCCGAGATATAATCGGCCACGGCCAGCGCGGAGGTTTGACGCAGGCGGGCGAGCGTAACATGGGGCGAGAATTTCCGGGTCTCGGCGGGAAGGCCGAGGCGACGCATGAGCCGTTCTTGCCCAGCCTGGAATTCGAGGAGCGGCGTTTCCGGCTTCACCGCCGCCACGATGGCTCGCGGCTTGCCGCCGCCAAAGGCGGTGAGTCCCTCGAGCGTCACCGTCAAAGGCTTGCGCTGGATCCGCTCGAGCAGGGCATGGATCTCGCGGGCCTCCGCCTCGCCGGTATCGCCGATGAAGCGCAAGGTGATGTGGTAATTCTCGACATCGATCCACCGCGCGCCCGGCAACCCGCCGCGTAGCATCGCGAGGTCCGCGGCAATGTCTTCCGGCAGTTCGAGAGCCGTGAAAAGGCGGGGCATGGCGGCAAGGCTCGCAGGAAACGTCTCTACAAAAACAAGCGTTACGGGTGAGGTCAAGGGTTAGTGAACGAAGTGGTTAGGTCAGGCGATCACCCCAGCGCACCAGCCCCCTCCACCATGCTCCGCATGGTCCCCCTCCCCCGCTCCGCGTGGGAGGATCTTCCCCTCAACTCCGGGGCCCCACGCTTTTCAATAGCGCCTCCACGCTCGGCAGAATATGCGCGACAATCGTCTCGACGCCGCGCTTGTTCGGATGCATCCCATCGGCAAGTTTTTGGCTCATGTCCCCGGCCATGCCATCGAGGAAAAACGGATAGAGCGGCACGCCGAATTGTTGGGCGAGCGCGGGATAGATCGCGTCGAATTGTCCGGCATAGTCCTTCCCGAGGCTCGGCGGGGCCTGCATGCCGGCCAGCAACACTTTGATGCGTCTTGCTTTTAGCGTTTCCAACAGACTGGCCAAAGCCTGTTTGGTGACGGCCGGATCGATGCCGCGCAGCATGTCGTTGGCGCCGAGTTCCAGAATCACCGCATCGGCGCCATCACTGAGCGTCCAATCGAGCCGGGCGAGCCCGCCGGTGGAGGTGTCGCCGGACACGCCGCCATTCACCACGACCACATCCTTGCCCTCCGCGCGCAATGCCCGTTGCAATACGGCGGGAAAGGCTTCGCTCTCCGGCAGCATGTAGCCGGCGCTGAGACTATCCCCGAAGGCGACGATCTTGACCGGCACGGCGGGATCCGGCGCGGTTTGCGCCCAAGCGGCAAGGCCGGGACAAAGCGCGACACAGACGAGCGCGGTAAGCCATGGTAGGACGCGCTGGCGTTTGGCCCGGATAGCCCGGCGCTTTGTGGAAGGCATCATGAATTCACCGGTGATCGAATTGGCCCACATCGACCTCAGCTTGGGGCGGGGGGCGGCACGTGTCCATATCTTGAAAGACATCTCGCTCAATATAGGGCGCGGTGAAACGATCGGCCTCACCGGCCCCTCGGGATCTGGAAAATCGACGCTTTTGATGGTCATGGCCGGGCTGGAGCGCCCCGATCGCGGCCGCGTGAGCGTCGATGGCATCGAGCTCTCGTCGCTGAGCGAGGATGCCCTGGCGCGGTTTCGCGGCCGGCGGATCGGGATCGTGTTTCAGTCCTTCCACCTTATTCCCACCATGACGGCCCTGGAAAATGTCGCGGTGCCGCTCGAGCTTGCGGGCCATGCCGATCCCTTTGGCCGCGCCAAGGCGGAACTCGACGCGGTCGGTCTCGGCGCCCGGATGGCGCATTATCCCGCGCAATTGTCGGGCGGCGAGCAGCAAAGGGTCGCCCTGGCGAGGGCTCTGGCGCCGGAGCCCACCATTCTCGTCGCGGACGAGCCGACCGGCAATCTCGACGAGGCGACGGGCGCGGCCATCATCGATCTCATGTTTGCCCTGAAATCCGCCAGGGACGCGACGCTGGTCCTCGTCACCCACGATCTCGCGCTGGCGGCGCGATGCGGCCGCACGATCCGGTTCCGCTCCGGCCGCGTGGAGGACGATGGCTTGGTGGCGGCGGGCTTAAGCTTATCGTGACGGCCCGCTTGCCGCCCGGCGCTTTGCCCGTTAACAAACGATATTAAAGCTTAGTTTGGTCTTTCTGTCTGGAGCCGCCATGCGCGCCCTACTCGATTTGGTTCTGCTTGTTCTCAAGCTTTACGGCTATGTCATTATCATCGTTGCGATCATGTCCTGGCTGATCGCGTTCAATGTCATCAACATTTACAACAATGTCGTCCGTTCGATCTGGACCTCGCTGAATGCCTTGACCGAACCACTGCTGCGGCCGATCCGCTCGGCGCTTCCCGCGATGGGCGGGCTCGATATTTCACCGATCGTGCTGCTTCTTTTGCTGTTTTTGGTCGAGGACATTATCGTCACTTATATTTATCCAAACGTATTTTAGCCGTTAACCCGGCTTGCGGACAGACAAAACCGCACACGTTGAAATCGTGCGTATTGCGCGATACGACAAGCCCGCAATATGTGCTAAGGTGGAAAGCGCAATCTGGCCGCTTTTTCTTTCCGTCTTTCGGCCAGTTTCAAGCAATATCAACCAAACTTTAAAGTACCCAGCGTCATCTTGTCCGACACACCGAGGCCGGACATACCTGATATGCGCAATACGGATCTAGAACGGCGCGTCACGGGAATGGCGCCAGGGCGGAGCTCGCGTTCGCACGGCGGCCGCGGCCCGGCGGCATCGCGATGAACGTTTTCGCATCGCTTCGCGCACGCATCATGGCCGGCTTCATCGGTCTTCTCGGTCTCGCGCTCGCCTGGTTTGCCGTTTCCAATTATTTCGCCTCGGCTTTTCAGAACGAGGCCGAGGTCTGGACGGCGTCGGTGCGGCCTGTCCGCGAAACGGCCGCCATCAACGGCATGGTCTATGTCGCTCAGAGCAGGTTGAGCGATTACCTCCGCTCGAGTTCTCCCCGGACGCGCGATAATATGATGGCCGTGGTTTCAAGTCTCTCGCGGAAACTTGCGGAGCAGCACGAGACGAGCGGCGCGGACACCCTGGAAAAGCTGACTGCGGCGGTGATTGCCGCCACCGATGAAACGACTAGAAATTCGCGCCGTTCGATCGAGGCCGCCGCCAATCTTGCGCCCGCGAGCCTCGCGATCGGCCAAGAACTCGCGAACGGGCAAGAGTCGGCGCGGATCGAAAACCCCGGCTTGGCCTCTTCCGTCTCGCGCTTGCAGGTCTTCGCGGGACAATCGGCGATGGTCACGGCGCGAGCCGCTCTGACTCCCGGTGCTCCGGTTCAAGACGAGATTGCCGCGACGCGTGCACATCTCCAGGAAGAGATGGCGGCGATTTCGCTCAATAGCGCCGCCACGGCCCGTTTCCGCGATCTCGTGAACGCGTTCGCGGCGCAAATCGCGGTCCTGGAAACCGCGAGCCATGATCTGAGCGGCGCCGTTTCCCGCCAGACGGACGCCATACGGAATCTGAACCTCGGGCTCGATGCGCTCGCCGAGGCCACGGCCAAAAAAGCCGAGGCCGCGGAATTTCGCTTCGACGCCGCCGGAAAAGCATCCGGGAATGCTTCGGCGGATCTCGTCGCCGCCTTGCTGAAGATCAGTATCGTCGTTTGCGCCCTTGGGCTCGCGATTGCCGTTATTCTGGGATCGTCGATCTCGCGGCCTCTGATTTTGTTGAAGGAAGCCATCGGACGGATCGCCAATGGCGATTTCGCCACGCGGATCCCGAGCTTGGAACGCCGCGACGAAATTGGCCAGATCGCCCGCGCTCTCGAGATTTTTAGGGATAATGGGGTCAGGCTGCACGCGACGGATGCCGCCACCGCCGAGGCCGCCGCACAGCAGCGGCATGTGGTCCAAGCGATCGCCGGCGGGCTCGAACAGCTTGCCGCCGGCGCTTTGGCTTTCCGGCTGGAGAGCCCGTTTCCCGCCAGTTACGAAAAGCTCCGGCTCGATTTCAATCATACCATCGAATCCTTGCAGGGAGCCATTGCCGTCGTCTCCGACAGCACGGCGTCGATCCGCTCGGGCGCGACCGAAATGTCTTCGACGTCAGGAGATCTTTCGCGGCGGACCGAGCAGCAGGCGGCGAGTCTCGTGGAAACCGTCCACGTCTTGCATCAAATCGCCGAGACGGTGCATCAAACCGCCGAGGGCGCGAAACATGCGCGCGAGGTCGTGGGTTCGGCCAATGCCGAGGCCGGCCATTCCGCGGCGATCATGCGCCAGGCCATCGAAGCGATGAGCGGGATCGAAAAATCCTCGGGCGAAATCCGCAAGATCGTCGGCGTCATCGATCAAATCGCGTTTCAGACGAACCTGCTCGCCCTCAATGCGGCTGTCGAGGCGGCGCGCGCCGGCGAGTCCGGCCGGGGTTTCGCGGTGGTGGCTTCGGAAGTCCGCGCCTTGTCGCAACGCTGCGGCGACGCCGCGCGGGAAATCCGGGGGCTCATCGCCTCATCGAGCGGCCATGTCCATCAAGGCGTCGAATTGGTCAATCAAACCGGAACCACCCTCGAACGCATCATGCAGCAGGTCGTCGAGATCAACGGCATCATCAAAACGATTGCAACTTCGGCGGAGACCCAGGCGGCCAGCCTGGACGAGGTCAACATCGCGGTGTCGGCGATGGATAAGTTCACCCAGCAGAATGCCGCCATGGCGGAAGAAACGACGGCCGCGAGCCATGCGGTGGCCCATGAGATGGATGTGCTCGCCGGCTTGATCGCGCGCTTCGATTCGGGCGGCAAGACGCGGAAGCCGGCGCCCGCCGCCACGCGCGCGCGCGTTTCGTCCGAGCGCGGTCTTGCTGTCCTGGCAAGACCGGTTGCCGTGAAACACACGCTCGAGGCCGCGCCGACGCCGGACGTCGCGGCGGATCGGGAGCCTGGCCCGCGAATGCGCATCCAGCCTCCGCCGCGAGAGCACGTTGCCCTTAGAAAAAGCGATGCGATCTCCCCCCGGCTGGAGACATCGGCCGCGAGCTCCGGTAATGGTTTGGTCTCGCGACCTTTGAAACGTCATCTGGAAGATTGGCGGGAATTCTAATTTCCGTCCGTTCGCGGACCTCCGGCAGGCCCTTGCGCGTCCCAGCGCGTCACGCCGTCTTGCGCGATCGCCGCGGCGGCATCGGCGACGCGTTTGCCGCCGATGACCAAATCGGGCGCGATCTCGGCGAGCGGGACGAGGACGAAGGCGCGCTCGAACAGGCTGGCATGGGGGATGACGAGGTCCGGGGCTTCGACCGATAGGCCGGCATAAAACAAAATATCGATATCGATGCGCCGGGGCCCCCAACGGATTCCCGGCTCGCGGCCGAGCAAGGTTTCCACCGCTTTGACTTCGTTCAGGAGCGCGCGCGGATCGAGCGTGGTTTGCGCCAGCGCGCAAGCATTGGCGAAATCCGCCTGCGGCACGGGCCCCCATGGCGGCGTCCGGTAGATGCTGGACACGCGCCCCAGCCGGATTTGTTCGCGCGAGGCCAAAACGCGAAGGGCCTCGGCGATCGCGCCCGGCGCATCCCCGACATTGCCGCCGAGCCCCAGCGCGATATCGATCCAGACTTGCTCCATCTCAGGCGCGCTCGATGGCATTGAAAACGGTGAGGGCGCTCAGATTTTCGGCGCAATCGTGCACCCGGAAAATCGTGGTGCCGCGCTCCGCCGCCGCGACATTGGCGGCAATCGTGGGAATCAACCAATCGTTGGCGCTGTGAGGGCCGAGTAGCGCCGCAAACAGCGATTTGCGCGAGACGCCGACGAGGATAGGCAAGCCGTAGTCGCGCAAAACGCGCACCCCTTTCAGCGCCGCGAAATTCTGCGCTTTCGTCTTGCCGAAGCCGATCCCGGGATCGAGGATGAGGCGCGCGCGTAAAATGCCGGCGCGAGCGGCCAGATCGAGCGAGACGTCGAAAAAGCGGCGCATGTCGTCGACGATATCGAGGCCGGGGTCGATGCTCGCGCGATTGTGCATCATCACGAGTCCCGCCTCGCCCGCCGCGACCACATCCGCCATGGCGGGATCGCCTTGCAAGCCCCATTGATCGTTGACGACCGCCGCGCCAGCCTCCAGCGCCAGGCGCGCGACGGCGGCCTTGGTCGTATCGATGGACACGGCGACATCGATGGATTGAACCAAGGCGGCAAGCGCCGGGGCCAGCCGGGCGATTTCCTCGGCCTCGGGGACGGGCGTATAGCCCGGCCGTGTCGATTCCGCGCCCACATCGACGATGGCGGCGCCTGCCTCGACATGGGCGCGGGCATGGGCAATGGCGGCATCGGCATCGATGAAATGCCCGCCGTCGGAGAAGGAATCCGGGGTGATGTTGACGATGCCCATGACGGCTGGCCCGGCGCGGGCCAAGTCGAGAAAGCGGTCGCGCTTGGCTGCCGTCTCCGCTTTCATGAAGTGTGCCCCGCCGGTTTGACGAGGGTCGACCGGTCGCGGCGCACGACAATCCCCACCGAGCCCTGGATCACGTCGAGCTTTTCCACTTTGATCGCCACCGCCGTGAGCTGGGGATAGGCGAGAAGATTGGCCGCCAGCTCCTCGGCCAAGGTCTCGACGAATGTCACGTGCGGGCGCTCGGCGAGAACGCGGATCGTTTCGATGATAATGTCATAGGAAAACACGCCGCGCATGTCGGTGGGCGGTTCGGCCGGGCGGCGCACGTCCGCGTCGACACTGAAACGCACGCGCTGGCGCGCGCCGCGCTCGGCCTGATAGGCGCCAATCGCCAGATGCACGATGAAATCATGCACGAAAATATGGTCGGTCTCGCCATGGGCCGCGAAATCGTCGCGGGCCGGGCTGTGGTCTTCGCGTGGGATGAGCGCGCGAAGCGCCTCCACGGCCTTGACATCGAGGCCAAGCTCCGCCCGGTGATCGCGCCGCGCCGCGGCATCGAAGCCCAACAAGCCGGGTTGCAGCACCAAAAGCCGGGCGACATCGGGCGCCTCCAAGCCGCCGGCCAGGCCAAACGCCAGTTCTCCCAACCGGCAGGCACGGCCGAAAGCATCGAGCTGCGCGATAGTGACGGCATCCACGAGCCGGCGCCCATCGCTCACGTCGAGAATGGCCGCATCGGCCTTGCCGAGGATCAGTTCCAGCGGCCCCAAAAGATCGCCCTCGGCGGGGATGATGGCGGTGAGCTTCACGGAGCCGCCCGGCGGCGGCAACGCGGTCAGCGCCGCGCGGGCTTCCGCGACGAATTGAAACGGGAGAGCGATTTCGTCGGCGCCGAGCGAGACGGCCGCTTCGATCGCGCCGGGATGGCGGAGCGGACCATCGATGCGCAGACGTAAAATGCCGGGAAAGGCCGCCCGGATGGCCCGGATCGCCGCGCGATGCGGAGCCGGGCCGGGCATCCAGACTTCGAGAACATCGGCTCCGCCCGCCGCCGCGATAAAGGCATCTTCCGCCGTGGCGGCGCGAACGAGCATGCGTGTCATGGCGAGCCGTCTCCCCTAGGTTTGGCCGCGTGACATGGGCCGGGCAGCCCGGTCTCCAGCGCAAAACGCGATTCCCTTACGATGGCGGACGGCAGCCGCTTCCCGGCGCTGGCCAGCGCGCGAAAAGAAGCCACGCGCTATGTTCCATCTTGCGCGTGTCTTAGCCGGGATCGCCAATCCGCTCTAGAGTGTGGCGGCACAAAAGTTTTTTGGCCCCGGCCAAGTTTAGCGACGCGCGGGATCAAGTTTAGCGACGCGCGGCTGTGCGGAACGATGTGATGGGCCCCGGATGTGAAAGACCTTTCGCAAACATGTCCGGCGGCCTATGATTGCAACCATGGCTCGTCAGGGACAAACCGTGGGAAACGACTCCTTCCCCCCCAGCTCCTCCCATGATGCAACCCCGGTACCGCTTGCGGTTCATGCGAGCGCTGTGGCTATAGGCGGCCGGGCGATCATCATCCAGGGGCCGTCCAAGTCTGGCAAGAGTACCTTGGCCTTGGCTCTCATCGAGGCCTCGACGCCGGCCCAGCCGGTCAAGCTGATCGGGGACGACCGGGTAATTCTCTCGTGCTTCGGCGACGATGTCCTTGTTTCGCCCCATCCGCGCATCGCGGGGATGATCGAGAAGCGGGGCTATGGCATCGTTTCAATGCCTTACGCGTCTGACATACCGCTTGCCGGCGCCGTCGATCTGCGGCTTGATGAGGGTGAGCCGTTTTCCCTCGAACAGCGGCCCGCCACGTGCCGCCTCCTGGAAAAAGACTTTCCTTCTCTCTATTTATATCCCGAGAGCATATGGACGGGGCGCGGACAGGTGGTTTTAGATTGGGTAACCGCGACATTGACGGCACACTCGGCTTAGAAAGCGCGCGCCCAGTCTCGCAAACGTGCAAAAGATTAGAATTGGTAAAGAAAACGCGCTCATATATAGGAAGGTTCCCAGCGATGCCTCCGAAGCGGGTTTTCGCGGGACGATCCGCCTTTAAAACAAGGCTTGGGATCATGAACGACGGCGCTGATGCGCGGAGTTTCCGGATGGGTGGTTCCTGCCGATGATCGGAATGGTACTTGTGACCCATGGCGAGCTTGCAACCCAGTTCCGGGCTGCGCTGGAACATGTGGTTGGACCGCAAAAACAGGTCGCGACGGTCTCGATCGGTCCCGAGGACGATATCGAACGCCGACGTGGCGACATTGTGGACGCCGTGACCGCCGTCGACACCGGCTCGGGCGTCGTTCTCTTGACCGATATGTTCGGCGGCACGCCGTCCAATCTCGCGATTTCCATCATGGATGGGGCGCATGTCGAAGTGGTCGCGGGGATCAACTTGCCCATGCTGATCAAACTGGCCTCGGTGCGCGATGCCGCCTCGCTCGAACAAGCGGTGATCCAGGCGCAGGATGCGGGCCGCAAATATATCTATGTCGCCAGCCGGGTGCTCAGCGGCAAATGACCACCCATGATACCGGATTGCCTGTCGATGCCGTCTCGAGAGAACTCGAGATCGTCAATCGCAAAGGTCTGCATGCCCGCGCCACCGCCAAATTCGTGCAATGCGCCGAACAATTCAACGTGATGGTCACGGTGAGCCGGCACGGCGAGACCGTGGGCGGCACCTCGATCATGGGGATTTTGACGCTGGGCGCAGGCATCGGCACCACGATCCTCGTCGCCGCCGCGGGTCCGCAGGCCGAGGAGGCCCTCGACGCCATCGCCACCCTTATCGCCAATAAGTTTGGCGAAGAGGAATAAAGCTCTATCCCTCGGGGAAAAACCGCGCCTTGATCCGCGCGGCATAGGCCACGAGATTTTCGTGGTTTTCCACCTCTGTGCGCAGGGGCGTCACGAAGACCGGCGGCAAGAGACCTAAAATAAACGCCCCGAGCGTGGCATCGGCGCCCGTGGCCGTCTCGCCGAAGAAATACGGTTGATCCCCGAGTGCCCCAGCCAGTGCCTCGATGTCACGAAAGCCCAAGCGCTCGATTTCCGCCTGGCTGTGCCGTCCGAGACCCTGGGCTTCCAAGGTTTTGCGCATCTTCCGCTGGATCATCCGCGCGACGAGCCCCCTGATTGGTTTCGGGACGGCATCGAAGAAATGGGCGGGGCCATTGGCGAAATTCGTCTCGTCGAGCCAGCGCGCGTTGAGGACGGCCCAATAGAGATGGTCCTCGCACATCCGTTCCAAGGCCCAGGCCGTGGCTTTTTGCTCAGGGGTCAAGCCGGCGTCGAAATCGAAACCGTATTTCGTCTCGATATGCCACCGGATGAAGGTCGAATCGGCGACCCTCACGCCTTCGTCGTCGATATAGGGCAGCTTGCCCTTCGGCGCCTTGCCATAGCCACCCCGATCCTCGCGATACGCCAGCCCGGCCATCTTGAGCAGGATCATCGCCTTGGTGACGAAAGGGCTTCCATCGGGCAGGCCGAAATAGGGGCCGAAAGTGTAAAGCGTGATTATGAACGGTCATGCCCTTTCCGGAAACGGTCCGCTCCTTATACCCAAAATTCTATTTATTTCAAGAGATTAGCGTTGCGGAATGGACGAGGTCGAATCCCAATCGTGTGGCGTCCCCTCGGGCGCTAAGGCGCCATCCCTACGAACCGGGCCGCTCGGCGGCGTGCTCTGATAGGCTTGCGACGACCGGTCGAAGAGATATCCTGGCGGCGGGTTCTTGGCGGGATAGGCCGGCGGCGTGTCTCTGTTATATGCCAGCGGCGCCTCTCTATAGGCCGGCGGCGTGTCTCTATATGCCGCCGGCGCCTCTCTATACGCTGGCGGCGCCTGGGCAACGAGATTGGCGGGGCCGGGATGCAGGCTTTGGGGCGCCTGCGGCGGCTCGGCGCCGGCCATATCCTCTTCTTCTTCCAAAACGGGCGGATCGGGCAGGAAATCGCGGCGTGGTCCCGGCGCGCTTCCTTGCGGCACCGGCTTGCAAATCCGCCGCGGGCCCGTCGACGAATTGCCGTGCATCGCGAGATCGACATGGATGTGGTTGTAATGAAACACATTCGCGCCGGGCCCCAGCACCGTCGTGAAGGTCGAGCAGGCGCCCGCATGGACATCCCGCAGGAAGGCTTGGGTCTGCTCGTCGCCGCGCGTCCAATCGTGCACGACGGTGATCTTGCGCCCGTCCGCCAGCCGGAAGCCGCCGATATCCAGCGCATTGCCGAAGGCATGTTCGGAAATCTTGGCGCCCATCTGCCCGTTCATGCCCCGGCACGAATAGGAGCCCATCGTATCGATTTGCACCACCGGCTGGCCGAACCGGGCTTGCGCCACCGGCTGCACCACCTCGGCGACCCAGCGGTCGAGCGCGGCGGTCATCGGGCAATCGAGCGTGGCCACCGTATCGAGCTGAACGCGGTCGCCGTTCAACGCGCCGACGAGAAACGGCTTGGTCAGGCCGCAAATGCCGGGGCCGTCGATGTCCCGGTCGCGCGGCTGGACGAAGCGGGAGAGATGAACAAGACGTTCGGCGATACAGGCGTTATCGGCTTGGGCGCGCCAAGCCGGGCGCTGCGGCCGCTCGTAATTGGAGCAACCGGCAACGCCAAGAAAGACAAGAGCCAAAGCGGCAAAAGACAGAACGCGACACGCCATGAGCCGCACCTTGGCGGCAATTCTTTAACCCGCGTTGAAGCATATGGGTTAACGGGTGATGAACCCTGATGAAACTTGGCGACGGCGTGTGTTTTTCCGGTTCGTGGTGCGTCTTTACTGTCCATGATGGCTCCTTGCGGTATAATTCCTCATGGCCATGATCCGCATCACCCCCCGCATCGCGATCGACGAGACCGAATTGGTCTACACCTTTGCGCGCGCGAGCGGACCCGGCGGCCAGAATGTCAACAAGGTGGAAAGCGCGGTCCATTTGCGCTTCGATGTCTGGGGCTCGCCGTCGCTCGACGAGGGCACCAAGGCCAGGCTCGCGCGGCTGGCGGGCAGCCGGCTGACGACGGATGGCGTGCTGATCATTTTCGCGCAGAGCCACCGCAGCCAAGAGCGCAACCGGCAAGAGGCGCTGGAACGTCTAAGCGCCTTGATCGCGGCGGCGGGCGAGCGGCCGAAACCACGGATCAAGACGCGTCCGACGCTGGCGTCGAAAACGCGGCGGCTCGATGCCAAGGTCAAGCGCGGCCTCACCAAACGCCTGCGCGGAACGGCGGAGGATTGATTTCGAACATCCCGTCAACCCGGTGCAAACGTTTCGCACGCGTTTGGATTCAGACGAAATTAGAAGTCTTGCCCCATGCTTCCGGGTCTCCGGCGCTGAGGACCATCCCGTCCCAGTGGGTCAATTCGATATTTGGTGCCTTGGCCGATGAACAGTGCCGAACACAGCGATCTCATGTTCCGGCGCTTTCTCGAGCGCATCACCGATTATGCGTTGTTCCTGTTGGACAAAGAAGGCCGGGTGGGCTCCTGGAACGAGGGCGCGCGGGCGATTATCGGCTACGACCGCCAAGAAATCATCGGACAGCCGGTCTCGATCTTTTACACGCCGGAGGCGCAGGCCGGTGGACTTCCCGTCCGGGCCCTGGCTGAAAGCCGCTTGTCCGGACGTTTCGACATCGAGGATTGGCAGGTGCGGAAGGACGGCGGGCGCTTTTGGGCCGCGATCACGATGACCGCCATCCAGGACGACGACGGTCTGATCACCGGTTTCGGCGCCATGATCCGCGACTTGACCGGCCGGCTCGAGGCCGAGGCGCAAAAGGCCAGCGTCATGGCGCTTTTGGAAAAAACCGCCGGGACCGATTTTCTCACCGGCGCGGCCAACCGCCGGTCGCTCGATGCCGCGCTGATCACCGGCATCGCCACGGCGAAACGTCATGGGCGGCCGTTGTCGATCGCCATGGCCGATATCGACCATTTCAAGACGTTCAACGACAGCCATGGTCATCAGGCCGGCGACCGCTACCTCAAGGAGGCGATCGCCGCCTGGAAAAGCGTGTTGCGGGCGAGTTGTCTGCTCGCCCGGTATGGCGGCGAGGAATTCACCGTCATCCTGCCCGACACCGCGCTCGCCCACGCCTTGGAGGCGATGAACCGCCTGCGGCTCGCCAGCCCCGCGCCCCACACCTGTTCGATCGGCGTCGCGCAATGGGATGGGACCGAGACCGCCGAGGCCTTGATCCATCGCGCCGACCAAGGCCTTTACGCCGCCAAGCAGGCCGGCCGGAACCGGGTCGAGGCCGGGCCACCGGGCCATCCCGGCGCGCCGCCATTCCAGCCTGACGCCAGAGGCTTCGATCTCGGGGATCTCGCGATTCCCCGGCATATCGGGTAAGATCCCGCACGATTTTCTTCCGCCGGAAAGGCAAAGCCGCCGATGAGCCGCCTCGTTTACGTGCTGAATGGCCCCAACCTGAACCTATTGGGCAAACGCGAGCCCGAAATTTACGGCAGCGAAACGCTCGCGGATGTCGAGCGGCAGTGCCTGGCCTTGGCCGGAGAACTCAAGCTCGAGCTGCGTTTTCACCAAAGCAATCGCGAATACGAGCTCATCGATTGGATTCACGAGGCCCGCGAAACAGCCGCCGGCGTCGTGATCAACCCCGCCGCCTTCACCCACACGTCCGTGGCGATCCTCGACGCACTCGCCGCGTTCGAGGGGCCGGTCATCGAGGTCCATATTTCCAACGTGCACCGGCGCGAGGAATTCCGTCACCATTCCTTCGTCTCCGGCCGCGCCGAGGGCGTGATCGCGGGATGCGGGACGCAGGGCTATCTCTTCGGCTTGCAACGCATCGCCCGGTTGATCGAGGGGCGGTGAGGGGCGCGGGAGGGTTTGGCGGTGCCGCTCCCCGCCAGGCTCTAGAGCGCGTTCCGCTTTGGTGGAATCACCAAAGCGATAAGAACTCGTTCTCTTTTTAATAAGTTAGAGCATGTCCTCGATCGAAAAAGTCTGCAACTTTTTCGCGACATGCTCTAATGCGACATGATTTTCCGGCAGGCGGGGCTCAAGTGGCGCAAATGCTGTTTGAGGCAGCCGGCGATCTCGTCCTCGTTCGGGACAAATTCCTCGCAGAGGCGATGCACGTCGGCTTCGCAAGCCTGCTGCCCCTCTTGGCGGGAGGGACTTTGCGCGACTGCGAGGCTCGAAAAAGAAAACGTAAGAACGAGCGACAGAATGGCGGCTCGAGTGATCATGGGGTTTTTCCTTGCTTTTCCGCGCCGTCCGCTTGCCGCGTAACGCTTGCCCGCGTTGTTTTAGCGGAAGTTCGCGGCCAAGCAATCCGGTATTTCGGGACATGCGTCACCGACCCAAAATCCGCCCGGCCAAGAAGCGGTTGGCGATAATGACCAGCGCCACGGCGGCGGCGTGAACGGCGAGATCGGTCACGGCGGCATCGTAGGGGTGGAACAGGGTCAGGAGTGTCGCCGCCGCCGCCGCCACGGCGAGGCCCGCGAGCGCCCCGGTTAGGTTGGGCGCGAGCGAATAGCCCCGCCGCAGCATGACCAACAAGACGGCCGAGAGCGGGATCGACAGACCCAGGATGAACGCAAGGCAATCCTTGGTGTCGGCGAGCGAGGCCTCGTGGGTGCCGGGAATGAGCCAGTTGCGCGCGCAACCCAGTCCGCTCGCGCCGATCCACAGCGCGAGGCCCGGCAGCGGCAAAAGCCCCCAGGCCCGGCTACGATCCGGCAGGTCGACTTCCAAGGCTGCCACCACCGCGAGAGCCGCGGTGAGCGCCGAGCCCACGACCGCGAGCCACATGTCGGGGGCGCCCATCATGCGCGCCCGGAACGCGCTGAGATCGGCGAAGCTGACCAGCCCCAGCGCCACGATCGCGACCAGGCCAAGCCAGATCAGCGCCCGCAGCCAAGGCGATAGCAGCGGCTTGACCGGCCGCAGATCGGCGACGAGACCGTTCACGAAGCTGTCGAGTTCTTGGTTGGTTTTGGCTGCGGTCTCAGACATGTTTGTCCGCCCCGCCGAGCCGGATCCGCAACGCTTTCAGCGCGCGATGAAGGTTGACCTTGAGCGCGCCCGTGGTCTTGCCGGTCTCGTTGGCGGCTTCGCTGAGAGATTGTTCGCGCAGCGCCAGGCGCTCCACGGCTTCGCGCTGGCCCTCGGGCAAAAAGGCGATGGCCTCGCGCAGAATCTTGGCCCGGCCATCTTGTTCCAAGCCTTGAGCCGGCCCGCCACCGGGGTCGGCGTGATCTTCGTAAGCGAGCGGCGCATGGACTTCGCGGCGCCCCGCGCGGCCATGCTTGCGCAAGCAGTCGATGGCGCGGCGCTGCGCGATCGTACCGAGCCAGGCCGAAAAAGATCGCGAGGGATCATAGGTTTGCCGCGCATGATGCAGGGTCAGAAGGGTCTCTTGCACGACATCGTTGATCCGATCGTCGCTGACCCCGGCCCGCCTGCCGACGCGACGGATGAACGGCTCGCAGTCACGCAACAATTCGCCGTAAGCGCGGCGGTCGCCGGCTTGAACCGCGATCATCAATTGAGAGAGGCGCCGGTCGAGATCAACGGCCGCCCCCTTGGCTTTTGACATCACAGGCTCGCGATATGGCACCCTGTCCATCAGCCTCAAAGCCTGCGGATTGGCAAGTGCCGCGATCATGTTTTGCCCCATTATTCCCCGCCCGGCCAGCTTCCCTCGAGGCGGACCCCTAGCCGTGACGAAGCTATTCGCCGCGGCGGAGGCTCTGGTTACAGGTAACCTGCGTGCTTGCCCGGGGAAGGTGCGCCGCCAGTTTGTTCAACGGCATTCGTGCTGCCCGGTTGCTCGCTCACCAGACCGTTCGCGGACCGCTATGAGCGCGGTGACAATCGCCGTCTCGGGGCATTCGAACCCATGAATCTCACGCCTTGCGAAAACTGCAAGCTGCTCGGCGTCCTGGCTGCCGGGGGGCGGCGGACCCGCGGCAAACGCCAAATTTCCCGGTTTCGCAGCGATGCCGTGGGGGCTTTGTAATGCGGGGAACCGTGCTGAGCGTCAGCCTCAGCCCCATCCACGGGTTTCATAAAACGCCGCGGCAAAACATCCGCCTGCTCGCGGGCCTCGGCGTCGAAGGCGATGCCCCTTGAGATCGTCGCGATGATCCATCCGGGTTAACAGCTATTTTGCAGATTGCTACCATAAATAGTAATTAACCAAGTGATATCTAAAGTAACCATTACATGGTTATCGTCAGCAACCATGAATCGCAATTTATAGCGACGTACCACGGAAAACGAAAATTGCATGTTTACTAATAGAGATCGGAGGTAGTAATTTATAACAAATAATACGTTATGGAGACGACCACATGGCGATCAGCAAGGGGTCCGATAGGAACGAGATGGGCAGCTTCGATGTCTGCATTGTCGGGTCCGGCCCAGTCGGACTGGCGCTCATGCTTGAATGCCAAAAGCAGGGGCTATCGGTTATTGTTCTGGAGGCCGAAGGGGAATTTTCCCCGGGCACAGCGTGTGAAGCATCGAAGGCCGACATCGCCGATCCCCGCCACCATGTGCCTATGGACCTCGCGGTCTGCCGGGCCTTTGGCGGGACGTCATGGACCTGGGGCGGACGCTGCGTGGCGTTCGACGATATCGACTTTGAACCCCGGCCCTATATGCAGCAAAACGGCTGGCCCTTTAGTCACGATACTTTGAGGCCCTGGTATAGCAAAGCAGTTTCCTATCTGGGCTGCGGCGTCGATCAGTTTACGGCTCCCTCGCCAACATGGTCGGGCAAGATCGACAAAGTATCGGCCGAGAGGCTCGAACGTTGGCCGCAACAACCCAAACGCGCCATCGTTTATCGCAAGGAGATCGAAAACGCCGAGCGCCTGAGCGTGCATCTCTATAGTACCGTAACCGGACTCGATCTCGGTGTAACCGGTCAGTTGGTCGAGAGTGTCAGGGTGGCAGGCGCTGATCGCAGACCTGTCCAAGCAAAATATTACGTCCTCGTATGTGGAGGGTTGGAAACAACGCGGTTGCTGCTTTCGACGCAGCGTCGTTGGCCCGATCATTTCGGAGGCGAGGCGGGCGCGCTTGGCCGCTATTACATGGGCCATCTTGGAGGCACGATCGCAAACATCGTGCTGAACGACGGCGAGGATATCGACAATTTCGACTTCAACCTTGATGAGGCGGGCGTCTTCGTGCGGCGAACGTTTTCCATCGACGATGAGACACTGAAAGCCGAAGAACTTCAAAATATTACCTTCTGGCCTGACAATCTCCCGTTCCATGACGCAAACCACGGGAGCGGCCTGAACTCCTTGATTTTCCTGATCATGACGATCCCTTTTTGGGGGGGGCGTCTGGTAAGCGAAGCGATCCGGCTCACAATCGTTGGGTCAGCGCCTCGGCGGTACTGGCCTCACATTCTGAATATTCTGCGCAGCCCCCTTGGAACATTGCGCGACACAGCCGCGGTCGTGCGAGACAGGTTCGTGTCGCGGCGATGGAAACCGGGATGGCTTTTCCGCAGTCCTAACAACACATACGTTCTCATCTATCGCGCAGAGCATCGTCCCTCGCGCGAGAGCGCTGTGAGTCTGAGCGACAAAAAAGACGCCTTCGGGCTAGAGAGCCTGTTCATCAATCTGCGCTTCAGTGAAGAGGACGCCAGCTCGGTGGTGCGCGCCCATGCCGTTTTGGACCAGGCTCTGCGCGCCGCGGGCAAAGGCAGGCTCGAATATGTCGCCCCTGAATCGAAATTAACAGAGCTCGTGCTTGAGCAGGCAATCGATGGATACCATCAGATCGGAACGACGCGCATGGGGATAGATCCCGCAACAAGCGTCGTCGGGCCGGATTGCAAGGTCCATGAACTATCCAATCTCTACATTGCCTCAAGCAGCGTCTTTCCAAGTAGCGGACAGGCAAATCCGACTCTATTGGCGACCACGCTGGCCGTGCGTCTGGCCCACGAGCTTTTGCGTCGCGTGAACGGCGCCGACGATCGGGCGCGGCAACCCGACGCGGCAATCCGCCCGCGCGCGGAATTTTCCGTATCCTAAAAAAGGCGCGCGCGACGAAGCAAATCTGGAGTGCAGATGATGAAATCCTTGGTCGTAAGCCTCACGGATCATATATCGCTTGGTAAAGAAAGTAGCTACAAGCTAATTCTAGTGATGTTTTATGTCTCAATCATCGCGTTCATAGCTGCCGTTGCACTTACAGTAATTGTCGTCAAGTTAGGCATCCAAAAGTTATTAATTCGAATTTTTCGTCAACAACCCTTGTCCTAAAACGTTATTTTAGTCGAAGATGCAGTGTGGTAAACTAAAAACTATACGTATGAGCGTTAACGCGACAGAGACTCCTTGTCCAAGGCTGAATCCCGGGAGCGAGAGCGCGGCCGTTGCTGACAGCTAGGCTCTGTTGACAAAAGCCGGTCCCACGGCTGGCGGCAATTGCCCAGGCGTCGCCCGCGGCCATGACCTTCAGGGGATGATCCATTCCGGCCCGCTGAACGAAAGCGGCTTGTCGGGGGAGTTCAATCCGTCTTGGCCCCGCCTATATTCATCATGGCAGCGCAGCTCAAAGGGGGTCACATGACCAAGACCTACGCCGAACCCGACATCCACGCCCGTCTCGCGGCGGATCTCCCGCATTGGCGCTTCGCCGATGGCACGATTCAGCGGACGTATCAGACCGCGAGCTGGAAAAGCACGTTGATGGTTGTCACCACCATCGGTCATCTCGCCGAAGCAGCCTGGCACCATCCCGATCTCGCGGTGAACTACGACAGCGTGACCGTCAAGCTTTCCACGCATTCGGCCAAAGGCATCACGGATTTCGATTTCCTCCTCGCGGCGAAAATCGAGGAGGTGATCTTGTGGCGGCCGGGCCAACCGTTTTCCGGCACGCCCGGGGATGCCCGGCACGCCTATATTAAATACGATTGAGGATGGTCCCGCCGAGGCTCGGCTCATCCCGCGTACGGGATAAGCAATCCCGCCTCAATTATCCAAGAAGCTCCGCAGCTTGCGCGACCGCGACGGGTGCTTCAGCTTGCGCAACGCCTTGGCCTCGATCTGGCGGATACGTTCGCGCGTCACCGAAAACTGCTGGCCGACTTCTTCCAGCGTGTGATCGGTGTTCATGCCGATGCCGAAGCGCATGCGCAGCACGCGCTCCTCGCGCGGCGTCAGCGAAGCCAAGACCCGCGTGGTCGTTTCGCGCAGATTGCTCTGAATCGCGGCGTCGATCGGCAGAATCGCGTTTTTGTCCTCGATGAAATCGCCGAGGTGGGAATCTTCCTCGTCGCCGATCGGGGTTTCGAGCGAGATCGGCTCTTTCGCGATTTTCAGCACCTTGCGCACTTTTTCGAGCGGCATGGCGAGTTTTTCCGCGAGTTCCTCCGGCGTCGGTTCGCGGCCGATCTCGTGCAGCATCTGGCGCGAGGTCCGCACGATCTTGTTGATCGTCTCGATCATATGGACCGGGATGCGGATCGTGCGCGCTTGATCGGCGATCGAGCGGGTGATCGCCTGCCGGATCCACCAGGTCGCATAGGTCGAGAATTTATAGCCGCGGCGATATTCGAACTTATCGACCGCTTTCATCAGGCCGATATTGCCCTCCTGGATCAAATCCAGGAATTGCAGGCCGCGATTGGTGTATTTTTTCGCGATGGAAATCACGAGGCGCAAGTTGGCCTCGACCATTTCCTTCTTGGCCTGCCGGGCCTCGCGCTCGCCCTTTTGCACCATGTGGACGATCTTGCGGAATTCCTGGATTTCCAGGCCCGTTTCGGTCGCGAGATTGTGGATGTCGGTGCGGATGTCCTTGATCGGCTCCAGCCCACGCGCGACAAAATCCTTCCAGCCGCGCGTGCCGAGCTTCGACACCCGGAGGATCCACTTCGGGTCCAATTCCGAATTCTGGTAATTCTTCAAAAAGTCTTCGCGGCTGACACCATGGCTTTCGGCGAGGCGCAGAAGCTTGGTTTCCAGCCCGATCAACCGTTTGTTGATGTCGTACAGCTGCTCGACCAGCGAATCGATACGATTCTGGTTGAGGGACAGCGACTTGACGTCGGTCACCACCTCTTTCTTGAGGCTCTTGTATTTGCGCTCTTGCGAGGGCGTCAGCGTCTCGTTCTTGAGCTTGTTCTCGACATTTTGATCCTGGAGCTTACGCAGGCGCTTATAGGCGTCGGCGATCCGGTCGAAGGTTTCGAGAACCTTCGGCTTCAGCTCGGATTCCATCGCCGACAACGAGACGGAATTTTCCATATCGTCTTCGTCGTCGAAATTCTCTTCCGGAATCGGCACTTCGCCGTCTTCGTCGGCCGGGCGCAGGCCGGCCGGCGGATTGAGCGGCGCGGTCGCTGGGGCGCGGGCCTGCTGGGCGGCCAGAGCTTCCTGCGCGCCCGGCGCCGTCATGTCGATTTTGGGCGTGTTCTTGCCGTCGGGGCCGGCATAGGTCGCCTCGAGATCGATAATCTCGCGCAGCAGGACGCGGCTGCTGTTCAGCTCGTCGCGCCAGATGATGATGGCTTGGAAGGTCAGCGGGCTTTCGCAGAGCCCGGCGATCATCGCCTCGCGCCCGGCCTCGATCCGCTTGGCAATCGCGATTTCGCCCTCGCGCGAGAGCAGCTCGACCGATCCCATCTCGCGCAGATACATGCGCACGGGATCGTCGGTGCGGTCGGCGGGCTCGGACGAGCGGGTCGCGACGGCCTTCGGCGCGGCCGCCTCGACGAGATCGCCGCCTTCGGCTTCCTCGGGCTCGGCTTCCTCTTCCGCCTCGTCCTCGCCGGCCTCTTCCGCCTCGATGACGTTGATGCCCATTTCGTTGAGCATGGCGAGAATGTCTTCGATCTGCTCGGAATTGACTTCTTCCGACGGCAGAACGGAATTCAACTCGGCATAGGTGACGAAGCCGCGCTTTTTGGCAGCCTTGATCATCCGCTTGACAGCGGCATCCGAGAGGTCGAGCAAGGGTCCGTCGGCGCTCTCGGTTACGGCGCCTTCGGTTTCCGCCTTCTCATTTTCCTTCTTCGCCATCCGATCCTCTTTCCCCACGCGGCGCGGGCCACCCATCCGGCGAACGCCCGGGGATGCCTCTGCGGCTCCGCAATCCGCCGCCATAACCTAATTTTGCCCGGCTTTGAAGAGATTGCTCTCCATAAGACCGGAAATAACGAACTTCTAGCCCGCCGACGGCTTTTGGCCCCGGTTACGTTTAGGCCCAGGTTACGCTTGGACCATATGTCCGGAAAAGATTAAGACCCTTTCCACCAAACCCCTGCCAGAGAACGCTTATCTCAACGAGGCCGGTAAAACGCGCTCAAATCGCGGGTTTCGGCCGTCCCGACGACGCGCCGAACCCTTCAACTGCCGCCTCCGTTCCCGCAAGAGCGCTCAACTGCTCCTGGATATCCCGCATGCGCGCGAAATTCGCGTCGCTGGCGTCGAGGGCAAGAGCGGCTTCGGCGGAAAGCAACTCTCTATGTAAGGCACGGGCCTTACGATGCAAGGTCAACGCCTGCCGTAAAACGGCATCCGCATCCGCCAAAGCGGCATCTGGGTGCGAATACCACCCAAAAGCAGGGCCAACCCGGTCCAGTTTGGCCAAAGTGGCGTCGAAACCGAGATTCCCCAGGGCTGCGCGCAAGCTCGAACTCAGCGGGATGTCGTCATGGACGAGATCAAGCATGGCATCGCGTAGCGGCCCCGCTTCCTTGGCCGAAAAATCCACCCCTGCCAAGTCCTCGGCGTGATCGGCGATCAGGTTGGGCTGCGCGAGAAGCAGCGTGAGAATCAACGCCTCGCGCGCGGGGAAGCTCGCCGCCGAGGGGCGGAACGCGGGGCTTTGGGTCAGGCTGGCGCTGACCATGATAGGGGAGGAGAGATAGCCGAGCCGGTCGCCGCCGGAAGCCCCCCGGCCGGGGCCGCCGCGCCGGGGCCCATTTTGATTGCGCCGCTCGAATGTCCGCTCCGGCGTGCCGAAAAGGGCTTTGAGCCTCTGGTCGAATTCGGCTTTATAATAGCGGCGCAAGGCCTCGTCCTTGATCGCCGCCACCGTCTCCGCGAGATCGCGCTCCAGGCTCGCGCGATGTTCGGGCGTCGTCAGGGCGCGGTTTTCCATCTGGCGGGACCAGAGAAGATCGACCAGTGGCAGCGCCGCGCGCAAGACCTCCTCGACCGCGCCCGGCCCCGCCGCGCGGACAATGTCGTCGGGGTCTTGGCCCTCCGGCAACAAGGCGAAGGCCAAGGTTTTTTCCGGCCCGATCAAGGGCAGCGCCATGTCCGCGGCCCGGAACGCGGCCTTGCGACCGGCCGAATCACCATCGAAACAGAGGATGGGCTGGCTCGACATGCCCCAGAGCAGGGCGCCTTGGTCCGGCGTCAGCGCCGTGCCGAGCGGCGCCACGGTCTCGGGAAATCCGGCGGCATGCATGGCGATGACATCGATATAGCCTTCGACGGCGATCACCCGCCCCCGGTCGTGCGCCGCCTTGCGCGCCTGGTGGTGATTGTAGAGCACCGCGCCCTTGTGAAACAGCGGAGTCTCCGGCGAATTCAGATATTTGGCGGGGACGTCCTTTTCCATCGCCCGGCCGCCGAAGGCGATCACGCGGCCGTTGCGATCCGCGATCGGAAACATCACGCGGTCCCGGAACCGGTCGTAGGGGACGGGAATATCCTCGCCATGGATCAACAATCCGGCCTCGATCATGGTCTCGGCGGAAGCGCCTTTGGCGGCCAAGGCATCGCGTAGCGCATGGCGCTCGGCCGAGGCATAGCCGAGGCGGAATTGCTTTTGAATATCGAGGGCGATGCCGCGCCCCGTGAGATAGGCGCGGGCGCGGGCGCCGCGTTCTCCCCGCAACTGGCTTTCGAAGAATTGGGCGGCGAGATCGAGCACCTCGTGGAGCCCGGCGCGGCGGATTTCCTGGCGCTCGGCCTCGGGGGAGCGCTCGGGGAGTTCCAGCCCCGCGTCTCGCGCGAGCCGCTCGACCGTCTCGGGAAAGGAGAGCCCTTCCGTCGCCATCACAAAGTCGAAAATATTGCCATTCTTGCCGGAGGAAAAGTCGAACCAGGCCATTTTCTGGTCGTTGACGAAGAAGCTCGGCGTCTTTTCCGCGCCGAAGGGCGAGAGACCCTTCCATTCCCGGCCGGACTTCATCAGCTTGACATGCCGCCGCACGACATCCGACACCGGAAGCCGGGCTTTGATCTCGTCGAGGAAAGATGGCGGGAAGCGCATGATGGGAACAGCTATACGGGTGCGGCGGGGGACGGCAGGACTGTTCGAGGCGGCTTATCCCCTCAATCAACAGGGAAGCCGCGAAGAATCATGTCCCGCGCGGGCAAGGCGGACAGGATCATAACCGATATGAGCATTCCGGAACGGTTTTTTCAGATGAAGCGGCAGGGCCGGCCGATTGCCGTTCTGACCGCCTATGATGCGCCCAGCGCGCGCGTGCAAGCCGAGGCGGGGATCGATCTGATTCTCGTCGGCGATAGCGTCGGCACCAATGTGCTGGGCTACCGGGACGAGCGCGAGGTGACGCTGGCCGATATTCTCCACCATGTCCGGGCGGTGCGGCGCGGGGCCCCCGAGGCCGCGATTGCCGCCGATCTCCCCTATGGCACTTACGAGACCGGAGCCGCCGCCGTGGCCAATGCGCGGGAGATCGTCGCGGCCGGGGCGAATATCGTGAAATTCGAGGGCGCGCGGCCGGAGATCGTGGCGGCGCTGAAAAGCGCGGGCATCGCGGTCAGCGGGCATCTTGGTTTGGAGCCGCAGCATCACGCGGAAAAGCGGCTGAAGGGCAAAACGGCCGGCGCCGCCCAGCAGATTCTCGACAGCGCCGTGGCCTTGGACAAGGCCGGCCTTTCCCTGTTGATTCTCGAACTCATTCCGGAGGAATTGGCCGCCGCCATCACCAAGGCCGTCGCGGCCCCGACGATCGGCATTGGCGCCGGCCGGGGAACCGACGGCCAAGTGCTCGTGATCACGGACATGCTCGGCACGACCGGGGCGAATTTCCGCCATAACCGCCGCTATGCCGAGATCGGCCAGGCAACGCGGGACGCGGTCGCCGCCTATGCCGCGGATGTCCGGAACCGGCGCTTTCCCGGCCCGGAGAATATATTCTTGATGCCGAAGGACGAGCTGGGCGCTTTCTAGGGCGTTTTCCACTTGGGTAGAATCACCCAAGTGATAAGAAACCGCGCTCTTTACAAGAAACGAGAGCATGCTCCCGGTCACGAAAGTCTGCGACTTTTATAGGAAATACTCGCGCAAACCTAACCGCCGAGCTTGGCTTTCACCACGCCGCTGGCCTTGGCGAAATCCATCTTGCCGGCATATTTCGCCTTTAATACGCCAACAACCTTGCCCATATCCTTGATGGAGGTGGCGCCGGTCTCTTCGATCGCCTCCGCGATGGCCTTCGCGACATCGGCCTCATCAAGTGGTTTCGGCAAGAATTCCGCCAGAATGGCTATTTCTTCCGATTCGACCAAGGCAAGATCCTCGCGGCCTGCCTTTTGGTAAATCTCGAGTGATTCTTGGCGGCTCTTCACCATCTTTTGAAGCAAAGCGAGAATATCGGCCTCACCCAGCGTCTTGCCTTGGCCCCGGGCTTCGATGTCCTTGTCCTTCAACGCGGCGTTGATCAAGCGGATGGTTTCAACGCGGCGCTTGTCGCCTGCTTTCATAGCAGCTTTGAGTTGGTTGTTTAATGCGTCGCGCATCGCGGGTGTCCTGACTGTGAAGAAGATGAGGCGTTGTTTAAATAAGCAGTTTAGTTTGGAGAGATACACAAAACAGTTGATTTTTTCCGGGAATAGGTGCTGGATCCCAGCGTGCCGGAAATGGAGCCTCGGACGGGCCTTGAAGCTTTCCGGCGATTTGTCTCTCTCTCCCCAATAATCCGGTTTATCCCTAGCAATCCTTTGTGAGATTTGAATGCGTCGTCCCGTTAAACCGTTCGTGACGGAATATAAAGGCCCCAGCCGGCGTCCTCCGCAGCAAGCCGCGGCAAGTTCGCGCCGGACCTACGAGGATCACGCCACGGCCCCCTTGGTCAATGAAAGTTTTTCGCGTGGAGGCTTAGATCACGCTCACGCCGTGGATGATTCCTACGAGGCGGCGATGCGCGCCGCCGATGCCTTATTTTCTCCCAATGGGCATAAACCGCAATCCGGCGCTTCCTCGTCCGAGAATCCCGCCGTCTTCGACGCCGCTTCGCACGACCTGACGAACGAAGTGTCTCCGCGTGGCGGCCGGATCTTGCGCGTTCTCGACGAGCCGCCGGTTCCCGGTCTCGCCGAGTTGGAAGAAGAGCGGGCGCCGAAGCGGCGGGGCCGCAAGCCCGGCTCGAAGAATAGACCGAAACCCGGGATCGCCGATTCGTCCGCGATCCGGGGCGGCAAAGCGGCGGAGCCCTTCGATTGGGGTTCGTCTTTCCCAGCCGCCTTGACGTCAAAGGCGGCGCAAGCATCGCCAGCCTATCAGGCGAGCCCGGCTCGGAGCCGTGTGACGGCCCCTGCCGAGACCCCAGCCGGACCCCATCGCGCCGTGCCGCGGGTCCAAGCGGCCGCCTCCGATTACGCCGCCCGTAACGAAACGCGTTTCGCCTGGGTTCGCACAAAGCTCGCGCCTGGCGAGCAATGGAAGCGCCGGCTCCCCAAGGTTTGCTGGTGAAAAGCTAAGCTGCCAGCCGGCGCCGTTGGGCGGACCCCGCGGCGACCAGCGCCGTTGAGGAGAGCATGCGCGATGTCGACCGCTTATTGGTGTCTTCTCGTTGGCGCTTTGCTGCCCTACGTGAACGCCGGCATCGCCAAGGCGAGCAGCCCCTATGACAACCGTTTTCCGCGCGCGCTCGAAAAATACCAAGGCATGGCCCTTCGCGCCCATGGCGCGCATCAGAATAGCTTTGAAGTCTTTCCGTTTTTTGCCGTCGCGGTGTTGGTGGCGAGCGGCGGATCGGCGCATGTGGCCGATCCTCTCCTCGATTCCTTGGCCTTGGCTTGGATCGTTTCGCGGCTTGCTTATACCGCGGCCTATGTCCTGGACCGGCCAACCGCGCGGAGCCTGATCTGGTTCGCCGGCATGGCGCTCAGCCTCGCGATTTTTACCATGCCCGCATGGCACAGGTGACGGGGGCGACTACTTTCTTTAAAATACCTTAAGGCTTCGGGACAGTGTAGGAGTCCGTACCGGAAAGGGTCGCGCGCGTGAATAAGTTCAGCCAGGGTCCGTTCCCGCCCGGCGGCCGTGACCAGCCGCTGGACCGAGGGCCAAGGCATCCGCCCTCGAACGCGGATGCGCCGCCCGCCCATCCCGAGGCCGCCGTTCTTTCGCTGAAGCAAGCGATGCGACGCGCCCGCTTCGACGACGCCGAACGGAGCGAAGTGATCACCGATTTAAGGGCCGCGCGGATCGGACGCCTCGAGGTCTTGCAAGAGGCCTTGGGCCCGCTGATCGCGCAAATTCCGGCCGACGTCGAGATGTTCGACATCGGCATCATGCCGGGCATCAATCCGCGCTTGTTCATCGACATGATTGCTTTTGTCGAAATGGGGCGCGACCCCAGGGTCTATCGATTCTTGCAGGACACGCGCAATGGCCGGGTGATCTTGGCCGAAAGCGACTCCGTCGATGCGATCGTCGAAGCCGCCACCTATTATGTTGCCCGCCGCCTGCTCGAACGCGAAAAGGCCTTGGCCGCGGACGTGGCCGGCGTCCCATTGGGCGCCTCCGCGCCGGACACGCGGCGACAGGGAAAGCCAAAACCGGCGGCACGGCTGTCCTTCCTTGGTCTCTTGGGGCTAGCTTTCGCCTTGGTGATCAATGTCTTGGGGTCGATGGCCTTTTTTGGCCTGTTGGCCTTTGCCGCCTGGATCGTCTGGTCGAATTATAATCATTGATGTCATGGGGCCCCGGCCGCGGCGGGTAGCCACAGGCTGAAGCGGGCGCCCAGCACCGCCGGCGGTTCGCCTGGCGCCGGCGGCGGCCCCGTCCGGTTTGCCGATGTGATCACGCCGCCATGGGCCTCGATAATTTGGCGGGAGATCGAAAGGCCGAGCCCGGAGTTCTGGCCAAAGCCTTGATTGGGCCGGTCGGTGTAGAAGCGCTCGAAAATGCGTTCGAAGGCATCGGCGGGAATTCCCGGTCCGTCGTCCTCGACGATGATCTCGTAGCCCGGCGGTCCGTTGGCGATCCGGGGGTCGCGCGCGGGACGCAAGGCCACGCGGACGCTGCCCCGCGGGGAAGAAAACGAGCGCGCGTTGTCGATCAGATTGTTGAAGACCTGGCCGAGCCGGGAATCGAATCCCTGCACGATATAGGTGCATGGGACCAGCGCTCCCCGCGCGGGCGGGGTGATATCGAGACTGACGCGAATGTCGTCCTTGCCGGTTTCGTTGGCGACCGTCACCACGGCCTGCAAAATATCCCTCAGGCTGATGTCGCGGCTTTCGGCCCGCGCGAGTTCCGCATCGAGCCGGGACGCGTCGGAAATGTCGCTGATCAGCCGGTCGAGGCGCCGGACATCGTGTTGGATCACGGCCAGCAGACGCTCCTGGGATTGCGGATTGCGCGCGATGGGCAATGTCTCGACGGCGCTGCGCAGCGAGGTCAGCGGGTTCTTCAGCTCGTGCGCGACATCGGCGGCAAAACTTTCGATCGCCTCGATCCGGTTGTAGAGCGCCTTGGTCATATCGCGCAGCGAGCCCGAGAGATGGCCGATTTCATCGGCCCGCCAAGTATAATCCGGGATTTCCTGGCGCGATTTCGTGCCCTTGCGAACCCGGTCCGCGGCCTCGGCGAGTTTGCGCATGGGCTCGGCGATCGTGCCGGCGAGGAAGAGCGACAGCAAGAACATGATCGCCGCCGACACCAGGAAGATGCGCACGATCGTCCAGCGCTCGGAAGCGATGATGGAATCGATGTCCCCGCCCAGCGTCGACAGGAGAAGGGCGCCTTTGACGTCTTGCTGGCGCTGAATCGGCACCGCGACCGAAATGATCGTGTCGCCCTTGGCATTGACCCGGACGACGGATTCGACAGCTCCGGACAGCGCCCGCACGACTTCCGGGAAGGTCTTGCCGTCGGCCGTGCCGAATTCGTCGAAGCGCTGAACCTCGGCTTTGCTGAACCGGCCCTTCACGGCGTTCCAGGTCCGCTCGATCAGGGTCCAGGCCTCGTCCGCCGTGGTGAGCGGCGGACCCGAGCGCGGCGCGCTGATCCGGCGATTGAGGGAGCGCGAATCGAGAAGCAGATAGCCATCGGGATCGAAAATCCGCGCGCGCGTGCGCGTTGGCAGGACGAGCCGGCGCAGGACCGGGCCGATGCGCTCGGGATTGATCGAAAATTGCAGCGAGGGCTGGTTTTCGTCGGCGGCTCCCGACGTATTGGCTCCGCCCGGCACGAGTTGCAGGAGCTTTTCCGGATCGATCGTGATGGCGCCGGTATCGACGCTGGCCGAAGCCGAAATGGCGGCCGCGATGATCTCCCCTTGGGTCTGCAAGCTCTGCACCCGCGCGTCGATCAGGCCCTCGCGGAACTGGTTCACATAGAGAAAGCCGACCGCCAGAGCGACGAGCCCGCCGAGGTTGAGCACGACGATCCGGCGGGTCAGCGACGAGGAAAACCGCGACGAGATCGCGCGCGCGACCCGGCGCAGGCGGCGAACCAGCCCCCGCCGCACCCGGCGCGCGCGCCCCATGGCAAGGCCTTGCTGAGTCTCGGCCGTCATGAGCGGCTTCCGGAGGAGGGAAAGAGCACGCTCCGGGATTGAGGGACCGCCCTCGTCCTTCGAGACGCCACGCCTACGGCGCGCACCTCGGGACGAGGGCTGACGAATTCGCCTCGTACCCCTTCCCGGCGAGGAGGAGGAGCAGAACTGTTCCTTGAATCAGCATGGCTCGCCGCTAACGGACCAGAGCCCATCCTGTTTTGCCGCTCACTCCTTGAAACGATAGCCAACCCCATAAAGCGTCTCGATCATTTCGAAATCGTCGTCCACGGCTTTGAACTTTTTCCGCAGTCTCTTGATATGGCTATCGATTGTCCGGTCATCAACATAGACCTGATCGTCGTAGGCGGCATCCATGAGGGCGTTGCGGCTCTTGACGACGCCGGGGCGGGTGGCGAGCGCTTGCAGGATGAGGAATTCCGTGACGGTCAGGGTCACGGGATCGTTCTTCCAGGTGCAGGTGTGGCGCTCGGGGTCCATCTTCAGGAGGCCGCGCTCCAGGATCTTGGCCTCGGACTCTTTCTGCTGCGCGGCTTCCTTCGGATTGGCCCGGCGCAGGATCGCCTTGACGCGCTCGACCAGCAGGCGCTGGGAGAACGGCTTGCGGATAAAATCGTCGGCGCCCATTTTGAGGCCGAACAATTCGTCGATCTCCTCGTCTTTCGAGGTGAGGAAAATCACGGGCAGGTCGGATTTCTGCCGTAAACGGCGCAACAGCTCCATTCCGTCCATGCGCGGCATCTTAATGTCGAAAATGGCGAGATCGGGCGGATTGGCCTTCAATCCGTCGAGAGCCATGGCGCCATCCGTGTAGGTTTGGACGCGATAGCCTTCGCCTTCCAAGGCAATCGAGACGGATGTCAGGATGTTGCGGTCGTCGTCGACCAAGGCAATATTTGGCATTGAGCACACTCACGCTTCTGGCGCCGCCGGGGGAAATGCGGCGTTTCGCTCGTCCGGTAGCTTGACCGCACCGCAGCGCCAAAAACCCTTAGCGGTTTTGGAGGCTGAAATGTGACGCCGGATGAATTTTGAATCGCTTTTACTAAGATGAGCCATGTTAAGGGGCACGTCAAATGTCGATACGCGGGCCGGAGGTTCAAGAGCTGGTTTATTTTTATTTCGGTCCAGGCTAGCTGTGCTTCATAATTGTTTAACCAGGTCCGCTGCTGTTACGGCCGGACCGCCGGGAAGCCTTTTGGGGAGACGAGATCATGGACGAAGAGAGCGAACGCCCGGAAGCCGATCCCGGATTTCAGCCGGAGGCCGAGGCCAAGCGCTTGTTGCGTTCGAGCCGCGCGGGCACGTTGGCGACGCTGGACGGCTCCGGCAGCCCCTTTGCCACGCTGGTCACGGTGGCCACCGCGCCGGGTGGCTCTCCCCTGCTGCTGCTGTCGCAGCTCGCCTCGCATACGCGCCATCTAGATAAGGACGCCCGCGTCTCGCTGCTGCTGGCGGACAGCGGGGAGGGCGATCCGCTCACCCATCCGCGCGTGACGATCACCGGCGTCGCGGAAAAACTTAGCGATCCCGAGACTCGCGTGGCGGCGAAATGGCGGTTCCTCGCCAAGCATCCCAAGGCCGCGCTCTATGCCGATTTCTCCGATTTTTCGTTTTGGCAAATCGCGATGGATCAAATTCATTTGAACGGCGGCTTCGCCCGCGCCGCGCGTTTTCCCGCAAAACGAATCATGACCCCCGTCGAGGCGGCCGAGCCGCTGCTCGCCTCCGAGGCCGGCGCCATCGCCCATATGAACGCGGATCACGCCGACGCCCTGTCGCTCTACGCCCAGGTTTTCGCGGGCCAACCGGCCGGCGAATGGCACGTCACCGGCATCGACCCCGATGGATTGGATCTGGCTTTCGGCGATCGCACCGCGCGGATCCCGTTTCCGGCTCTCGTGACATCGACCGCCCAGCTGCGGAAGGTCTTGGCGGAACTGGCGAAAACCGCGCGGGAAAACCTGCCGTACCAATGACCGCGATGGGCGTCCGGTCTGTCTTGGGGCAGGCCGGGCCCAAACTCAGTCCGTCATCACCAAGGCCCAATAGGTCTTGAAGCGGGTGCCGGGCGCATCCGCCACGGCCATGCCCATATGGTGCATCTTCTGGGACAGCAGATTGGCATTATGCGGGGCGGAGCGCTGCCAGCCGCCGAAGACCGCGTCGGCCGTGGCATAGCCCGCCGAGACATTCTCGACCGCGGTGGTTTTGCGGCGATGCGCGGCATCGAGCCTTTCATTGAACGAGCCCGCGATCTCATGGCTGAGATGATCGGCGCGGGCCATGGCATCGGCCTGGGCTTGCGCAAATTGCATCAGGCCCGGATCGATCGCGACGGGCGTGAGACGATGCGCCTCGCGGTAGGCCGAGATTTTTTGCGCGATATCGCTGGGATCGAGCCGGACGGCGGAGGGAGGCAGCGCCGGTGCCACCTCCGGCTCGCGGCCCGTCAGGAAGCCGCAGCCGGCGAGGCCAAGGGCGAGAAGCGCCGCCGCCGCGAAGCGCGTGCGACGGGAGAGGCACCCCCACCCGTCATGGCCGGGGTTATCGCGAGAGTTACGAAAAACGGACATGGCTCGATCTAGACTTTAGGGTCGGCGGCGGCTTTGGGCACCGGAGGCGTTTGCGAACCGCCACGCGCGTCATGCAGGATCGACTCGAGCCTGTCGAGATCCTCGATCTTGACGGCGAGCGGATCGGGCGCGGGCGCGTTGAAAAAGCCACGCTCCCCAAATTGCTTGTGGATCTCGAAATAGAGATCGCTCTTGATCCGCACCACGGATTCGACATCGTCCACGAAGCAGTAGAGGTCGAAGGTCATCGTGGCCGCGGTCAGATTGGTGAAGCGCACCTGCGGGCTCGGCATGGTGAGAACGCCATCTTGGTTGCGGGCAATATCGAGCAAGACCTGGCGCACGCTTTCCGGGTTCGCGGATCTGTCGACCGTGACTTCGATCATCAAGCGTCCCACCTTGTCCGCGCGCATCAAATTCTTCACGACGCCGCTGACGAGATTGGAATTGGGAATGATGACGGAGGCTCGGTCGAAGGTCTCGATCTCGGTCGAGCGCACGTTGATCCGGCGGACATAGCCTTGATCGGGCCCCACCACGATCCAATCGCCGACGCGCACGGCCCGCTCCCACAAGAGGATCAGGCCGGAGACGAAATTGTTGACGATGGATTGCAAGCCGAAGCCGATGCCGACGGAAAGCGCGCCGGCGACGATCGCGAGCTTTTGGAAATCGACCCCGAGATCGGCCGCCGCCACGGCGAGCGCCAGCAGAAAGCCGACATAGCCGAGGCTCGTCTTGATCGAATTTTGGAGACCCGAATCGAGACGGGTCAGCGGGAGATAACGGTTCTCGAGCCAACCTTGAATCCCGCGCGTGGCGGCAATGACGGCCAGGAAAATCAGAAGGGCGAAGGCGATGCCCGCCAAGGAGACCGTGAAATCGCCGATTTTGAAGCCGAAGAAAATCGCGTGGAGGTTGCTGGGAATATCGGTCGATTGCAGGCCCCAGGGCACCATGACGACAAGCGTGGCCACCGTGATCAGCACGAGCCTGATAGCGCCCGACAAGAGAATGGCGAGCTGCTCCATCCCCTCGCGCCGCAGCCCGATCGAATAGACGAGGGAGCGGCCCAGCAAGGTGTTCGGCTGGAAGCCGGCCGCGCAGGCCTCGTCCACGAAGGAGACGGCGAGGAAAAGGATCGCGCCCGTCCCGGCCACCAGAATGATTTGCTCGACCAGGAAATTCCCGAGGGCGATATAGCCGGCGAGAACCGAAACGGTGATGGCGAGAACCACGGTCCAGGCGAACCCCCGGATCAGACCGGACCATTCATGCGCCACGGCCTGTTCGCCGGTCTCCTCCCGGTCTTCCCTCGGTTCGCCGCCGAGGCTGTAGAGAGCGGCCGCGATGGCGACGGCCACGAGCAGCGCGCCGGCGCCGCGCGCCGCGACGGAAAAGGACAGGGAGGCATTGACGGCATCGTTCAAGGCTTCGAAGATTCGCGTTCCCGAGACGATCGCGGCGACGGCGACGGAAATGCGGATCAACTTGCCGCAGGTCTTGCTATCGAGATGCGACAGCCGCCAGGCCTCGCTACCGGGCGAGAGAATGCCCCGCGCCAGCCCAGCCGCGACCGCGATGCGGATTACCCCGCCCTGAAGCGCCGCGAAAAGCGAATGGAGGCGGGTATCGGGCACGGCGAAAAAGCCGCAGACGAAGGCGATGCCATACATCAGTCCGATCAGAACGGCGGGCAGGCTGAGACTGACCCAACAGGCCAGCAGGACTTTCCGCCAGCGCGATAGCGGGGGCTTGGCTTTGGGGTCGCGGGGGAAAACCCGCCGCGCCAGCCCCATCAGCGGCCAATAGAGCAGCAGGATGGCAACCACCCCACCCCAAAAGAAGAACGGCCTCGCGCCGGTGAGATTGGCGCCGGACGCCCCGGCCCAGTCCTCGGCGATTTGCACGATCTGGTGCAGATTATCCGGCGTCTCCGAGACGGCGTCGAACCAAAGCGGGGGGCTGAGGAGGCTCGTCTCGCGCTGAAAGAGATCCCGGTTGAAGACGGCGCGCTGACGTAGGCTCAGGAAATTATCGTCCTGCTCCGCTTCGGTCGCGAGAAGCTTGGCGCGTTTCAGCAGCCCATCGGCATTGTCGTAAGCGGTTTGCGCCGCGGCGCGCTGCTTGACGAGTTCCGGCGGCTCGGCCGGCGCGTTGGCGGCGGGCGGGGGACCCAATTGATCGAGCCTGGCCTTGAGGGCCGCGATCCCCGGAGTCAGGCGGTCGACCAGCGCCTGGCTTTCCCCCGCGATCGGCTTCACGGTCTGGCGCATCTCGTCCAGCGCGGCCTGGCCGGGTTTCGTCGTTTTCAGGTTTTTCTCGACATTAGCCAAGGTGGCGGCGAGCTGATCGATCCGGGCGCCAATATCCACGGGCGGGGCGGCGGCTTGCGCCCAGGCCTCCGGGACAAGCGGTGCGGCAAGGCCGAAGCCGCTGAGGGCGAGCGCGGCGAGAAGCAGACGGGCCGTTTTCATCATCGGGCAAGCGATCCAGGGAGGCCATGGCCAGGACTAAGGTTAAAGCAGCAGCACTGCGGTTTTGTCGTGGCGCGGCCGGGAGTTCAAGGCCCGTTTGCGGGGTCGATGGCTGAAATCAATGGGATGGGAGCCGCCGATTTGTGGGAGCGCTCGGCGGGTGATGGCGGGAGGGGAGACGAAGGGGACCCTGGCAGCTCTGAACTTCACGGCAGTTTCGCGCCCATAGCGGGCATTCGCTAGCCTCGGAGCAAGGGCCGGTGTGGACCCTTTGCAGACTTTAGCCGTTGATCGGCCGAACCACTGCCATGACCTTTTCAAAACCCTTCCGGGGAGATGGTCTACTTATTTCCGAGAAGGCAACCCAATCGTGCCGGAGGGAAAGACAGGCACCACCGTAAGGAGCTTGAGTGACACGCGGTTGCACACTGCATCTATCAGTAAGACCATCCGTTGCGATGTCCGCACGCGATGTCTATTGCGAGGACCCGCCGGTTATAAACGCGACGGCCGACGGCGTGCAGCCGGTACCTTAAGAGGCGGTTTTTCTTTTCTTGGGTTAGAGGGGTCGCGCCTGATCACAACGCCATTCAGGAATAGTTCGACAGCTGCTTGCCTGCGTCGCTCTTGGACCTCTGGATCGGTCGCGATGCCGTAGACAGCAAGACGCGTGGAGCGCCCGAGCACAAGATGGAGGAACAGATCCGCTGTCAGTTCCGGATCTTCCACCCTGATCTGGCCGCTGGCAGCAAATTTCTGAAGGATGCTTGCGACGGCCCGGACCGCACGAAGCCAACCTTCTTCGTATGCGACCTTGATGAGGCCCGGAAACTGAGTGGCCTGCGCCGCCAAAATGCGCTGGAGCGTGCCGGCTTCAGGCTGTGACGATAGGGCAAGCATCTCGCGGCTGAGATCATGCAGCGTGGCCTCGACACCGTTAGAGCCGACTTCGCTGGCCTGGGCCTCCGCGGCAGCCGATAGAGGAGCGAGCCAACGTTGAATCCTCCCTTGCAGGGCGGCCGCGAAAAGGTCCGCCTTGTCCCTGTAATGCGAGTAGACGGTCGGCTTGCTGACGCCGGCCGCCGCGGCAACCGCGTCAATCGACGTGCCTTCGAAGCCGCGCTCCATGAACAGATTCATTGCCACCTCCAACAGGCGCTCGTCGCGGCGTGCCGCTTCCTCCCGGGTGGGACGCCCACCTGAGCCTTGCCGTCCGGGGTCCATCGAGTGCCCCCCGTCGTCCGCTCGTGCTTTCGCCACCCGTGATTCTCCTTGCAAATTTACGGCGCCACAAATATATAAACGATACGGTTTAGTTTTAATAGTGGGCAGCTCATTTATGCATATTCCCCGTAAAGGCAGCTCGGAAGCCGTCGTTGCGCCCCGCTTGCACCGAAGCCGGTTACTCGTCTCGCAAGCTGCCGGCAGCGACCAGCAGGCCTCGGCGCCGCAAGCGGCGCCCCCGCGGTGGAAGAAGGGACGCGCGATCCTACTTGGGTTCGCACTGATCGTCTTGGGTGGTACGGGGTTCTACGGCTGGCATTGGTGGACAGTCGGACGCTTCCTTGAGACCACGGACGATGCCTACCTGCAAGCTGATAAAGTCACCGTCGCGCCACGGATTGCGGGGTACATCGCAGAAGTACTCGTTGGCGACAATCAGCCGGTGAAGGCCGGCGAGGTACTCGCGCGTCTCGATGCTAGTGAATACCAAGTTTCCCTGAAACAAGCGCAGGCCGAGGTCCAGAAGGACAAGGCCGATCTGCAGGGGGTCGCAGCGGCGATCATTCAACAGCAGGCGCAGATCGAGCAGGCACGCGCCGACATCGAGAATACCGAGGCTGCCTGACCTTCTCGTCGCAGGAACTCACCCGCTACCAGAATCTGATGCAGAGCGGAGCCGGCACAGTGCAGCGCCAACAGCAGGCCGATGCAGACTTGCGCCAGCGCCGCGCCGCGCACGATAAGGCCAAGGCCTTCTTCGAGGCTGCACAAAGGCAGGTCGATAACCTTAAGGCGCAAGAGGCCAGTTCAAGAGCGAGCCTCGAAGGCGCCGAAGCCAAGCTCGACCAAGCGCGGCTCAATCTCACCTACACGACGATCACGGCGCCAATCGACGGTGTGGTCGGCGATCGTTCGCTGCGGCTTGGCCAGTTCGTCTCCGCTGGCACCAACCTCCTCACGCTCGTACCGATGGAGCGCGACATTTACCTCGTGGCCAACTTCAAAGAGACGCAGGTCGAAGACATGACAGCGGGCCAAGCGGTCAGCTTCATAGTGGACGCTTTCGGCGGCCATGAGTTCAAGGGCAACGTCGCGAGCTTCGCTCCCGGCACCGGTGCGCAGTTCGCGCTGCTGCCTCCCGAGAACGCCACCGGCAACCTCACCAAGGTGGTTCAGCGCATCCCAGTACGAATCGTGCTCGATGCATCCGATCCTCAGCTCGGGCGTTTGCGCCCCGGTCTGTCGGTTCAGGCGACGGTCCACATCGGGGACAAAGCGGACGGAACAGACAGTGCGCAGGTTACCGAGGCTCTCCCGCGATGAGCACTGCTGCGGGTGCACTGCCAAGCACTCCCGCCGATAATGCGCGGGCGAGCACGCGCGACTGGTTGGCGGTGACCGCCGCCATTCTTGGTCCTTTCATGGCGCTCCTCGACATTCAGATTACCAATTCCTCGCTTGCGAATATTGAAGGTTCCCTCGGTGCCTCATCCGATGAAGGCAGCTGGATCTCTACTGCTTACCTCATGGCCGAGATTCTTGTCATTCCACTCACTGGCTGGCTCGCCTCGGTGATCGGCTTGCGCCGCTATCTCGCGACGAACACGCTTTTGTTCATCGGCTTCTCGATCGGCTGCGCCTTGTCGACGACCCTCGACCAGATGATCCTCTTTCGCGCTGGCCAGGGCTTCACCGGCGGTGTTCTGATCCCGACGGCCATTGTCATCGTTCGCACCCGCCTGCCAAAGGCGCAGCAGATGATTGGCGTCTCACTGATTGGGTTCACAGCGACTTTCGCGCCAGCGATTGGGCCAACCGTGGGCGGCTGGGTCACTGACAATTTCTCCTGGCATTATATTTTCTATATGAACGTTTTGATTGGACCAATCGCAGTCGTGATCCAGCTCGTGGCGCTCGATGCGGTGCCGGCGCGGTGGGGCGAGCTTCTCAAGGCCGATTGGATCGGCATCGGCTTCATGGCGGTCGGCTTGCCCCTGCTCACCTTTGTGCTTGAAGAGGGGCAGCGCAAGGATTGGTTCGATTCCCCCACCATCTTGAATGCCGCGATCATTGGTATCATGTGCGTCATTTGCTGCGTTATCCGCGAACTGCTGGCCAAGCGCCCCTTCATCAATCTGAGAGTCCTGGCAAACCGTTCGGTTGGCAGCGCGTGCTTCCTGATGACCGTGGGCGGTTCCGTCTCCTACGGCGCGATTTACATCATCCCGGTTTATTGTGCACAGATCCAGGGCTATAACCCGCAGCAGATCGGCTATGTAGTGATGTGGAGCGGGCTTCCGCAAATCGCGCTCATGCCCGTGATGCCACTGCTCATGCGAATCGTAGATACCCGCCTGCTCGTGATCATCGGTACCCTGTTCTACATCGCTAGTTGCTGGATCAATGTCGGTCTGACGCATGATGTTGGCATGGGCCAGTTGATCTTGCCTCAGCTCCTGCGGGCGATGGGGCAACCACTCTTCACGATCCCGCTCTCACAGCTTGCGACCGTCGGCCTCGCGCCGCGGGACACTGCGGATGCTTCCGCCCTTTCGAACATGATGCGTAATCTCGGCGGGTCGATCGGCATTGCCATGCTCTCGACGATTGTCGAGCGTCGTGAGCACTTCCACTTCTCGATGCTCGCCGAGGCTATCACTGTGAACGCCACTCGCACGCAGGAGCGGCTCTCGACACTCGCGGCGAGCATGCACGCGCACGTCACCGATCCGGTCGTGGCCAAGGCCCAGGCGCTTGCGCGGCTCGCGGCCCAGGTTCGACAAGAGGCTTATGTGATGGCCTACGCCGACGGCTTCTACCTCGTCGGCGTTAGCCTGGTGCTCAGCCTCGGCGCCGTCGCAATCCTGCGCAAACCGCAGAAAGCGAGAAGCCCCGTCGAAACTCGCTGAGACCTTTTCCGAACCACGGCAGACACGGATTCAAACAACTAATGAGACATCCTTGACCTGTGAGGGCGAACGACAGCTTATGGCACAATGCAGTCGTTTAGTGACGTGACGCTAACCTACCGCTTTCGGCCCATAACCGATGAGCGCCCGCGCAAAATAGCAGCTGCTGTCCGTTTGATTCCAACCACCACGTGCCCTCGTATTTCGAGGCGGCTTCGCGCCCGGAATGACCAGAATCGGCCGGCATAGCGGCGGCGAAGCCTCCTCAACGCGAGGGGATTGCGGAATTTGGCGGAGCATCGTCTGCGCCGGGCACCTCGAATTTCGGATCGATGCGGTGTGCCGCCTCGAAATGCGTCTTCGCATTGTCGCGCATGCTCTTCCGGCCAGGCCAATCCTCCGGCATTTCGCCCGCGACGCATGCCGCCACGCTTCCCATCAGCGCCTCGCGTTTGAGATCCGCTGGGCCTTGAAAATCGGCGAAGCGCTTGCCTTCGCCCGTCACGCATCGGGCCACCGTGCCCTTGAAGGCGGGATCGCGGGCTTCGTCGGGCCAGGAGGCATAGGGGCCCGGCGGCGGGGTCAGAAACCATTTGGACGGCGGCTCGTCCGCGAGAGGCGCCGCAAAGGCCGGCAGCGCCAAGGCAAACAGCGCCATGAGAGCGAGGATTGGGCGATGAGTCATGCGATCTTCCCGGCTCAGCCCTCGGCCGTCTCGCGCTGCATTTCCAAGTCCAGCCATTGCTCCTCGGCCTCGGCGAGTTCGCCTTCCGTCTTGGTCAGAGCCTCGGTGCGGCGGTTAAATTCGGCGAGATTGCGGGCATAGAGGCCGGGGTCTTCCAGCGCCGTTTGTAGCCTGGCCTTGACCACTTCAAGCGCGGCGATCCGGCCCGGCAATGTCTCCAACGCGTGCTTGTCCCTAAAAGACAATTTCTTCTTCGCCACCGGCGCGGCCTTGACGGGCCCATCGCTCTTCTTTTCGCGCAAAATCTCGACCGCCGCGCGGCCTCTCAGGCCCTCGCCGCGCTGCGCCACCATGTCGGAATAGCCGCCCGCATAGTCCTGCCAGACGCCATCGCCCTCGGCGACGAGAACGCCGGTCGCCACCCGGTCCAAAAAGTCGCGGTCATGGCTCACCAGCAAGAGCGTGCCGGGATAATCGGTCAGCATTTCCTGCAACAGGTCGAGCGTCTCGAGGTCGAGATCATTGGTCGGCTCGTCGAGCACCAGCAGGTTGGAGGGTTGCGCCAAGGCGCGCGCGAGCATCAGCCGGCCGCGCTCGCCGCCCGACAACCGGCCGATCGGCGTCCGCGCCTGTTCCGGCCCGAACAAAAAGTCCTTCATATAGCCGATGACGTGCTTGCGCTCGCCATTGACCTCGACGAAATCGCTGCCGCCGCCGGTCAGGGCGTCCTTCAGCGTCGTCGTGGGCTCCAGGCTCGCGCGCTTCTGGTCGAGCGTCGCCATTTGGAGATTGGCGCCGAGCTTCACCGTGCCGCTATCGGGCTCGATCACGCCGGTCAGCAGCGAGATCAGTGTCGTCTTGCCCGCGCCATTGGCGCCGATCAGGCCGAACCGGTCGCCGCGCAGCACGCGGGTCGAAAAATCCGCGACGATGACGCGCTCGCCATACGACTTGTAGACGTGCTTGGCCTCGATCACGAGCTTGCCCGAGACCGCGCCTTCGCTCGCCACCAGCCGGACGTCGCCCGTCGATTTACGATATTCGCGCCGGTCCGTGCGCAGGCCTTGCAGCCGGGCGAGACGGTTCTGGTTGCGCTTGCGCCGCGCGGTCACGCCATAGCGCAGCCAATGCTCTTCATTGACGATCTGCCGGTCGAGCTTGTGCTGCTGGCGCTCTTCTTCCTCGAGCTGGAGATCGCGCCAGGCTTCGAATTCGCCAAAGCCCCTGCCGAAATTCTTGGTCACGCCCCGGTCGATCCAGACCGTCTGACGCGAAAGATTGGTGAGAAAGCGCCGGTCATGGCTGATGATGACCATCGCCGAGCGCAGAGTCTTGAGTTCCGCCTCCAGCCATTCGATGGCGGGCAGATCGAGATGGTTGGTCGGCTCGTCGAGCAGCAAAATATCGGGTTGGGGCGCCAGAACCCGCGCAAGCGCCGCGCGGCGCGCCTCGCCCCCCGAGAGTGTTGCCGGGTCTTCCTCGCCGGTCAGGCCGAGTTCGTTGAGCAGGCTGATCGCGCGATAGGGATCGTCGAGCGGCCCGAGACCTTCCTCGGCATAGGCCAGCGTCGTCGCATAGCCGGAAAGATCGGGCTCCTGCGGCAGGTAGCGCAAGCTGACCTGGGGTTTGAGGAATCGCGTGCCGCTGTCGAACTCGATCTCGCCCGCCGCGATCTTCAGAAGCGTCGATTTGCCCGAGCCATTGCGCCCGACAAGGCAGATCCGGTCGCCTTGGCTCACCGAGAGATCGGCGCCTGCCAGGAGCTGGGTGCTGCCGCCGAGCGTCAGACCGATATTTTGAAGCGTAAGAAGCGGAGGAGGAGCCATGTTGCCGATCTGGTGCCGCGCTTGGCCATTGCAAGGCGGGTCAGCGGCAGTTCTTAAGGGGGATTGGCGCCAAGGGGAACCCCGCAACGCCACGCGGAGATCACATGCCGCCTAAATTATTGAAATGACTGCGATCTGTTCGGGATGGGACTGCCTGTGCCCCCTCTACCATGATTCGCATGATGTCCTCCCCCGCGTCGCGGAGGAGGATCGAGCTCTGGCTAGAGCATCGGCCGGCCGATGCTGGTGTAGCGCAAGCCATGACTGGTGGCTTCCTCCGGCAAATAGATATTGCGGAGATCGATCAAGACGGGATCGGCGAGAAGGCTCTTGATGCGGCGCAGATCGAGGGCGCGGAACTCGTCCCATTCCGTCACGATCGCCACGGCATGGGCGCCCTCGACGCAATCATAGGCATTTCCGGCGAAGGTCATGCCGGGCAGCAGGGGTCTCGCCAACTCCATCCCCTCGGGATCGTAGCCGCGCACCGCGGCACCGGCATCTTGCAGGGCGGTGACGATGGCAAGCGCGGGCGCCTCGCGCATGTCGTCGGTATTTGGCTTGAAGGTCAGGCCGAGGATGGCGATGGTCTTGCCCCGCACCGAGCCGCCGCAAGCCGCGATGATCTTGCGGCCCATGGCGCGCTTGCGCTGATCATTGACGCCGACGACCGTCTCGACGATGCGCAGCGGCGCTTCGTAATCCTGGCCGGTCTTGACCAAAGCCAGCGTGTCCTTGGGAAAGCAAGAGCCGCCGTAGCCTGGTCCCGCATGCAGAAATTTCGATCCGATCCGCTTGTCGAGTCCGATGCCGCGCGCGACCTCCTGCACATTGGCGCCGGTGGCGTCGCAGAGATCGGCGATTTCGTTGATGAAGGTGATCTTGACCGCGAGAAACGCGTTGGCGGCATATTTGATCAATTCGGATGTCCGGCGGCCGACATAGACAATCGGCAGGCTGTTCAGCGACAGCGGCCGGTAGATGGCGGCCATCACCGCCTTGGCCCGCTCGCTCTCGGCGCCGACCACGACCCGGTCCGGCCGCTTGAAATCCTCGATCGCCGCGCCTTCGCGCAAAAATTCCGGATTGGAGACGACGTCGATCTCCAGGTCCGGCCGGACCTCCTTGATGATCCGCTCGACCTCGTCGCCGGTTCCCACCGGGACGGTGGATTTGGTGACGACGATCAAGGGCCCGGTGGCCGCGCGCGCGACTTCCGCCGCCGCCGCATAGACATAAGAGAGATCCGCATGCCCATCGCCATGCCGCGAGGGCGTCCCCACCGCGATGAACACGGCCTCGGCATCGGCGACGGCAGCCTTTAGATCGGTCGAGAAGCTCAGGCGCTCCTCGCGCACGTTGCGGTCCACGAGATCCTTCAATCCGGGCTCGTAGATCGGCATGATGCCGTCCCGGAGGGCCGCGATCTTGGATTCGTCGAGGTCGACACAAACGACGGTATGACCGAAATCCGAAAAACAGGCGCCGGACACGAGTCCGACGTAACCGCTGCCAATCATCGCTATGCGCAAGCGTCTCTCCCCCGTGGTTCAGGCGCGGCGCGCCTCGTCGGGGCCCCTTCTAGCGGAGTTCTCCCTGGGGATAAAGCCGGGTTCCAAAGCGCATGGGCCGGCCTTCCCGGACAGCCTGCGCGAAGCGGGTAAGAGCCTCGAAACAATAGGGTCTTAGAGAAAGTCCCGAAAAGTTGCGGACTTTTCCGGTCGAGGACACGCTCCAACTTCTTAAAAAGAGAGCGCGCTCCGCATGGGGGGAATTACAAAAGCGATAGCTGTTTGAAGCGCTCCGCCAAAAAGACCCCGACGCAAAACGGCCCAGACGCAAAAAGGCCCAGCGAAGCCGCGCGCGCAGCTAGCCAGGCCTTTTACCCCTCGGTCCCGCCGACGCCGGATGCTTTTTCCCCCGAAGAAGCACCAACAGCCGCCAGAACCGGAATCTTCATAGCAAGGCGCCGCTGACGAGTCTGTGTCGTACGGGGCACAGCATGATGGAACTGTCATAATCGAGACCGCGTTCCGCTTTGACGGAATCGCCAAAGCGACGGGAATTTGTTCTCTTATCAAGGAGTTAGCGCATGTCCTCGACCGGAAAGGTCCGCAACTTTTTCGGAACGCGCTCTAAGCCGCGGGCATGTCTCCATGGTAGGAAAGCACTTCGGGATAGAAGCGCGTCAATAAATCCGTGAAATTCTCCTGAACGTATTTCACGATCGGCAGCGGCACGTGCTTTTTCCATTCCTCGGGATCGCCGCTGCGGTAATGGGACTGGTCGTTCACCTCGCCGGGCGGACGCCCGCCGGAAAAGGCCTCGAAGGTGTAGCGCCAATCCGGCGGAAGGTGGGGCCGCGACAGGGGAAGCATGTCCTTGACCCAATGGGACGGCTGGAGGACAAAATCCTCGACGCGGATCGTCTTGAACCGCTCGTCCCCATAATCCCAATTGCGGAGCGCGAAGAGCGGCCCGGACGTGCCGGGACCGATGCCGGATCGTTCCAGGAACGTCAGGGTGAGATACAGCCCCTCGTGAAAGCTGGCGCTTTTCAACACGCGGCGTTGCTTTGTCAGCTCGCTCCAACCGGTATCGGGATGGGTGTTTAAATGGGAGAAATACGAAGAGACAATAATGTTGAGCGGGTTTCTGACGAAATGGATGCCCCAAAGTTCTTGATCGACGGCGAGGCGGTAATCGGAATTCCCGAAGAACGTGAGATGCGCGGGGGTTTTTTTGACATTCTCTGTTTTGTCGTCTTGCGCGAAATCGAGATAATTCAACTCGGAGATTTCGTGTAAGTATTTAATAGCCCATCGCGAGGCGCATTTATGATGCGAATGGAAATAGATCATCGGAACAACCGGCTTGCGGAGATATGACAGCGAAGCTACATAATTTGTTCATTCATTAAAGCGCGATCCGTGGCGAGCGGCGTCAATTAAACGTGATGAGGCAAGAGTCCGCGGCCTGACGCCGACCGGCCGCGACAGGCTTCACTCTACCGTAACGAGGCGCAAAAGCGCTGGATCAAGCCGCAGGCTTCTTCGAGCACGGGCGTCGCCGTTGCGTAAGAGAGCCGGAAATTAGGGCCCTGGCCAAAGGCCGTGCCTTGCACCACGGCCACGCCTTCCGTCTCCAACAGCGCGTCGACGAAATCGGCGTCGGTCTCGATCAGCTTGCCCTGCGGCGTTTGGCGTCCCAGCGCCTCCTTGACCGAGGGAAAGACGTAAAACGCGCCTTCCGGCGTGGGGCATTGCAGATATTTCGCCTGGTTGAGCATGGACACCACGAGGTCGCGGCGGCCTTCGAAGACTTTGCGGCTTTCCCCGATGAAGGCTTGGGTGCCGTTCAAGGCTTCGACGGCGGCCCATTGCGCGATCGAGCAAGCGCCCGAGGTCTGCTGCCCCTGCAACGTGTCCATGGCTTTGATCAAGCCCGTGGGACCGGCGGCATAACCGATGCGCCAGCCGGTCATGGCATAGCTTTTCGAGACGCCGTTGATCGTCAAGGTCCGGTCGAGCAACGCCGGCTCGACTTGCGCCGGCGTCGTGAATTCGAAATCGCCGTAGACGAGATGCTCGTAAATATCGTCGGTCATCACCCAGACGTGGGGATGGCGCACGAGCACATCGGTCAGCGCCTTCAATTCGGCGCGGGTATAAGCGGCGCCAGAGGGATTCGACGGCGAGTTCAGAAGCAGCCATTTGGTTTTTGGCGTGATCGCTTGGTCGAGAGCTTCGGCCGTCAGCTTGAACCCATTTTTGTCCGATGTCGGCACGCGGACGGTTTCGCCGCCCGCGATCGCGACCAAATCGGGATAGCTGACCCAATAGGGCGCGGGCACGATGACTTCGTCGCCGGGATTGATCGTCGCGAGAAAGGCGTTGAACAGAATATGCTTGGCGCCGGTGCCGACGATGACCTGGCCAACGCTGTAATTCAGCCCGTTCTCGCGCTTGAATTTTTCGACGATCGCTTCCTTCAGCGGCGCGATGCCGGACACGGGGGTATATTTGGTTTCGCCCCGCTCGATGGCGGCAATGGCGGCCTGTTTGATATTTTCCGGCGTGTCGAAATCGGGCTCGCCGACGGTCAGCGAGATGATGGTGCGCCCGGCCGCCCGCAAATCCCGCGCCTTTTGCGTCGCGGCAATGGTCGCGGAGGGTTTGATTCGCGACAGAGCGGTGGACAGGAATGGCATGGCAGGCTCCTTGGGCGCCGTAGCGGATTTAGCGGCGCGGACCATAGGTTCGCATGCGCCGCCGGGCAACCCTAATCGCCGGCCGGCCAAGAGGTTGAATCGCGGGGGCGTATTTCACGCAAAAGTTGTCCGGCAAGATAAACTCGTCCGGCGCGAAAGAAACGATTCATTTACCCTATGGAGTCAAACCATGTCTCGGAGCCCGGCCGCGGCAAATGGGCTAACCGGTTGGAAAACATCCAGGAATAGTCACGGTTCGCTCAGACTTTCAGCATGATGCCCAATGACTGGACTCTAATTTTCAATGATTTCGGGTTAGGAAGAGACATGCGCGTCCCAACGCGTTGGCCTGGCTTTGCCGGGCCCTTCTCCCGAGACTTGCTCGCCTTTGGATCGCTCCAAGGCGAGCCTTTTTTCGCCGGGAGCCCGCGCCGAATCGCCCGCGCGGCATGTTCGAGGCCGTTTCAAACAACCGGCAAGATTCTTCCAACAACCGTCAAGATTCCAACAACCGGCAAGAGATAGCGGACGGCTGGATCACCTCCCGCCGCCGCTCTCATGCTCGTGCCGAGGCTCGCGTCACTCCGCGGAGCTGCCACCCTGGTCATGGTCACCGTGGTGTTCATGCCGCTCGTGATGTTCGTGCTCCCCCTCGTCGTGATCCCAATGGTGGTGACCCCAATGATGGTGGTGGTGATGGTGCCAGTGGTGGCCCTCGCCGCCTTCTTCGTGCTCATGGTGCCAAGCGCGATGGCCCTCGTCGCCTTCTTCGTGCTCGTGGTGCCAAGCATGATGGCCTTCGTCGCCATCCCTGTGCTCGTGGCGCCATCCTTCGTGCCCGCCTTCATTCTCTTCCTCGCTGGGAACATTGAACGCGGCGTAAAGCAGTTTGCGGCCTTTAAAGGACACTTCGAGAAGTTTCGGCAGATGTTCTTTCTGCGCGGCGTCGAGGCTCGCGACGAGAGGGATCGTCGCATCGGTCAGGGCTTTCAGGGCCGTTGCCCGCTCGCTCAGCCATTCGCTCCGGTGTTTCAGCCGGTCGAGCGGGGTAAGCGCGGCGCCATCCTTATGGGCTTCGTGCTCTTTGCCGTGATCGTGCCAAAGACCACGAATCGCCGCTTCGACCGGGGTCCATAGCGGGGCTTGCGCGGCAGTGAGTTCAAGCCCGGCATGCAAGGCCGCCAGCTTGGCGTCGAACAGGGCTTTGTGAGCCGCGCGCTCTTTTTCCTTGTCCTCCGGCGTCGAGGCTCCAGGCTGGGACGCCGCAGGCTTGGCGGGGGCCGTGGTGGCTTGCGGCGGGGTTGCGGCTGGCGCGCCCTGGGCGAAACCCGTGACAGGCGCGAGGAAAGCGGTGGATCCGAGCAGTGCTCCGAGGACGAGGCCGGCCGGTAAGTATTTTGACATTCGAAGTCTCCAAGAGAACAAGACCGCCTCTACATAAGGCGCGAGCCAGCGGAAATCATGGCGGTACCGCCCTATTATTGATCACGTTTTGATCAACTCTTCGTCATGATTATCCGGAATATCCGGTAGGGCGTGCCGGTCATGGGGACAGGCGTCAACCAGGCTGGGATCTGCCCGGCGAGCAAGACGGCGGCGAGACCTCCGGGCGCGCGCTTGGCCAGAGCTTGCGTTTCTCCGAAGCCGGGGCAAATCGCGACATAATTGGCGCCGCGCGCGGTCAGCATGGAATAAGCATCTTCCGGCTTGGCCAGCATACTTTCGAGCATCAAAAGATTGCCCGCATTATCCCTGTGGTAGGGCGCGGCGAAGACGCTCATCCCGGTATGAACGAGAAAATAGGCACCGGAATCGATGGGCGCCACGATTCGGCCGGGCGGTAGCTCCGCTAGGGCCGTGAAGGACGGGGGGGCGAGGCATTTGTTGCCGGCGCGGGTGGGCGCCGTCCCGACATCGTCGGGAAGCACGAGGCCCCAAGCCGCCGAGGTGAAGGGGAAGACGAGGCAAAGCGCGAGGAGGGCCAATTCATTCCGGCCGGCCCGTTTCGCCCGGCCGTGCAGCGCGATGGCCAGCGGCAGGGCGCCGGCGATGGCCAGCGGCGTGACCGATGTAAAAACGCGGATCTGCCAGAATCCCACGGCGAGTCCGGTGCCGATGAGGGCGCTCAGCAGGAGGAAACGCTTCGCCGTGATCCCGCGCCAGAGGATCGCGGCCGCGAGCGTGCCGCAAAGACCGAGGGCGACGGGCATTAGCGTGAGCAAGGCGCCTTGCGGATCCTCGCGGAAAAAGCGCGGGAAGGGCAGGGATTCCGTGACGTTGGAGAGCCAAACCGAGCGCACCAGCGGGGCGACATTGGCAAAGGGATCATGCAGGCAGGCGGGATAAAACAAAGCGACATATCCGGCGGCGAGCACGCCAATCCCGCCGGCCGCGGCCAAGCGTGCGGGGCGTCCGGGCAGGCGGTTCGAGAGCGCGGCCAAGAGCGCGCATCCCGCCGCGCCAATCAGGCCCGCGCCGAGATGAGCCGCCCCAAACGCATCGCAAACCGGATCGAACCAGCGGTCCGGGGCCACCGTGAGAAGAAAGAAAGGGATCAGGCCGGCAGCGAGGCCAAGCGCGAAAGATCTCAGCATCCCGGCCATCGGCGCGCCATGCCAGACCCAAAAGCCAACGGCCATGCCGCAGAGACAGGCGATGAACGGGAGATCCTCGAGATTGATCGAAAGCGAAAAACCGACGAGCAGACCGGCAAGAAACATCCGGCGCGCCTTGGCGGGATCGAGCGCCTCCAAGGCGGCGATCGTCATGAAAAGCAGCGCGAGAACCTGCGGGGAATGATGCGCGATGCGGCCGGGCTGAAACTGGACGATGGCGCCGCCGCAGAACAGAGCCGCCGCGATGGCGGGCAGCCGGGCGATGGGGCCAAGTAAAACCGTCGCAAGCCGCGCAACGCCGTAAAACAGGCCGAGAAGCAAAAGGAATGGATAAACCAGCCGCGTCAGCTTTTCCGCCAAAACGGGATTCGTGACGAGTCCGAAGGCCTTGATCAGCAGGGCCAAGGGTAGATCGATCGTCCGCGACCAATGCATGTAAGTGCCGGCGGGCGGATCGAGGCCATAGGCCGTCATGTCGAACCAATGCTGGCCACCAAGCAGGGCGCGCACCTCGACGAGCCGCATCGCATCGTCGGGATCGTAAAACGCGCCGTGGGTCCAGACCTCGATCAGGCGAGGCGAGAACATGACGAAGGTGAGGATCGCGGCGCCAAGGACGGCGGCGGCGGTGATCAAGCCGGGGGATGGCGCAACGGCCGGAGCGGCTTTCAACGCGAGCTTGTGTTCAGCCGGCGCGGCGGATTCTCCGGTGAAAACAGACAGGGCACAGCTCCATCGGCATGCGGGCGCGATGAAGGTTTATGCGCAGGCTTGGCTTACCAGCGCGTTACTGCCTTGGGTGACGCCGTTTGGGGATCCATCAACCCCCTCACATTGAGGGCGCGAAGCGCGTCTCGAAATGCGAGGGCCTCGCGAGGCCGGAGCGATCCAAACGCTCCCGCAGTCCGAGGGACCGCCCTCGTGCTTCGAGACGCGTGCTTTGCCCGCTCCTCAGCATGAGGGCTATTGGGAAAGGGAAGAGCGGCTGGAGACCTACTCCGCTGCCCAGCGGAGCGCGGGCGCGCCGTCGCGCCATTGCGCCAGAAGCGCCTCTTCCCCGGCCTTGGCGGCGAGGCGGTTGCGTTCTTTCACGTGGCCGTAGCCCTTGATCGACTCGGGCAAAGCGGCGAGGGCCACGGCAATGGCGTGATTGTCATGGGTGAGGCCGCTCATCAGCTCCGCCATGAGCTTTTCGTAAGCCGCGATGGATTGGCGCTCCACCCGGCGTTCGTTGGTGTAACCGAACGGGTCGAGCAAGCTGCCGCGCAGGTGCTTGCCCGCCGCGAGCACGGGGAACAACTTGCGCATCCACGGGCCGAAGGCGGTCTTGACCGGCACGCCCTTCTTGTTCCGCCGCGCGAGGACCGGCGGGGCGAGATGATAGGTGATCTTCAGATCGCCCTCGAAGGATTCCGCCATCTGCCGGGCAAACGAGCCGTCGCTGTAGAGGCGGGCGATTTCATATTCGTCCTTGATCGCGAGGAGCTTGAAATAGCCCTTGGCGACGGCCTCGGCGAAACCGGTCAGGCCTGGCGCCAATGCGGTTTCCGCGTTGGCGGCGCGATCCACCAAGGCGCGGTAGCGCTTGGCGTAACCGGCATTTTGATAGCCGGTGAGGAAGGTTGCGCGCCGCGCGACGATCTCGTCGAACGATTGAGCGGGCGCGTTGCGGCGGGCGCCGGGCTTGGCGGCGGCGGCGATGACGGCCATGCCGGCCGGGTCGGCCGCGGCGCGGCGGCCCCAGGCGAAGGCCTGGCGGTTCATGTCGATCGCCTCGCCATTGAGCTCGATGGCGCGCAGGATCGAATCTTCCGACAGGGGGATCAGCCCCTGCTGCCAGGCAAAGCCCAGGGCGAACATATTACCGGCCAGCGAGGTGCCGAGTAGCGCCGAGGCAATGCCCGTGGCGTCGAGATAGGAAACGCTGGTTCCAGCCGCAAGATTGATGGCTTGCTTGAGGCGGGCGGTGGGCAGATCGTAATTGGGGTTGCGCGTGAATTCGCCGGGAAAGATTTCGGCCGAGTTCACGACCATCGCGGTGCTGTCGCGGCGGATCGTGGCGAGCACGGATTTGGAGCCGGTGGCGACGATGTCGCAGCCCAGAATCACATCGGCCTCGCCGGCGGCGATCCGGATGGCGTGGATGTCTTGCGGGCGCTCGGCGATCTTGATGTGGCTATAGACCGATCCGCCCTTTTGCGCGAGGCCGGCCATGTCCATGATGCCGCAGCCGCGCCCTTCGAGATGGGCGGCCATGCCGAGGATCGCGCCGATGGTGACGACACCCGTGCCGCCGACGCCGGTCACGACGATGGAATAGGGTTTCGATGTCAGAGGCGCAGGCGCGCGGCGGGGCGGCAGCGGGCGCAAGCCCTCGGCGGTCTGCGGCGCGAGCTTTTTCGGCTGGGCGCCGCTCACGGTCACGATCGCCGGGCAGAAGCCGCTGACGCAGCTCGTGTCCTTGTTGCAGCTCGTTTGGTCGATGACGCGTTTGCGGCCGAATTCGGTCTCCAACGGCTGGATCGACACGCAATTGGAGGTGACGCCGCAATCGCCGCAGCCTTCGCAGGCCAATTCGTTGATGACCACGCGCAGGTCGGGATCGGGCATGGTGCCCTTCTTCCGGCGGCGGCGCATTTCGGCGGCGCACGTCTGATCGTAGATGAGAACGCTGGGGCCTTGCACCTCGGCGAGGGCTTTTTGAACCGTGTCCAGATTCTCGCGGCCCTCGATCGTGACGCCCTCGGGCCAGCGGATCGACGCCGGATATTTTCCCGGCTCGTCCGAGACGATGGCGATGGTTTTGACGCCTTCGGCGGCGACTTGCCGGGCGATCATGTCGACGGTCAAGCCGCCTTCGTGGCTTTGGCCACCGGTCATCGCGACGGCGTCGTTGAACAGGATTTTATAGGTGATGTTCGTCTTGGCGGCGACGGCCCAGCGAATCGCCAGCGTGCCGGAATGATTATAGGTGCCGTCGCCCAAATTCTGGAACACGTGGCCGCGCTTCGAGAACGGTGCCTCGCCGATCCAATTCGCGCCCTCGCCACCCATTTGGGTGAAACCTTCGGTGCCGCGATCCATCGCTTGCACCATGTAATGGCAGCCGATGCCGGCATAGGCCCGCGAGCCCTCGGGAACGGCGGTCGAGGAATTATGCGGGCAGCCCGAGCAGAAATAGGGCGTGCGCGAGGCAATATCCGTCAGGCCGCGAACCGCGCCCTGGATGCGCTCCAACCGGTCGAGCAATTTGGCGAGATCGATATTCGGCGTATGGCGCATGATGCGGCGGCCGATGGCAATGGCGATGTCGTTGATGTCGAGCGCGCCATGCGGCGGAAACAGCGGCGCGCCGGTTTCGTCGGCCTTGCCGATGCAAACGGGCCGCTGCGCCAGCCCATAGAGCTGCTCGCGGACCTGGGTTTCGATCAGGGATCGTTTTTCCTCGACAACCATGATCGTCTCGAGCCCTTCGGCGAAGGCCTTGAGACCTTCGGGCTCGACCGGCCAGGGACAGGCGAGCTTGTAGAGCCGGATGCCGTAGGCATTGGCCTTGACCTCGTCGATCCCCAAAGCCTCGAGCGCCTGGCGGACATCGAGATAGGCCTTGCCCACCGTCACAATGCCGAGCCGCGCCTTGGGACCGCCGGAGAGAATGATTTTATTGAGCTTGTTCGCGCGCAGAAAGCCATGGATCGCGGCGAGCTTGTCGCGCGTCAGCCGGACGTCTTGATCGAGGACCGAATCGTTGGGACGGATATTGAGACCGCCGGGCGGCAGAGCGACGTCGAGGGGAAGCTGGTAGGAAAAGCGATCCAGCGAGGCGTCGATGGACGCCGTCGATTCGATCGTGTCCTTGACGCATTTGATCCCGGTCCACGTCCCGGTATAGCGGCTCATGGCGATGCCCATGAGACCGTAATCGATGATCTCCTGCACGCCGGCCGGCGAGAGAATGGGCATCATCATATCGGCGAAAATGAATTCCGACTGATGCGCCGTGCTCGAGGATTCCGCGAGGTGGTCGTCGCCCATCAAGGCGAGCACGCCGCCGAGCGCGGAGGTGCCGGCGAGATTGGCATGGCGGAACACATCGCCGGAGCGGTCGACGCCGGGGCCCTTGCCGTACCAGAGCGAAAACACGCCGTCGTAACGGCCTTCGCCGCGCATTTCGGCCTGCTGCGCGCCCCAAACGGCGGTGGCGGCGAGGTCTTCGTTCAAGCCGGGCTCGAACGTGATGGCGGCGGCGTCGAGAACCTTTTTCGCGGAGAATAGATTGGAATCCAGCCGGCCGAGCGGAGAGCCCCGGTAACCCGAAACGAAACCGGCGGTGTCGTGACCCGCGCGGCGGTCGATCTCGCGTTGCATGAGAAGCAGGCGAACGACGGCCTGGGCGCCGGAAACGAAAATACGATCCTTCCTCAGATCGAATTTGTCGGCGAGCGTGGTCGTGGAAAGGTCCGGCCTCGGCTGGACGATGGCGCGCAGAGCGGCGGCGCCCTTGGCCCCAGAGAAAGAAAAGCGCGGGCCGAACTCCGTCCCGCCGGATGCGCTATCGTCCGCGCGAAAACCCTCGTCACGGCGCGAGCCGGAAAACCTATCGGTCATTCCGTCCACCGTTGACCTTGGCATGCTGAGCGCACGCCCCTTGCCGAGGATGCAATTTGACTGAAGCGCGGATGACGAGGCCCCCTCTACCGCAAAACTGGACCCTAGGACTACGCCATTCATCATTTTGAAACCAGATTGGGCGGCGCTTTGGCCGGTAACCTTTTGTGTATCTTTGTATCAAACCAGGCGAATCGGAGGCGCCGGCCGGCCGGTCCGGGTTCGCTCTCTGGTAGAAAACACTATATTTTTCAGAGATGTAGAAAATTAGCAGTTTAGAGAGGCCTTGCAACAACCTGGGATAAGCCGTTATAGGCTGGGGGCAGCGTGGTTGCGGGGGACCAGACTATTTTCATACCGGTGGTGGACTGCGGGGGCGAACGGAAACGATTTGATGATAATCTCGATCATTGCGGCGGCTTGGTGGGTGTCGGCCCTGGGTGTTTTTCTCCTGTCAGCGGTCTGCGTTCTGCTCCAGCCTTCGATTCAACGGCGTAGGACGGCTCGCCGGGACCAGCCGCCGGTTTCCGTGATTCTGCCGGTCAAGTTGGTCAATCCCGGTTTCGAGCGTGCGCAGGCCTCCGCCTTTAAGCAGGACTATCCCTCTTACGAGGTCTTGATCAGCGCGGCCGAGACGGAGTCGTCCGCGCTTGCGATCATGCAAAGGCTCGCCGGCCAATCCGCGATCCCCGCCCGGATCCTCCATTCCCGCGAGACGGCGGCGGTCAGTCCGAAGCTCAATACGATGACCCCGTCTTTCGCGGCGGCCCGGCATGATTTTCTGCTCACGAAGGATTCCAACATCACCTTCGCGCCGGACACGATTTCGAATCTGATGGAAAGCTTTGGACCCGGAGTCGGTCTCGTCTGCGCGGTGCCGGTGGCGTTGCGGCCGGAGACGCTGGCGGGCATGATCGAGGCGACCTTGATCAATCGCGATGCCCGTCTGCTCCTCACGACTTCGGCTTTCGGCAAGGGATTTGGGGTCGGCAAGGTCATGCTGTTCCGCCGGAGCGATCTGGAGCGGGCGGGTGGTGTGTCCGTCCTCGCTCATACGATCGCGGAGGATAGCGCGCTGCAAAAGGGCATGGCTACAATTGGGCTCAAGACCGTTTTCGCTGGCGTTCCCGTCGATCAGGAGATCGGGGCGCGGCGCCTGCGCGATGTCTATGACCGGCAGGCCCGTTGGGCCGCGATCCGGCGGATGGAAGTCCCGATTTCGTTTCCATTCGAGCCGATCGCTTGCGCTTTGCCGGCAGCAATCGCCGGCGGGCTGGCGGCGCCGTTGATTGGTCTGAGTGCGATGGATGGATTTGGCTTGACGATCACCGGTTACATCTTGGCAGAGGTTGGTGTATCTGTTTGTAAACGCTGGACTATTTCGCCGTGGGCGCCGGTTGCGTTCTTGGCTCGGGATGTCATTTTGCTCGCCGCTTGGGCCGCGGCTTGGACAACGCGCGAAGTGGTTTGGGCCGGGCAGCGGAAGGTCGTCCACGCCCCGCGTGGGCGGAAGTGCAAGACTCCCGTTAGCGCAGAAGGCGTAAAGCTCCCGTAGGGGCGGAGGGCATAAAGCTTGCCCCTCGCGCGGGGCTGTTTGGAAAAACGAGCGTTACTGCTTCGGCTTGTCCGCCGTGCCGAACACGAAATCCCAATAAGGTGCGCTCACTCCGAAGCTTTTTTCCGGATCGCGGAAATGGTGCAATAGGTGCAGCCGGCGCAGCGTCAAGCCGAGCTTGGTCGTGGGTTGGGCGTGGTGCGTGTAATAATGGACCATGTCGTAGACGAGATAGCCGATGATGAAGCCCATCAAAACCGGAGAGCGTAGCGTCGAGCCGAACACCAATGTGATCAAGGCGAAGGCGATGGCCATGATCGGGCCGGAGAGCAGAACCGGCATCACGAGCCGCAGCGGATCGCTGGGATGATCGTGATGAACGCCGTGAATCAAGAAGTGCAGACGCTTTCCGTAGCGGCCTGGAAATTCCCAATGGAAGAGATAACGGTGGCCGAAATATTCGATCAACGTCCAGATGACATAGCCGAGTATGGTGGCGCCCGCGACGGCCAACGGCGGCATCGAAGAGGCGCTGATGTAGCCGAGTAGCAGGACAACCGGCACATAAACGATCAAAGGCACGGTCCAATGCACGCGCGACAATTTGTCGAGCAAAGGATTCTGGAAAAGGCGCGGGGATGCGCTCAGACGATCTGCTTCGCTCGTAAAACCTTGGTCTGACGCTGCCATTGAACACCTGCCTGCGTTAGGGAAGCCGTTTGCTTTCCAAGAAGGGAGAGCGATTTCCGGCTTCCGTCAGATAAAACCACCGTCTTTCAAAACCACTGTTTTTTCAGTGCTTTCATTCCGGTCTCGCCGCGAAAGCCCTACGTGCTCTCGTGGTGGAGGCCGTTTAAGCGTGTACCCGAGTTAAGCGTGTACCCGAGGCGCCGCGCGGCGGGCAAATCACATGATGCAACATTGCCGTGCGGCCGGTACGCCTCGCCAGTGCGGTCTCTTTGCCATATTTTTTCACCGGGCCAAAGAAATAATCCCACGCGCCGGCGGGATGCGCTACGCTTCGGTTTTCCGGTTCGAGCTGGTTTCTGTCATCTTGGCGTTTCGCCCGGCCGGCAAGACCTCGAGACGGCAATCGCATTATTGCCTGCTTGATTCATCGGGCCATTCCCCTTAGGCAGCCCCTACCGCGTCCAGCGAAGGACCCTAGCTTGAGCGTTCACCAGCTTCTTCTCGATATTTTCGAGACATGCCTTTACGTGTCGTCGATTGGCTTAATTGCGGTCGGAAGCGGCTTCCTCGCCTTGATATGCATCAAAGGCTACGATCTGCTGGGGCCGCCGCATTGGCGCAATAATCTTCCCCGCGCCTTCGTTCCCGAGGCGGACTTGCCCGATGTGCTCGTGCAAATTCCGCTCTTCAACGAGCATGAAGTCGCGCTCGGCGCGATCAAATCCGCCGTGGCGCTCGATTGGCCCGCGGGCAAGCTGCACATCCAGATGTTGGATGATTCCACCGACGAGACGCCGGCCATGATCGCCGCGGAGGTGGCCAAATTGCGGGCGCGCGGTGTGTCGATCACCCATGTGCGGCGCGAGAACCGGACGGGTTTCAAGGCGGGCGCCCTGGCGGCGGGGCTCAAACTCAGCTCCGCGCCCTTGATTGCCCTGCTCGATGTCGATTTCCGGCCGCCGCCGCATTGGCTCCGCGATGCCGTGCCGGTTCTACTCGCCGATCCCGACGCCGGTTTTATCCAATCGCGGTGCGAATTTTCCAATTACCGCACGAATTGGCTGACGCGGGTGCAGGGCTTGATGCTCGATGCCCATTTCGTCGTCGAGCAGGCTGGGCGGTTTCGCGGCGGTTGGATGTTCCAATTCAACGGCACCGGGGGAATCTGGCGGCGCGCCGCCATTTCCGAGGCCGGGGGATGGTCGTCCGATTCCCTTTGCGAAGATCTCGACTTGACCATCCGCGTGGCGCTCGCGGGCTGGCGCGGCCTGTTCTTGATGGAGCCCGCCATTCCCGGTCTGGTGCCCGAGCGCATCAGCCATTGGCGCGTGCAGCAACGGCGCTGGTCGACCGGTTTCGTGCAAGTCGCGCGCAAGCTACTGGGCCAAGTCTGGAGCATTCCCTGGTCCTTCGGCTACAAGGTCTCGGCCACTTTTCTCATCTTCGTCCAATTATTTTATCCCTGCGCGGCCCTTGCCGTCGTGTCCTTTTTGGCATGCCTTGCCCTGCGCGGCGGCAATGTCATGCCTTATGTTCCCCTGCTCGGTCTGATCGGCGCGCTCATCTTGATCATCGTCACCGGCCTGACGCTCTTGCCCTATGTCGCGTTGAAGCGCGGCCCGGCGTGGCGCTATCTCGCCACCGTGGTCCTCGTGCCGCCCGCCATGATCTTCATCAGCCTGTCCAACGCGCCCTCGATCGTGAAAACCCTGTTCGGACGCGAGGAAAGCTTTAAGCGGACCCCGAAATCCGCCAAGGCGGTGCGGGAACTCCCGGCGCAAGACTGAGCGAGCCGCTTCGTCCAAGCCCCCTAGTGGTGGAAGTCTGACGCTTGGTACCCATGCCTTAGGATTGCAAAGGCTCGTGATTAGAAGCCCACGAATGGCAGCTTCGCGCCGTTTCCGGCCATTCAAGGAGTGTGCAATACCGAGCTTTCTGAACCGGCTTAAGGTAGCAATTCTAAATGCCCCTTGATGTTCGGAGTTTCCCTTCGGCTTGGATCGTGATTCAAGCTTGCATGGTGATTCTTCAGACTCTTCTCGACGGCTTGCGGGCGGTTTGCACGGGATTTCCC
>Ga0187852_1000193_pt1 | contig 66952 bp, 48 predicted proteins | sample June2016WEW_6_40_FD_134511 | JGI IMG/M metagenome (GOLD analysis project Ga0187852, IMG submission 134511) | Peatland microbial communities from SPRUCE experiment site at the Marcell Experimental Forest, Minnesota, USA - June2016WEW_6_40 | ecosystem: Environmental > Terrestrial > Soil > Wetlands... | reverse complement strand
CCGAGGTGGTGTACGTGGCGACCCCTCCGCTCAAGGTTCCCGTGCCGAGGGTGGTGCTCCCGTCGTAGAAGGTGACCGTGCCGGTCGGGGTGCCGGCGCCAGGGGAAGCCGCGGCCACCGTTGCTGTGAACATGACCGGTTGGCCCCACACGCTGGGGTTCGCGCTGGGGGTGAGGGTCGTCGTGGTGCTCGCTTTGTTGACGACCTGGGACAGCGCGCTGGACGTCGAGGTTGTGAAGTTGGTGTCACCCCCGTACACCGCTGTGATGCTGAGGGTCCCGATGGCAAGCGCCCCGGTCGTGTAGGTCGCGACCCCTCCGCTCAAGGTTCCCGTGCCGAGGGTGGTGCTCCCGTTCTTGAAGGTGACCGTGCCGGTCGGGGTGCCGGCGCCGGGGGAGGTTGCGACCACCGTTGCTGTGAAGGTGACCGCCTGGCCGTAAACGCTGGGGTTCGTGCTGGAGGTGAGGGTCGTCGTGGTGCTCGCCTTCTGGACCTTCTGGGAAACCGCGGTGGATGTCGACGTCTTGTAATTGCTGTCACCCGCGTACACCGCTTTGATTGTGTGGGTCGCGACGGTTAGCGCCCCGGTCGTGTAGGTCGCGACCCCTCCGCTCAAGGTTCCCGTGCCGATGGCAGTGCTCCCGTCCTCGAAGGTGACCGTGCCGGTCGCCGCCGACGATGACACCGTGGCCGTGAAGGTGACCGACTGGCCGTAAACGCTGGGGTTAGCGCTCGAGGTGAGGGTGGTGGTCGTGCTGGTCGCCACAAGCTGGGCGGTGGACTCGTGAGAGAGGCCGCCATGCAACGAAACTAGGATCGCCTCGTTGCTGACGAGGGGACTTGCAACGTAGCCGTCGTGAGCATTGCGATACGACTCGGCGAAGGACACGAGCACCACCTGGGACAGCGCGCTGGACGTCGAGCTCGTGAAGTTGGTGTTACCCCCGTACACCGCGGTGACACTGTGCCTTGGCCCGACAGCGAGCGTCGAGGTTGCGAAGCTCACGACCCCTTGGCTCAAGGTGCCGGTGTGGAGAACAGTGCTTCCGTCCTTGAACGTGACCGTGCCGATGGGAGTGCCGGCACCTGGGGATGTCGGGACCACCGTTGCGATCAAGTTCACCGGTGAGGCTGACGAGGCCGGGTTGGCACTGGATACCAGCGCGGTCGTGGTGTTCGCTTGCTGGACCTGTCGGTACAGCGCGCCAGATGTCGAGCCTGTGAAGTTGGTGTCGCCTCCGTACACCACGGTGACACTGTGCTTCGATCCGACAGCGAGCGTTGAGGCCGTGTAGCTCGCGAACCCGTTGCTCAGAATGCGCGCATAGACGGTCTTGCGTCCGTCCTTGAACTTCACGGTGCCGGTCGGAGTGCCGGTACCTGGGGAAATAGCAGCCACCGCTGCCGTAAAGGTGACCAATTGACCGTGGACGCTGGTGTTCGCGCTGGACGTGAGAGTCGTATGAGTGGTCGTCTTGTGGACTCGCCGGGACAGAGCCTTGGACCTCGAGCCTGTGAAGTTCGTGTCACCCCCGTACACCGCAGTTACAACGTGCCTTGGCCCGACAGCGAGCGTCGAGATTGTGTAGCTCGTGACCCCGTTGCGCAAAGTGCCCGTGCCGAGAACAGTGCCTCCGTCCTTGAACTTCACGGTGCCGGTCGGAGTGCGGGTACCTGGGGAGACAGCAGCCACCGCTGCCGTAAAGGTGACCAATTGACCGTGGACGCTGGTGTTCGCGCTGGACGTGAGAGTCGTATGAGTGGTCGTCTTCGATGTCAGGACCGCGTAGCTATGTACGTCGGTGCGCCGTGAGCTCTTCACATCGCTGGAACGCGTTGCGTGCGAGTCGGGTACGGGTCGCTGCGGCGACGATCTTTGGGTAAGGGAAAGTAGAGACGTCTGAACGTCCGTTGGGTGCCGAGCGGCTGCCTCACCTCGCCCGACCGAACGAGACGTGCGCAGGTGCGAGGCGCCCAACCATGATGTGAGGGTCGCCCCAGGTGAAGCCCCGACCGATGGGTGGTAGGCCATCTGAACAGGGCCGGTGGTGCCGAGCCCGAGCAAGGGCATGGCGACCGTGTTGCAGCTGGAGTCGGCTCCCCCAGTGGGGGTCGAAGCCGACGCCGTCACAGTGGCTCCCGATTGCTGGGCGCCGTGGGTATCGGTAACGACGACGTCGACCGGGCTGAGTGTGAAGTTAGGATAACTCTGAGAACCAGGTGTCACGCTTACTGTTTGACCATCGGTCGACGTCCCGTCGGGCGCGCTGTCACTACCGCAAGAGCCCACCACCGCCGTGTACGAGGTCGAAAAAGGAAAGAGCTCCGCCGGGTTCGGCGCAATGTCAGGGTTCCTAGACATGTTTCCGTTGTAGAACGAGAGGGGCAACAACGAGGTATTGTCGGGAAGCCTTGGGGCCACGCCATTGACGTTTGGCACCGAGTACGTCGCGGTGACCGTGCCGGCTTGGGCATAGTAAAGAGGTGCCACCAGCGGCAAGTCCAGAACCTGGTTGGCGATGACCGTACCGCTCCAGGTGGGTGGGACCGGGTTGAACCCGGAGTCGACGTCGTTGTTGGAGTCGATCCAGCCGGCCTTGTTTGCGGTGACGCTATAGGGCCCAGGCGGAACCAGATTTGGGAAAAAGGCACATCCCGCATCGGACGTGTACACAAATTCACCACCGGGTGACAGCGTTACCTTGACCCCAGCCTGGCCGTTGCCCGCATCGTCAGTGACCGCGACGAGGATCGAGCCGTCGCCCGCAGTCAACGCGGTGGCCGGTACCGCTACCAACGTCGACTCTTGTACGAGCTTACTCGTAGCGGATCCGCCGTCCCACCACTGACCGGACGCCGTGCTCGCCCAGGTGACCCAAACCGTAAGCTTCAACTCGATTGGCTGGCCCGGTTGCGGGGCAACGCACGCGCCGTTGCCCGGGGTTACGTTGCGCTCGATCGTGTACTTGACCCCGCCTCTGCTGATCGAACCGCTGTACGTCTCCTGGTTCAGCAACGCGGCCGCCCCCGACTGCACGTCAGAGTCCAGTTGGCTCGAAGCGATGTCGGTGGCTACTTGCTTCAGCCGCGAGTTGCCTCCCACCCGCAGCGCGGACGCAACCAAGCTCGACGTCGCTGTGAGCGCGGCGAGCAACAGCACGAGGGCCAAGACCACCTCGATCAGCGAGAAGCCGGCCTGGCCCGGCTCGGCACGATGAGCTAAACGCGCGACGGCGCGACGAACCCGACCGAAGGCCAGCAACTGGTGGGGCGCGATCCTGGCCACGAAGCTATTGATCGGCACTTTTCGTCCAGGTCTTGACCTGCGTCACGCACGAAACAACTGAAAATCCCAACCTTCGAGCGCTTAACGCCGGCCAGCTCCACTGGTCGAGAACCTCTCCTGCGACGGCATCCCGGGAAGACTCCCAGAATCGGTATCGGCACTGTCCGTAGTGGGCTTGAGGGGCCCTACCACTCGGTGTGACTCCCCATGGCCAAGACGCATCGCCTGCTGGGCGAAAACATTGTTAGATCTAACTACCGGCGCGACATCTGTCATCCAGCTAATTCGGGCAGTGCCAACTCGGCACCTCGGCGCGGAGCATCGAGTGCCACCAAGACGAAAACCCGCCTCTCCCCTCGTTCGAGCACCTCCCGAGCCCTCCGGGGAGCAGGATCACCCAACCCGGCGACCGGGACGTAACAGTGCATGTCGCCCACGTCGACCGTCGCGCCGTGCGAGGTAAAAGAGGACACGGCCCCCTCCACCCGAGCGCCGATCGGGTGGTCGGTCACGAAAGTCAGGAACGTGAGCGGGTCGTTCACCGCAACGGGCGGACCACCTCGCTTTCGGCGACCACCACCTGAGGACCGCTCCGCCACGACAAGATCGGCGGGAACGAGCACCTCCTCCGTTGCGACCTCGATGGCCGCTTCGACCTCGGTCCCCGTCGCCTGGTGGCCTCGCCTGCGGCGCCGGCCATGCTCCCTTGCCATCTTCTGGACCTTCTCGAGTTCGGCGAGAGGCGCCTTTCCGGCCTTCGCGCCTTTGCCGTCCTTCGCGGCTTTGCCGGTCCTCACGGCCTTTACGGTCGTCGCGGCTTTGCCGGTCTTCACAACGCTCCTGGTCTTCTCGACCTTCCCAACGCCCGGAACCTTCTCCACCTTCGCGACCTGGGCCACGCGTTCGCCCTTGGCGGCCTGGTGGGCTCGCTTCGGAGCTTTCGCGGCCTGCTGCTGCGGTTCGGCGACCTTGGACACCTTCGCCGCCTTCTTGGCCGGCTCCTGGACCTTCACCGCCCGCAAGCCCTTCACCGCCCCTGCTTTGGCGGGCGAGGAGCTCGTCGCCCTCTTCGTCGGCCGTGACGCCCTCTGCGGTGCGGATTGCGGCTGCGCCTTCTCGTCCTTCTCCTGCGCCTTCTTCTTCTCTTTCACGACCTTTTCTGACGTGCCGGCGTTATCGCCTTTCACCGCCTCGGTCGCAGCCCGGCTGCGCGCGCCCCTGATGGGAGAGCGAGGGATGAAGATCCATCCCACACCTGGGACGGGAGTGCCGCCGATCAAACGACCTTCGCGAAACAGCCAGGGATGCTCCCCGTGAAACTCCTGGAACGAGTCGTTCGACAAGACCTGAGCGCCCACTCTCTCGGCCACCCGAAGCAGGAAGGCGTCGCCTCGACCGACGGCACCTGCGGGAGGCGACACGATCTCGGCGTGAGCAACTGCCTCGTCGAATACGGCTCGCTCGGAAGGATCGACGCGGTGCCCGAACGTGGCGTCGACGACGACGATCACCTGCACCTCGGGGAACTGCTCCTGGAACTGGCGCACCGCCTCGTCGAGCTGGGCGAGGCTGGGCGTGGACCGGCCCTCTGTCGCGATGTTTGAGCCGTCTACGACCACGAAGCCCCGGTCGACGACAGCAGATTCCTTCTTGGCCATCAGAGCGCGGGGACGACAAACACGACGCGCGCATCTTACGGGCAGTCTTCGCGGCGCACGTGGATGAGCAGGCGCCAAGACCAGCGTCTCGTAAGCCACGAGAGCACGAGACATCCCCCCTTCGGAGAGCTGCCTCGACCCGGTCCGTAGGATGAGGGTGTGCCCGGTGCAGGGATCGAGGCGGTGCTGTTCGACTTCGGAGGCGTGGTTGCCGACAGCCCGTTCGAGGCGTTCGAGCGCTACGAGCGCGCCAAGAACCTGCCCGAAGGCTTCATCCGAACCCTGAACGCCACCAACCATCACGACAACGCGTGGGCCCGCCTCGAGCGCAACGATCTCAGCTTCGACGAGTTCTGCAACGCGTTCGAGAAAGAGGCCAAGGATGCCGGGGCGACGATCGACACCCGCGAGCTCTTCGCGATGCTCTCGGGATCCTTGCGAGCGGAGATGGTCGAGGCGGTGCGCCGCTGTGCCGAGCGATTCAAGACGGCGCTTCTCACCAATAATTTCGTGACGGGCGACGGCTCGCGAACAAGTCGAAGCGCGGAGCACGCGGAGGTGCTCGAGCTCTTCGACGTGGTCATCGAGTCGTCTGTGGTCGGTGTACGCAAGCCGGATCCTCGCTTCTACCTGCTCGCCTGCGAGGCGCTCGGAGTCGAGCCCGAGCATGCCGTGTTCTTGGACGACCTGGGCGTGAACTTGAAGCCCGCTCGTGACCTCGGCATGGTCACGATCAAGGTCACGAGCACTGCTCGCGCCCTTGCCGAGCTCGAGGCGGTACTGGGTATCACCCTGCGCTGAGCACCTACGCCACAGTCAGGAGAAAGCGCGCTCGAGCAGGTCCTCGTGCTCGAGCTGGTGCATCGCAGCGCTGCCGGTGGCGGGGCTGGCAGACTCGATCCGGCTCACGTGGGTTAGCTCGCAGCGCTCACGAAGCACCCGGTGCAGCTGCCCGTGAGCGAAAGACCAAGCCCCCATGTTCTCCGGCTCCTCTTGGACCCACACCACCTCGCTGATCCGGGGGTAATGCTCGAGCACCTCTGCCAGGCGTTTCTCCGGCCATGGGTAGAGCTGCTCGACACGCACGACCGCCACCGCCGAGGGTTCGACACCAGGGGACGGCAGGTCCCCTTTCCCGGCACGAAGCTGGTCGCGGCGCGCCATGAGGTCGAAAGCGATCTTTCCCGAGCAAAGAAGCACGCGCTGTACCGCTTCTGCGTCCAGCACATCGGCGTTGGTAGCTTCGCCGGCGCCGCCTGTGGTGGCGGGGTCGTCGAGCACCACTGAGTACGAGCCCGACACCAGCGAGTCGAGGTTCGAGCGGCTCTCGCGCGCCCGAAGGAGGAACTTCGCAGTTAACACGACCAAGGGCCGCCGTAGCGGGCCACGCGCCTGGGAGCGCAGCAGGTGGAAGTACTGCGCGGCAGTGGTGGGTTGCGCGACGCGCATGTTCCCCTCGGCGCAGAGGGTCAAGAAGCGCTCGATGCGCGCAGAAGAGTGCTCCGGACCCTGGCCCTCGAACCCGTGGGGCAGCAGCAGGACGAGCCCCGACGACTGGCCCCACTTGTCCTCGGCAGCGACCAGGAAATTGTCGATCACGACCTGAGCGCCGTTGGCGAAGTCGCCGAACTGGGCCTCCCATGCGACAAGCGAATCAGGTGCCTCGACCGAGTAGCCGTACTCGAAGCCTAGGGCCGCGTACTCCGAGAGCAACGAGTCGAGCACGGCAAAGCGACCGGTACCGTCGGACCCGAGATGCGCCAAAGGCACCCATTCAGCCCCGGTGTCGTGGTCCACCAGCACCGAATGGCGCTGGCTGAAGGTCCCTCGCCGGGTGTCCTGCCCCGCCAACCGCACGTCGGTGCCTTCTGTGAGGATCGACCCGAACGCCAGAGCTTCGGCCAGCGCCCAGTCGACCTGCCCGGCCTCCACCATCTTCGAGCGCTGCTCGAACTGACGGGCGAGCTTCGGGTGCAAGGTGAAACCTTCGGGTACCGCCGTGGCGGCGTGCACCAATCGCTCGAGATCGGTGCGCTCGACGCCTGTCGCAGCACCTTGCGTCTCGGGCACCGCAGGCGGTGCCACTAGCGAGGTCGGCTTCGCAGGGGCGGCCTGGCGGGTCTCGTCCAGCGCTGCTTGCAGGCGAGCCCGAAAGTCCTCGAGCGCTTGCTCGGCCTCCTCGAGCGTGATGTCGCCGCGGCGCACGAGAGACTCGGTGTAGAGCTTTCGGACCGAGCGCAGCGCGTCGATGATCGCGTACATCCTCGGCTGGGTGTAGCTGGGGTCGTCACCCTCGTTGTGCCCGAAACGCCTGTAGCAGACCAGGTCGATCACCACGTCCTTCGAGAAGGCCTGGCGGAACCCGAACGCAAGTCGCGCCGCGCGAACGCAGGCCTCGGGATCGTCGCCGTTCACGTGGATTATCGGCGCTTGGACCATCTTGCCCACGTCGGTCGGGTACACCGACGACCTGGCCGACTCGGGGGCGGTCGTGAAACCAAGCTGGTTGTTGATCACGAGATGGACCGTGCCACCCGTTCGGTAACCGGCGAGCTGGGAGAGCTCCAACGTCTCGGCCACCACCCCCTGCCCGGCGAACGCCGCGTCGCCGTGGACGAGCACCGGCAGCACGCCGTAATGGCGGTCTGGGGCGAGCCGCTCCTGTTTCGCCCGCGCCATCCCCTCCACAACGGGGTCGACCGCCTCCAAGTGCGAGGGGTTCGCCGCGATCGTGACGAGCAGCTCCTCGCCGCTTCGCCCGACGAACTTGCCCACGACGCCCTTGTGGTACTTGAGATCTCCAGATCCCTGGACCGACTCGGGGTCGACGTTGCCCTCGAATTCGGCGAAGATCTCCCCGTAGGACTTGCCGGCGATGCTCGCCAGCACGTTCAACCGGCCTCGGTGGGCCATGCCGAGCACCGCCTCGGTAATCCCCTCGGTCGCCGCTTCGTCAAGCAGCGCGTCGAGGAACACGATCGCAGACTCGGCCCCTTCCAGCCCGTATCGTTTTTGTCCCACGTAGCGAGTGTGCAAGAAGCGCTCGAACGCCTCGGCGGCGTTCAGACGATCGAGGATGTGGCGCTGCTCATCCTTCGAAAGCGCGCTGCGCACACCCTCGAGATGGCTCTGGACCCACCGCTTCTGCTCGGGATCCTGGATGTGCATGTACTCGATCCCGAGCGTCCTGCAATAGGCGTCTCTAAGTATGTCCAGTGCCTCGCCCAATGTGAGGACATCACGCCCGGCCAAGCCGTCCACCACGAACTCGCGATCCAAGTCCCAGAGGGTGAGGCCGTAGGTGGTGGGATCGAGCTCGCGATGAAGCGGACGGTGCTCTGCAGAGAGCGGGTCGAGGTCTGCGATCAGATGGCCGCGCACCCTGTACATGTTCACCAGGCTCTGCACGTGAACCTGTTTCACCAACCGCTGGTGCTCACCGTCGATCGCGTTCACGTCCACGTTCACATCGGGCTGCCAGTGTACGGGCTCGTAGGGGACGCCCATGGCTGCGAACACTTCCTCGTAGAACCCATGACCGCCGGTGATCCTCTCGGCCACTTCACCGAGGAAGAGGCCCGACTCAGCTCCCTGGATGATGCGGTGGTCGTAGGTGGAGGTGAGGGTGAGAACAGGCCCCACCCCGAAAGCTGCCAGGCTGCGGCGGTCTGCCGCCTGGTACTCCGCGGGGTACCCGAGCGCACCCACGCCGATGATGGCGCCCTGTCCCACCATGAGACGCGGGACGGACTGAAGCGTCCCGAGGCTTCCAGGGTTCGTGAGGGTGACGGTGGCCCCGACGAAGTCGTCGGGAGACGCCTTGTTCGTCTTGACCTTTCGGACCAAATCCTCGTAGGCGACCATGAAGGACCGGAAATCGAGCGTCTGCGCGTCGCGGACCACCGGCACGAACAGTGCACGTGAGCCGTCGGGCTTCGACACGTCCACTGCGACACCGAGCCCGATGTGCGTGTGGTGCGCCACGCCCGGAGTGCCATTGCCGTCGGCGTCGGCCACGAAGCTCGAGTTCAGCGCGGGCACAGCCTGCAGAGCACGAACGACCGCGAAACCGATCAGGTGGGTGTAGCTCACCTTGGCGCCGCTCGTGAGCGCGAGGTGCTGGTTCAGGACCGAGCGGTTCACCTCGAGGAGCCTTGCGGGGACGCTTCGCACGCTCGTCGCCGTAGGCACCGTGAGCGACGCCTCCATGTTCGTGGCGATGCGTGCTGCAGCCCCGCGAAGTGGTGAGGCCAGCGGTTCCGAGGCAACCTGCGCGCTGCGCAGAGGGGCATCGACGACGCTCGGCGCTCCCGTCACAGGCATGGCAGACGTAGGCGAGGTGGCCTCAGACACGTCGGCAAAGAACTCACGCCACGACTCACTCACCGAGGAGGGGTCAGCGCGGTACTGCTCGTACATGTCGTCGACGAGCCACGCGTTCGGGCCGAAAGCGCCCCCCGTCGGCATCTTTCGGCGAGCTTGCTTTTCGCCGGACATCACATTCGATCCTAACGGGCCACCGCGCGTACGCTCCCCGGCGCGCGGTCAGCCATCACGCCCCGGGATCGGCCGGAAGCCCGAGAACACGCTCGGCGATGATGTTGCGCTGCACCTCGGCGGTGCCTCCCCCGATCGTGAGAGCCCTGGCGAACAGGTATCCCTTGACCCATGCATCAGACGGCCACCTCGTGCCCGTCGCTGTCTTTGAATCCGTGCCCGACCCGGCTCCCGCTACCATCAGTCCAGACCGCCTAGGCGCCGATCGGCCGGCGCTCGTGGAGCCGGCCTCGTCGTTTCGCAGTCCGTCTGCGGGACCTGCGTCTGCAAGCATGCTCCACACCCCGGCGAGATCCATGGCCAGCTCCATGACCCGCTGGCCGTGGTCGTCCGCAAGGGCCTTTCTGACCGACGCCTCCGGACCCGGAGCTCGGCCTGACAGCGTCGCACCCACCGTGCGCAGACAGATGAGCCGAAGGATCTCGCCCTCGGCCCACACCCGTGCCAAGCGGTCACGAAGCTGCGGGTCGTTCGTCCCCCCGCGTTCGCGGACGAGATCGACCAGGTCCTGCGCAGTCGGTCCCTGTCCCCACAACGCTCCTTCACCGGACAGCGAGACGCGCTCGTTGCTCAGCGTGATCTTGGCGAGGGCCCAACCCTTGTTCACGTCTCCCACGAGATTGGCGCGAGGTAGATGCACCCCGTCGAAGAAGACCTCGTTGAACACGTGCTCTGCGGTCATGTCGACTATCGGACGCACGGTGACACCCCAAGCATCCATCGGGCAGATGAAATAGGAGATACCACTGTGCTTCTCGGCATCAGGGTCGGTGCGCGCCAGCAGGATCCCGAACGCCGCTTCGTGCGCGAAGCTGGCCCACACCTTGTGTCCCTCTACGACCCACTCGTCTCCGTCTCTGGTCGCGCGCGTCGACAGCGAAGCCAGGTCCGAGCCTGCTCCTGGCTCGCTGAACAGCTGGCACCACAGCTCCTCCCCGGCGAGCAGCGGGAGCAGGTACCTCTGCTTCTGCTCCTCGGTTCCTGCATGGATGATCGTGGGACCGGCCCACCCGATCCCGATCTGGTTCGATGGCCGTCGAACGCCGGCGTGGCGAAGCTCGTCGTCGATGACGAGCTGCTCCACCGCACCTGCACCCAGTCCCCAGGGTCGCGGCCAGTGCGGTGCGACGTAGCCGCTCTCGGCGAGGTCACGAGGTGACGGCGAGGGATGCTCGGCCAGCCAGCGGCGCAGCTTGCGGCGAGCCGGATGGTCCTCCCCGGGAATGGACAGCTCCACGGCGACGAGCGTAAAGCGTTCCCAAGCCCGCAAACGACCTCCGAGGCAGCAGGGGGATCCTCGACGACCGGGGGCCTCGCGTAGGCTGCGTCGGTGCTCACCGACTGGAACTTCGCGGACGTGTGGGAAGTGGTCGCCGGCACGTTCGGAGCCGCCCCGGCGCTCGTCCAGGGACCGAGGACGATCTCGTGGGCCGACATGGACACACGGGCGGACGCGGTGGCCCGATGGCTGCTCGACGTCGGCTTGGAGCACCAGGACAAGGTTGCGCAGTACCTCTACAACTGCCCCGAGTATCTCGAGTCGATGTTCGCGGCCTTCAAGGTTGGTCTCGTCCCCGTCAACACGAACTACCGCTATGCCGACGACGAGCTGGTCTACCTGTGGGAGAACGCCGACGCGCTGGCAATGGTGTTCCACGGCACCTTCGCGTCGCGCCTCGACCAACTGCGCAAGCGCGTGCCGCGCGTTCGCGGTTGGCTCTGGGTGGACGACGGGAGCGGACCCTGCCCGAGATGGGCGACGCCCTACGAGAAGGTCGCCGGGCTGGTCTCTCGGACACGCTCTCGCGTCCAGGCCCCGTGGGGCCGAAATGGCGATGACCTGGTCATGCTATACACCGGCGGCACGACCGGGATGCCGAAGGGCGTCATGTGGCGCCAGGACGACCTCTTCGCCCGGCTGAACAACGCCAACGCGATCCGCATCCCCGAAGACAGGGGGCTTGCGGGGCTGCGACGGACCCTCGTCGGAGCAGGACCGCTGGTGATCCCAGCCTGTCCCCTGATGCACGGAACCGGGATGTTCACGTCGATGGGGACCCTCTGCATCGCCGGGTGCGTGGTGATGATGCCCGAACGTGGCTTCGACCCCGAGACGCTACTCGACACCGTCGACGAGAAGAACGTGAACGCACTGGTGATCGTAGGTGACGCCTTCGCCAAACCCATCCTCGCCGCTCTCGACTCCCACCCGCGCCGCTGGCGTCTGAAGACGCTGCTCGGCATCATCTCCTCGGGCGTGATGTGGAGCGAGGAAACCAAACGCGGCCTGCTTCGCCACCATCTCGCGCCGGTCCTGATAGACGCCATCTCGTCGTCGGAGGCCGTGGGAATGGGCACCTCGGTGTCCATCGGGGCTGTGAAGGAGCGCACAGCACACTTTGCTCTCGAGCCCGAGGTCCGGGTGATCGACCCCGAGTCCGAGAAAGACGTGCTGGCTGGCTCAGGCGAGGTGGGTGTGTTGGCGCTGGGGGGCCGCAACCCACTCGGGTACTACAAAGACGACGAGAAGACCGCAGCCACCTTCAGGGTGATCGACGGGGTCCGCTACTCGATCCCGGGGGACTACGCGACCGTGGAAGACGATGGCTCGATCCAGCTGCTCGGGCGCGGCTCGGGGACCATCAACACCGGCGGGGAGAAAGTCTTTCCCGAGGAGGTCGAAGAGATGCTCAAACGCCACCCATCGGTGTTCGACTCGGTGGTGCTCGGAGTTCCCGACGATCGCTTCGGGGAGACCGTGCTGGCGGTGATCGAGCTGCGCGAGGGCGCTAGCGCCTCCGACCATGAGCTCATCGAGCACATAAGGGCGCAACTTGCAGCATTCAAGGCGCCCAAGCGAGTACGCTTCGTCGACGGCATCGGACGGACCCCGTCGGGAAAGGTCGACTACGTCCGTCACCGTTGCGAGGCGATCGAATGGCTCGCATCCACATCAGTCACATCCACATGAGTCGCATCCAGATGAATGGCGTCGTGCTTTGAAAGGCGTGATCCTGGCGGGCGGAAGTGGGACCCGGCTGCACCCGCTCACCCGTATCACCAACAAGCACCTCCTACCCATATACGACCGGCCGATGATCAGCTACGCGATCGAGGCACTTGTGCTGGCCGGCATCACCGACGTCATGGTGGTCACTGGAGGTACTCATGCCGGGGAATTCCTGCGTCTCCTGGGCAACGGACACGAGCATGGGATCGAGCGGCTCTCCTACTCGTACCAGGAACGCCCGGGGGGCATCGCCGAGGCCCTGGGGCTTGCTGAGCGCTTCGTCGCCGAGGAACCCGTGCTGGTCATGCTCGGTGACAACATCGTCGAACGGACCTTCAGACCCACGGTCGAGCGCTTCGACGTCCAGGGCGTGGGTGCTCGCATCGTGCTCACCGCCGAAGAAGACCCCCTTCATCTTCGGCATCTCGGGGTACCTGAGTTCGACGACGAGGGGCGCATCGTGCGCATCGTGGAGAAACCCGAGGACCCTCCGAGCCATTACGCGGTGACGGGCATCTACTGCTACGACCCTGACGTGTTCCGGGTGATCGCGACGCTCGAGCCTTCGGGACGCGGAGAGCTCGAGATCACCGACGTGAACAACTACTACGTCGATCAGCAGACAATGGCCTACGACGTGCTCGACGGGTTCTGGGGCGACGCCGGAGAGTCCATCGACGCGTACTACGCGGTCAACGACTTCGTGCGGGAGAACGGCGCCAACAAGGGCTGAAGGCGGAATTGGGGCTCCACCGTCTGGAGAAGCGCAGGGTTGGGGCCCGCCCGGGGCGCCGAAGGGGCTAGCTACTCAGCTCAGGTCTCAAGGAACCGCCGGATGGCGAAGGCGGAGCCGACAGTACCCACCACCAGCCCTATCACCACGACCACGGCGCTCGTGGCCAGCACCTCCCCAATGGGCATGCGCATCTGCGTGAAGACGTTGCTGGTCCTGCTGTCACCGAGCGTGTTGAGCACCAAGTGCAAGCCGATCACGGAGAGCGCGGCAATGACTGCTCCTGACAGACCCTGCAACAGGCCCTCGAACATGAACGGGACGCGGATGAACCAGTTCGTGGCCCCGACGAGCTTCATCACCGACACCTCTCGGCGCCGAGCGAAGATCGCCAGGCGGATCGTGTTTAAGATCAACACGGACGCCGAGAGCAGCAAGATGACGGCCACGATGAGGAATACCCACTGCAAGATGCGCGTGACCTGCTGCATGTTGTGCACTGCCTGGCTCGGGTAGGTGACGCTAGCGACGCCGGGACGCCCGCTGAACTGCTGGGCCACGGCTTGGGCTTGGCCCGGGTCGTTAAGCACACATCGCAGGGACGCGGGCGTGGTGGAGGCGCTCAGAGACTGCGACTCGTCTGGAGTGAGCAGGTGCTTCGCCTCGTTGTAGTCGTAGGCCTGTGACCGGTAGATGCACGAGTGGACATAGGGCAATTGGAGAAGGTCCTGATCGATGACTTTCTCTTGGGCCACGGGGACGCCGGCTTTCAAAAAGACGTCCACATTGACCCCGTGCTGCCACTGCGTCGTGGCGTGCGCCACGCCCTGTTTCAGGAGCATCGCCGCTCCTACCAGCGACAGCGACACCGCCACGGTCAGCACCGCTGCCACCGTCATGAGACGGTTGCGCCACAGATTCGAGGCGGTCTCGCGAGCAACGTACTGAACGTTCGCAGCCATCAGTTCGCAGCCATCAGTTCGCAGCCATCACTGGTCTGCGCTCGTCGTGACGCTCACAGCCGGCTCAGGTGCCATAGCCGTAAACACCTCGGGCTTGGTCTCGCACCATCGTCCCCTCGTCCAGCTCGATGACTCGGCGACGCATCATGTCCACGATGCTCGCGTCGTGGGTGGCGACCACGACCGTGGTCCCCGTGCGGTTGATGCGGTCGAGCAACCGCACGATACCCAGGGAGGTCTTCGGGTCGAGGTTGCCGGTCGGCTCGTCTGCGAGGAGGATCAGAGGCCTGTTCACGAACGCGCGCGCTATGCCGACACGCTGTTGCTCGCCACCAGAGAGCTGGCCCGGCAGGCTGTCACGCTTCCTTCCCAGGCCCACGAGGTCCAACACCTGTGGCACCTGGGAGGCGATCACATGCTTCGGGCGGCCTATCACCTCGAGCGCGAACGCGACGTTCTCGAACACGGACTTGTTCGGCAGAAGCCGGTAGTCCTGGAACACACAGCCGATGTTGCGCCTCAGATATGGCACTCGCCACTGGCTCAAGAGCGCTACCTCGTGACCGGCAACCCAGATTCGCCCTCCGTCGGGGAGCTCTTCTCTCAGCAGCAGGCGGATGACCGTGGTCTTGCCCGAACCCGTGGAGCCGACGAGGAAGACGAACTCACCCTTCTCGATGTCCAAGGACAGGTCGCGCAGCGCTACGGTCCCGGTCTGGTAGATCTTGCTGACGTTCTCGAGGCAGATCATCGTCCAGAAGACTCCTCGGCGGCTCTCCCACGCTACCTTTGGTGATCGGCGCGGCGCTCGAGGTCACCAAAGGTTACCAGCCGCCCCTGCGCTTGCGCGTGAGCCTTGCAACGCTCCACTTCAACCGCCCAATAACGGCGCGCATGGAATCGGGTGCCTACACCGTCAGATGTTCGCAGACTCTCAAGATTCGGTCCGGCGGCGACGCAGCTCTGCCTCTATGAAATCGTCGATGTCACCGTCGAGCACGGCCTCGATGTTCCCGGTCTCGAAGTTCGTGCGCAGGTCCTTCACCAGCTGGAAAGGCGCGACCACGTAGGAACGAATCTGATTGCCCCAAGCGACATCGACTCGGGGACCCGACATCGACTCGAGCTCCGCCCGTCGTTCGGCACGCTCGCGCTCGGCAAGCTTTGCTCCGAGAATCTGCATGGCGCGCGCCCGGTTCTGATGCTGGGAACGCTCGTTCTGGCACGACACCACGATCCCCGTAGGCAGGTGCGTGATACGCACGGCTGAATCGGTCTTGTTCACGTGCTGCCCTCCCGCGCCCGACGAGCGGTAGGTGTCCACCCGAAGGTCCTTGTCGTCGATCGTCACCGCGTCGACCAGTTCCTCCAGGAAGGGAATGACGTCGAACGAGGCGAAGCTGGTCTGGCGTCTGTGCTGCGCGTCGAACGGCGACATTCGTACGAGTCGGTGCACGCCCCGCTCCGCGGAGAGCAAACCGTAGGCGAACCTGCCCTTCACGATGAACGTGGCCGATAACAACCCCGCCTCACCACCCTCGGTGGCTTCGTCGATCTCGGTCTCGAAGCCGCGCCTTTCCGCCCACCGCAGATACATGCGAAGCAGCATCTCGCACCAGTCCTGGGCGTCGGTTCCGCCGGCACCGGCGTGGAGCTCGGCGATGGCGGCGCGTTCGTCGTGCTCACCCACAAAGAGCGATCGCAGCTCGAGCTGGTCGAGGCGATCGGCGAGGTCGTCGACGGACTGGGCGAGCTCGCCCTCCACCGAGTTGTCAACCTCCTCGATCATGAGCTCGTGCAGGGTCTCGGCATCAGACAAGCGCCGTTCGAGGTCCTCCAGGAGCCCAATGTCGTCTCCCAGGCGGCTGAGCTCCGAGGTCACTTCGCGGGCGTGCCCTGCGTCGTCCCAGAGGTCGGGACGTGAGACCTCCTTCTCGAGCTCGCCTCTGCTGTCGCGCAGGCGCTCGAGACCCAGATAGCCCTCGGCCTCGGTCAGCCGGGCGCGCATGCTCCGAAGCTCGGCCCGAAAGTCCCTCGGCTCCCCCGGACGCGCTTCGCTCACCGATGCCCGGGGAGCTGCTCAGGAAGCGCCATGGCAGAGCTTGTACTTCTTGCCGCTCCCGCACCAGCACTTCTCGTTGCGCCCGAGCTTGTCGCTCGGTGCCTTGAACACAGGAGCCTGCGTGTCAGGATCTGCCGGTCGGGCACTGGGAGCGTTCCTTCGATCGATCTTCTCGCGTGTCGTACCGGGTGCGGCCGCCGACACACTGAGAGACGGCTCTTCGCGTCCCGGTCGAGAGGCGTCGCCTCCAGCGGCATGCGACCCTGCAGCGCCGGCGGGCCTCGCGCTGACCGGCGAGGAGCCGTCTGCGTCACCCGATCCCCTGCCGGCACCCACCCCGGCGGGGACCGCGGTGCCTGCTGCGACGTACTCCGCCTCCGAGCCCGTAGCCCGGAAGGCGTCGAGAAGGCTGGGACCCTCGAGCGGGTCCTCGGCTGCCTGGTAACTGGCCTGAGTCAGGTCGGGCTCGTCAGCGGGCTGGGCGATGACCTGCACGTGCATCACGTAGCGCAGGTAGTCGTCGTCGATCGCCTCGATCATCCGACCGAACATCTCGAAGCCCTCGCGCTGCCAGGCCACGAGGGGATCCTGTTGGCCCATGGCCCTGAGGTTGATGCCCTCGCGCAGGTAGTCAATCTCCGCGAGATGCTCTCGCCAGCGCTGGTCGATGATCTGGAGCATCACCTCGTGCTCGACCTCACGCGCCTGGAGCTCGCCGCCGGGAAACATCTCGTCGCGCGCGTGATAGGTGTCGAGCGCCTCGGCCAAAAGGCTCTCGGAGAGCTGGGAGGAAGACGTCGCGGCGGCGAGGTCTTTGGTCGTGAACTCCGTCGGGTAGTACTGTGCCACCTCGGCCAACAGGTGCTCTAGGTCCCAGTCTTCGGGGAATTCGTTCGGGCACGCCGCTCTCACCAGCTCGCCGATGGTCTCCTCGAGTAGCTCTTCGGTACGCTCGCGAAGATCCTCTCCGTCGATCACCTGCAGCCTGTGGGCGTAGATCACCTTCCGCTGCTCGTTCAACACCTCGTCGTACTTGAGAACGTCCTTGCGGATCTCCGCGTTGCGACCTTCCACCGTGTTCTGAGCACGCTCGATGGCCCTGGTCACCATTCGAGCCTCGATAGGCACGTCCTCAGGCAGTGCCTTGGTCATCACCCACTGCATCGCCCCTGTGGCGAACAGGCGCATGAGCTCGTCCTCGAGGGAGAGGAAGAACCTGCTCTCACCAGGGTCACCTTGGCGCCCGGAGCGCCCTCGCAGCTGGTTGTCGATGCGCCGCGACTCGTGTCGCTCACTGCCGAGCACGTAGAGCCCACCCAGCTCGCGAACCTGTTCGCTCTCCTGCGCGCATTCCTTCTCCAAGTCGGCCAGAAGCTGCTCGTAGGTGGCTCTCCCCTCATCTGTGTCGAGGTCGATCTCCCTCGCTGCGGCCTCACGCAGCGCCAGTCCCTCGGGGTTACCCCCGAGCACGATGTCCACACCTCGTCCTGCCATGTTCGTCGCCACGGTCACCGCGTGGAGCCGTCCCGCCTGCGCGACGACCTCGGCTTCACGGGAATGCTGTTTCGCGTTCAGCACCTGGTGCGCTACGCCTCGCCGCTCGAGCAGGCGCGACAGGTGCTCGGACTTGGCTACCGACGCCGTGCCCATCAGCACGGGCTGGCCCCGCTCATATCGCTCGAGGATGTCGTCTACCACCGCAGCGAACTTGGCATCCTCGGTCTTGTACACAAAGTCGGCGTGGTCGGCGCGGATCATCGGCTCGTTCGTAGGGATGGGCACCACGGGCATGTTGTAGGTATTGGCGAACTCGCCTGCCTCGGTCTCTGCGGTCCCGGTCATCCCGGCGAGCTTCTCGTAGAGACGGAAGTAATTCTGCAAGGTCACCGTCGCCCACGTGTGGTTCTCCTCACGGATTCGCACACGCTCGTTGGCCTCGACCGCCTGGTGAAGCCCGTCGGACCAGCGGCGACCCTCCAAGGTCCGCCCTGTGAACTCGTCGACGATCTTCACCTCACCGTCGGAGACCAGGTAGTCCTTGTCCCGGTGGAACAGCTCCTTCGCACGCAGCGCTTGGGTCATGTGATGGACGTAGTTGACCGAGACGAGGTCGTAGAGGTTCTCGGCACCCACCTGGGTCTCGACCTTCGCGATGCCCGCCTCGGTGGGGACGACGATGCGCTTCTCCTCGTCCACCTCGTAGTCCTCGTCGCGCACGAGGATCCGGGCGATGCTCGCGAACTGGTAGTAGATCTTTGCCGACTCCGCCGCCGGGCCGGAGATGATGAGAGGGGTTCGGGCCTCGTCTATGAGGATCGAGTCGACCTCGTCCACGATGCCGTAGATGTGCCCGCGCTGGACCATCGCGTCGCGCGAGCGGGCCATGTTGTCTCGCAGGTAGTCGAAACCGAACTCGGTGTTCGTCCCGTACGTGACGTCACATGCATATGCTCGGCGCTTGTCTTCGAAGTCCGGCAAATCAGGGCTGACCCGACCGACGGTCAGCCCCAGGAACCGGTGCACCTGGCCCATCCACTCCGAGTCGCGCCGCGCCAGGTAGTCGTTGACAGTGATCACGTGCACGCCTCGTCCGCTCAGCGCGTTCAGGTACACGGGCAGGGTGGAGACGAGAGTCTTGCCCTCGCCGGTCTTCATCTCGGCGATCCACCCGAAGTGAAGCGCCATGCCGCCCATGAGCTGGACGTCGAAGAGCCGCTGCCCGAGGGTCCGCCAAGCCGCCTCGCGCACTGTGGCGAACGCCTCGACGAGCAAGTCGTCGAGGCTCTCCCCGTTCTCGATCCGCTCGTGGAACTTGTCGGTCTGGCGCCCCAGGTCCTCATCCGAGAGCGCCTCGATCTCGGGTTCGAGCTCGTTGACGAAAGGAGCCAGCTCCGCCAGACGGCGAATCTTCCTCCCCTCACCGGCGCGCAGGACGCGCGTGAACACGCTCATGGGGTGCTGAGTCTACGCCCGTGGTCCGTTCAGGGACGTGCAGGAGTCCTCGTACGCCGGGGGTGTGAGCGCGCCAAGAGCTTGCCCTTGAGCCGCTCGACTTGGTGCTCGAGCTTCTCCACCGCGACATCGACGGCTACCAGGAGATCATGCGCGCCGGCGCGTGCTCGCAGGATATACCCGTGCCCAGTGGCGGTGACCTCGCAGACCCTATTGGCGGCGGCAGGAGCACGGGGGTCCTGCCCAAGTTTCACTTCCGCCTTGTCGAGCACCGGGGCATGCCGGATGACCCTGGACACTTTCGTCTGGACCAGCTCTCGAACCTCGTCCGAGACCAAGTCCTTTCGCCCGTGAACGGCCACGTCCAACTTTGAGCCTCCCTCAGTCCATGTCTGGATGGGTGCCTTCGCCTTCTAGAGCCCTATCGGGGTCCACGTTGGCCCCGGCGCGTCCAAGAGCAAGAACACGCGCAGAGGCCCGCGGGGAAGGGCGTGCGGCGGAACGTCGAAGCTGCCCACCGTGCCTTTCAGTGCGATGGCTCCAGTGGGCTGCGCCCGGCTGACCTGGTCTTTGACCCCACACCCGCCTGCAGAGGAGGTGGCGGCCAGGCGCCGGCGACCATTTCGACGTGCCGCCTGCAGCAGGCGGCACGTGCCTCGGCCCTGCGGCGCCCGTGACGGCCGACTTCGCTCCTTCTCCACTTCGTGCCGACTGCCGGCCCGCAAGTGGGCAGGGCTTACCTCTAAGTCGCACCATGCTCAGCAACCACGAGTTGCCTTACGTGGGTCGTTTCGCCTGCGACTGGCTTCGACTTGCAACCACAGACCCGGGCGCAACCCACACTCCGATGTTACGCCGACCACACCTGAGATATCACCCGTTCGGCACGATCGTCGCTTGATCGTCATCATCGCCGGCCAGGCACTCGCACCAGCAGCGGTGACTCATCGATGCGTTGCTTCTCGCGACAGGACTTCTGTCGGTAGGTTGCCCCACCCTGTCGGGCCTACCCGCGGAGCTTCTCGATCGCGGAGCTTCTCGATCGCAGCGCTCCTCGATCGCGGAGCGTCTCAATAACGGTACCCGTCCGGCTTGTACGGTCCGTCCACCGACAGGCCCAGGTACTGCGCCTGGGCCTCGCTCAGGCGCGTGAGCTTGACACCCAGCGCGCCCAGGTGCAGACGGGCCACCTTCTCGTCGAGGTGTTTCGGCAGCACGGTCACCTCGTTCGGGTACCCCTCGGCGCTGGTGAACAGCTCGATCTGCGCCATGGTCTGGTTCGTGAACGAGCTCGACATCACGAAACTGGGGTGACCGGTTGCGTTGCCCAGGTTCAGCAGGCGGCCCTCCGAGAGCACGATCACAGCATGCCCGTCGGCGAAGACCCACTTGTCCACCTGAGGTTTGACGTTCACGCGTTCGATCCCACGGACGCGAGCCAAATCGGCCATGGCGATCTCGTTGTCGAAATGCCCTATGTTCCCCACGATCGCCTGGTGCTTCATCCTTGCCATGTGGTCGGCGGTGATGACGTCACGATTGCCGGTGGCCGAGACGAATATGTCCGCCGTTCCCACCACGTCCTCGAGCGTTGTCACCTCGTAACCCTCCATGGCCGCTTGCAAGGCACAGATCGGGTCGATCTCGGTGACCACGACGCGTGCGCCCTGGCCGCGAAGAGACTGTGCGCAGCCCTTGCCCACGTCGCCGAAACCACAGACGACGGCCACCTTTCCCCCGATCAACACATCGGTGGCCCGGTTGATGCCGTCGACGAGCGAATGGCGGCAGCCATATTTATTGTCGAACTTCGACTTGGTCACCGAATTGTTCACGTCGATCGCCGGGAAGAGCAGTTCGCCCTTGCGCTGCATGTCATAGAGCCGATGTACACCCGTGGTGGTCTCCTCGGTCACCCCACGGATGCCGCCGGCCATGTTGGTCCACCGGTTCGGGTCCTCCTCGAGGCTCCGGGAAAGCAAACGCAGGAGCACTTCGAGCTCCTCGGACTGGGCGGTCGAAGGATCGGGCACAGCACCGGCCTTCTCGAACTCGACGCCCTTGTGCACGAGCAGCGTGGCATCGCCCCCGTCGTCGAGGATCATGTTCGGCCCGCCCTCGGGCCAGGTGAGCGCCTGCTCGGCGCACCACCAGTAGTCCTCGAGCGACTCTCCTTTCCAGGCGAAGACGCTCGCCCCACGCGGGTTCTCGGGCGTGCCTCCGGGACCCACGACCGCCGCAGCCGCCGCGTGGTCCTGGGTGGAGAAGATGTTGCAGCTCGCCCAGCGAGCTCGAGCACCGAGAGCCACCAGCGTCTCGATCAGGACTGCCGTCTGCACCGTCATGTGCAGCGAACCCGTGATGCGCGCGCCCGCCAGAGGGCGCGCTGTGGCGTACTCGGCACGCATCGCCATCAGCCCGGGCATCTCGTGCTCGGCCAGTTCGATCTCGCGCCGGCCGAACTCTGCCAGCGAAAGGTCGGCGACCCGGTAGTCAGTTACGTTCGACATGGCCGCGATCCTCGCACGTCATTCATGCACCAGCGAACACCGCAGAACCTCAGGCCTCGGCCAGGCGCCGCTTCAGGTCTTCGAGCACGGGCACCGGCCCCGGGTCGATCCCCTCGCGAGCTGCGAGGTGGAGGGAGACGAAGTCCCCCACGAGGATCAAGTCGAGGAGCTGAGCGAGGTCACCCTCGCCTTCGGCACGCACCTCTACGACGTCGGCCACCGCTTCGCGAAGCATCTCCGAGACGAAGGCTATGCGCCTCACCACCTGTGGATGCTCGGCGTCGTGGCGCAGGTTCACGAGCGTGATCAGCTGGCGTGTCACGTCCCCGTGCTGGCCCCAACCGGCTATCTCGTTATGACAGAGCTCCGGGAAGACGCTGGAGAAAGCAGGCGACTTCGCATTCTCGTTCACCTGAGTCTTCCATCTGAGCGCCGCAGTAGCACCGAGAGCGTGCGCGCCGTAGAAGAGCGGGATCCGCCGGCCGATGCGGCCGGCCAGCTCCTCGGCGAGAGAGCCCGGCCGGACCAAGGCGTCGCGCCGGCGGGTCAGCTGCTCCACGGCCTGCGCCACCCATTGAGCGGCGCCTGGAAAGAGGCCTATCTCCTCGAGGATGACTAGTGCAGGCACTGCCATAGCCCCGAGCGCCGCACGCGGCTGGGGGATGCTGCTCGGCACCGGCACGACCGGCGCCCCCCACTCCTCGGCCAGTTTGGCGAGCTGTCCGCCGCTTGTCACGGCTACCAAGCTCGCACCTGCGCTCACTACCTCCCCCGCCGCCTCCACGGTCTCCTCCGTGTCGCCCGAGAAAGAGACGGCGAACACCAACGAACCGGGGCCGACGAAGTCAGGCCGGTCGTAAGACTTCACGACCACCACCGGCACCGGAAGGAAGGGGCCGGCGACCGACGTCATCACGTCTCCTGCGATGCCGCTCCCCCCCATGCCCAGGACGACCACGTTCTCCACGTACTCACGGTCGGGCAACCCGTCGATACCGCGCGCCGCCCCAACGGCCGCGGCTACCTGCTCCGGGAAAGCCTCGGCAGCCTTGAACATCCCCAGAGTGTCGAGGGCCCCCGTGGTCGCGTGCCCATGTGACACGTCTTTCTGTGTCACGTCTTTCTGCGTCATGTCTACCCGCCGGCCGGACTCATAGTCTGCTCGACCCCCCCTGTGTCGGCCTTCGCCATCAGCCGATCGTGCTCCGCGTCCTCGACGGTGGTGGCCTCGTCGATGAGCATCACTGGGATGTCGTCGCGCACCGCGTAGCTACGGCGAAGCCGCGGGTTGTAGAGCCGCTCCTCGTCGGCGAAGTACATGAGCGGTCCTTTGTCCTCGGGGCACGCGAGCACCTCGAGCAGGAGTGGATCCAAAGTCATACGAGCAGTCCTTTCGTCCGTCTGTGCGCCCCGGCCCGCCACGTCAGCGTGCCCTAGTGTGCCCCGCCGCTCCGGGTAGTTCCGGGCAAACACTCGAGCACCTCTTTCACATGCCTCTCGCACTCGGCCTCGTTGGCCGCTTCCACGTTGAGGCGCAGCATCGGCTCGGTGTTCGAGGGCCTGAGATTGAACCACCAATCGCCGTAAGAGACCGTGATGCCGTCGGTGCGGTCGACCTCGGCGCCCCGAGCGCCGAAGTGCACCGCCACCTCCTCGACCGCACGGGAAGGATGAGGAACCTCCCGATTGATCTCTCCCGAGTCCGCGTACCGCCGGTACGGGGCAAGGAGCTCGCTCAGCGGCTCGGCGCTCACGGACATCACCTCCAGCACGACCAGGGCGGCGATGATGCCCGAGTCCGCCCGGTAGTTGTCGCGGAAGTAGTAATGGCCCGAGTGCTCGCCCCCGAAGACCGCGCCGGTCTCGGCCATCACCTGCTTGATGAAAGAGTGCCCCACACGCGTACGAACGGGCACCCCACCGTTGCGCTCGATGGTCTCGGGGACCACCTTGGAACAGATCAAGTTGTAGAGGATCGTCGCGCCAGGGTGTTTGGCCAGCATGCTGCGCGCCACGAGGGCGGTGGTGAGCGAACCCGATACCGGCTTGGCTCGCTCGTCGACGAGGAACACACGATCTGCGTCGCCGTCGAAGGCGAGCCCGACGTCCGCGCCGTGGTCGATCACCGCCGAGCAGAGCGCGACGAGGTTCTCGGGCTGAATGGGATCAGCCGGGTGATTGGGGAAGGTCCCGTCGAGCTCACCGAAGAGCATCACCACCTCGAAGGGAAGACCTCCGAAAACCTTCGGGACGACCAGCCCTCCCATCCCGTTCGCCGTGTCGGTAACGACCTTGAGCGGGCGCAACGCCGACATGTCGACGAACGACCGGACGTGAGCCGCGTAATCCTCGAGCAGGTTCTGGGTATCGGAACCTCCGGTTTGCGGACCCAGGTCCGAGCCTGTGGCGAGAGCCTTCTCCGCTTCCCTGCGCACCTCGACGAGCCCCGTCTCCGCGCCGACCGGTCTGGCGCCGGCCAGGCACATCTTGATGCCGTTGTAGGCCGCGGGGTTGTGCGACGCGGTGAACATCGCACCCGGCGCCTCGAGGCGGCCCGATGCGAAGTACATCATGTCGGTCGACGCCATTCCGAGGTCTGTGACCGACACGCCCGCGGCGCGCGCCCCCGCGGCGAACGCCGAGGACAGCTCGAACCCCGAGGCTCGCATGTCGCGTGCGACGAGCAACCGTGGTGCCCCGGCGTAACGGGCGAATGCCCAGCCGATCGCCCGGCATGCTCGAGCGTCGAGCTGGTCCGGAACGGTCCCTCGCACGTCATAGGCCTTGAAAACGGCGTCGAGCGCGAACATCGAGCTGAGCCTAACCCTTCGGCTCACCGCCTCCTCGGGCCCATCTCTCGTCGACCTTACCCATCGAGAACACCTTGCCCATCGAGAACACCTTGCCCATCGAGAACATGGGAGCGATGACGCGGCGGCGACGCACAAGCACCACCAGAGCTACCAGTCCCACGACGAAGAGCAGCTCGCCTGCGAGGCCGGCGTTGCTGGAGCCGTAACGCAAGGTGACGTCGTGCGCAGAGGGGACCACCACCATCAGGTTCGGCTCGGCACGCCATGGACCCGCCGCCCCGATCGCGTGCCAGGCCGGGAAGTAAGAGACGCGCACCAGCACCGGCACACCGGTTCGATCCACGTGGAAGCTGATCTCGTCGTCGGTGGCGCGCACCCGGCTCACCCGGATCGCGGGGAGCCGCTGTCCCGCCTCGGCTGCATCGGGCACGACGCGGGTGCGGGCCCACGACGCCGGTCCCGCGGCAGTGAGCTCGGTGCTCCACAGGGCCGGGTTCGCGTACCACTTCTCGGCTACCGGCAACCAAGACGCTTGGCCTGCTCCGGTGCCCACCAGGACGTCGGGACGCCGGCTCAGCGGGCTCACCATCGACGTCTCGTGCACCAGGTAGATCTTCCAGGTGGTGAGCACCGTCTGGTCCCCGTTGAGCGTGCGCCAGGGCCCGGTGGTGGCGACGAGGGACAGTGCCAGGTCAGCGCTGGCCTGAGCCTGCACCGAAGGCGAGGAGGCGAGGAAGTACCGCACTCCGAGCAGCTGCAGGTGCTCTACACCCAGGGACACGTCGAGCGGGCCGTAAGGCAGGCCGGCCATGGCCTCAGACGGGGCTGCCGAGAGCTCCGCCTGGTTCAAGAAGTGGTAAGGAGTGGTCGCCGAGGACTCGAACAGGAGCCCCTCCATGGAGTCGATGCAACCACCGGTCCACATGGGCAGGTTCATGAGCGCTTCGGGTGTGCCGAACCGGTTCAAGCTCGAGTTGTACTCCCACATCGCCCTTCCACACCCGTAACGGCGGTCGACTCGGTCGAGCGTCGCCACTATCCCGTCTTCGAGCTCGGCCCAACCAGCCTTGCGTTCGTAGCCGGAGTAGTTCCATCGCGCCCAGTCGCTCACGGCGCTGTGCTGCACGTGAACGGGGCCGATCGAGAACGAGGACGACGGCGACACGACCAAGTCCGGTACCACCACCGCCAGGGACGCGACGATCGCGACCACCGGTACCGCCACTGCACCAGGAGCCCACGCGGCAAAGCGCGCGCGCAGCCGCACGCCAGGCGGCTTGCGACCACCCTCGCGCGCCGAAGTGCCCGGTGGCGCAACGGTCAATAGCGCGGGCGCGAGCGAAGCGAGCGCTGCACCCTCCAAGATCCGCAGTCGCATTGACCGCAATAGACGGGCGACCAGTACGCCGGCCTCGGAGAAGGCGGATCCCGCCATCAAGTAGACACACAGCCACCACAGGGGCAAAAAGCGCGTGTTGTAGAGCTTTCCCTGTGGATCGAGTACGACTGCAATCGCCGAAAGCGCTCCGAGGATGCCGAACACCGCTACCGCCCGATCGCGCCGTATGAGAACGAAGACGAGGCCCACGGCCGCGAATCCAAGCGCCCAGCGATCGGCAGTGGGTGCCAGCAAGGTTGCGAAACCCTTGACGTTAACCCAGCCCATGTTCGTGCTGTACGCCTGCTCTGTCACGAACGGCACCACCCACCACGACACGAGCAGGAGCCCGACGCCGATCGTGGAGACCATCCACCACAGCCTCCGCCAGGTGAGCCCCGCAACGACCAGCACGACGAGCGCCCCCACCACTGCGAACAGTGCCGTGACCACGTGACAGAGGACGCAGGCGGCAAGTAGCAATGCCGCCGGCACTCGCATGTGGCCGGTGCGCATGCCTCGGATTGCAGCACCGAGGAAGACGAGCGCGAGCGAGAGGCCGAGCGAGAATGCGTACTCGCCTGCGAGCGTCGAAAAGAGGTTCCCTCCGTAGATGGTGAAGGTCTGGTCGAAGAGGAATGGCAAGGTTGCCAAGGCCAAGACGGCCGGGCGGGGACGCTCCAGGCCGGCGAGGCGACCGAAAGCCCACGCGGCAACTGGAAGCGTGACGGAGCCGAGGATCGTCACGAGCTTGAACGCGATGTTGAAGGGGATGACATATCCCGCCAGCGCGGCGAGCGTGTCGGGGAGGGGGAAGTAGAAGGTGTTCAGGGGGAACCCGTCGTAGGCGCCCGGGTCCCATCCGGTCACGTGGAGATGAGGCAGCAGGTTCGTCTTCAGGTACTGCACCAGCGCCACGTGGGCTCCGGTGTCCCCTCCGGCCGTCGTGGTGTTGGCGAGCAGCAATCCCGGATCCATCGCCCAGACGACCACGGCGACCACGGCGACTACAGCAAAGAGCGTCACTAAAAGGGGGGCGGCCGGGCGATGCATCGGCCCCCATCGTGCCCGACCGACCGACCGATGATCGTTCAACCCGCCTGCCGGCTCACCTGCTCACGCTCTCGTCGGCGCACCATCTCGCCGCGGAGCCGGCCGCCTGCGGCGCAAGGACGTAACCAGAGGCGGCAAACGTAACCGGAGGCGGCAAGGTAACCAGAGGCGGCAACGTGATTAGAAGCGGCCCAAGTGGACGACCCCAGTCGGGTACGCCACCACCAGGATCGCCACCAGGTTGAACGCCCCGTGGGCGAAGATGCACGGGCCGAGACGGCGGAACTTGTATGCCATCCACGACAGCACGACACCGAAGGCGGCCAGACCGAGCAGCTCCAGGAGCTCGAAGTGGGCCAGACCGAAGACGACCCCGGTCGCGCCGCAGGCCAGCGCTGGACCGAGCAGGCGACCGGCTCCGCTGAACACCCGCAGGAACCCGCGCAGCACGAGCCCCCGAAAGAACATCTCCTCTATGACGGGGACCACCACCACCGTGAGCACGGCGATCACGGTGAGATCTGCTCCCGGAAACCCTCCGGTCAGGTGCTTGGCGGGCTGCGACAGCCGCTTCGAGAGGTGGGGGATGAGTTGCTCGAGCGGCAGATAGAGCAGAGGCAGCAACAACAGCTGGAAGGCAAGGCCCACGGCGGCACCGACGACCACGTCCCACGGCCGCACCTCGAGTCGCATGTCTCGCCGGACGCTCCCCGTCCCCCGAGCCAGACTCGCCACCACGGCCGCACCCGAGAAGCCGATCCACAAACCCACCAGGCCACAGACCACCACCCAGGCGGGCGGCACCGAGCGCAGAGCGAGGTGCGCGACCGTCGAGAGGTTCCCGGTAGCCGCCGCCCCGACGTACAGCAGGGCCGTGCTGAGGACCTGTCCGAAGAGGAACCCGACGACGGCGATGGCAAGCCAGACGCCCGCGTCCGCGCGCGTCCGAGGAGGCGAGCAGTCGTCCTCCACGCTCGGTAGCGGTTGTTCGAGATGCCCTGCGTGCACCGGAGACGGTGGACGGCCCGGCTGTGGCGAATTCGGTTCTTCCATCGGCCCACCACCTTCGGAGCCCGTCGTCCCGCTGTGCACCCGGGCCACGTTATCCACCAGTTGCGTCGAGACAGCCTCGATCGTCGGCTCTCAGGCTCTTCCCATCACCGTTTCGTCGGTCTCGATCTCGTCCCATGAGCGCGGTTCGGGTGCCTATGCCATATGCGTATCCTTTGCCATATGCGTGCTCGCGGGTGGGCGGCACCTAGCATGTCGCACATGAGCCGCCTTACCGACCGCCGCCCGGGACGCCCCATGCCCGGTGGGTCTGGTAAGCCCGCGCCAGGAGGAGCCAACGGGCAGCAGTCCGGAGGCGACCGGAGCTGGCGCTGGGTGTTCGCCCTGCTCATACTCGCTGTCATAGCGGTGGTGATCGTCCCGCCGCTTCTGTCCAAACCGGCGGTCTCGCAGATCGGCTATCAGAAATTCACGAAAACCTTGCTCCCCCAGCACGAGGTGCGGACCGCCAGCGTCGACAACACCACGGGGGTGATCACCGGCAAGCTGAAGGACGGGGTGAACTACTCGGTCAACGGTCCCAACCCCGCCACCGACGCGGAGCACAGCGTGCTCGAAGGCGACATCGCTTTGGGCAACCTCAAGTACGTCACCCCGCAATCGAATTTCCTCCAGACGTGGCTACCGACGATCCTCATCATGGCGATCCTCATCGGGGTGTTCATCTGGTTCAGCCGCCGTGCACAAGGTCAGATGACCGGGATGATGTCGATCGGCCGTTCACGCGCGCGCCTGTACACGACCGAGCGTCCGCGAACGTCGTTCGCCGACGTGGCCGGTTACCAGGGTGTCAAGCTCGAGATCAGCGAGGTGGTCGACTTCTTGAAGTCGCCTCACCGCTTCAGGGACATCGGCGCCAAGATCCCGAAGGGGATCTTGCTCGTCGGTCCGCCCGGAAGCGGTAAGACGTTGCTCGCGCGCGCCGTGGCGGGCGAGGCCGGCGTTCCGTTCCTGTCGGTGAGCGGCTCTGACTTCATGGAGATGTTCGTCGGCGTCGGCGCCAGCCGGGTGCGCGACCTGTTCCAGACCGCCCGCAAGCAAGCCCCGGCGATCATCTTCGTCGACGAAATCGACTCCATCGGCCGCAAGCGCGGTGCCGGGCTGGGTGGGGGACACGACGAGCGCGAACAGACGCTCAACCAGATGCTGAGCGAGATGGACGGCTTCGACCCCGCAGAAGGCGTGGTCATCATGGCCGCCACGAACCGGCCGGACATCCTCGACCCCGCCTTGCTGCGACCGGGGCGCTTCGACCGCCAGATCGTCGTACCCCTCCCCGACCTCGAGGAGCGATTGCCGATCCTGAAGGTGCACTGCAAGGACAAACGGATAGGGCCCGACGTCGACCTCGATCTCGTTGCCCGGGGTACTCCGGGGATGAGCGGCGCCGACCTGGCCAACCTGGTGAACGAAGCCGCACTCCACGCGGTGCGCCGAGGATCGCACCAGGTGGAGATGCGAGACTTCGACGCAGCGCGCGATCGCGTGCTCATGGGCCAGGCACGAGAGAGCCTCGCGCTCTCCGAGTCCGAGAAGGAGCGGGTCGCCTTCCACGAGGGGGGCCACGCAGTTCTGGCCTATGTGCTCCCCCATGCCGACCCCGTCCACAAAGTGACCATCCTCCCGACAGGGATGGCCCTCGGAGTCACCCAGCAGCTGCCCCTCGAGGAACGGCACATCTATCCCCGCGAAGTGATCGAGGACGCGCTCGCCGTACGAATGGGAGGGCGCGCCGCCGAGCTGCTCGTCTACGGCGACTTATCGACGGGCTCCAGCAACGACCTGGTGGGAAACACCGAGATGGCCCGGAAGATGGTGCGCGAGTGGGGAATGAGCGAAGAGCTCGGCCCGATGGCGTGGGGATCTCAGGGCATGGTGTTCCTCGGCGAGGACCTCCTGCACTCGCGCGACTACTCGGAGGACACCGCGCGGATCGTGGACTCCGAGGTGTCGCGCATCCTGCGCGTACAGGAGGAGAGGGCCATCGAGTTGCTCAGCCGACACCGTGGCGGTCTCGACGCGGTGGCCAGAGGGTTGCTCGAACGCGAGACACTCGACGGAGCCGAGGTCACGAAGCTGGTCGACACCGCCTACGGAAGACCCGTGCACGACACGGACGTGAGCGCGGTTCCCCACTTTGCCCCGCCCGAACCGGCCGCCGACGACACCGCATCTTCAGCGCAGGGCTCCGACGCCGGCGCAGGCCCACAGGCCGACGGAGGTTCGCACGCCGGCGCAGGATCGGATACTGAGAACGCCACGACCGACGGCGGCGCATCGACACTGAACGGTGCCGTCGCGCAGCCCGAGTCGACGGGCCCCTCTGCACGCAAGAACCCGAAGTGAGCCCCTCGCGATAGGCCCGTCAGCCGAGGAGGAAGGCGGGGACGACCACCGCACCGGGTGCGCCGGTCGGAGCAGCGTCGAGCTCGACGGCGACCGGGCCACTAGCCACCACGAAGAGCGGCGCCACGCCGATCGGTGAGCCGGGCTGAGGGGTTGCGATCAGGGACCTGCCGGGCTGCACGAGGCGATGATCCAGACCTACGAGCGGCACTCGGTGGGCGACGCTTAGGACCGTGACCTTGACAGGACGCGACGAAACGTCCGAGATGACAAGCGATACAGCGCCCGTGCCCGGAGGGATCACGGCCGGCAGGAGCACCCTGGAGGCGCCTCCGGGAACTCCATGCTCCTGACCCACTTGGGGGGCGGCTGAACCTGCCGGCGCGGAGACCTCACGGTCGACGACGATCCCGGTTCCAGCGGCAGCGGAGAACTCGAGCGCGTAAGGACCGGAGGTGGGGATCCGCGTCTCGCGCTCGGCCACGAGCTCGGATCCCGAATGAGGTGGGACCCGAAGCGACAGCGGCTCTGCCTCGCCCTGTGCGAGCCCAACGTTCACCGAGACCGAGGCTTCGTGACCAGATGGGTTGAAAACGTGAAACACCATGCTCCCGCCAGGCGGGTCGACGTTCTGCGGGAAGTCCCACTCGGAGACGGGCGAGCGCACACCGAGAAGGAGGGACGACCCGCCACCTCCCCCGGCTTGCGGCGTCGACTGCAGCTCGGCGGCGACCACCGTTCCCGACGAGGTCGAGATCTCGGCTGCCACATCCGGGTCGTTCGTCAGGTGGTCACCGACGTTCTCCACCACCAGTGAGCCGCCGGGCACCGCTATCCCCTGGTACGCCGGAGGCTGCACGACACCGGCGGAGGACGAGTCCAAGGTGATGTTCACCACGGCGTCGGTTGTCGACGGGTTGTACAAGGACAGAGAGAGGCTGGCTCCCGAGGCGGTCGAGCCATGCGCGAAGTACCAGTTCGACGCAGTCGACGAAGCACACGGAGCGGAGCTCCAGCCGAGCGGGCCGACCACCACCTGGGACACACCCACACCCCCACCGTCGAACAAGACGGTGGCCGCCACCCAGGACCCCGGCGCCACTTGCGCCGGCACCATGCCGATCTGGCCGTCGGCGGGGACCGACACCCGAACCGAACGGGCGGCTCCACCGGCAGGTGCAGCCAAGACGGTCCCACTCACCGCACGGGCGGTCGCATTGGTCAGAACCAGCGTGCCGAGCGCGCCCCCACCGGCGCCGCTCCCCCCCACGCAGAACCAGGCCGAGGACTCCGCGTCCGAGGCGCTGACCATCGCCCAGGTGGCCGAGCCGGCCGGCATCGCCGGGGAGTTCGACGAGCCCGAGCGCCCTACCAAGCCGTCGACCACCGCAGCTCCCACCACCACCGCGACCACCACGAAGAGCAGCCGGAGACGCCGACCGACCTCGCCCACGAATAGCGCCCGGTGCCGGCGAGACGGCTCGCTCGCCGGCACCGTCTCGATGTGCGAACCCGACTGGCTCACTCGATGCCCTCGGCAGTGCAGACACCGCGGACGATCTCGGGCCCAAGAGCATGCTCCGTGGAGCTCGTCAGCAGAGCGTCCGGCGAACGGCCCCGGCTTTGATCGCTCCCGTGCATCCAGCGTGAAGATCCGCGCCACCTCTCGAACCACCGCCTTCGCCCCCCGAGCGCGCCGAGCACCACGATCCACAGCGCCACCTCGGCCCCGACCGCCAAACCGTGGCGCCATGACCCGACGAAGCGGACGGTGACGGTGGTGGGACGGACCAACTTGAAGCTTGGCGCGTACCCGAACGCGGGCTGTGCGCGCTGGTTCTGTACTGCGGGCCCAACCAGCTGCCATGCACTTTCGGGGGCAACGGCGTCGAAGATCGTCCCGGCACCGACACGTCCGGTCACGTGCGTGGAGCCGGGTGCGCCACGAAGCACGGCACGCCAACCGGACAGGGCGGACGAAGAACCCGAAGCAGAGCCACCGAGAACAGTTGCGTTCGGAGTCGTGCTCGTCGCGCCATGTGCCGCATTGGCGCCCCCCGCAGGTGAGGCAAGGCGCAGGGCGCGCTCGGGCAAAGCGGCGTCGTCGACGAAGACCTCGAACCCTGACTGGCTGATGAGCTGGCGCAGATCGATCTGTCTTCCCAGTCCCGGGAGCAGATCGGAGGGCGGAGAGCGACTCAGGATCGACTGCGAGCCGACGGTCGACGGGCCGAGGGTGCTCACGACCACCACGTAGCGGACCGCGTACGGGGCGAGCAGATGCCCGAGACGAACCGTCTTGGCAGACTCGGCGAGCCTCACCGCCGCGCCGACGGCGCTGGCCGGACCCGGAGACGACCCCGGCCACAAGGAGGTCGCATCACCTAGCCCGTTCTCGCTGAGCGCGTAGGCGAGCCCCGTCGACAGCTGCCACGCGCCTGCGGGAAGAACCACCGGGTCGCCAAGCCACAACACCCGGAAGTTCCCCGGCGAGCGCGACGCCATCCACGAGGTGGCCTCGCCGTAGCCGTTGGCCGGCAAGTCCCAGCGACCCGATACGGCCGCCGCGAGCACGGGCAGGGTGCCAAGAGCCGCAAAGAGGGCTGCCAGTCCCGTCGCCGCCTGGCGCCAGCCAAACCGGTAGCCGGGCAGGTCCTCCTCGAATGCGGCTACACCCAGGCCCACAGCCATGGCGATCCCGACGCCCGCCGGCACGAGCATGACCTCACCAGGCACCGACAGGGCACCTAGCCAGCCCCGCCCGCCTGCCCATGCGCAGGTCCACGTCAACCCTGCCAGGATCCAGGCGCGACCGGCCCAGACGAGGCGCGGACCCGAACCGATGAGGAGTGGAAGCGCAGCCGCGAGAACGAAACCCCAGGCGAGGGGGGTGTCTCCTATCGGGCCTACCCCCAGGTGCAGCAGCGCGCCCCAGGTCGCACCCGTGCGCGGTGCCGACGCCAGCCCGGCAAGCTCCTGCCATCGAGCAGGACCCGCCAGCACAGAGGCCGACCAAGGCGCCAGTAGCACCGTGGCCACCACTGTCGCTCCGGCCCCCACCGCCGCGACCCGTCCCGCGGCCCTCTGCGAACCTCGGCCGCCCACGACCAGCGTGCCCAGCGCGAGACCGGCGGTCACCACCAGGGTCAGCACTGCACCCGAAGGAGCCACTGACGTGAGGAGCGCCTCGAGCACGCCCAACCCGAGAGCGCGCCCCGCGAGGGTCGTCCTCCATCGGGGAAGTAGTCTGCCCGCGCTATCAGCGCCGTCACGAGCCAGCGGGGCAAACGGCTCTGACCCGACAGCCGATCCCCCCGAGATTGGTCCCGCGACAGGTCCCGCGATCAGTCGAGGGGAGCTCGCCGACGCGCGCGCCAGGTGCACGACGATCCATGGGCAAGCCGCATATGCGAGGAGGGCGTCCCAGCGCCCGATGGCGAGGGCGTCGTAGGGAAGCGGAACCACCAGGTAGGCAACCGATGAGGCCACCCGCGCCCACAGCGATCCGAAGCCACTGACCAGACGGGACATGCCGAGCGCGCCCAGCGGGATGCAGCCGAGCACGACGATCTTCTGCAGCAGCCCCACCCCTCCGAAGAGGACGAGGCCCCCCAAGCCCAAGATCCCTGTGCCCGGTGTGGCCGCGCTCGTGCTACCGACACCAGACGGCTGCCATCCCGAGATGAAGTGGTGAAGGAACGAGCTCCACGACGCGAACGGCAGCAACTGACCCACATAGGGGAACCCGCTCCCGAGCAGCTGCCGGCTGCCGAAGACCAGAACCACCGTGACCGCCGCCCATATGACGGCACGCGTCGTGCGGGTTGCGCGCGCCTTGATGCGCCGCTCGACGTCTGCTGCGGCTGCGGCCCGACCCTGCGTTTCCTCGGTCTCGTCGATGTGCCCGAGGCGAGCCGCGCGCATCCCGTACGTCACCGCCCGGCGCAGGTAAGCGAGGAACCGCGCGCTGCCGTGCAGCTGGAGCCGACGCACCGACGAGTCGTCCATCCTCCGCGTCGCTCGTACCTTGGAGCGCGCCACACGCAGCGTGGCGCGCTCGGTGACGTTCCAACGCCACGCGTGGACCACCGCCGCAGCCCTATCACGGTGACCGGTGGCCCACGCGACGACGATCTCCGCCGCCGACGACAGCGCCAGCTGTGGCAGTACCCGCAAGCGATGAAAGAGCCCGTAGTTCTTGAGAACGGCGCGCAACTCATGACGCCGTTGCAAGGACTGCAAGGTCACTTGCTCGGTACGCGTTCGCACGCGGCGACCGCGCAACACCCTGCGCATGCGCCCGGGTGCGTCTATGGCTTCGTCGGCCGGCTGCTGTGACTTGCCTTCGAATTCGGGGCCCTGCGCGAACGAGGTGTCGAGCACTCGGGGAACGGCGTAACGGACGTCGTCGGGTAGGCCGCGGCGCCCTGACGCCAGCAGCTGTAGGTGGCGAACCCGAGCCCCGGGCGCGACCACCACCCTTGCACCCGCCACCTGCGCTCGCCAGCAAAGATCGAGGTTTTCTCCCATCGCGAAGATCTGAGGGTCGTACCCGCCGATCTCTGCAAAGAGGTCGGCCCGCACGAGCGTGCACCCGCCGGGCGCCAAGAACACATCGCGCACCGAGTCGTGTTGGCCGTGGTCGATCTCGCCCAGCTCGATCCGGCCGACGATGGCACCTCCCTTGTCGACGGTCATGCCCACCTGGAGGAGACCACGGGGGTCCTCCCAGCGCACATACTTCGGGGCGACCACACCGGCGTTCGAACGGAAGGACTCCTCGACCATGATGCTCAACGCCTCGGGGTCAGGCGCCACGTCATCGTGGCAGAACAGGAAGTGCGAGGCCCCTTCGACCATCTCGAGCACCGTGTTGGCGCTTGCCCCGAAACCCAGGTTGCGAGCCAGGCGCCGTACGTAGGCGCCTGGCGCCACTGCCGCCACCCGGTCGGTGAGGTCTTCGAGGCCGGCGTCGAGGATCAGCACCGACAGCTCCGGGTAGTCCTGGGCGACGAGAGCCGCCAGCTCCTCTTCGAACCAATCCCCGGGGTCGCACGCCACGACGACCGCGACGACTTGAGGAGCCAGCGCCTCCGGGGTCTCCATACAGGCGCGCGAGGCTACCCGTGGCCGCGTGCTTGCAACTGTTAGCAGAATAGCTACAATCGCTAGCAGAACCCACAGAAGGTCCGTGTCCGTGTCGGGGGCGGTCCTGGACCCCAGGCAGGGGTACAAAAGAGGAGGACGACGAGATGCCCGAGCTCAAGGACGTCACGAGCGAAATGACCCGCATCGCACGCGAGACCGCCTACGTCGCGGTGGGCCTCGGGGTGCTCGGTCTTCACCGCGCCCAGGTGCGCCGCCAGGAGCTGATGAAGCGCCTGGCGGAGCCGAAGAGCCAGGGCTCCGAGCGACTCGGAGCGGTGCGCGGCGAGATCACGAAGCAGGTCAAGGCCGTGGACCAGGCCTTCGAGCAGGTGATCGGCCGGGTCGAGGCCTCATTGAAGCCGATCGAGGACCGGCTTCCCACCCAGGCCCGGGACCTGGTCGAGCAGGTGCACGAGAGGTCCCGTGAAGCGCGTGAACAGCTTCGCAGCGCGCTGCGCGCCATGGCCGCCTGAGAGCGTCACCCGGCCGCTCTCGCGCGTGCAGGCCTGCCGAGCGCAGTTGCGTCTGCCGCGAGGAGGCCGAGTTACGCGACCTTCTCGCCGCAGACGTCTAGCACGTCGCGCAGTGTCCTGCTGAGGTCGATCTCCGGCTTCCACCCGGTCGCCGCATGCACCTTGCCCGGGTCGCCGCGCAGCACGGGGATGTCCACAGGCCTGGCGAGGGCAGGGTCGACGATGAACTGCAAGTCCACACCCGCCAGCCCCAGCAACATCCGAGCGACCTCTTCGATCGAAACGTCTTGGCCCGAGCACACGTTGTAGACCTCGCCAGGAACCCCGCGCTCGACCAGTAGCCGGTACGCGCGCACGACGTCGCGCACGTCGGTCAAGTCCCGCCGCGCCCCCAAGTTCCCTACGGGGATGCTCTTGGCACCCGAAGAGCGCGCCCCGACGATGTGCGAAGCGAGGGACGGTACGACAAACTGGGAGGCCTGTCCGGGGCCGACGTGGTTGAAGGGCCGGACGCGCACAACCGGCAACCCGTATCCCAGGTGAGCCTGGACGGCGAGGAACTCGGTAGCGACCTTGCTCGCCCCGTAGGGCGTGACCGGCGCCAGTGGCGCTTCCTCGAGGACCGGCAGCTCGTCCTCGGTGACGGTCCCGTACACTTCAGCAGAGCTGGTGATCAGCACTCGCGGCACCCGTGCACAAGCTCTCGCGGCTTCGAGCACGTTCAGCGTGCCGAGCGCATTCACCCGGAACACCTCGCCCGGATCGGACCACGAGCGTCCCACGTGAGTCAGAGCAGCCAGGTGGTACAGCGCGTCGGGCCCGGCAGCGGTAACCGCCTCGCGGACGGCCGCGGCGTCGGTGATCTCCACCTCGCGGTCGATCGAGACCACCTGGTCCCCCTCGGCGCGCAGGTGCGCGATGAGCCACGTCCCGACGAAGCCTCTGCCGCCGGTGACGAGCGCGCGCACGCGGCGCACCTTAGAGCGTCGGCGGACGGGCACACGAGCTGGCAGGTGGACGTCCGAGGAGCCGCGGGTTGCTTTGCTCCTGGCGGCGGGTCGCTACGCCTGGTCAGCGCTGCCCTCGGGACCGCAGCGCGCTGCGCGGCTGATCTGCTGCCCAGCGGTAGGCCAGCACGTGGGCGTCGGCACTGACTTCCCACGAGTAGCGCGAGGCAACGTCAAGCCCCAGTCTCCGCCGTTCGCCGACCCCCTCTCCCCTCAAGGTGGTGCCGAGCGCGTCGGCTAGGTCGCCGACCGAGCCTGCAGAGACTGTCAGCGCGGCATTCCCTGCAAGATCCGCCATCACCGTGCCCGAGGTCGTCACCAGTGGAGCCCCGCAGGCCAAAGCCTCGAGGGCCGGCAACCCGAAGCCCTCCTCCTTCGCCGGATACACCATCACAGCTGCTCTGCGCAGCAGCGCCGGCACCGCATCGTCGTCCACGTAGCCAGCACGCGTGACACGATCGCCGTGGTGGGCGGAGGCGATCTGTCGATCCACCTCCTGGGCCCCCCATCCCGGCTTGCCGGCGAGAACGAGAGATAATTCGCTCTCTCGACGTGCGAGGACGTCGAACGCGGCAACGAGCTCGGGGACAGCTTTACGCGGCTCGAGGGTACCGAGAAACAAGACGTACGGCTCGCGCACGCCTAAAGACGCGAGGAGGTCCTCGTCGCTCCTGCCTACGCCGGTGAAGGTGCCTGCGGTGTCATGGCCAGGCACGGCCGGCCTGAAGCGGTCTAGGTCGACACCGAGGGGGATGACGAAGACTCGGCCTGCGGGATGACAGAGCTCCTCGAGGCGCTCGGCGGTCCTCCTGCTATCACAGAGCAAGGCGGTGGAGCGGCGCGCCGCCACCCGTATTGCCCGGCGGAACACGAGCACCTTCGTCCGCTCGTGCCATTCGGGGTGGTCGAAGAACGTGAGGTCGTGGATAGTGACGACGAGTGGCACCTTCGCGCGCTCGGGCATCGTGTAATGAAGACCATGGTGCACGCCGACTCCTGCGCGAGACAGGAGTCCCGGAAGGCGCAATTGCTCCCAGACAAGGCGAACCGGTCGCGCCGAAGGGGCCCGCGCGCGCACGACAGCGAAGTTGTCGCGTGCAGCCAACTGGGTGACCGGCGGCTCGCCGATCGCGGGTACCCCCGGGGCGCCCGACGTCGGCTCGTCGCGCGAACTGCTCGCATCGGACCACCTCTCCGAGTCGCCGTGCCTACACCACAGTGTGAGGTCCACGTCCCCACGACGCGCCAGCACACGCACGAGGTCGAGGGCGAACCTGCCAACGCCCACCGCCTGTCGGGGCACGGCGCTCACGTCGAGCGACACCGAGACGCGCTCTGTCACCGAACCGGTCATGCGAGCGAGTCCCAGAGCTGCACGTAACACCGCGCGGTCCTGGCCCACGTGAGCGGGGTCACGTGGAGGCGCCCGGAGGATACGAGCTGCCGGCGAACCTTCTCGTCCGTAGCCACCCTCACCAGCCCCTCCGCGATGTCCTCAACGTCCAGGGGGTCGACCTTCATGATGGCGTCGCCTGCGCCCGGCACGCGGCTCGCCACCACCGGAGCTCCTTCGCGCATCGCCTCCAGAGGCGGAAAACCGAAGCCCTCGACCAACGGGACGTAGACGAGCAGACGCGCCCGCCCGTACAGAGCGGCGAGCGTGGCTGCCCCCACGTGTCCCGCCAGGACGACGCCGGGTCCGGGAACAACCCTCTGCCCCCATCCTCGCGGGCCCACCAACACGAGGGGCCACGGGTCGGGCAGGCGCGCTCGCGCAAGCTCGTAGGCCTCTAGCAGGCGCGAGAGGTTCTTCCGGGGCTCCAGTGTGCTCACCGACAGGAGGAACTCCCCTTCCACACCGAGGCGCTCGAGCAACTCCTGCGAAGCGGCAAGGTCCGGAGGCGGAAGATGGTCGCACCCCAAGCCGATCACCCGCACCCTGTCTTGCGGCGCACCCGCCGCGAGGAGGTCTCGGGCAACCGGTTCGCACGAGACCACGAGCACCGCAGCATGACGCAACGCCCGGCGCAACGCCGCCTCGTGCCATCTCCGACCCCGTGCGGGAAACGCCTCCGGCACCTGCCGCCACGACAGGTCATGGACGGTCAGCACCAGCTGTGCACCGCGCGCCGGCGGCGCGGCGAAACTCGACGCATGCACGACATCGAAACCCTTCGGGACGTCGATCAGCCGCCGGTCCCAGGCCCGGGTCATCAGCGGACCGGGCAACGCGCTCTGCAGCACCGGCCAGCCAAGCCCGCGTAGCGGGTCAGACCCGCGAGGAGCACGACTCGCGAACAGGGTCACTGCGGGCGCCGTTTCGAATTCCCCGTTCGATGTCGCGAGCCCTTCGAGCAGGCCCCGGACCATTGAACCGATCCCGCCGGGAACGCGACGACGCAACTGCTCCACGACGAGCAGAACCTGCGGCCGGCTGCTCATCGGGCAGCCGCCGCATAGAGGTCCGCCAACCCTGCGGCGCACGCCTCCCAGGTGAACGAACTAGCGCGGCGCCTGCCGCGCTCGGTAAGAGCCGAACGGGCCGCTTCGTTGCACAAGGCCGTGCCGAGCGCATCGGCAAGGGCATCGACGTCGCCAGGAGCGACAAGCAGGGCACCGTCGCCTGCCACCTCGGGGATGGCCCCCACAGCGGTCGCCACCACCGGGACGCCGGCGGCCATCGCCTCGAGTGGCACGAAGCCGAATCCCTCGTACACCGACGGGTACGCCACCACGGCGGCGCGGGCGAGCAGCCGGCCGAGTCGAGCGGGTTCCACATAACCGAGCCGCACTATCCGCGCTCGCTGGCGCGAGGCTCCGAGCGCGAGGTCCAGCTCGTCGGCGCCCCACCCGTCCGCACCGGCTATGACGAGTGCCACATCGTCGAGCTTCTCCGCCAGGACGTCGAAGGCGCGCACAAGAGCGGGATAGTCTTTTCGCGGCTCGACTGTGCCCACCGCCAGCACGTAGCGCGTCGTGCCGGACGGCACGGGATCGATATGCGCCCCGGCGTCGGGGCCGCTCTGCGACTTGTGAACCCCGCCGCGGTCGGGGATGCCCGGATGCACGGCGCGCACTCTGCTCGGGTCGATTCGAAGCTCGGCCACGACCTCTTCGGCCACGAACTGCGACGGAGTGTGCACCCAGGCACCCGATTCCACAGCACGCCGCACCAGGCGCGGGAACTGGAGCGAAGAAGCGTCACAAAGCTGGGGGTAGCGAAGAGCGGTGAGATCGTGCACGGTCACCACGCGCCCGGCATGCCGTGTCGGGGGAACGACGTAGTTCGTGCCGTGAACGACGTCAACGGGGCCGATGAACCACTCGACGGGCGGCCCCGGCAAGTGTGACCACGCCAAGTGCAGCGGGCGAGCGGGCATGGCGCGCTGAGCTCTTCGCACGCGCGAGGGCAGCAACGGCGCCAGCTCGCCCCTCCGCCGCCAAGACACGGCGAAGGCTGCCACCTCGAGCTCGGGCCGTTGCACCAGTGCTTCGAGCGCGCCGGCGCAGAACGCGCCGACCCCGGTTCGCGCTCCCAGAAGGGGCGTGGCATCGAGGGCCACCTTGAGCAGGTCGTGATCGGTGCTGCCAGCTGCGTGCACTCGGCGAGCCTTGCACAACGGCCCGATAGCCTGTCGACAGTGATCACCGCGCTCGCCGGAGGAGTGGGTGCCGCACGCCTCCTACGCGGCATGGTGCGCGCCATGAGCGCGTCCGATGTGATCGCCGTGGTGAACACCGGGGACGACACCGTCCTTCACGGCCTGTACATAAGTCCCGACCTCGACACCGTCACCTACACCCTGGGAGGTCTGAACGACGACGAGCGCGGTTGGGGCCTGGCTGGTGAGACGTGGAAGGTCATGGAGGCACTCGAGCGCCTCGGCGGTGAGACATGGTTCGGTCTGGGCGACCAGGATCTCGCCACCCACCTGTACCGGACCCAGCGCCTCGCAAGCGGCGCTCCCTTGTCCCAAGTGACCGCCGAGATCACCAGCGCGCTCGGGGTGGGGGCTCGCCTCCTTCCGATGTCCGACGACCCGGTGCGCACCCGCCTCCGCCTCGCCGGGGGGCCGGAGATCTCTTTCCAGGACTACTTCGTGCGGCGCCACCACGACGTGGCCGTAGAAGCAGTGCGCTTCGACGGCGCGGCTCAGTCGCGCCCGGCGCCGGGAGTGCTCGACGCGCTCGACCGAGCCGACAAATTGGTCATCTGCCCCTCGAACCCGGTCGTCTCGATCGGTCCGATACTTGCCGTGCCCGGGGTCCTAGATGCTCTGTCTGCTCGGCGCGAGGACGTGGTGGCGGTCTCCCCTATCGTCGCCGGCGCCGCGCTGAAGGGTCCCGCGGGCAGGCTCCTCGTCGAGCTGGGACACGGGTCGTCGGTGGTGGGGGTGGCGCGGCTGTACGCGCAGGTGGCCGCCACGCTCGTCATAGACGAGGCTGACGCAGGCCTTGCAACCGAGGTAGAAGCGACCGGAGCACGCTGCGTGGTGACGCCGACGATCATGCACACCCCTGACCATGCAGCCACGCTGGCGCGCGTGGTGCTCGGCGGTGCGGCGGCACCCGCTTCGAGCACGAGATGACGCGAACTCCTCGGACACCGGGCACCTTGACCGTGATACCGGTGATCGGGCTTGAAGAGATCCGCCGGGGAGACGACCTCGCCCGGCACATCGCTCGGCACGCAGCACTCGTCAACGGCGACGTCGTGGTGGTCACCCAGAAGATCGTTTCCAAAGCCGAAGGTCGGGTCGTGGCACTGGATCCCGAGGACCCGAACGAGCGCGAGCGCTTGATCGAGAGTGAGGCTGTGCGTGTCCTGCGCCGGCGCGGCAGGCTGCTCGTGACGCAGACCAAGCACGGGTTCGTCTGTGCGAACTCCGGCGTCGACCTCTCCAACGTGGAACAGGGATTCGCGGCGCTGCTCCCCGAGGATCCAGACCGTTCCGCGAGGCGAATCCGTGACGGGCTGCGTGCCGCTGTCGGGGTGGAGGTCGCCGTGGTCGTCTCCGACACCTTCGGTCGGGCCTGGCGCCAAGGCGTCGTGAACGTGGCCATCGGCTGTGCGGGAGTAAGAGCCATCCTGGACCTGCGCGGAACGGCCGACTCGTTCGGCCGCGAGCTCGTGGCCACCGAGATCTGCGTGGCTGATGAGCTCGCGTCGGCGGCCGAGCTCGTCATGGGGAAAGTGGCTCATATCCCTGTGGCGATCGTGCGCGGGGTCGATCCCGAATGGCTGCGAACCGGTTCAATCTCTTCGGAGGTGGTCCGCCCCCCCGCCGAGGATCTCTTCCGTTGATCGCTATGCCTCTTGGACACTCGCTAACGCCGCAGGTGGTCGACGACGGCCTGTACTCCTTGCGTCAGTGACGTCCAGGGCTTCCAACCGAGGTGGATCGCGGCGCGCTCGGGATCGAGGGCGTTGCGGCGCAGCTCCCCCGGCCTCGGGGTGGCATGCACCGGGGGCGTGCTCACCCCGGCTCGATCGGCCATCACCGTCGCCAATTCGTTGACCGACACCTCCCGGCCAGTACCTATGTTCAGCAGGAGGCCCCCGCCGCGTGTCGACGCGCGCACGAACGCGTCGACCACGTCGTCGACGTAGACGAAGTCCCGGGTTTGCTCGCCATCACCGAAGATGGTCACCGCCTCACCCCGCAGCAGCCGGTCGGCGAAGATCGCCACCACCCCGGCCTCCCCGTTGGGATCTTGGCGCGGCCCGTACACGTTCGCCAGTGCAAGGGCGCAGAACTCGACCGCGTGAAGCTCGCGATAGGCGAAGAGGTAGTCGACGGCCGACTTCTTCGACACGCCGTAGCAGGACAACGGCCGCTGCTCGTGCGACTCGCGCACGGGAATGTCTTCAGAACGCGCTTCGCCGTAGAGAGTCCCCCCACTCGCAGCGAGCACGACCCGGGCGTCGCTCGCGGCGCGCGCTCCTTCGAGCACCCGTAGCGTCCCGAGGATGTTGACCTCGGCGTCGAACACGGGGCGCTCGACCGATACCCGGACGTCCGCCTGGGCAGCCAGGTGGTAGATCACCGCGGGGCGGCTCCTGGCGATGACCTCCACGAGCTCGCCCGAGCGGACGTCAAGCTGGTGAAAGGTCATCTCATGCGCAGGCTCCGCGCGCGCCTCGGCCAGGTTCGCCAGGGATCCGGTGCTCAGATCATCCACGACATCCACGTGATGACCCTCCGCGAGCAGCCGGTCCACGAGGTTGGACCCGATGAAACCAGCGCCTCCCGTGACGAGCACCCGGGGGCGGTCGCGGGTCACAGCGGCACCTCGAGGCGCGCGTCTGCTATGCCGAAAGGCTCGGAAGATCGGCCTGTGCGCGGCGCGGTCACTCTGTCACCTCGGCAGGGACGCGGTCCCCGGCCAGGTGGGTCCGCGGGTGCACGATCTCCTGGTCACCTACAACGGTGAGCGGCTCGAGCTCGCAATCCTCACCCACAGAAGCGCCGTGCCCGATGATCGAGCCGACGACGCGCGCCCCGGCGCCGACGCGAGCACCGGCCAGCAGCACCGAACCGTCGACCACGGCCGAGGCTTCCACGCTGCAGCGCGCGCCCACGACGCTTCGGCGGACGGTGCTACCGGCGGCCGTCTGAGCTCGATCCCCGACCAACGTGCAAGGACCCACCTCGCCTTGCAGGTCGGGGGCACCGAGCACCCACACCTGCTCTGCCAGGCTGCGCGCGCCCGGAGCCGGGAGCGACCCTCGGGTCCCGTCCAACAGGTCGAGGTTGGCGCGCAAGTAGGCCTCGGGAGTCCCCGTATCCAGCCAGTAGGCGTCGCTCGCCTGGGCGTAGAGCACCCCTTCCGCGACCAGAGCCGGAAACGTCTCGCGCTCGATGGAAGCTCGCCTGCCCCGCGCGATCCGTTCGAGCACGCCGGGCTCCAGCACGTACGTGCCGGCGTTGATCAGGTTCGTCGGCGCCTCTCCTGGCGGAGGCTTCTCGATGAACGAGATGACCCTTCCCTCGGAGTCGGCGGGCACTACGCCGAAGCGCGACGGGTCATCGACCGCAGTCAGGTGGATCGTCGCCGCCGCGCCGTGCCGACGGTGAAAGGCGACCAGGCCCGAGATGTCGACGTCAGTGAGCACGTCCCCGTTCACGACGACGAAGGTCTCCTGCACGCCTGCAGCGTCGGCTGCGAAGCGGACGGCCCCCGCCGTGTCCAGGGGTTCGGGCTCCACGGCGTACGACAGCCTCACCCCGGCGGCCACACCGTCGGGATAGGCCGCGAGGAAGGCATCGGGTCGGTACCCGAGCGACAGGATTGCTTCGTCGACCCCGTGGAGCGCGAGCCGAGAGAGCACACGTTCGAGCATCGGCACCTCGGCGATCGGGAGCAGCTGCTTCGGTGTCGTGCAGGTGAGGGGACGGAGCCTCGTCCCCTCACCGCCCGCCAGGACGATGGCCTTCACGTGCCCGGCTGCCCGCCGTCACACCTCATACGAATTCCGCGGACGGGTCCGCTTCCCTTTCGGCTGAGGTGCTCGGCAGTCACTACTTCTGTCACGGTTCTGTCACGGCTTGGTGGTGGTTGTCGACGCAGGGATCGTGCTGGTCGACGAAGTACTCGTGGTGCTAGTCGACGGGGTCGTGGTAGTGGTGGTAGTCGAAGGCGAGATCAGGTCGAGCATGGTCGTGATGGTCTGCGCGCTGGGCTTTTTGACCGACGCACCCGGCGGCACGAAGGCGACCGTGATGAGCTGATCGTTGGCGAGCCTGAGGCTCGAGGGGTCGCTCACAGTCACCGGATTGTTCGATCCCGCCCCGCTGAAGCTCGACCACATCTCCACCCGCACGTCTGCACGCTTGTTAGCGTCAGGCGTGCCCGCCGGGCATGTATCGCCGTTGTGGTACGTGCCCTTCTCGGGCAGCTTCAGCGTGCTCGAGGTCAGCTCCAGCCCGGGGTAGCTCTGCACGAAGCGCCCGAGGGTGGCGTTGGCACCTGCGTCGGCCTTGCTGGTCGGCTCGATTCGGATGACGCCATCACCAGCGGTCTTGATGCCCGGATTTGCCTTCGAAGAGGGGTTGGCGGGCAGGTTCGATTGGAGGTCCCCGCACACATCGAGAGCCAATGCCGCGTACCAGTGGGTTTTGCCCGCGACGGGCTGGGCGGCGGCGGCAGGGTGTTGGCGCTCGTAGCGGCTGTAGACGACCAGCGCCACCCCGAGCAGGCAGATGAGCACGAGGCTCGTGTACCAGCGTGTCGGGGCCGTGCCGCGATAGGTCCGCCCACCACCCGTGGCGCCGGCGCGCGCCACCCATCTCCCGGTGCCCCTGTTGGCCATGATCGGCTCGCCACCCTAGTCCGGTGCCCGCTCAGTCACCTTTTCGCTGGCTCTTTCCCTGACGGCTCATCGCTTTGCCGGCCGGGTCCCTGCCCAGCCGGCCGCGTCAGCGCTTCCCGGCGCTGCCACCTTTTTCGCTGGCTCTTCGCCTGACGGCCTGCTTGACACACGCCGCGGCGAGATGGACTCCGAGAAGCCCGGCCGCACCCGGCAGCGCCGCCCGGCGCCAACCCCTGGTGCTTCGCGAGGCGAACCGGTATGCCGAGCGATGGTGGGCGACGAGCATGCGATAGGGGTGCTGGGAGGTGGAAAGCCCTTGCGAATGTGTCACCACCGCTTCTGGGACATAGCTGACCCCCCACCCGGCCTGGCGCGCTCGCCAAGACAGGTCCACGTCCTCGGCGTACATGAAGTACGCCTCGTCGAACCCGCCGAGCTCGCACAAAGCACGCCGCCGAGCAAACAGACACGCACCGGACACCCAGTCCACCTCGGTGGGCTCCGACAAGTCCAGGTCCTCCATCCGGTACCTGTCGGTGAATCGGTTACCCGGGACCAGCTGGCCGAGCACCACGTGGCCGACGGCATCGACGAAGGAGGGAAACCGTCGCGCCGAGGGGTAGCGGGTGCCGTCCGGCTCCTCGACGCGCGGGCCCGCAATGGCGATCGTGGCGTCAGCGGCGAGGGCCTTCTCGAGCGCGCCGATAGCTCCGCTATGCACAGCGACGTCGGGATTGGACACGAGCACCATCTCAGAGCGAACAGACGCAAGCCCGCGGTTCGCCCCCGCCCCGTAGCCGAGGTTCACCCCCGTCCTGAGGATCTGCACCTCGGGATCGGCCTTCGCGAGGGCATCGGGGGAACCGTCGCTCGAGGCGTTGTCCACCACCACCAGCTCCGCCACGCCCTCGGCACGAAGCGACGCCACGCACTTCAAGAGGGATTCTCCCGCGTTGTGGTTGACCACGACCGCGCCGACGGATGCGGCGCGGGTCGAGGTGTCCGCGGTCGAGGTGTCCGCGAAGGAACACGGCGTCATTGACCCCACCACCAGATCTGCCGAGTCAGCCGGTAGCGCGACAACATCACTGGAGCCAGGAGTCGGTCCGCACCTCGAGCAAGCGCTCGAGCCCGTCATGCCAATCCGGCAACAGAGGCATCCCCGCCAACCGCAGAGCGGCGTTGTCGAGAACCGAATTGGCGGGTCTCCGAGCAGGGCGCGGCGGTTTCAGCTCCGCCGTCGGGATCGGCTCCACACGCGACGGGTCATCACCGGACGCAGCCAGAACGGCGGCTGCAAAGCCGTGGCGGGTCGTCACGCCCTGGTTCGTCACGTGGAAGGTCCCCGACAGGCGCTCGGTGGCCAGGGTGCAGATGGCTCCCGCGAGATCGGCGGTGAAGGTCGGCGAACCACGTTGGTCGTCGACGAAACGCAGTTTCCCACCGCCCGCGGCAAGGCGCAGCACGGTATGGACCATGTTCTCACCGTGCGCCCCGCACACCCACGAGGTGCGCACGATCGTGGCTCCTGGGTCGAGCTCACGCTCTCCTCCGAGCTTGCTGCGCCCGTACACGGACACAGGACATGGCTCATCCCATTCGTGATAAGGGAGGGTGGACGTCCCATCGAAGACGTAGTCAGTGGAGACGTAGACGACGTGCGCCGCGAATCGACGGGCCGCTTCGGCAACGTTTCGCGTCCCCAGCGAGTTCGTGACGAACGCTCGGTCGGGATCACCCTCGCAAGCATCAACTGCAGTCCAGGCGGCCGCATGCACCACGACGTCCGGGCGCACACCCTCCACCGCGCCTAGCACCGCGTCGCGGTCGGTTACGTCAAGCGCGCGGTGGTCGGCGCCTGTGACCTCGCACGCCGAGCGCGTACCCAGTCGACCTGTCGCGACGTCACCCTGGAGCCCACCCGACGGCACCTTGCCCGAAAGGGCTTCCACCAAGTCGTGCCCGAGCTGCCCCCCGGCGCCGGTAACTAGCACGCGCACCTTTCTCGCCGCCTCAGGCCTCGTCCGCCGGCGCCGCCGCTTCCTCGGTCCCGCGCCCAGGTCCCCAAGCTGTCTCTGTCACCGGAACCCTGTCGAGGAGCGGCTCCCACCAGGCGCGGTTGGCGGCGTACCAATTCACGGTCTCGTGAAGCCCTTCGTCGAATTCGACCGTCGGCTCCCAGCCGAGCTCCTTTGCGATCTTCGTGCAGTCAAGCAAGTAGCGACGGTCGTGCCCAGGACGGTCGGGAACGATCTTCTTCAGCGATGAGGGCTTTCCCAGAATCTCTAAGACCGCGTCGGCGATCTCGGAGATGCTCGCCTCCACCCCGCTTCCCACGTGATAGGTCTCCCCGATACGACCGCGTTCGAGCACGGCTTCGATGGCCCTGCAGTGGTCGACGACGTGAAGCCATTCCCGTCTGTTCTGCGTCGAGGCATACAGCGGGAGCGGCTTGTCGTCGAGGGCGTTGGCAATGAAGAGGGGTATGACCTTCTCGGGGAACTGGTACGGCCCGTAGTTGTTCGAGCAATTGGTGATCGTCGCCGGCAGCCCGAACGTCTCCCAGTATGCCCGCACCGCGTGGTCTGCGCCCGCCTTCGACGCGTTGTAGGGCGTGCGCGGACGATAAGGGCTCTCCTCGTTGAACGCCTCCGAAGAGTCGAGAGGAAGGTCCCCGTACACCTCGCAGGTGGATATGTGGTGGAACCGCGATACTCGCGCTTGGCGCGCCGCCTCGAGCAAGGTCTGGGTGCCCAGGACGTTTGTTCGGAAGAACAGGGCCGGGTGCAAGACGGCCAGGCTGTTGTGGGACTCGGCGGCGAAGTGGACCACCGTGTCGATCTTCTCGCTCTCGATGGTACCGAGCACGAGATCGCCGTCGCAGACATCGCCTTGCACGAAGGTGATCCGGTCCTCGACGTCATCGAGGTTCGGCCGGTTGCCTGCATAGGTCAGCACGTCGTAGACGGTTACGCGGTCTGTGGGATGGTGCTCGACCCAGTGGTGCACGAAGTTCGACCCGATGAACCCGGCGCCGCCTGTCACGAGGAGGTTCACGCACAGCCATGGTAGACGGACGGACCCGCATGACCCGACCCTCGGACGGCCTCAGTCGACGTACAGGACGTCGCCCGCCGTGATCGTGCAGAAGCTGGCTCCGGCGTCCAGGACGAGATGCCCTTCGGCGCTCACGTCCACGGCGGTGCCTTCGAACGTCTCCTCACCGACCGACACTCTCACCCGCTTTCCGACCGTGGCGCAGCGGCGTCGGTACTCGGCGGCTTGGCGCCTGCGGCCGTCCGCGTACGAGAGGTCGTCGACGCGGTGCTCGAGCGCCCCGAGCAAGAGCTCGAGAAGGGTTCGCGGGTCTAAGCGCTGTTCGAACTCCGGCCGGGCCTCGCGCCAAAGGGAGGTGGCGATACCGGCGAGCTCGTCGGGAACAGGCGGCTCGGAGCTCCCAACCTGCGAGAGCGCCGCATCGGGTGGTGGCCATCGGACGTTCAAGCCCAGCCCCATCACGACGGCCCGGCCCTCGTCGGCAACGATCCGATCGGCGTCCGCTTGCCTGGCCCGGTTCGAACGGCCCCCGTGACGCTTCTGGCGCTCTGGAGCCCCTTCGTCGGGAGGGCTCGAGGGGACCGATTCCGCCAACACCCCGGCGAGCTTGCGCTCCGAGATGTAGAGGTCGTTCGGCCATTTGATGCGCGGCTCGAGCTCCGCCACCTCGATGCAGGCATCAGCGGCCGCAAGGGTGAGCACGACCGTGCACAGGTGAAGCTCATCAGGGGCGAGACGCGGCCGGAGCAGCACAGAAGCGAGAAGGTTCGCTCCCGGCGGCGTCTCCCAGCGCCGCCCCAGGCGGCCGTGGCCCGCGCTCTGGTAGCCCGCGACCGCCACCAAGCCATCCGGAGCACCGGCAATTGCCTCGTCCACCAGGTAGCGGTTCGTGGAGTCGAGCTCAGCGAACCTCCGGACCTCACGGAAACGGGTTCCCGGCGGTCCGTCTTCAGCGACGAAACACACCTGATCGGCCCCCGTGGACATGACACGTACCCTAAGCGGTCGCGCCCTGTCGACGCAGGCCCGACGCCCACAAGGCGCTAGCGCACGCTGTCGCGTGCGTGCCAGTGTGGTGGCTCGCAAACCCGAGGGGTCGCGAGTGTTCGACAAGGTCTTGATTGCCAACCGCGGTGAGATCGCTGTGCGTGTGATCCGCACGTGCCGAGAGCTGGGGGTACGCACGGTCGCCGTCTACTCCGAGTTGGACCGAGACGCCTTTCACGTCAGGATGGCCGACGAGGCGTACGCGCTGGGGGGAGAGAGCGCGGCCGAGAGCTATCTCAACTCCCCTGCGATACTCGACGCGGTCGCCCGAAGCGGCGCAGACGCGGTGCATCCCGGTTACGGCTTCTTCGCCGAGAACGCTCAGTTCGCCCGTCAGGTCGCCGCCAGCGGGGTCACCTTCGTCGGTCCACCTCCAGAGGCCATCGAGGTGATGGGAGACAAGATCAGCTCGCGCAGGGCAGCCGAGGCCGCCGGCGTGACGAGCGTGCCAGGGCTCACCGAACCCGTCACCGATCCCGAGGAGGTTCTCGCCTTCGGGCGCAAGCTCGGGTGGCCGATCGCGATAAAAGCGGCCCACGGCGGTGGCGGCCGAGGGATGAAGGTCGTGGCCGACCCAGGAGAGGTCAAGGAGGCCATGGCCTCCGCCAGACGTGAGGCCCAAGCTTACTTCGGTAACCCTGAGATCTACCTCGAGAAGTACCTGAACTGGCCGCGTCACGTGGAGATGCAGATCCTTGCCGACACCCATGGCCACACGCTGTGGCTGGGAGAACGCGACTGCTCGTGTCAGCGCCGTCACCAGAAGCTCATCGAGGAGAGCCCGGCGCCCAACCTCCCCGACGATGTGCGCCGCGCGATGGGTGCCGCCGCCGTGCACGCGGCGCAAGCGTGTGGATATGTGAACGCCGGAACCGTCGAATTCCTGTTCCAGGACGGGCAATTCAACTTCTTGGAGATGAACACGCGACTGCAGGTCGAGCACCCGGTCACCGAGCTCGTGACCGGGCTCGACCTAGTCGAGTGGCAGTTGCGGGTTGCCGCTGGAGAGCCGCTTGCGTTCACCCAAGAGGACCTCAAGCTCGACGGCCATGCAATCGAAGTGCGAATCAACGCCGAAGACTCGACGCAAGGGCGCTTCGTGCCCTCCCCCGGCACCGTCACGCGTCTGCGAGTGCCTGGGGGTCCAGGGGTTCGGCTCGACAGCGGCTACGAGGCAGGAGACAGCGTAAGCCCCTTCTACGACAACCTCGTGGCCAAGCTCGTGGTGTGGGGACACGATCGCGAAGCAGCCCGTCGGCGGATGCTACGCGCCCTGGGTGAGTTGGAGCTTTCCGGTATTGCAACGACGGTTCCTGCCCACCTCGCCATCCTCTCCCACCCTGACTTCGCCGAGGCGCGCCATTCGACCAATTGGGTGGAGGAAAGCCTGGATCTCTCCACGCTCGGCCGGGACGCTGCTAACGAACCAGCTTCGCCCGGCGAGGTGGGAGCAGGCGAGACCGAGCCCAAGGTCCTTCGCCAGGTCACGGCCGAGGTGGACGGGCGCCGTTACGAGGTCAAGCTGTGGGTCCCAGACTTGACGACGACGTCGGCAGAGACCGGGCGTAGCGGGGTCAGATCGGCAAGGCCGCGCTCAGCGATGACCGGCACCGGGTCCGGAATGGTCACCGTGCTGATGCAGGGCACGATCGTAAAGGTGCTCGTGGTCCCAGGGGACGAGGTCGAGGTGGGCCAGAGCGTGTGCGTCTTGGAGGCGATGAAGATGGAGAACGCTGTCACCGCCGAGAAGGCGGGCACGGTGAAGGAGGTCAGGGTGTCGGCTGGCGACTCGGTCGGGCCCGGCGACATCGTCGCCGTGATCGATTGACACGCCTCATCACGACCACCCCCAGCCATGGCGCCTGTCGGCACATGATCTGATAGAGGTTCGTGACGACCATGGACGCCCGAGTCGCCAAGGCTTCTGCCCGCCGGATAGTCGAGGAAAAGCGCGATGAGCTGGTGGCGCTCAGTCGTCACATCCACGACAACCCCGAGACCTGCTTCGAGGAGACGAGGGCAGCCGCGCGGGTCGGCGAGATGCTGGACATGAACGGTCTGTCGGTAGAAACGGGCATCTGTGGCCTGCCCACTGCGCTGCGAGCACGTTCCGGCTCGGGACCGGTGTCTGTGGTCGTCTGCGCCGAGTACGACGCCCTGGCAGGAGTCGGGCACGCCTGCGGTCATAACCTGATCGCTGCTGCCGCGGTCGGAGCGGGCATCGCCCTATCCAGTGTCTCAGATGAGGCGGGGCTCTCTGTGACCGTGCTCGGAACCCCTGCAGAAGAAGGCGGCGGAGGCAAGATCCTCATGCTCGAACGCGGCGCGTTCGACGGGGTCCATGCGGCGATGATGGTCCACCCCTGGCCCGAGGACCGCCTCGGGACCAGCTGCCTGGCCGTCGACCACTTCGAAGTGCGCTACAGCGGTCGAGAGGCACACGCCTCGGCCTCCCCCGAGCAGGGACGCAACGCCGCCGACGCACTCGTGGTCGCCCAGGTCGGCATCGGACTGTTGAGGCAGCACCTGCGCTCCGCAGACCAGGTCCACGGAATAGTGACCAAGGGGGGCGACGCCGTGAACGTGGTGCCGAAGGAGGCGATCGGCCACTTCATGATACGCGCGCGAAGTCTCGACGACCTAGCTCTGCTGCGCCCGAGGATCGAGCGCTGTCTCGAAGCCGGCGCGCTGGCGACCGGTACCGAGCTCGAGATCCGCGCGCTCTCGCCCACCTACTCCCAGTTCGTCGCGGACGACGCTCTCCTCGCGTCATGGCGGCACAACGCCGAGGAGCTGGGCAGGCGCTACAACGCCGACGATGAAGGCCTGCCATTGCCCACGTTCTCCTCCGACATGGCAAACGTCTCTCTGTCGGTGCCTTCGATCCATCCCCTCATCGGTCTCGACGCTCATGGCGCGGTAAACCACCAGCACGAATTCGCGGACTCCTGTGTCGGTCCCTCTGCCGACCAGGCGTTCATCGACGGCGCCATCGGCCTGGCGTGGACCGCCATCGACGCGGCCACCGATCCGGTATTGCGCGACCATCTTCTCGCGCGTTCGGACTGACGAACGAGCAGAGCTCAGCGGTGCGGCCGGTAGACGCCGAACGCCTCGCGAAGCACATCTGAGACCTCGCCAAGGGTGGCCATCCGACGAAGTGCCTCGCGCATCGGCACGAGCAAGTTCTGTGTACCACGTGCGGTCGCAGCGACATCAGCGAGTGCAACTTCGACAGCCGTCTGGTCGCGTGTCGCGCGCACCTTCCGGGTGCGCTCGATCTGCGAGCGCTGGTGGGCTGGCCCGACCGGGAAGACGTCTGTCACCTCGACCTCTTCGTCGACAAAACGGTTCACCCCGACGAGCACCTTCTCGGAGCCGTCCACCGCCTTGGCATAGGCGTAGGCGGCGTGCTCGATCTCGTCCTGCATGAAACCGGCCTCGATTGCGGTGACCGCGCCGCCCATCTCGTCGATGCGCTCGACGTACTCCCAGGCCCTCTTCTCGATCTCGTCGGTCAGGCTCTCCACGAAGTACGAACCCGCCAGGGGGTCGACGGTGTCGGCCACTCCCGACTCGTAGCCGATCACCTGCTGGGTACGAAGCGCGATCTTGGCCGCACGCGTGGTAGGGAGACCGAGGGCCTCGTCGAAGCCGTTCGTATGGAGGCTCTGGGTGCCACCGAGCACAGCTGCGAGAGCTTGGAGCGTGACACGCACGATGTTGTTCTCGGGCTGCTGGGCAGTGAGCGTCGAGCCACCCGTCTGGGTGTGGAAGCGCATGAGCTTCGAGCGCTCGTTGGTGACCCCGAACCGTTCGGTCATGATCCGAGCCCACATACGCCTGGCCGCGCGGTACTTCGCCACCTCCTCGAAAAGGTGGTTATGGGCGTTCCAGAAGAAGCTGAGCCGGGGCGCGAAATCGTCCACGTCGAGACCGGCTTCCAGCGCCGCCTCCACGTAGGCGATCCCGTTCGCCATGGCGAAGGCGATCTCTTGTACCGCGGTCGACCCTGCCTCGCGGATGTGGTAGCCGGAGATCGAGATCGTGTTCCACGACTTCAGATGTTCGGCGCAGTAGGCAAAGGTGTCGGTCACCAGGCGCATCGAAGGACGCGGCGGGTAGACGTAGGTCCCCCTCGCCACGTACTCCTTCAAGATGTCGTTCTGTACGGTGCCCCTCACCGCTGCGGACGGCACCCCCTGTTCAGATGCGACGAGCTCGTACAGCAACAAGAGGATCGCAGCGGTGGCGTTTATCGTCATCGAGGTCGTTACCTCGGCAAGTGGAATGCCTGCCAACAGGAGCCGCATGTCGGCGAGGGAGTCGATGGCCACACCGACCCTTCCCACCTCCCCCTCCGCGCGTGGGTGGTCGGAATCGAGTCCCATCTGCGTTGGCAGGTCGAACGCGCACGACAGGCCGGTCTGCCCGGCGGACAGGAGGAAGCGGAACCGCTCGTTGGTAGCCTCCGCCGTTCCGAAGCCCGCGTACTGACGCATCGTCCACAGCCGGCCCCTGTACATCTCGGGATAGATGCCGCGGGTGTACGGGTACTCGCCCGGATCACCCAACTGCTCGTGGGGGTCCCAGCCCTCGAGGTCCGCGGACCGATAGATGGGCGCGATCTCTATTCCCGAGTCGGTGCGGCGCGCCTCGTGCGGCTTTACCTGCCCGGCCTCGCACTCGACTTTGGGGGTCTCATCAAGTTTCTCGCCGTCGCGCTCGAGGGGCATCGTGCCAGGTTACGGCGCCTGGGCGTTCGAGGCACCACGGACAGGGCGAGATGCGAGCTCCGCTCAGCCGGCCGCAGACAGCTCGATCGCGTGCGGAAGGCAGAGCTCGTCGTACTCGGCGATCACGATCGGCGCGGCGTCCTCGGCGCATGCCGGGCACTCGGGGTCGCGGCGCACCTTGAAGGTGTGGAACGACTCCTCCAAGGCGTCGTATGCCAGCAACCTGCCCACCAATGGCTCGCCGATGCCGAGCAGCAGCTTGATGGCCTCCACTGCCTGGATCGACCCCACGATCCCCGGCAGCACCCCGAGCACGCCCGCCTCGGCGCACGACGGGGCGAGTTCGGCAGGCGGGGGCTCGGGCACGAGGCACCGGTAGCAGGGACCGCGGTAAGGGTCGAACACCGTCACCTGTCCCTCGAAGCGGAAGATCGAGCCGTGCACGACAGGGATGCGCTTCAAAAGCGAAACGTCGTTGACCAAATAGCGGGTCGAGAAGTTGTCCGTGCCGTCGATGATGACGTCCCATCCGTCGCCGGAAGGGCCGTCAAAGATGTCTTCGACGTTGTCGGCTCCCAGGCGCACGTCATAGGTGACCACGTTGACGTCGGGGTTGAGAGCCACGATGGATTTCTTCGCCGAGTCGACCTTGCGATCACCGAGGCGGTCCATGGAGTGCAGGATCTGACGCTGGAGGTTCGAGGCGTCGACCACGTCCATGTCGACGACGCCGATCGTCCCCACGCCCGCGGCAGCGAGGTACAGAGCGGCCGGTGAGCCGAGGCCGCCTGCTCCGAGCAGCAGCACCTTCGACTCGAGCAGCTTCACCTGCCCTTCGACCCCCACCTCGGACACGAGCAGGTGGCGGTGATAGCGGTTGCGCTGCTCAGGGGTGAGCGACCGCGGGGTCTTCCAGGGACGTCCCTCGTCCTTCCAGCGCGTGAAGCCTCCGGCGAGGGACACGGCGTTGTGGTACCCGAGCTCTTGCATCGTCTTCGCCGCCAGGACCGAGCGCGCGCCGACCGCGCAGTACACGACGACAGGCGCGGTCTTGTCAGGGATGCGCCCCTCTACCTGAAACTCGAGAAACCCTCGCGGCACGTGCACCGCCCCTGGCAGAGCCCCCTGCTCGTACTCGTCCGCCTCGCGCACGTCGAGGAGCACGACCTCTGCGAGACGTGGCTCCACCTCGTCCCCCTGCACCTCATGCACAGAGCCTTTGGCCTGGCTCAGTAGTTCTCGTGTGGTGGCCATCTACGACCTCCTGGTACCTAGCCCCCGGCTCCCGGTGACGATCGCCTTTCCCGGTGACGATCGCCTTTCCCGGTGACGAGCGCAGTTGTCGGCACCTCAGCAGTGTCCCCGAGGCGGCCCGTGCCGCCTCGTACTAAAACCTTACCGGTTCGGTCGGCATTCCAGTCCCTCACGGTCGGCATTCCTGCCTTCACGGTCGGCATTCCAGGCCTCCACGCTCGCCGGAGGAGCGTTGCGGCGCTCGACGCCGGCCGACCCAAGAGTCTCGGTAGCGTCGGCGGGCATGGAGCTGTCCGAGGTCCTGCGGCGACGGAAGATGGTACGGAGCTTCTCGGGCCGTCCCGTGCCCGGCGAGTTGCTGGAACGAGTCCTCAGTACCGCCCGGCGGGCGCCGTCGGCCGGCAACACAAGCGGCTGGGACGCCGTCATCCTGGAGGGACCAGCGCAGACGGAGGCGTTCTGGGACGCCACTACCACGGCCGGTTGGCGGGCACGGTCGCGGCGTTGGCCCGGCCTCGTCCTGGCGCCCGTGGTCATCTGTGTGTTCACGGACCCCGGCGTGTACGTCGATCGGTACGGCGAAGACGACAAGGCTGCAAGCGGGCTCGGGCCACTCGGCGGTGGTGGCGGTGGTGGCGTGGAGGCATGGACGGTGCCGTTCTGGTTCGTCGACGCCGGGTTTGCAGTGCTCCTCATGTTGTTGGGTGCTTGCGATGCCGGGCTCGGCGCCTGCTTTCTCGGGAACTTTCGCGGCGAAACCGAGCTCGCCTTCGCTCTGGGCGTCCCCCGAGGCCACCGCTACCTGGGCGCCGTGCTCCTCGGGGAACCTGGTGTCGAGGACCCCCCGTCGCGCTCGCTCACGAGGAAGCGGCGCGCCACCTCGGAGCTAGTCCACCGCGGACACTTTTGATCGTGTGCGAGGGGCCGAGCAAGGTTGCCGGAGAACCCGAGTCGCCACGCTGATGCGATGACCGCATCTCTTCATGTCCTGGCCGATCCCGATCCGGTCGCCAAGCGCAACAGTCCCGAGGCGTGCGACACGTTGCGCATTGTCGCTTGGCCTGACCCCGTGATCGACACGCTCGGCCACGACCCGCGCTCGTGGTATGTCGAGCACTTCTGACTGGGCATCCTCGGACCTACGAGCACCTGGCTGATGCGACGTCTCGTAGCAGGCCTGGACGCGCAACCCGATGGCTTCGACCTGCCCCTCTACGACACGGCCCGAGCGCTCGGCCTTGGTGGTCGAACCGGGCGCCATTCGCCCTTCCAGCGCGCGATCGCCCGCTGCACGACCTTCGAGCTGGCCCGCCTCGAGGGGACCGACGTCTTGGCCGTGAGACGCAAGGTCCCTCCCCTGCCACGTAGGCACCTGCTACGCCTTCCCAGCTCTCTCCAGCACCTTCACGAGAGCTGGTCCGAGGTCCAGCGCGACGCGCCGTCTCTCGAGGGCATGCGAAGACGCTCGCGCAAGCTCGCGCTCGGGCTGCTCGACATCGGAGTAGACAGCCAGGACGCCGAGGCTCAACTCCTTCGGTGGCGCACGCACCCGGCGCTCGCCCATGAAGCGACGGAGTGGGCCCGTGCACTGCGTGAGTCCGCAAGCAGGCCTGAGTAGGCCCGATCGACCACGTAACGCCATGGTCGCAGGTACGAAACACACAGTTCATCTGCCCGCCGTAGCCTGGGGACGTGACGACTTTCGTCCTCCGCGTCGCCTTGCCGGACCGACCGGGAGCCCTCGGTGCGGTCGCCAGTCGGATCGGCTCGGTGCGCGGTGACGTGATCGCGGTCGAGATCGTCGAACGTGACGCGGGTCGTGCCGTCGACGAGTTCCTGGTAGAGCTCGCCGACGACGACATCCTCCCCCTGCTGTTGAGCGAGATCGCCGAAGTCGACGGCGTCCTCGTAGAAGAAGCGCATCCGATCACCGGGAGCTTTCGCGATCGGCGGCTCGACGCCTATGACACTGCGGCGCTGATCGTCGCAGAGCGCACTCCCCAAGACGTGGTGAGGGCGCTCACCTGTCGGGCACGCCACGAGCTCGACGCCCTGTGGGCTGCGGTCATAGACGTCGAATCGGGCATGCTGATCGCGGCGGAGGGGCTCACTCCGGCCGCGCCCTGGATCACAGCGTTCGTGGAAGAGGGGCGGCGAGGTGACCCCACTGCGGCCAGCCACGAGAACGACGTCGAATGGGTCGACCTCGCAGCATGGGACTTGGTTCTCGTGGTAGGTCGCCCAGGCTGGCGTCTCGGAACTCGCGAGCGCGATCGCATGGCCGCTCTGGCACGGCTCGCGGACGCCCGGTGGATGGACTTCTCCGAGCGCGAGTCGCGCATCTCCTACCCGGCTCGCGCATCACGATCTTCGGGCACGACCCAGACTGGTCGGTCCTTGCCCGGCTCTCGGGTGCCGCGCCCCCCTGTTCGGTCGGCAGAAGTGTGCTGAGAACGTGACCGCCGCTCAGCCCGATCGCCTACCAGGTCGAGCCGTGAGGTGCTCGCCCTCCTGCCAACGGGCCATCGTCCAGAGCAGGTCAGACAACCGGTTCAGATAGGGCACGGCCAGTGAGTCCTCTGCCGGGGGTGCCCGGGTGAGAAGCCGCTCGGCACGCCGAACGACAGTTCGCGCCATGTCGAGGGCGGCCGAGACACGGTTCTGACCGGGTACCACGAACCCTGCGGGCATGTCGAAGCGCTCGCTCAGCCCGTCGATGCGCTCCTCGAGAGCAACGATCATCTCGAGCGTGACAAGCGACTGACCGGGTCGGAGCTTCTCCCGCCTCTGAGGGGCGGTCGCCACCTCGGCCATGAGGACCCACAGGTCGCGTTCGAGACCGACGATCAACTCATTGAGCTCCGTCCCAGGCTCTGCCTCTGCCCGGGCTAGTCCGAGCGCCGCCTGCGACTCGTCGACAGCGCCGTTGGCCTCGATTACCGGCGCGTCCTTACGGACGCGGCCCCCGAAGAGCAGACCCGTAGTGCCGTCGTCACCCTTACGCGTGTAGATCCCCACCACCGTTCGAGCATGCTACCGGTTGCCCCTGTCTGCTTCATTCGCTGAGGTTCTCATGGGCCGTAGACTTGAGGGGTCGTGTCCGATGACGCCCCCGAGCTCACCGCGGTGCTGGCCCACGACGCCCTCCCGCTCGATGAGCGCGGCGCCGCCTACCTCGACGCGGCCGCGAGCCGAGTGGTGACGTTCGACGGAGCGATGGGCACCAACCTGCAACTTGCGGGGCTCAGCGCACAAGACTTCGGAGAGCCTGCACTCGAGGGTTGCAACGAAGTCCTCGTCTTGTCACGCCCGGACGTCGTGGCCGATGTGCACTCGTCGTTCCTCTCTGCGGGAGTCGACGTGGTCGAGACCGATGCCTTCGGTGCGTTTCGGATCATGCTTGGCGAGTACGGACTCGAAGACAAGGTGGCCGAGATCAACGTCGCCGCGGCGCGCATCGCCAGGGAGGCGGTGGACGCCGTATGGACCGACCTGCATCCTCGCTGGGTCGCCGGCAACCTCGGCCCAGGCACTCGCTTTCCCACCCTGGGACAGATCTCCTACATGGAGCTGCGTGACGCCTACGAAGAGCAGGCCGCCGCGCTGCTCAAAGGCGGCGTCGACCTCCTGGTGATCGAGACGGTCTTCGACCTGCTCCAGGGCAAGGCCGCGATCAATGCTTGCAAGCGGGCCATGGTGAGCACCGGTCGGCGCGTTCCGCTGCAGGTGCAGGTCACGATCGAGCTCACGGGCCGGATGCTTCCGGGCACCGAGATCGGCGCAGCGCTCACGGCACTCGAAGCGATGCGGCCCGACGTAATCGGTCTCAACTGCGCGACGGGACCAGTAGAGATGGGGGAAGCGGTGCGCTACCTCTCACAGCGTGCCAGGGTGCCCATCTCGGCTCAGCCCAACGCCGGGCTGCCCACCGTGGTGGACGGGGCGATGCACTACGACCTCACGCCGCAACAGCTGGCGAATCACATGGAGCACTTCGTGACCGATCTGGGAGTCACCGTCGTCGGCGGTTGCTGCGGCACGACGCCCGAGCACATGCGTGCTGTCGTCGAGCGTTGCCGCGACCTGGCACCTGCACCGCGGTCACCCGTGAGCGAGCCGGGTGCTGCGTCGATCTACAGCTCGGTCCCTTTCCACCAGGACACGTCGTTCCTCGTGGTCGGGGAACGAACGAACGCCAACGGCTCCAAACGATTCCGCGAAGCGATGCTGGGCGGCGACTGGGACACCACGGTGGTGATGGCACGCGACCAGGTGCGCGAAGGTGCCCACATCCTCGACGTGTGCGTCGACTTCACGGGTGCGGACGGGATCGCCGACATGGCCGAGGTCGCCAGCCGCCTCGCCACCCAGGCGAGTGTGCCGCTCATGGTCGACTCGACCGAAGCTCCCGTGGCCGAGACCGCGCTCAGGTGGCTCGGGGGCCGAACGGTCCTCAACTCCGTGAACCTCGAGGAGGGCGACGGGCCCGGCACACGCCTTGACAGGTTCTTGACCTTGGCGCGCGAGTACGGGTCTGCCGTCGTGTGCACCTGCATAGACACCGAAGGACAGGCCCGCACTGCGCAGTGGAAGCTGCGCGCCGCACTGGCCATCGCGCAGGTCGCGATCGAACGCTACGGGCTCGAGCCTACGGACCTCATCTTCGACCCACTCGTCCTCCCACTGTCGACCGGTATGGAGGAGAGCCGGCGCGACGGGATCGCGACCATCGAGGGGATCAAACGCATCAAGGCCGAGCTCCCCGGGGCGTTCACCATCGTGGGGCTCTCCAACGTTTCGTTCGGTCTGAGCCCAGCTGCGCGTCAAGTGCTCAATTCGATGTTCCTGCACGAATGCGTGGAAGCGGGGCTCGACGCGGCCATCGTCAACCCTGCACGGATCCTCCCGCTGTCGAAGATCGACGAGAAGGCCCGGGAGGTGTGTCTCGACCTCATCTACGATCGCCGCCGCGAAGGATACGACCCGCTCTCGGAGCTGCTCTCGATGTTCGAGGGGATCTCCACCGATACTCCCACCCGTGAGGACCGCTCGGGTTGGAGTATCGAGCGACGGCTCGAGCACCACATCGTCGACGGGGACCGCGACGGGCTCGAGGTCGACCTCGAAGAGGCCCTTGCGAACGGGCACGGGCCGCTCGAGATCGTGAACGACATCTTGCTGGCCGGCATGAAGACCGTGGGGGAGCTATTCGCCTCCGGCGATATGCAGCTTCCATTCGTGCTCCAGTCGGCCGAGACGATGAAGTCCGCCGTGTCATATCTCGAGCCGAAGATGGAGAAGGCCGACCGGGGCAGCAGGGGCACGATCGTGCTTGCCACCGTGAAGGGGGACGTGCACGACATAGGAAAGAACCTGGTCGACATCATCCTCACGAACAACGGCTACGAGGTCGTGAACCTGGGTATCAAGGTGGGCATCGGGGAGATGATCCAGGCGGCCGCTGATCGCGCCGCCGACGCCATCGGCATGAGCGGCTTGCTCGTGAAGTCGACCCTGATCATGCGCGAGAACCTCGAGGAGATGAAGGCCCGCGGTCTTTCCAAGGTGCCGGTGCTGCTCGGCGGGGCGGCACTGACGCGCACCTACGTCGAGCGCGACCTGCGCCAAGTCTACGAGGGGCGCCTGTTCTACGGCAAGGATGCCTTCGAAGGGCTGCGGACGATGGACCGGCTGATCGAGCTCAAACTGACCGGTGAAGACGACCCTTCTTTCGGACGCGAGATCGGCGGGCGCAAGCTGTCGCCACGCGGGAGCCAGCTCGCGGCCGCAGAAGCTGCGTCGGGTGCCGCGCGCCCGTCACGCTCGCCCGACGTGGAGACCGACAACCCCGTGTTCGTCCCACCGTTCCTAGGCACCCGAGTCGCGAAGGGCATACCACTCGACGACATCGTCTCGTACCTGAACCTGACCGCCCTTTTCCGCAACCAGTGGGGCTACAGACCCGACAAGACTGCAGCCGAGACCGACTCCGACTTCAAAGAACGCGTCCGCGCGGTGCTGCGCGACGAGCTCGACAAGGCGAAGGCCAAGGACCTGCTCGTTCCCCAGGTGGCGTGGGGCTACTTTGCCGCCAACTCCGATGGCGACGATCTCGTGTTGTGGCAGGACGAGACGCGCTCGCAGGAGCTCATGCGTTTCAGCTTCCCCCGACAAGCCACGGAGCCCTGGCTGTGCATCGCCGACTTCTTCCGGCCGGTCGAGAAAGGTGAGCTCGACTTCGCGGCCTTCTGTGTCGTCACGATGGGACCCAAAGTCTCCGAGGAGACTGCCCGGCTGTTCGCCGAGAACAGCTACACCGACTACCTCCATCTCCACGGGCTCGGAGTCGAGATGGCCGAGGCGCTCGCAGAGCTCTGGCACAGGCGCGTACGCGAGGAGTGGGGCTTCGCCGACGACGACGGGCCCACGTCGGCCGGGCTGTTCCACCAGCAATACCGCGGCGGTCGCTACTCGTGGGGGTACCCGGCCTGCCCGGACCTCGAGGACAATACCAAGGTGGTGTCGCTCCTCGGCGGAGAGCGCATCGGGGTGACGGTGAGCGAGGGCTTCCAGCTCCACCCCGAGCAGACCACCGACGCGATCGTCTGCCACCATCCGAAAGCCAAGTACTTCGTCACATAGGCGCCTCAGCGAAGAGTCGCTGCGTGTGCGGAACGCGCGAAGTGAGCGCTGTCGGTCGAGGAACGCGCCGCCTCGCGAGCGTGGTAACTGGAGCGAGTTAGCGGCGAGGATTGGACATGGGCAAAACCCATGCGCTCGCCGATCCCACGAAGCCTGTCGAATTCGTCGGGCGTCCAGAACCGTGCCACCGCCAGGTGGGCCGCGCTCGGCCTCAGGTACTGCCCGAGGGTGACGATGTCCACCCCCACGGCTCGCATGTCGGCGAGCGCCCCTATGGCCTCCTCCTCGCTCTCGCCCATGCCCAGGATCATGCCCGACTTGGTGACGAGCCCGGCGTCCTTCGCAAGCGCGAGCACCGCAAGGCTGCGCGCGTAGCTTGCCGACGGCCGGATCGCGCGCTGCAGGCGCGCCACGGTCTCGAGGTTATGGTTGAAGACGTCCGGGCGCGACGCGATCATGACCGAGATCGCCTCGCGATCGCCCTTGCAGTCAGGTACCAGTACCTCCACCGCCGTCCCCGGACAGCGTGCCCTGATCGCTTCGACGGTGGCGGCGAATGCCCCCGCCCCACCGTCGGCAAGGTCGTCACGCGTCACCGCGGTCACCACTGCGTGCTCGAGGCCCAGACACTCCACCGCCTCTGCGACGCGCTGTGGCTCGCGTGGGTCGAGTGGCAGTGGATGGCGGGTATCAACGAGGCAGAACCCGCATGCACGCGTGCAGCGTTCCCCGTTGATCATGAAGGTCGCCGTGCCCTGGGCCCAGCACTCGAAGATGTTCGGACAACCCGCCTCCTCGCACACAGTCACCAGGCTCAGATCCTTCACGGTGCGTTGCAGGCCGAGGAATTCGCCATCCATGCGCGCGTTCACGCGAAGCCACGGGGGTTTGCGCGCGGACAAGACGAGACCCTCGCACGGATCCACACCAGCCCGACGAAGCCGGACCCGCAGCTTCCCACCCGGCTCCCCTGCTCGCTCCGGGCTCGCGCCAACGGGGTCTTCCTGCGACGCGTTGGCGGCCACAAACGAGACCACATCCTGGCGCTCCGCGGCGCCAGGATGTGCCCATCGGTCCTTCGCGTGTCTCACGAGCGCGTCCACCACCGCTCGCATCGAGACCCGCACACCCTCGGCAGACATGGACGTCACCGCTTTGTCGGAAATTCCACAGGGCACGATTCGATCGAACCAACCGAGGTCGGGGTCCACGTTCAAAGCGAGCCCGTGCATCGAGCGGCCCCTGGTCACCCGCACACCGACGGCACAGATCTTTCGCGGAGCCGCTCCCTCGACGCCCAGCCACACTCCCGGGTACCCCGGCAGGCGACCGGCAACGAGCTGGAACTCTACGAGCGTGTCGATCACGACCTGCTCGACACTGTGGACGTGATCCGGGACCGCGCCCGGGCCCATCGGCACGTCCAGGATCGGGTAGACAACGAGCTGGCCGGGGCCGTGGTAGGTGACGTCGCCACCGCGGTCGGCACGCACGATCTGGGCCCCGACCATCGCCGGGTCCACCAGCACATGTGAGGCGTCGCCGCGCACACCAAGGGTGAAGACATGGGGATGCTCGAGTAGTAGGAGATAATCGTCCGAGCTGCGGGCATGAAGAGCGTGCTGGAGGACGTGGGCGTCTTCGTAGGAGACTCGGCCGAGCCACCGAACCCGGAGCACTTTGCCTCCCATGCTTCTGGCCCTACCTCTCAGAGCTCCGCGCTCCAGTCGTGGGTGGCGAGAAGCTGGACCACGCGCGCCACGAACGCCGCCGCGTAAGCACCGTCCACCGCCCGGTGATCCCACGACAAGCACAGCAGCCCGATCGAGTGGATCGCTATGGCCTCGCTGCCGTCTTCCTGTGCCACCACGACCGGCCGGCGCTTCACCGCGTCGGTGGAGAGGATCGCCACCTGGGGCTGGTTGATCACGGGCGCGGTCAGGAACGTCCCGAAGGGTCCCGCGTTCGTGATCGAGAAAGTGCCTCCCGAGATGTCGTCGGCACTCAGCTTCTTGCTCCGGGCTCGCTCGGCCAGGTTGCGGATCTTGCGCGCCATGCCCCGCAACGTGAGCTCTTCGGCCCGCTGTACGACCGGGACTATGAGACCGTGGTGGTCGAGATCGACCGCGATTCCCAAGTTGCGCTCATGGTGCACGATCAGCGCGTCGTCCCCGACGGACGAATTCAGGTTTGGCCACTCACCGAGGGCCTCCACTGTGACACGCGCCACAAACGGAAGGTAGGTGAGCGAGAAGCCCTCCTCGGCCTTGAACTGCGGACCATGCGACCTACGTATCCGTTCCACCTGCTCGTAATCGGCCTCGAGCACCACCAGCGCGTGAGCGGACGTCGCTTTGGAGCGCACCATGTGCTCGGCTGTGCGTCGCCGGATGTTCGTAAAGGGGATGATCTCGTCGGTTCCCACACGCGCAGCGGGCTGCACCTCGGCACCTGAGCCCGCGGCGGTGTCCGCCCGAGCGGGGGTGACTACGACAGAGGCCCGCCCCCCGGCCTCGCGCCTCGCGTCGATCACCTTCAGGACGTCAGAACGGGTGACCCTTCCGCCGGATCCCGTGCCCGGAACCTCCGAGGGATCGAGCCCGTACTCGCCGAGAAGGCGCCGCACCACGGGCGAAAAGATGCGGCCGGCCAGCTGCCCCCCGCCGTCCGGCGTTTGGGCGCCGTCCTCGGGAACAGGAGTCGCAACGGGCGGCGCGCTCGCGGCAGGCGACCGCGCGGGTTCTCTCTCGCCGGTTGTGGGCGCACGCGCGGGCTCCCTTTCGCCAGCGGCGGGCATTGGGCCTTCTGTTTGCGCGGCAGGAACTTCTGGAGCAGGCGACGCAGCGCCCCCAGCGGCTTCGCTCGCCACGACGGCGAGGACGGTTCCCACCTCGACCGTCTCGCCCTCCGGCACGAGGATCTCTGACAGCACCCCGGCGGCAGGCGAGGGAACCTCGGAGTCGACCTTGTCCGTCGAGATCTCGAAGAGCGGTTCGTCACGCTCCACGTTCTCGCCGACGGCCTTGAACCACTTCGTGACGGTGCCCTCTGTGACGGTCTCACCGAGCTGGGGCATGACCACGTCAACCAACGTGCAATCTCCGATCACATATGTTGCCTGACCTGGTGCCCGGTCCGGTCACATTTCCACACTACCGCCCTTGATTTCCGGAGCTTCGCGGAGCCCGGTGCCAGTGGATGCCGTCGGCCCGACACGGCGACCAGCCAGCTGTCGCCAGATAGACCTCTCAGCCCACCACAAATCGTTGAAATGTAACGGCATACTCACACCCTGCCGTCATGCCGGCAAACTCCGCGAGGTTGCGCAGGAAGTCGTCGGGGTTGAACTCCCTCCCGAGCCCATCGAGGTAAGCGTTTTGCTCGCGGAGGGAGGCCACCCCGGCGTCGAGCGTCGCCGACACGTCAACGAAGTGAGTTGGTGCCGACGCGCCGGCCACGTACACGTGCCGGATACCGCTCCACGGCTCGCCGGCTTCCGAGAACACCCACCGGTTTGCCGCGTCGCGACATGCGTCCAGCACCGCGAGACCAGTAGCTCGGTGGTCGGCGTGGTTCACATTCCCGTTCTCACCCCACGTGAGGTCGAAGTTCATCGTGACGACAATGTCGGGACGCAGACGCCGGAACACCTCTGCAAGGTCGCGCCGCAACGCCAGCCCGGCCTCGACCATTCCGTCGACATGGCCGAGGAACTCGACCCGATCGACCCCGACTATGGCGGCACTGCGACGCTCCTCGTCTTGACGAAGGGGACCTGCCTCCGCGGGCGTCATGCCGTCGATGCCAGCTTCCCCGTTGGTGGCGAGAACGTAGACAATTTCCTTGCTCTGTCCCGTCCACCGCGCCACGGCGCTGGCTGTTCCATATTCGAGGTCGTCAGGATGAGCCACAACGGCCACTGCCCGGGACCAATCCTCCGGCATCGGCTCCACGGTTCATCACGGTAGTGCCGACAATCTGTCCGTGAGCGTGCAGTGGGACCCTTCCCGGGCCGCGGCTCGGACCCTGTGGCTGAATTCGGGGCCACCTGGGGCCAGCGAGGCGTAGCCTTCTCGTGTGACGACAATGGCAGAGCGACTCCAAGCAGCTCAGGTAAAGATCGACGCAGCGCTCCACGCGGTACAAAGTGACCAAGGAGCATCTCCCGTACTCGTGGCGGTGGTCAACGAGTTCGCCAAGAAGGCCGACAAGGCGGTTGCGTCATCCGACGAACGCATGGCCGTAATCGAACTCGAGCAGGCCGGCGACAGCGCCAAGGCGGCAGCGGAGGCAGACTCCGGCATATCGCGGACTACCCAGGACGCAGTCCTAGAGGCCCATCTGGCGATCTGCGTCGCGAAGGGCAAGCTCGATCTCTGACCATCCATAGAGGCAGGTGGCGCGGATCGAGGCCCTGGACGTTGAGTTCCGGGGCGCTCCTCCCGCGGCATTCAGAGGCGCTTGCTCTCTAAGGGATGCCTTGGCCGGACCAAGGCGACACCAGGTGACAGGACTCTGGCATGCGCGAGCCCGTTGTCCCTCGCACATTGCGCGTACCCGGGCGCACGGTCAGCGCCGGGCGCCCGAGCGCGGTGGGCTCTCCTGGTCGTCGACCGTTCTACTTGGTGCCGAAGATCCGCTGCGAAAATAACGTGTCCAGCACGCTCTGACCCTTCACAACCTTGCCATCCCGGTAGGTTAAGACGTCCACCTGGTCACTTGACTCGCCGGCAATAGTCGTGTGGATGAGCACCATGACCCGTTCCTCATCACCGAGGAAGTGCTCGGGCACTATGGTGAGCGACTTCTCCGCAAACTTCATCCAAAGGGCGCCCAGCTCTTCCTTGCCATGGTAGGTACCGCTCACTGCGCTGTTACCGGGG
>Ga0187852_1000189_pt1 | contig 67576 bp, 54 predicted proteins | sample June2016WEW_6_40_FD_134511 | JGI IMG/M metagenome (GOLD analysis project Ga0187852, IMG submission 134511) | Peatland microbial communities from SPRUCE experiment site at the Marcell Experimental Forest, Minnesota, USA - June2016WEW_6_40 | ecosystem: Environmental > Terrestrial > Soil > Wetlands... | reverse complement strand
TCAAAATCACCGCGTAAAGCAAGCGCAACCGTCATGGCGAATCCCTCTCGATCCGCCACATTGATTCAGACAAAATTAATTTTGAAAAGCCCACGAGTCTCATTCAACGCGCGTTGGTATTACGCAATAAGCGCCACGATTATTCGATCGCGACAACGTTCGCCCAGCGCAAAACAAAAGATTGGATAATGCATGGTCTCATTCAGCCCGGGGCAGGAGGCGGCGCGGCAGCTTATGGAGGGGCCGCAGCGTTATACATGTCTAGCGGGCGGCACGCGGTCGGGTAAAACGTTCATGATCGTCCGCGCCATTGTCGAGCGCGCCATGGCGGCGGCTGGCTCGCGTCACGCCATCCTCCGGTTTCATGCAAATGCGGCGCGGGCTTCGATCGCGCTCGATACATTGCCCACTGTCATGCGTCTCTGCTTCCCCGGCATCAAACTCAAGGAATCCCGTCAGGACGGCTATTTTCAACTTCCGAATGGCTCTCGTATCTTGATCGGCGGCCTCGATGACAAGGACCGCGTCGAAAAAATCCTCGGGCTGGAATATACGACCATCTTTCTCAACGAAGCCTCGCAAATTCCTTATACGTCGGCGCTCGTCGCTTTCACGCGGCTGGCCCAAGTCGTTCCCGGCATTCCCCAGCGGGCCTATGTCGATCTCAATCCGACGAGCAAAGTCCATTGGACCAATATTTTGTTCGGAGACAAACGGGATCCCGTTTCGATGCAAGCCCTCCCTGACCCTGGCGCCTATGCCCGCGCCTTTATCAACCCTAGGGATAATGCCGCAAATCTATCGGCCGCATTTCTCGAGAGCCTCGCCAATCTGCCCGAGCGTCAGCGAAAACGTTTCTTTGAAGGCGTCTATGTCGATGCCGTCGACGATGCGCTTTGGAGCTACGACATTATCGAAAAAAACCGCCGGCCGCTCTCCGATATTCCGGTCGAGCGCCGCACGGCGGTTGTCGTCGCGCTCGATCCGTCCGGGGCCGCCGGTCAAGACGATTTAGGCTCGGACGAAATCGGTATCATCATCGCCGCGCGCGGCGAAGATGGCGATTGCTACGTTATCGCGGACCGGTCATGCAGGGATTCTCCGGCGGGTTGGGGCCGGCGCGCGGTCACCGCGTTTCACGAATATAAGGCTGATTGCATCGTCGCGGAATCCAATTTTGGCGGCGAAATGGTGCGCGCAACCATCCAAGCCGCCGATCGCAACGTTCCAGTTCGCCTCGTCGTTGCAAGCAGGGGAAAGGCGGTACGGGCGGAGCCTGTATCCGTCCGCTACGCGCTTGGCCAAGTCCATCACGTCCAGCGATTTGCAAAGCTCGAGGACCAGCTCTGCGCCTTCTCCGCTTCCGGCTATGCCGGTCAAGGAAGTCCTGATCATGCGGACGCGGCGGTTTGGGCGCTCACCTATCTTTTTGGCAGTGACGACGGCACCGGCATTATCGAATTTTACCGCCGCGAAGCGCAGGATAAATCGAATGCTTGATCCAGAAGCAGGAAGGGCGTCAAACCATGAGTGAACGTGGTGCCGGGCGGCCAAAATGGTCGCTGAATCCCTATGAAGTGAGCCTTTCCTTTGCCGCGCGCCAAACTGCGCCATCCCAGGAATCGGCGTGGGATTGGTTTGGTCCGCTTGATCCGATCGCTCCTGGCGCGCCGGCCGATGTTGCTGGACGCCAATGGGATTATCAAGCGGGTTTCAACCTTGCTTTGCAGCCTCGTCCCTACGAGCCAGTCACCTTCGCAACGCTCCGGTCGCTGGCCGATGGTTTCGACCTTTTGCGGCTGGTGATTGAGACGCGCAAAGATCAGATCGCGCGCTTGGCTTGGTCGATTAAGCCCCGTCAAACAGGCGTCACTCGCGATCAGGCGAGAGTTGACGCGCTCACGACCTTCTTTCACAGGCCCGATGGCATTCACGGTTGGGCCGAGTGGCTGCGTATGTTGCTCGAAGAACTTTTCGTCATCGACGCGCCAGCGCTCTATATGCAGCGCAATCGTGCGGGTCAGCTCATCGCCCTTATGCCGCTCGACGGCGCCACCATCAAACCCGTGATCGACGCGTGGGGCAGACAGCCCGCACCCTATCAAGAGGGTGGTCAAACGATTTACCCCGCAGCCTATCAGCAAATCCTCAAAGGGTTCCCGGCCGTGGATTATTCCACGCGCGACCTCTTATACCGGCCTCGCAATCCGCGCGTGAACAAGGCCTACGGCTTTAGCCCCGTCGAGCAGGTTTTGACGACGGTAAATATAGCGCTGCGCCGGCAGCTTTTCCTTATGGACTATTTTACCGATGGCAATATCCCGGACAGTTTGATCGGCGTTCCCGAGACCTGGACGCCCGATCAAATCGCATCCTACCAGAAATATTGGGACGCTTATTTCTCCGGCGATCTCGCACGCCGGCGGCGGGCCAAGTTCGTGCCGGGAGGTGTAGCCAAAACTTTCATTCAGACGAAGGAACCCGAACTCAAAAGCGTCTTCGATGAATGGCTAGCGCGCATTGTTTGTTTCGCCTTCTCCGTTTCGCCGCAAGCGCTCGTGCAAAGCATGAATCGCTCCACGGCGGAGACCCAAAAAGATCTCTCGCAGGAAGAAGGTCTCGTTCCCATCCTTTTATGGGTCAAAAATCTTATCGATGATCTGCTTGCCCGTGAATTCGGCGCCGCTGATTTCGAGTTCGCGTGGACACCGGCAGACACGATCGATTCGCAAGTCCAAGAAACAATTCTTTCGAGCTTTACGAGCCGGGGCATTCTTACCATCAACGAAGCACGCGCTGTTCTTGGCCGCATTCCCCTCGTGGATCCTTCGGCCGATAAGCCCTTAGCGCTGACCACGACAGGTTATGTTCCAATCTCTTCTGCGCCTCCAGCCGTTTAATTCCCATCTCACGCCAAAATAAGGAGTTCCGATGGCCGCGCTACGCATGTCCATCCCTATCACGAAGGTCGACGCGGCCCAGCGTTTGGTTTACGGCCTGGCGACCGCGGAGATCGAAGATAGATCCGGGGAAATCTGTGATTACGCCACGACCAAACCCCTTTATGAAAAATGGTCCCAGGCCATCGAGGAGTCGACGGGCGGAAAGTCTCTCGGCAATCTCCGCTCTATGCATGGTGCGATCGCGGCCGGAAAAGTCACGGCTCTGACATTCAATGACAAGGCTAAGCAAATCGAAATTTGCGCCAAAGTCATCGATGATGCCGAATGGGCAAAGGTGGAAGAGGGCGTCTATACCGGCTTCTCGCAAGGAGGCATTTACGCCAAGCGCTGGACCGACGAGATGGGCGGCAAACGATATACCGCCGAGCCTCACGAAATCTCCCTCGTCGATCTTCCCTGTTTACCCGAAGCGCGGTTCGAGATGATCAAGGCCGATTGATCGTTTGAAGTGCGGCCGTTCAAGGTTGCGGAAGAGGCGCCGGAAACGGCTGAAATTGAAGAAGTGCTGCCTCCACCAACCGAAACTGTCGTAAAAATCGGTGCCCGTAACAACGAGGCCGATCAAACGCGTATTCAACATCTTCACGATACAGCGGTCGATCTCGGCGCGGTGTGCGGAGCCGCCAAAATATACACGGTCGATCTCACCAAGCAATTCGACATTCTCGCTGATCGTTTGATGACAAAACTCAATGACCTTCTTAGCTAATTTTGTTGGGGCCCAAGGCGAGTTGATTGTTGATACCACAAACAATCGCGTTCAAGTCCACGACGGCGCGACTGGCGGCGGCTTTGCGGCGGCGAAACTATCGGAAGTGCTGCAATCGGCCAACAATCTCTCGGATCTCCCCAATAAGGCTACCGCGCTCGTAAATCTTGGGGCGGTCGCAACTGCGGAAATCGGCGCTACAAATGGCGTTGCTTCGCTGGACAGCACTGGCCATGTGCCGTCTTCACAACTTCCAGCGTCGATTGTCGGGTCCTTGCAATTTCAGGGGACATGGAATGCCTCGGCCAATAGTCCCACGCTAACCTCAGGCACGGGGGTGAAAGGGAGTTTTTATAAGGTTTTGGTCGCGGGCACGACGATGATCGACGGCAATTCCCAATGGAACGTTGGGGACATTATTCTGTTCGACGGAACGGTTTGGGATAAGATCGATGGCGAGTCCTCGGAGGTCATCTCCGTCGCTGGTTTGACGGGCACGGTCACGGCCGCGCAAATCTTGACCGGAATTATCGCAAGCTCGGGATCGACGGGCTCGGGCGCGCTTGTTCTTGCCACGTCGCCATCCCTTACGGCGCCGAATCTGGGTACGCCGTCCGCCGCCGTTTTGACCAACGCCACCGGGCTTCCGCTTTCGACCGGCGTTTCGGGGACGCTCCCGGCGGCGCAATTTCCCGCCCTCGCAGGCGATATCGCGACCACGGCCGGTTCACTTGCCACGACAATCTCGTCCGGCGCGGTGACACTCGCCAAGATGGCGAATCTGGCGTCCGATTCGTTCATCGGTAATAATACGAGCGGCGCGGCCACGCCGCTCGCTCTCTCGGTCAGCCAAGCGCGCGTCCTGGGGGCCATAGATCAACTCACCAACGTCAGCGACACCGCTTATTCCGCGCTCGCGACTGATTATCTGATCTCCTATACAGCGATCACGGCGGCGCGCGTCGTTACGCTCCCGGCGGCATCGAGTTACGCGGCGGGACGCGCATTAACGATTCAGGACAAATCGGGTTCGGCAAGCGCCAGTCTGACGATCTCCGTCGCGCCGAACGGAACGGACCAGGTCAACGGCTCGAACACGACACAGGTCGTCATCAATTCGGCGCGTGGCCGCATCGAATTAATCTCGGACGGTTCGTCCAATTGGACTGCTCAGAGTCTTGCCTTCGTTGGCGATGCCACTGGAGCCGGATTCTCGTCGGGGACTGCTCTCACGCTCGCTACGGTCAACTCAGGCTCTGGCGCCGTGGGTTCTTCGACGGCCATCCCCGTCCTGACGACCAATGCAAAAGGGCTGGTGACGGCGCAATCGACCGCAGCGGTCGTCGCGCCCGCTGGGACGCTGACCGGAACCACGCTCGCATCCAATGTGCTCGCATCCTCGTTGACATCCGTTGGCACATTGTCGAGCGGTGCGGTGCCAGTCTCACTTTTGACTGGTCTTGGCACTGGCGTCGAGACCGCGATGACCAACGCACCCAATACGTCTGGAGGGTTAGCTCTCTATAGCAGCAGCAAATCACCTATCATTCTTGGGCAGCTTTATCTTCCCCTGATCCTGCCCTCCAGCGGGTCGATGGGGAATAACGGAGCACTAAGTGGTATCACGGCGCTCCCGACAATTTATGCTCACGCCTATATTTATATGCCGGCGGGAGCGATTTCGAGCGGCAGTATGGCAGGGTGGTATTATTACGTCGCGTCCTCCACGACTGCGGGAACAGTTTACAACAACACCTATAGCAGCGGCACTCCCACGATTCCTTCGTCACCCGCAGCCTTCTCGACGACGGGGCCGGGGGCGTATACGCAAACGACAAGCGTGGTAACGGCCTATTCTTTGACTATCGTGGGGGGCACGCTTGGCGCGGCCGATGCCGTGCAGGCAACGTCATCTTTCACTCTCAATGACAGCTCGAATAATAAGGTGTTCGATTCATACTTTGGATCGACTGCCTATGAGCTTGGCGGGGCGACCTTGACAACATACAAAGCTTTTACGGGGATTACCGGCTTCAGAAACCCGGGCTCCCTTTCGTCTCAGACAAGTACAACGACCATCAATTCTTATGGTTATGGCTATGACGTTGCACTTCCGGTATATGGCGCAATAAATACCGCGAGTAACCAGCCGTTGTTCTTCAATATCCAACTTACGGCCGCAACGGATTTCATCGTCATGGAAAATGCCGGCGTGCAACAAATCCCAGGAGTGCCGTGATGCACTCCTTAATTTCTCGCCAGAAATGCAATTCGTCGCATAGTCCTGACATTTCTAAACTCTCAGGCGACGACGCCTTGGCTTGATCTGGACAGAGCGGCGGTAGTCTTCATCGGCGCGTAACTTACGGCTTTTTGCGAAAGCCTACGCGGTTTGTTTACCAAGTCGCTATCGCCCAGGAATCCTCCTCGACAGCGTGGCCTGCTCTGCCCGTGACGATTCCCTAGTGCCCCGCGCCTAACTCAGAGAATCCATCATGATCGACTTGCCACAAGCGCTGGTCTGGCGCGATTGGGGACGCGCGCGCCCGTTGAGCCTGGCGCTGATCCTCGCCGTCCCCCACGCCCATGCCGCGTCCGCGCACCATCATCACCTCGGGCAACGGCGTGACCACGCCTTGCTCTCGCAACCCGTGTCCGGTGCGGCCGGGACCATGCGCGCCAGCTATTACGGTGTCGAATCGGGCACACGCACGGCGTCCGGCACGATCTTCCATCCCATGGGTTTCACCGCGGCGCATCGAACGTTGCCGTTCGGGACGCATTTGCGGGTTTGTTACCGCGCTTGCGTGATCGTCGTGATCAACGATCGCGGCCCCGCGAAATGGACTGGCCGCGCGCTCGATCTTTCCGAAGGCGCTGCGCGCGCCACCGGCCTTGAATCCGTGGGCGTTGCATCCGTTGAGGTTACGCGCCTCGATTGACATGTCTCGCCGCGCTAGCCACTCGCCTTTCGCCGCCATCCCGGCGGCGAAGCCCGGAGATTGAAAATGTTCCGGAAAATCCACGCGGGCCTCTCAGCCAATGCGGCTGCGCTGCTTGCGCTCAATGATCGGATAGAAACCATGTCAACAGCTTTCGATAATTTGACGGCCGCCGTTAATGCGCAAATCAGCGTGGATGCAGCTGCGGCGACCTTGATCAGCGGGATTGCCACTCAACTCAAAGCCACCAGCGACGATGCCGCGATTCAGTCCTTGGCGGATCAATTGACCGCGGCGGCGGCGCCGTTGTCCGCGGCTGTGGCAGCGAATACTCCGGCTGCGTCCGCCGCTCCCACCGCTGATCCTACGGACTCCTCCGCGCCAGCACCTGATCCCGCCGCTTCGTCCGAACAGGCTTCTAGTTAGCCGGGCCATCCTAACCGGCCCGGCCTTTTGGGCTGGGCCTTCTCACGGAGACAACGATGCCGCTGTTGTTTGATCACATAGCGTTCTTTGACGCTGTCCGCGTGAATATTTTCCACGGAATCTCCCAAACTCAGGTCGCTGGCTGCGAAGCGATCTTGACGGAGGCAGAGCGGCGCGGACTCGGAAATCCAGAAACGGCGTATATTCTCGCGACAGTTTTTTGGGAAACCGGCCGCGCCATGCAGCCGGTCAAAGAGATCGGCCAGGGCAGGGGGCGTGCTTATGGCATGGCCGATCCCGTAACTAAGAAGATCTATTATGGACGCGGGCTCGTTCAACTCACTTGGAAGGAGAACTACGCCAAATTCGCCAAGGTTTGCGGGGCGGATCTCGTCGATCATCCCGATCTCGCATTGCAGCTCCCGATCGCCTTGAAAGTCGTTTTTGAAGGGATGACCGAAGGCCTTTTCACAGGCAAAAAGCTTGGCGATTACCTCTCCGCTTCCATCCCGGACTATGCCGGCGCGCGGCGGATCGTCAACGGGACGGACCAAGCCAATACCATCGCCAGCTACGCGCGGCAATTCGAGGTGGCGCTCATTGCTGCCCCTGTCCCTGCCGCGCCGCCCGCATCCGCCACGGCCACTCAGCGGGGAATATTCAATCGTCTCAAGTCCTATCTCGGATATTGACAGGAGCTTATCATGAAATTCGACCTGATCTCGACCGCCGTAGCTCTCGTAACTTGGACCCTGGCCTATTTTCTTTTCATTCGCCATTGGCTGATGCAATATAAAACAACGGCCTCGATCATCACCCGCATTCAAGCGGCGGAAAACAATCTTCTTGCTAAAATCGGCATTTGGTTTGAAGCCAAAAAGGCACTGGCCGTGGGATTCCTCGCGTCTTTGTTTGGCGCGGCGCATACCGGTGCCATATCCACCGTCTCAGCCGCGAAGGCAACGGCCACCACTGTTGCATCGACTGTCAATGCGCTTCAGCCTGCCGATGTCGACGCGTTTAAAGACCAAAGCCTCTGGCATGGCCTATTGAACGATAGCGGGATCGAGTTGAAGATCATGTCGGTGCTGGCATTCATTACGGCGCTGCTTGCGGTCAAGGGACATGTGGCGGCCGCCAAGATCGTGCCCGCGATCCCGGCTCCGGCTGCTCCGGTGGCGCCGGGTGCAGCCACGCCCGCTGCGGCTCCCGCAGTCACTGCCCCTGCCGCCCCTCCCGCCCAAAGCTAAGGAGCGCTCGTCATGGCCTTTCTTGCGCTCATCATGCCGCCGATTAGCGGGATTCTCACGCCATTCGTGAAAGCGTGGTCCGATTATAAGCGGACGCAACTCACGACGGCGGAGGCAGGCTTCGCGGCGGCGGTATCGGCCGATGCTGATGTTGTGAAGGCGTCGTTGGCCGCCGATACCGCCGATAATGTGATCAAGGTGCAGCTCTATGGAAGCGGGATTTATCGCTTTGTGTCCTGGTTCGTTGGCGCGGCGGTCGCGATTCATTTTGGCTTGGTGTTCTGGGCAACGATATTAGCGTCCAAATTTCTGTTCGGCCGAGACATTCTTGGCGTTCCGCAAGCGCCGGGTCAGTATGGCGCTGTCTTTGAATGGGCGATCATTTCCAGTTTCTTCATCGTGCGTGCGTTGCATGGCGGCCCCTCCGATGTCACGCAGTGCCTCGGAAAGAAATCGTGAGGCTCGAGGTTCAACTCGAATGTCACGTTATGGGGCGGGCGGACTGATTCCGTTTTCCGCTGGGCGCGCGCAGCCTGTTCACGGAATTGGTTTTGCCACGGACTGACGTCCTAGAGGATAAAAGCTGATGCTTGTGGCCCAAGTGTCAGGATTATTTATTCTCCAGATTATAAGTTTGTGGGCCGGGTTACCAGCATTCGGCGGCCGCAATGCCGCGATCAGGGGTTGATGCGTGAGAGAGCTGATGGACTTCACCCCTGTGATATTGCCTTTCGTCAACGAAGCCTTGAAAGTTTTGGGTCTTTGGGCGATGGCGCCGGTTCTAGCGTGTCTCGTGGCTTGGGAGGTCAGGCGCAAGTTCATGGCGAAGGATGCTGAAATCGCGATGTTGCGCCAACAGAACGAAGAGTTACAAAGCAAGCGTTTGCAGGATGCACGGGAGATGATCCGCATTGCGGAATCTGGCACCGCCGCGACGGCGGCGCGGACTCAAAGCGATGAACGTTTTGCCGATCTCCTCGAGGCGCTTTTACGCAAGACGACGGGGACCGGCATTTTTGGATGGAGACGATAGTGTTTTGGCCAATACACCTTCCAATGTGGTTGGGATCGCAATTATCCAACCGTACCGCCGAATCGCCTGACCCCGTGGGGGATTGTTTGCGTGCGGCTGTCACCGAGAATGCTCGTGTCAAAGCCGACTGTGCTCGTTGTCACGAGGTCCGGGTTCAAGGGATCATGGATGAGTTGTTCGCGTCCGTGGCCGCGGCGGCGCAGCTCGAATTACCTGGTTGAAAGGTGGTTTGTCTCACGCATCGCGCGGGAGCCCTGGTTGATAGCCGAAGACGCGGGTGTAGCGCTCGATTTCCTTTTTGGGGCCTAGGAATTTCGCGGGATTGTCGGAGAGCTTCACGGCGGGGCGGCCATTCGCCTCGAAGACTTTGCAGACAAGAGACACCGGTTTGAGGTCGATGAGTTTCACCGCGGGCGCGCAGCCGGTGAAATCGTTTGTAAGGTTTGTCCCCCAGCCAATTGACACCTGGACTTTATCCCGGAGTGCCCGGACGGCCTCCTCGATGGAGTCGATTGTCATGGCATCGGAGAGAATGACGAGCTTTTCGCGGGGATCGCGTCCTCTCGATCGCCACCAGTCGATGAGTTCTTCCGCGGCTTCGATTGGTGGTTTGGAATCGGGACGGGCGCCGGTCCAATCCGCCGCCCAGTCCGGCGCGGCTGCGAGGAAGCTTGTGGTTCCAAACGTATCCGGCAACAAGACCAAGAGATTGCCGCCATAAAGTTTCGACCAGGCTTCGAGCACTTGGAACGGCGCGCGGCGCAGGCCTTCGTCATCGGTGGCTTCGGCGGCGAAAACCATTTGCAATTCGTGGGCATTCGTCCCGATTGCCTCGACACCGAGATCCATGGCGTGTTTGGTGTTGGAGGTCCCGGTAAAGTTAGGTCCGAGCCCTTCTTGGAGAGCGGCGACGCACCAGCGCTGCCACAAAAACCCATGGCGGCGCCGTGTTCCAAAATCGCCGAGCCGCAAGGGGCCTTCCTTGGCCAGGGTGCGTAATCTCTCGATCTTATCCCACAGCTTCGATTTTGCGCGGGCATAGAAGAGGTCGAGTTCAAAGCGGCTCATGGCGGCCATGGCGCGGCGCGCGCGCATCTCGTTGATGATTGCCAGCGCCGGCACTTCCCACATGGTCGTTTCCGCCCATAGTCCTTCGAAGCGCAGCTCGAGTTGTCCGTCGCGCTCTTGCAGTTGATAGGGGGGAAGTTGGAAGCCGGCGAGATAATCGATAAAGGCCGGTTCGAAAATCTGGTTGCGGCCGTAAAAGGAATTGCCCGCGAGCCAAACCAATTCGTTCCGCTTGAACCGCAAGGTCCTGGCATGGTCGAGTTGCTCGACCAGCTCGTCGCGGTCGATCCATTCCGCCAGTTTGATGGATTTCGAGCGGTTGACCAGACCGAAGGTCACATGGGTTTCGGGCTTGAGCTTCCAGATCATCTGGAGCATCAACAGCTTGTAGAAATCCGTATCGAGCAAGGTGCGAATGACCGGATCGATGCGGAAGGAGTGATCGTAGACGCGATTGGCGAGGTCGGGGATCAGGGCCACTGCGTCACCCCGTTTCCGTCAGCAGCCTGCCGGCCGCGGCCCGCGCTTCGTCGGTGATGGTCGCGCCCGCGAGCATCCGCGCGATTTCTTCTTGACGAGCGGCGGAGCCGAGCGTGGTGACCCGTGTCGCGACCCGCCGGCCCTGTTCGGTCGCGGCCTTGGCGATCTGGAAATGACCGCTAGCGCGAGCGGCGACCTGGGGTGCATGGGTGACGGCGAGAACTTGGACCTTAGCGGCAAGCCGCGCGAGGCGCTGCCCCATGGCATCGGCCACGGCGCCGCCGACGCCCGTATCGATCTCGTCGAACACAAGGGTCGGCGCCGAACCCTTGTTGGCGAGTGCCACTTTCAAGGCCAGCATGAAGCGCGCGAGTTCGCCGCCAGAGGCGATCTTCATCAGCGGTCCTGGCCGCGTCCCTGGGTTGGTCTCCACCCAAAAGCCGATGGCATCGATCCCCTCGGGGCCGGGCGCCTCGGGTTCGACTTGCGTGATGAACCGCGCGCGTTCGAGTTTTAGCGGCGGCAATTCCGCATTGACCGCGCGGTCGAGGGCGCTGGCTGCCTTTTTGCGCGCGGCGGAAAGCTTGTCCGCCGCGGCATCGTAAGCTGCTTTGGCCTCCACCAATGCGATGGCCAATCTTACGAGTTTGGCTTCATCGGCATCCAAGGCTTGGAGCGTGGCCGCGTGGGTTTCGGCAAGCGCGGGCAGGGCGTCGGCGGTCACCGCATATTTGCGCGCCGCGGCCCGAATCGCGAAAAGCCGCTCCTCGATCCGTTCCAATTCGTGGGGGTCGAATTCGGCATCCCGCAAAGCTTCGTCCAGAGTGTCGCGGGCGATGTCGAGCGCGGCAAGCGCGGCGTCCAGGGCTTGAACGCTTGGGCCAATGAGCGCCGGGGCTTGGGCCTGGCGCCGGTCGAGCCGCCGCAGGGTTCCGCTGAGGGCCGAGGCGGGCCCATCCCCTCCCAGAACATCCCTCGCATCGCGCAAGTCGGCGACGACTTTTTCGGCCGCCATCATCGCTTGCCGTCTTTGGGTCAGGGTGGCTTCTTCGCCTTCTTGCACCGCAAGCTTGGTGAGCTCCGCGTGCGCGTGGCGCAGGTATTCGGCCTCCGCTCGCACCGCCGCGACGCGTATTTCCTCGGATTTGCGCTCGGCTTCGATTGCTTTCACAGCCGCATGAGCCGAGCGGACTGCTTGCAGAGGGATGGCGAGGCCGCCGAAGGCATCGACGAGCTGACGATGAACCGTTGGCTCGACAAGGGCCCTGTCGTCGTGCTGGCCGTGAATTTCCACGAGCGTTTTGCCAAGCGCCCGTAGCGTCTGGACGCTCACGGGCTGATCGTTGACGAAGGCGCGCGTGCGTCCGTCCGCCATTTGCACGCGGCGCAGGATCAGATCGCCGGAAAGGTCGATGTCTTGCGCCAGCTCGCTGTCTCTGACGGGATGGCTGGCGGGGAGATCGAAGACGGCGGTCACTTGGCCCTGGCCTGCGCCTTCGCGCACCAGGGATCCGTCGCCTCGCCCGCCCAGCGCAAGGGAAAAAGCGTCGAGGAGGATGGATTTGCCCGCGCCGGTCTCACCCGTCAGCACGGTCATGCCTTCGCCGAGATCGAGGTCGAGCCGGTCGATCAGGACGATATCGCGGATCGACAACTGGACAAGCACGGGTGCCGCACGCCCTTGGTCAGGCCCGCCCGGGGCCAGAGGAATAGCCCCGCTTCAGCCAGTGGGGCGCCGTACCGTCTGCGTGCCAAACATTCGGCGGACCGTCAAGCAGGGCTACGGAAAGGGCCGGTCGCAGCCGTTTTTTCGCCCGGACCGTAACAGCCGCTACCCCACGCCCAGCTTCTTGAACGTCTTGGAAATCCAGGACCCCTGATTCTCGCTCGGCGCCAGATTCTCGCCCTTTAGGCGCGAATAAGCTTCCTTGTACCAGGGCGAGTCCGGGAAATTGTGGCCAAGCACGGCGGCGGCGGTTTGGGCTTCCTGCGGGAGGCCCATCGCGAGATAGGCTTCGGTGAGGCGTTCCAGTGCTTCCTCGGAATGCCGGGTGTCTTGATATTTGGCCAAGACGTTTCGGAACCTGTTTATGGCCGCCGTATATTGCTGCCGGATGAGATAATAGCGGCCAATCGATATCTCCTTGCCGGCAAGTTGATCGCGCGCCACTTGGACCTTGTAGCGGGCGTCATCGACATATTCGGACTTCGGAAATTTCGTAATCAGCTCTTGGAAGACCGCCACGGCCTTTTCGGCGCGTTCCTGATCGCGGGAGACGTCGGGAATTTGATTATAATAGCTCATCCCCTCGATATAGGTGATGTAGGCCGAATCCGACGAATTCGGATACAGCGTCAGGTAGCGTTTCGCCGAGCCGATCGCGTCGTCGAAACTTCCATTCTGATACTGGCTGAATGCCGTCATCAGCAGCCCTTTTCGCTGATATTGCGAATAGGGATAGGCCTTTTCGAGTTTGGAGAAGGACTTGGCGGCGTTCTCGAAATCCCGGGTCTTGAGCTCAGTCAGGCCCTTGTCGTACAGCTGGTCGGCCGGTGGATCCTTGAGAACCTTCGTCACGTATTTTTCAGGCGCGAACCAATTCATCGGGTTGAGGTTATCGAGAAAATCCGCGCGGGCGGTGACGGGGCCGGCGAGCGTAAGAAACGCCGTCAAGACGGTCAGGCTCGAACGAGCCTTGGCTGAAGAGAGGCGAAGCAAAGACGACATGCGGTATATCTCACGATAGCCCCTAAGGGCGCGCTGACGAGGCGGAAACCATTCCATAGCGCGAAACACCACGCCACGCTACTCCACAGCTGGCGCCTGGAGACGGCAATAATATGGCGGTTCTATCGCGAGGGGCCATGTTCCGGCCGCGCGCATCCCGTGCCGATCCGCGCCAAGAGACTGGAACCTATTGAAGTAACATAGGTTCCAGTGTCTTCGCGGGCGGATGTCAGCTTGTCTGACGGCGCAGGAAGGCGGGGATTTCCAGCTGGTCGTCTTCGCTTTGCCGGGCCGGCTGGGATGGGCGGCCATGCTGATCGAGGGGCTGCTGACGTTGGGCCGGCCCCGCGGCCGCGGGCCGCTTGGCATATTCCGAGTGGACCGCATTGGGCTGAGCGGGCCGGAAGCCTGGAAGCTGCGGCGCGGACTGATAGCCGAGTTGCGACATCCCCGGAGCTTGGCGCTCGGCAGCGGGTGCGCTTGCGATCTCATCCTGACGGCTCATCCCGAAAGCGGCAAGCCGTTCGAGCAAGGTCCGCCGCTTCACATCGGCCGGATTTTCCGTCTGGCCATAGTGCTGTTGGCGGATTTGATTCTGGACCGGAACCGGCAAGTCTTCGATCTGCGGCATGCGCTGGGGCCGGAGAACCGGAGATTCCGCCGCCGGCGGAATGAAGGGACCGGCATCGAATCGTTCGGGTTCGCGGGCTGCGGGACGCGGGGGCTCGGCATAGGCCGGGGCAGCGGGTGGCGCGACTTGCTGCAATTGCACGCCGGCCGGCATCGGCGCGGCGACGGGAGCAGGCGCGGGTTGATAGAGCTGCTGTGGGGCGGGGGCAGGTTGCTCGTAGAAAGGCGCCGGCTGCGGCGCCGGTTCGGGCGGCGGCGCGAAAGCCTCCGGCGCGGAGGCGGTGTAACGCGGCGCGGTCACGGGAGCCGGTGCTTCGGCTTGGCGGGCGGTGCTTTGCGCGCGAAGCCGGTTGGCGGCTTCGGCAATCCGCGCTTCGGGGGAATTAAAATCGCGCTGGCCCAGAGGCTGGTCGATCCCAGTGGCGACAACGGAGACGCGCACGATGCCGTCGAGCGATTCGTCGAAAGTGGCGCCCAGAATGATGTTGGCGTCCTCATCGACCTCTTGGCGGATGCGGCTTGCCGCTTCATCGACTTCATAAAGTGTGAGATCGTTGCCGCCGGTAATCGAAATGAGCAGGCCGCGCGCGCCTTTCATCGAGACTTCGTCAAGCAGCGGATTGGCGATCGCCGCTTCGGCCGCGAGGATGGCGCGCTTGTCGCCAGAGGCTTCGCCCGTTCCCATCATCGCCTTGCCCATTTCGCGCATGATGGCGCGCACGTCGGCGAAATCGAGATTGATGAGGCCTTCCTTCACCATCAGATCGGTGATGCAGGCGACGCCGGAATAGAGCACTTGGTCGGCCATCGAAAAGGCATCCGCGAACGTCGTCTTTTCATTGGCGATGCGGAACAGGTTCTGGTTCGGGATGGTGATCAGCGTATCGACGGCCTTGTGCAATTCGGCGATACCCGCCTCGGCCACGCGCATGCGGCGCTGACCTTCGAATTGAAACGGTTTCGTCACGACGCCGACCGTCAAAATGCCCATGTCCCGCGCGATGCGGGCGATGACGGGCGCGGCGCCCGTTCCGGTTCCGCCGCCCATGCCGGCCGTCACGAAGACCATATGCGCGCCGGCCAGATGATCGCGGATTTCCTCGAGAGCTTCTTCAGCCGCCGCGCGTCCGACTTCCGGCTGCGATCCCGCGCCTAAGCCTTCCGTGACTTGCAGGCCCATTTGAATGATGCGTTCGGCGCGAGACGCCGTCAGAGCCTGCGCATCGGTATTGGCGACGATGAAGTCCACCCCGATCAGCCCGGACACGATCATGTTATTGACGGCATTCCCACCGGCGCCGCCGACGCCGCAAACCATGATCCGGGGCTTCAATTCCCGCAATTCCGGAGCTTTCAAATTGATCGTCATCTTCTGGCCTCTTGCGGGTTTGAGCGCCGCGGCGCCCGGTTTATCTCACGTGATTCGTGCAAGTTTGGAAATGGCCTCCGCGCCATTTTTGCGACCTGCGGCATTTCAGAAACTATCCTTCAGCCAGCGTCCGACGCGGGCCATGTAATTGTCGTTGTCCGGTTCGCGGAAAGATTTGGACCCAACCGGCTGGAAATGCTCGATACCGCTGACTTGCGGATAGACCAGCAGACCGACAGCGGCGGAAAAGGCTGGCCCTTTGGCGGATTCCGGCAGGCCTTGGATTCCGAGCGGCCGTCCGATGCGGACTTGCCCAGAGAGGATTCGTTTGGCTGTCTCGGCGAGGCCGGCGAGCTGACTGGCGCCCCCCGTGAGCACGATCCGGCGCCCGGAATGCGCGGGAAAACCCGCCGCTTGCAAACGGTCGCGCACGAGTTCGAGAATTTCCTCGACCCGCGGCTTGATGATTCGCGTCAATTGCGATTTCGGCAAATGCGTCGCGTGATCGCCGTCGTCTCCCACTTGCGTCACGGCAATCGTTTCGCGTTCGTCGGACGCGGCGGCCAGACAAGACCCATGGAGTGTCTTGAGCCGTTCGGCATCGGCCAAAGGGATGTTGAGGCCGCGTGCGAGGTCCGACGTGACATGCCTGCCGCCGACGGCGAAAGCATCCGCGAAAGTCAGATTGCCACCGGAAAAAACCCCGGTCGATGTGGTTCCGCCACCGATATCGATGATCGCCGTACCGAGTTCGGCTTCGTCGTCGACTAGCGCGGAAAGTCCGGACGCATAAGGCGTGGCGACCAGGGCCTCGATCGAAAGATGGCAGCGTTCCACGGCCAGCATCAAATTGCTGGAGGCACCGGAATCGCAGCTCAAGACATGCATGGCGGCGCCGAGTTCGTCGCCGATCAAGCCGCGCGGATCCCGGATGTTCTTGGCGCCGCCCAGCGAAAAGCCGGTCGGGAGCGAATGCAGGACAAGACGTCCCGGCACGACATGCGCGTGGCAAGCTTCCAGCACGCGATGCACTTCGCTATCGGAGACGGCGTGGCCGCCGACGGCGATTTTGGCGTCGAAGAATTGGGAGGAGAGCCGCCCGCCCGTATTGTTCACGATGACGCTTTGAACCTGGACGCCGGCCATGCGTTCCGCCGCATCCACGGCGAGGCGGATCGCGCCTTCCGCCGCCTCCATATCGACGACGGTGCCGCCTTTGATTCCGCGCGAGCGTTGGTGTCCGATGCCGAGAATACGGCACCGGTGCGTCCGGCCGCGCAGCATTTCAGAGGGCTCGATCGGCTGAAGCCGCGCAATCAAGCACACGATCTTCGACGTGCCGACATCGAGCACGGAAAGAATGGCGCTTCGCTTGGCCGAGAGGGGGCGCATGCGCGGCGGCAGCGGACCGGAGCTCATGTCTGCGCGCCTTTGCTTTTGTTCTTCTTCGCCAGCGCCGCATCCCTTGCGCTCGCGGCGTCCTCGGTGAGGCGCGCCACGATCCGGCCGGGAATCCGCAAGTCGATCGCGAGAATGTCCTTTTCCAAAATATGGCTATCGTGCTCGACCAGAGCCAAGCGCGACAGAGCTTGCGCCGGATCCTTCTCCGGCAGGACAATCTCCACGCCGCTGTTGGTTTTCAGGGTCCAACGCCGTCCCGCGACATAAATGCCCGCGCGGATTCTCGGCCGCAAATCGCCGGCCGCGTCGAGCAACGCGGTGTATTCGGCGATCTTTCCATTGGCGCCTTCCCCCGTCACGAGCGGCAGATTCTCATATCGGGCATCGTGCAAGTCATCGATCACCGTGCCATCCGCCGAAACGATCGAGATCGAGCCATCCTTCTGCCAGAGCGCATAAGGTTGGCGCTCTTCCACCTCGATCAGAAGGCGGTTGGGGAAAAGTTTGGTGACACTCGCGTCCTTGATGAACGGCACGGCCCGAAGCCGCGCGCGCAGATCCGCGACGTTCAAAAAGATCAGCGAATTGCGGGGGCTGACGCCTGCAAGGCTCAGAATTTCATTCTCGGTCAATTCGCGCGCGCCAGTGATCGTCACGGCCTTGATCGCGAACCCGGATGCTTTTGCGATCTGATCCGGGATCGTCCCTTGGCTTTGGATGAAAGCGCTATATGCGCCGCCTTGCGTGAAGCCGTAGAGACCCGTCGCCGCGAACAAAGCGAGCACCAGAATAGAGCCGGAATGCCGCCGGTGCGCGAAGTCGATCGCTTTTTGAATCAAGTCGTTGCGTGGATGCCGGCGTGTCGCGCGCGAAGGCTGGCGGAGCTGATTTGACGGCGCCTGACTTAACGTGAAAACGGTTTCGCGAGACGCCGCCGATAGGGCAAACGGGGGTGGTGCAAGGGCGTTTGCAGCATCCTTCAACGATCGCAGGAGGCGTCGTCCACCATCCATCTAACAAGCTCACCGAATGTTAGGCCAATATGGGCCGCCAGCTCGGGCACCAGGGACGTCTCGGTCATGCCGGGTTGCGTGTTGACCTCCAATACGACGAGTTCGCCCGTACCTCCGGGGCGATCGTCATACCGAAAATCCGCACGGCTCACGCCGCGGCAGCCAAGTGCCTGATGGGCCCTTAGAGCCAAGTCTTGAACATATTGGTAAATATTTCCTTTAAGTTTTGCCGGAAGGACGTGAATTGATCCGCCTTTCGCATATTTCGCATGGTAGTCGTACCAGCCCCCGTCCGCCGCCTGTATCTCTATGACGTCCAAAGCTTTTCCGCCGATGACGGCACATGTGAGCTCGCGTCCGGCGACGAATTTTTCCACCAGGACCATGTCGCCATGCCCCCATTCGGACGAAGTTAATTCTTGCGGGGGATGGGCGTGATCCTCGTTCACGATCAAAATGCCGACCGACGAGCCCTCGCTGACCGGCTTGATGACGTAGGGCGGCGGCAAAGCGTGGGTCTTGGCGGCTTCTAACCGGTGGAGCGTCACGCCATCGGCGACGGGAATGCCGGCGGCGCGCATCACATCCTTGGCTTTGTCTTTTTGCATCGCGAGCGCGGAGGCCAGCACGCCGGAATGGGTATAGGGAATTCGCAGCATTTCCAGAATGCCCTGGACGATGCCGTCCTCCCCATACTTTCCATGCAGCGCGTTGAAGACCACATCCGGCCGCAGCCGCGCCAGCGTCTCGCCGATGGCGTGGTCGACGTCGAGGCGGGTCACCTGGAAGCCTTGCCCCTCCAGGGCCGTGGCACAGGCCTCGCCCGAGCGTAGGGAAACCTCCCGCTCGGCCGAAAGCCCGCCTAAGAGAACGGCGACATGTTTGGTCATTTTGCTTTTGTTCCCCTATACGCGTTGGCTGGCGTTTCTCCCGTCATTGCGAGCGAAGCGAAGCAATCCATCTCGCCCCCCTGAACCACGATGGATTGCTTCGCTGCGCTCGCAATGACGACTACCCACGGTTCGGGCGTCGGTGACTGGAGTTGCAGCAGTATTTCTGGGTCCTGTTTTATTTGTCCGTTGGTGAGTTGCTAAGGAAAATACGTCGTCCCACCCTGGCGATTTCCCATTCGAGCATAACGCCGGAGCGTTCGAAAACCCGCGCGCGCACGATTTCGCCGAGGTCTTCGAGATCCGCGGCTGTCGCGCTCCCCCGGTTGATCAGAAAATTCGTATGCAATTCAGAGACCTGCGCTCCGCCATGGATCAAGCCCCGGCAGCCCGCTTGGTCGATCAGCGCCCAGGCCTTTTCGCCCGCTGGATTCTTGAACGTCGAGCCGCCGGTGCGTTGATTGACCGGTTGGGTCGCGCCGCGTGCTTGGGTAATCCCGGCCATCTCCGCGCGGATCGCTTCGGGGTCGCCGGGCGTTCCGCGGAACACGGCGCTGGTGAAGACGATATCTTCCGGCAAACCGCAATGGCGGTAGGTGAAATCCATGTCCCGCGCCGCGAACGTGTGGACCGTGCCGTCGCGGCCAACGCCCCGCGCGGAGACCAAAATATCCCTGATCTCCGCGCCATAGGCTCCGGCATTCATCCGCAAGGCGCCGCCGATCGAGCCGGGAATGCCGCGCAGAAACGAAAAGCCGGAGAGTCCCGCTTGCGCCGCGCTCGAGGCGAGCTTCACATCCGGCACGGCCGCCCCAGCCGTAATTTCCAGCCCCTCGATGGCTTGCCCGGCGAAGGGCTTGCCGAGCTGGATCACCACGCCATCCACACCGCCGTCGCGAATCAAGAGATTCGATCCCAAGCCGATGGTGAGAACGGGAATGGCTGGATCGAGCTTCCTAAGAAAATAAGCGAGATCCGCTTCGTCCGCCGGCGAAAACAGCATTTGCGCCGGGCCGCCCGTCTTGAACCAAGACAGAGGTGCCAGCGGGACGCCGGTTTCGAGCGTCCCCCGCAGGTCCGGCATCGCGCGGCGGAGCGCGCTGAAGGGGCCGCCGTCCATCAGCTTTTGTCACCTGCCGCGAGCTGACCCGGCAGAGCATAGGCCCATTGCGTGATATTTCCGGCGCCGAGCAGCACGACGTAATCGCCGGGATGAGCGAGGGTGCGAATGAGATGCGGCAGTTCCGCCGCGCTTTGCAGCGCCAGCACCTGGCGATGCCCATGCGCCTTGATCGCCTGCACCAGCGTATCGCGGTTGACGCCGTCGATCGGCTTTTCGCCGGCCGGATAGACATCTGCGATGATGACGCTGTCGGCATCGTTCAGGCAGGTCGCGAATTCGTTGAACAGCGATTGCAGCCTGGTATAGCGGTGCGGCTGCACGACGGCGATGACCTGCGCCTTGGTCGACGCGCGGGCCGCCCGCAAGACCGCCGCGATTTCGACGGGATGATGGCCGTAATCGTCGAAAATGGCGACGCCGTTCCACTCGCCCGTCTTGGTGAAGCGCCGCTTCACCCCGCCGAAATTCCCCAAGCCCGTCCGGATTTCCTCCGCGCTCATGCCGAGCTGATGGGCCACGGCCAGCGCTGCTGTCGCGTTCAGCGCATTATGCAGTCCCGGCATCGGCATGACGAGATCGTCGAGCCGTGTTTGCGTATTGGTCTTGCGGTCCCGGATGATCACCGAAAAGCGAGAAACGCCGCCGCTGAGATCGACATCCACCAAGCGCACGTCGGCTTGCGGGGTTTTGCCATAGGTGATCACCCGGCGATCCTCGATCCGGCCGACGAGTTCCTGCACGGTGGGATGATCGAGGCACATGACCGCGAAACCGTAGAAGGGGATGTTCTCGACAAAGGCGCGGAATGCGTTCTTGATCGCCTCGAACGTCCCGAAATGATCGAGATGTTCGGGATCGATATTGGTGACCACGGCGACATCGGCCGGCAGTTTCAGGAACGTGCCGTCGCTCTCGTCGGCCTCGACCACCATCCAATCGCCGCCGCCGAGCCGCGCATTGGTGCCATAGGCATTGATGATGCCGCCGTTGATGACGGTCGGATCGAATTTCCCCGCATCGAGCAACGTGGCGACGAGCGATGTCGTGGTCGTCTTGCCGTGGGTTCCGGCAATGGCCACGCAATGTTTCAGCCGCATCAATTCGGCCAGCATTTCGGCGCGCCGCACCACCGGCAGGCGGCGTTCGCGGGCGGCCGAAAGTTCGGGATTGTCGCGCTGGATCGCCGTCGAGACCACGACGACTTCGGCCTGGCCGAGATGGGCCGCGTCATGGCCGACGAAGATCGTCGCGCCCTTTTCGCGCAGGCGCACCACATTGGCGTTTTCCGAGGCATCCGAGCCTTGGACGGTATAGCCGAGGTTCAACAGGACTTCGGCGATTCCCGACATGCCGATCCCGCCGATTCCGACGAAATGGATGGGTCCGAGTTCGGCCGGTAGTTTCATTCTGGCTCCTCTGGCGACATCAGACGTTCCACGAGATCGGCAAGCCGTTCGGCGGCGTCGGCGATACCCGTCCGCCGTGCCGCGAAAGCCTGGGCCGCGAGGCCCTCGCGATCGAGCATCGCTTGCCGGATCGTATCCGCCAACCATTCCGGTGTAAAAAGCGCCTGTTTGATGACAAGGGCCGCTCCGGCCTTTTCCAGGACGGCGGCATTGGCGGCTTGATCCTGGTCCAAGGCATGGGGCAGAGGCACCAGGATCGACGGCCGGCCGATGACGGCGAGTTCCGAAACGGTCGAGGCGCCGGCGCGGCCGATCACAAGATGGGCTTCCGAGATACGGTCCGGCAGATCCGTGAAAAAGCTCTCGACCTCCGCTTCGACGCCGAGGGCCGCATAGGCCCGGCGCACCCGCGCTTCATCCTCGCCGCGTGCTTGTTGGACGATGCGGAGTCTCGCGCGTTCCTCTGGCGTCATCAGCGCGATGGCCGCCGGGACGATATCCGACATCACCCGCGCGCCCTGCGACCCGCCGGTGACGAGCAGGCGTAAAACGCCGCCCTGAAAGCCGGGATAGGGGCGGCGCGCGGCCTGGATGACGCTCGGCCGCACCGGATTTCCCGTGAGATAGGTCTTGGCCTCGATGCGCGCATTGCCGCAGGCGAGATGATCGAATCCTTTCGCCACCGCTTTGACCCGGCCGGCGAGAAATTTGTTGGCGCGTCCCATGACGGCATTTTGCTCGTGCAGGATCGTGGGCACTTTGAGTTGCGCGGCGGCAAGCACGGGCGGCACGGTGGGATAGCCGCCAAATCCAACCAGCGCGCGGGGTTTGACGGCACGGATGATTTTTCGCGCGGCTTGCGTGCCCCGGATCAAGGTGACGATCGCGCGCGCACGCGCGAGGATCGAGCCGCCGCTGGGCGTCGCCGCCGGCACGCGATGGACCCTCCGCGCCGGAAAGGACGCGCCATAACCGGCCACGCGGTCATCCGTGATCAATTCCACGGCGTAGCCTCGCGCGATCAAGGCTTCGCTCAGCGCTTGGGCCGGAAACAGATGCCCCCCGGTTCCCCCAGCGGCAATCATGATGGGACGTTGGCTCATGCGACCTGTTCCAGCCGCCCGGCTTCGTGCTGATGGGCCTGCCGGTCCGGGGGCGCTTGCTCGAATGTTTGCCGCTCGCTTTCGTAAAGCACCTCCGAGCGCGGCCGTTTGCGGGTCACGGCCAGCAGGAATCCCATGCCGATCGAGAGCGAGATGAGCGACGAGCCGCCATAGGAGATGAAGGGCAAGGTCATGCCCTTGGCCGGCATCAGGTGCAGGTTCACCGCCATATTGATCGCGGCCTGGATGCCGAACAGCATGACGAGCCCGGCGCCCGCGAAACAGCAGAAGGGATCTTCGTTGCGGGCGGATCTCAAGAGGCCGCGCACGACGATGAAACCGAAGAGGGCGCAGAGGGCGATACAGGTGACGATGCCGAATTCCTCCCCGGCGACAGCGAAAATAAAGTCGGTATGGGCGTCGGGCAGAATGCGCTTGATCGTGCCTTCCCCCGGACCCTTGCCGAACCAACGTCCGCTTATGATGCTTTCGAGCGCCGTGTCGACCTGAAACGTATCGGTCACCCCGTTCCCGCTGCTGGGATCGAGGAATTTGAGAATGCGGGCACGGACATGCGGTACCAATTTATAGGCTAGCAGCACGCCGCTCAGGCCGAAGCCGCCGATTCCAAAAACCCAGAACCAGTGCAGGCCGGCCATGAAGAACAAGGCCGCCCAAACCAACGAGACCAACATGGTCTGGCCGAAATCGGGCTGCAGCATCAAGGGGACGACGGTCAGGGGAAACAACAGGAGCGCGATCGTCGTCCCGGGAACGTCGCGGCGTTTTCCGCCTTCCGAAAAGGCCCATGCCGCGAGGATCACGAAGGCCGGCTTGAGAAATTCGGAGGGTTGGATGCCGAGAATCCAGCGTTTCGCGCCCTTGACCTCGTGACCGAACAGAAGCGCGAAAATAATCAGACCCATCGATACGACGAACAGGATCATTGCCGCCCGGCGGACTTGCCGGGGGCTGAAAAAGGACGTGCCGATCAAAATTGCGATGGCGGGCAGCAGCGCCAAAGCTTGGCGGTTCACGAAATGGAAGGTGGGCAGGCCGATTCGCTCGGCAACCGGTGGACTCGCCGCCATGGTCAGAACCAGGCCCGCGACGATGAGCGTGGCCAGCGAGGCCAGAAGCCAGCGATCGATCGTCCACCACCAGTCCGCGAGGGCGGTCCGTTGCGCGCGAGATACCATGTCGTCTCCCCAGACCCGTTGGCACCTTGCCTCCCGCACCCGCGGGACAAACGGCGATCATGTGCCAAACCGCCCCGGCGGGCGGATCCATCCGTCATTATGGAAGGAAATTGTTAACCTTGCCTTTCACCGCGCGGTGGCCAGCAGGTCTTGGACGAGCGCGCGAAAATAGTTGCCGCGCTTTTCGAAATCGCTGAACTGATCGAACGAGGCGCAGGCTGGCGACAGCACCACAGCTTCGTCTTGGCCGGTGCCGGCGGCATCATGGGCCGCGCGTTCCACCGCGACGTCGAGCGTGCCGCAGCGCTCGTAGAGCACGTCGTGGCCAAGCGTGGCGGCGAAGGCCTCGCTGGCCTCGCCGACGAGATAGGCTTTGACGACACGGGGAAACAGCGGACGCAGCGGCTCGATCCCGCCCTCCTTGGCCTTGCCTCCGATGATCCAATGCAGGCGCGGGAAGGAGAGCAGAGCCTTTTCCGCCGCATCGGCATTGGTGGCTTTCGAATCATTGATGAAGAGCACGCGGCCGAGCCGGCCGATCTGTTCCATGCGATGGGCGAGGCCGGGAAAACTCCGCAGCGCCGCCTGCAGGCGGACGAGGTCGTCCGCATCGGCGCCCAAAGCCGCAATGGCGGCGGCGGCGTTTTGGGCATTATGCGCGCCGCGCAGCGAAGGGATCCCGGCGAGATCGGCGATTTCGACAGACGTGCCGCCGCGATGACGAAACAGCTTCGTGCCTTTGAGCGTGATTCCCCGCTCGACCTTGTTCCCCGCGACCGAAATGCGCTCGACATTCTTGCCGTGGGCGCTCAAGCGCGCGGCAATGGCGGCGCAATCGGCGTCGTCGATGGAGACAATGGCGGTGTCCGCGCCCGCCACCAGCCGCTCCTTGACCGCCGCGTAATGGGCCATGCTGCCGTGCCGGTCGAGGTGATCGGGGGTCAGATTGAGCAGAATGCCGGCGGTGGCGTTCAAGCCGGGCGCGAGATCGATCTGGAACGACGAGCATTCCACGACATAGACGCGGGACGGGGTGGGCGGTTCCAACTCCAGCACCGGCGTGCCGATATTGCCGCCCATTCCCGTTTCGTAGCCGAAGCTTCTGAAGAGATGCGCGGCGAGCGCCGTCGTCGTCGATTTGCCATTGGTGCCGGTAATCGCGATGAGCCGGGACTGCGGCGCGCGGGCAGCCCGTTCGCGGCAGAACAGCTCGATGTCGCCGATAATGGGAACGCCGGCCGCTTGCGCCTTGATCACGCTCCAATGCGGCGCGGGATGGGTGAGCGGAACGCCGGGCGCGAGGACGAAGGCGTCGAATTGCGACCAATCGGCGGTTTGCAGATCGGCGAGCGTGACGCCAACGGACGCGGCCTTGGCGCGCGAGGTCTCGTTGTCGTCCCAGGCGGACACTTCGGCGCCGCCCGACATCAACGCTTGGGCAGCCGTCACGCCCGACGCGCCGAGGCCGAACAGTGCGAGTTTCTGGCCGGAAAAGGATGTCAGCGGAATCATCGGATCACATGCTACCGGAGTTTGAGCGTCGAAAGCCCGATCAGGGCCAAGACGAAGGCGATGATCCAAAAGCGCACCACGACTTGCGGTTCGGACCAGCCGAGCTGTTCGAAATGATGGTGGATCGGCGCCATTCTGAACACGCGCTTGCCCGTGAGCTTGAAGGAGGCGACTTGCACGATCACGGAGACGGCCTCGAGCACGAACAGGCCGCCGACGATCACCAAGACGATTTCATGCTTCACCGCGACGGCGATCGTGCCGAGCAGCCCGCCGAGCGCCAGCGATCCCGTGTCCCCCATGAAGATTTGCGCGGGCGGCGCGTTGAACCAGAGAAAGCCCAGGCCCGCGCCGATCAAGGCGCCGCACACGACAGCCAATTCACCGCCGCCGATCACGAAATTGATCCCGAGATAGGTCGAGAAAATGGCATTTCCGGCGAGATAGGCGATAATTCCGAACGTGCCCGCCGCGATCATCACGGGCACGATAGCCAGGCCGTCGAGCCCATCCGTCAGATTGACGGCATTGCCCGAGGCGACAATCACGAAGGCGCCGAAGACGACGAAGAACAAGCCAAGATCGACGATATAGCCGTTGATGGCCGGGATCGACAAGGCGGTCGTATGCACGGTGCCGTAATGCATCATGAGATAGCAGGCGACCATGGCAATGCCGGCTTCGAGCGCGAGCCGGAGGCGGCCGGAAAAGCCCGCGTGGGTCTGCCGCGTGACCTTGAGATAATCGTCGTAGAAGCCGATGAGGCCGAAGCCGGTCATGACCAGCAGAACGATCCAGACATAATGGTTTTTCAGATTGGCCCAGAGCAGGGTCGAGACGATGAGACCGGACAGGATCATCAACCCGCCCATGGTGGGCGTGCCCTTCTTGGTGAGCAGATGGGATTGCGGACCGTCGAGACGGATCGGCTGTCCCTTTCCCTGTTTCAGGCGGAGGGCGGCGATGATCCGGGGCCCGAAAAAGAACACGAAGAACAGAGCCGTGAAAATGGCCCCGCCGGTGCGGAACGTGATGTAGCGGAAGAGATTCAGCGGCCCAAAATGGGGCGAGAGTTCCGCGAGCCATGCGAGCATTGAACGATTCCCCGGCTAGTTGGGCGCCGGGGCGGCATGCCGCTCCTTGAGGGCGCCGACAATCGGCGCCATGCGGCTGCCATTCGATCCTTTGACGATCACGATATCGCCGGCCTGCACGGCTTCGAGCACGGCCGGTTCGAGATCGGCGGCGCGCTCGCGCCACGTGACCGCGACTGAATTGGGGAGCGCCGCCACCAGCGAGCGCATCAGAGGCCCCGCCGCGAAGACCAGATCGAAGCCATTGGCGACGAGATCCTCGGCGAGACCTTCGTGCAGCGAGGGCCCGTGGTGGCCAAGCTCCAGCATATCGCCGAGGACGGCGATGCGGCGGCCGCGCGGACCCGGTTTTAGCGTTCCGGCCATGGCGAAGGCGGCCCGCATCGAGGCCGGATTGGCATTGTAGCTTTCGTCGATCAGCGCGAACGGGCCCGCCGGGGTCGCCACCAGCACTTTTTCGCCCCGGCCTTTCTGCGCCTCGAAAAAGGCCAAGGCTTTCACGGCGGCGTCGAGATCGGCCCCGGCGCTCTGGACCGCCAGCAGGACGGCGAGCGCGTTTTCGGCGAGATGCCGGCCTTGCGTGCCAAGCCGGAAGGTCAGGGTTTCTCCCGCTATCGTCGCCGTCACGACCGAATGGCCCGAGACCGGTGAAAAGCCGATGATTCGCGCATCGGCATCTTCATGCGCGCCGAAGCTCAAGACACGGCCGGCGGGGGAGCGGCGCGCCGCCGCCGCGAGGCGCTCGAAATAGGGACTGTCGCGGTTGATGATGGCGGTGCCACCGGGCTCCAGCCCCGAAAAAATCTCCGCCTTCGCATCGGCAATGGCTTCGACCGAATCGAAAAATTCGAGATGGACGGGGGCGACCGTGGTGACGATGGCGATATGCGGGCGCACCAGAGCGCTCAGCGGCGTGATCTCGCCCGCATGGTTCATGCCGATTTCCGCGACGGCGAAGCGGGTTGGCTTCGGCATGCGCGCGAGGGTCAGCGGCACGCCCCAATGGTTATTGTAAGAGGCCACCGAGGCATGGACGGCGCCGCTGGGGGCGAGCGCTTGTCGAAGCGCCTCCTTGGTCGAGGTCTTGCCCACGGAGCCGGTCACGGCGATCACTTGGGCCTGGGTGCGCGCGCGGGCGGCCCGCCCGAGAGCCACCAGGCTTTCCAGGACGTCATGCACGACATAAAGCGAGCCAGACCCGCGTAGCTGTTCCGCATGAGCCTCGTCGATCACGGCCGCCGCCGCCCCCGCCTGAAACGCCGCGGCGACATAGTCGTGCCCGTCGGAATTGTCTCCGGTGATGGCAAAAAAGAAATCGCCGGGTTGGAGGGTTCGCGTATCGATTGAAATGCCCGAGACCTCCGGCGGCACGGTGCCGCTCACGCGCGCGTCGAGCGGCGCGACGAGGCCAAGGCCCGTCCAGAGCGGATCATGCTGTGCGGTGTTTGTCATGACGGGTGGTTCTGCAAAGCGCGGCGGGCGCAGTCAAGGTCCGAAAAGGGAAGCACCCTGTCGCCGATGATCTGGCCGGTTTCGTGACCTTTTCCCGCAATCACCAGGACGCCGCCGGGGCCGAGGCTCGCCACCGCGGACTCGATGGCGCTGGCGCGATCCCCGATTTCCACGACTTCGGCATTGCCGTGGGCGGCGCCGGCGAGGATCGCGGCCCGGATCCGGTCTGGCTGTTCCGAGCGCGGATTGTCGTCGGTGACGACGACCCGGTCGGCCAAGCGGGCCGCGATCTCCCCCATGATCGGCCGTTTGCCCTGGTCGCGGTCTCCGCCGCAGCCAAACACCACGATCAAGGGGCCGCTGGCGAGCGGCCGCAGCGCGGTCAAAACTTTGTCGAGGGCGTCGGGCTTATGGGCATAATCGATGAAAACAGGGGCGTTCCCGCGCCGTCCCGCCAGTTGCAGGCGGCCCGGCGCGCCTTCCAGCGTCTCCAGGGCCGCGAGTACCTCGGGGGCCGGGCTGCCGGTGGCGATGCAGAGACCGGCGGCGACGAGGGCGTTGGACAGCTGGAAATCCCCGGCGAGCGGCAGCCGGGTCTTGAACGCCCGTCCTTCGGCCTCGACCGTCAGCTCGCTCCCGAGGGCTCCGGGCCGGACGGCGGTCAATCGCAGATTGCGGCCCGAGCGGCCGGCCGTAAAGACGTGTAATCGTCGCGCGGTCGCGGCGGCGATGACGGCCGGTGCCGCGTCGCTATCCCCGTTGATCACGGCGGGCTGGCCGGGCGCCAGCAACGTCTCGAACAGCCGGAGCTTGGCCTCGAGGTAGGCCTCCAAGGTGAGGTGATAATCCAAGTGGTCGCGCGAGAGATTGGTGAAGGCGCCGGCTGAGAACCTGACACCGTCGAGCCGCCTCTGTTCGATCCCATGCGACGAGGCTTCGATCGCGAGATGGGTGACGCCGTCTCGCGCGAGTTGATCGAGGCTTCGATGCAAGGCGATCGGACCCGGCGTCGTCAGGGAGCCGTACACGGCGCCTTGCGGCGCGACGATCCCCAGCGTGCCCAGCGAAGCCGCCTGATGGCCGAGCTTCGTCCAGATCTGCTGGCAAAAAGAGGCGACCGAGGTCTTGCCGCTGGTGCCGGTGACGGCGGCGATGGTCGCGGGCTGAAGGGGATAGAAGACCGCGGCCGCGAGCGCCAAGGCGCGGCGGACATCGTCGACGAGAATGAAGGCCGTGCAAGCGCTGGGTCCGGGCGGCTGGCGCTCGGCGACGACGGCGGCGGCGCCCTTGGCGACAGCCTCGCCGATAAAGGCCGATCCATCCGCCTTGACACCGGGGATCGCGAAAAAGGCCCAGCCCGGCTCGACCCGGCGGCTATCGTCGGTCAGGCCTTTCACGTCGATATTTCCCAAGGCGCCCGGACAGGAGGCCTCGGGTAAAAGTGCGGCGAGCCGCGTCAGTGGAGTTCTCCCGTGGCATGCTGCGGGGTGTTGGCAAAACCATAGCCCAATTGCGCCAGCAGCGGGAAGGGTAGGACGGGAAGATCGATCCGCGGCGTGATGCCGAGAATCGGGACCACCCGCTCGATGATCTTGCCGGTCACGGCGCCGGAGTTCCAGGCGGCGGTGCGAAAGCCGTAGGTCTCCTTGGACCCTTGCGGTTCGTCCATCAGCGTCAAGAAGAGATAACGCGGTTTGTCGGCGGGCAGCAGCGCCATGAAGGTCGTGAACACCTTGTCCTTGGAATAATGACCATGGATGATCTTATCCGCCGTGCCGGTCTTTCCGCCAATGAAATAGCCGGGAATGTTGGCGTTGCGGGCGGACCCGATCTCCGCATTGAGCCGCATGAGATAGCGTATGGATTCGGAGACATCGGGGCGCACGACGCGGGGCGCGTCGCGTTTGGCATCCTCCTCGCCGCGCTTCAGAAAAGTCGGCGTGATCATCACGCCGCCGTTGACCAGCGCGCCGACCGCCATCAAAGCCTGCAGTGGCGCGACATTCAGGCCTTGGCCGAAGGCAATGGTGATGGTGTTGAGTTCGCTCCAGTTTTTCGGCACCAGCGGCTCGGCGCTTTCTGGCAGTTCGGTGCGCAGGCGGGTCAATTGCCCCATCTTTCGCAGAAAGGCCTTATGGCCTTCGACGCCGACCATCATCGCCATCCGCGCCGTGCCGATATTGGAGGAATGGTAGAAGACTTCCGGCACGGTCAGGATGCGATGTTCGCCGTGGAAGTCGTGGATGGTGAAGCGCCCGTAGCGCAAATTGTCGCGGGCATCGACACGCGAGTTCAGATTGACCTTGTTGGTCTCCAACGCCATGGCGATGGAGATCGCCTTGAAGGTCGAGCCCATTTCGTAGACGCCGACCGACAGCCGGTTGATATGGTTGGGATCGAGCGCATCGGCCGGGTTGTTCGGGTCGAAATCCGGCAGCGAGGCCATGGCGACGATCTCGCCGGTATTGACGTCGAGAATGGCGGCGGCGCCGGCTTTGGCCTTATATTTTTCGACGCCTTTTTCCAGTTCGTCGCGCACGGCATAGGTGACGCGCAAATCGAGCGAGGTTACGAGCGGCTTCAAGTCATCCGGCGCGAGCTTGAACCCCGCCCCATGCAGATCGCTCAAGCCTTGGCTGTCGATATATTTCTCGAGGCCCGAAATGCCCACGCCATCGAGATTGGCGAAACCCAGGACGTGGGCCGCGATGGGACCGTTGGGATAGATGCGCTTATTCTCGGGCAGGAAGCCGACACCGGGAAGGCCGAGGTGAAAGATCTCTTGCTGTTCCTTCGCGGTGACCGCCCGCTTGACCCAGACGAAGCCCTTGCGCGATTCGAGTTTCGTGCGCAGCTCCTTGGCATCGACATCGGGCAGGACGGCGGTGATGAGTTCGACCGCCTCGTCCTTGTCGATAATCCGGCGCGGCTCGGCGAAGACGCTCAGGACTTTGATATCGGTCGCCAAAACCTCGCCGTTGCGGTCGAGAATGTCGGGCCGCGCCGCCGCGACCGCATCCGAGGCCGCGCTTTTGACCGTCGCGGGGGCTTCCGGCTTGAAGCCGAAATAAACCAGTTTGCCGATGATCACGCCGAACAGCAGCGTGAACAGCAAAGCGACGATCCGGGTGCGGCCCCCGGTCTTGTCGAGACGTGTCGTGAACAGCACCTTCAAGATGCGCATGACGGCATTGGGTCTTGCCGGCTTTGGCTCGCGGGCCGCGCGGCCCTGGGGAGGGGGAAACGGCGCGTTCATCGCGTGTCTTTCGGCGAGGAAGACGGCGTCGCGCCGCTGGCCGCGGAATCGGCCGGCGTGTTCGTCGGTTCGGACAGGCCGAGGTCTTCGAGCTTCCGGCCGATCGAATCGACCTTGGGCGCCTTGTCGGGCAGCGCCTCGGCCTTCACGATCTGGTTCAGCGCCAACGGCTGCAAGTCCGTCAGTTTTTCCGAGAGCGCCTGAATGCGCTCGGGACGCGTGAGATGCGCCCAATCGGCGCGCAACTTGCCGATCTCGTCTTGCTCTTTTTTAATGTTGCTTTTCAGCTCCGCGATCTCCTCGGCATGGAAGATCGTCTGGTATTTGATGGAATAGGCGTAGATCGCCGAGCCGATCAGCGCCGCGATGGCTATGAGGTTGAGGATCCGAACCATTTAATGTCCCTTGCCTCCCTGTTGCGGCAGCTGCGTGAGTTTGAGGAGATCCGCGCCAAGCTCCAGGGCCGGATTCCCGGTGCGCAGGCCAAACCGGAGTTTCGCCGAACGCGCGCGGGGGTTGGCGGCAATTTCCGATGGCTCCGCGCTGACGGGCTGGCCGCGCGGCAGCGTGAAACTCGGCAAAATCGCGGGGGCCTCGCCGGGCAGCCTCCGGCCCGGCGCCTCGCCCTTGCCGGCGCGTTTGGCGAAAAACTGTTTCACGATCCGGTCTTCGAGCGAATGGAACGTCACGACCGCCAGGCAACCGCCCGGTTTCAACACGCGCTCGGCGGCGACCAGGCCGCGGACGAGTTCGCCCAATTCGTCGTTGACGGCGATGCGCAACGCCTGAAACGTCCGGGTCGCCGGATGGATTTCGGTTGGCTTGCCCGGTACGACGCGGGCGATCATGTCGGCGAGCGGCTTTGTCGTGGTGTAGGGCTTTGCCGCCCGGTCGGCCACGATGGCGCGGGCGATGCGCCGGGACGCGCGCTCCTCGCCGTAATAATAGAGGATATCGGCCAGGGCCTCCACGGACGCCGTGTTGACGATATCGGCGGCGCTGGGTCCGCTCTTGCTCATGCGCATGTCGAGCGGCCCGTCGTGACGGAAGGAAAATCCACGGATCGCCTGATCGAGCTGCATGGAGGAGACTCCAATGTCCAGTGTGACGCCGTCGAAGGGGCCAAGGCCCAAACGCGCCGCGACATCGCCGAGATTGGAGAACCTGTCCTCGACCAGGGTGAGCCTGCCGCCCGAGGACCGGACCAGGCCCTGACCGGCTTCGATCGCCGAAGGGTCGCGATCGAGCGCCAGAACACAGGTTCCCGGCGCGGCGAGGATGGCGCTGGTATAACCGCCGGCCCCGAACGTTCCGTCGAGATACAAGCCATCGCCCTGCACGCCGAGCGCGCTTAAAACCGCCTCGCGGAGCACGGGAATGTGCTGGGCTGGTCCGCCAGCAGCGCCCTGACCGGTAAGATCTTGGCTGCCGCCGCCCATCATTCCCGTGCTCCAGGAGGCCGCGGCGGCGTTTCCGCCGCGTGTCTGGCGCTGAGCTGTAACCGCAAGTCGCGCACCCGAAGCTTGGCCTCTTCGAGATGCAAGCGGAAACGGCCCGGCTCCCAGATCTGGAACTTGTGGCCTTGACCCACGAAGGTCACCTCGGAGGAGATGCCCGCATAGGCCTTGATCGTTTCGGTCAGAACGACCCGGCCCTCCGGATCGATCTTGAGGATTTCGCTCGTGCCCAAAAGCGCGGTCGAAAACAGATCCCGCTCCACGGAATAGGGCGAGTGGCGCTCCAACAGATCGTCGATGTCGCGCAGCAGCGCATGGCCGCCACAATCCACCGCATCCGCATCGAGGGAGGGATGCACGTAAAGCCCCTCGAAGCCGTCGCGCGCCAAAACCACCCGGAAGGACGCCGGGATCGAGACCCGGCCCTTCGAATCCAAGCGATTCTGAAAATGCGAAACGAAACGATCCACGCCACTGGTCCCATGCCGTCGAGCCGCCGGATCGCAAGGCCGCGCCGCGCCGGGGCGCGGTGTGGGACTGGTCGAGTGGAGCCCGAGACGGGATGATTTGGGATAACATGGGAGCTTATGGGAATCAAACGCGCGTTGATGGGTTTGGCGGGCACCGGCCCAAAGGCCGGTAATCATCCACAGCAATAAAGAGCGCGTTAGGGTTAACGTGTGGTTTCGGGACGGCGGGACCGCCTCCTTCTCCCGGAAAAAAAGCGAGCAACGGCGCCGGCCGCGGAATTCGCGAGGGCCGGACCGGTCCAGACCCAGCTTGGCGGGGATGGATTTTTATTCCCGACATCAGTCAGTTCACCGTTTGATGGGGATCTAACGTAAAAAAATTCTCGGCTAATCTCGCGACTTAATTGTTTTGGCCAAACCGTTTTTTGTAATAGCAAGTTGAAGCGTATTTTTACCTGATTTCCGAAACGGAACTTTAAATAATTATGGCGATTTACTTGTGAGCTTGTTATCGCCGTAAGTCATATTGAGTGTCTGATGTCCGTATTAAGATTTGATCTTTTGCAAACCCGGTCCGAGCGTCTCCTCGCGGCGGCGGGCAGCCTCGTTTCCTTACTCGTGATCGCGACCGTCTGGTGGTTTATTGTCGCTAACCGGGAATCGGAGCTGAAAGATGCCGGGCGTGAACGTCTCATGCACATGGCGCGGCACGATATCTTGACGGAGCTTCCCAACAGACATGTGTTCCAGGAGCGCATGAACGAAGCGCTGGCGCTGACGGCCGATGGCGTGTCCTTCGCGGTCTTGTGCATCGACCTCGACCATTTCAAGGACGTGAACGATCTGCTCGGGCATTCCATCGGCGATGCCTTGATCAAGAAGGTTGCCGGACGGCTTCAAGCTTCGATCCGGGACGTCGATTTTGTGGCGCGGATTGGCGGCGATGAATTCGCGGCGTAACCTCGAGTTGGACTTGCGCCAGGCGCTTCAAAAGGGGGAGTTCGAACTTTATTTCCAGCCGCTCGTGGATACGCGGACGCAAGCGATTACGAGCTTCGAGGCTTTGGTGCGCTGGAACCATCCCGGTCTCGGGCTTGTGCCGCCCGTCGATTTTATCTCCCTCGCGGAGGAAACCAGCCTTATCGTCCCCCTTGGGGAATGGGTGTTGCGGGCCGCATGCCGGGAAGCCTTGTCCTGGCCAGAGAATGTCCGGGTGTCGGTCAATGTTTCCGTGACGCAGTTCAGGCCCGGCAATCTCGTCGAGATCGTCGCCAAAATTCTCAATAAAACGGGTCTGGCGCCCGGCAGGCTGGAACTCGAGATCACAGAATCCGTCTCGCTTCACGAAGAATCAGCCCATCTCGCGGTGTTGCACGAGCTGCGCGGTCTCGGCGTCAAGATCGTCATGGACGATTTCGGAACGGGCTATTCGTCGCTGAATTATCTGCGCGTTTTCCCCTTCGATAAGATCAAGATCGACAAGTCGTTCATTCAAAGCCTCGATCAGCCTAGCGCGAATGCGATTGTCTGCGCCGTCGCGCAGCTTGGCAAGATGCTGGGCATGCGGATGACCGCAGAGGGGATCGAGACGCAAGCTCACCTCGCCAAGATCGTGGAGCAGGGCTTCACGGAGGGGCAAGGCTATCTGTTCAGCCCGCCGGTCCCGGCCTCCGCCGTGCAGGCCTTGCTGCGGGCGCCCACGGAGAAACACCAGGCCGCTTGATCCGCGAATTATCGCTTTGGTGAGTCCACCAAAGCGGGACGCGCTCTAGATGTATGGCCCCGGAAATTTAGTCCGCGAGAACCAGCGCCGGCGGGAAGGCGACCTCGGCCAGCGTGCCTTGCTCCAGCTTGCTGCGCAGCGTGAACGAGGCATGGTTGGCTTCGACAAGCGCTTTGGTGAGGGGCAGGCCCAAGCCGGTCCCGGTCGTCATCGGGCGCGAGGTCGCGAGTTGGCGGAAGGGTTCGAGCGCGGTCTCGATATCCTTGTCCGACATGCCGGGGCCCGTATCCCGGATGCGGATCACCACATGGCCGGCATCGGTCAAGGCTGTGGCGATGATGACTTGCCCGCCGGGTTCGTTGAACTTGACGGCGTTCGACAGCAAATTAAGGACGATTTGGCGCAAGGAGCGCTCGTCGGCTTTGATGCGCGGGAGATGCGGGGCCAGCGAGAGCCGCATGATCACGCGCTCTTGGCTCGCCTGCGGCTGCATGATGCCGGTGCATTCCGTGATGATCTTATTCGCGTCGATCGGGGTTGCGTTCAGCTCCATCTTGCCGGCCTCGATCTTGGAGAGATCGAGCAGATCGTTGATGAGGCTCATCACATGCGTGCCGGACGTATGGATGTCCTTCAAATAATCCTTATAGCGCGCGTTTCCGACCGGGCCGAACCGCTCTTCCATGATGACTTCCGCGAAGCCGATGATCGCATTGAGCGGGGTGCGGACCTCGTGGCTGACCTTGGCTAGGAAATCCGACTTGAGGGCGCTGGTCCGCTCCGCGTCTTGCCGGGCGTGGTCGAGCTCCTGCTCGACTTTTTTCCAATGCGTGAGGTCGCGGAAGAGGGCGCAGTACCGGGTTTCGTCCTGCGTTTGGTTGCCCGGGGGTTCCAAGTCCGAAGGGCCGAGCTTTCCGAGCGTCATGAAGACGGGGATCGTGCCGCCGCGATGCGCCTTGACGAGGATTTCACGTCCGTCGTTCAGGAGGCTCTTTGTCGCGCTGGACTTCAAGCCTTCGAAATAATCCGCCGCGAGGCTCTGATTATGGGGCGCGAAAAGGGCCAGGAAAGGCTCGCCGATCACTTCCGCCCGGTCGCAGCCGAAGAGAGCCTCGCCGGAGCGGTTCAACGAGACGACATTCCCATCGGCATCGAGAACCGCGACGCCATCGGTCGCGGTTTCCAAGATCGCGCGCAATTCGCGTAATTCGCTTTCTTGATGGCGCCGTGTCTCGGCCTCGCGTTCGGCCCGTCCGGGGTTGGCGATCTCTTTCAACGTCAGCAGCGTCGCGGGCAAGCCATCCCATTCGACGGCCTGCATCCTGGCATTGGCGGCCCGGACGGTTCCGTCGCTGCCTCTGATGCCGACGGCTTCGCTACCGGTGGCATTGCCGGGCAAGCCGCCGAACAAATGGGTCATGCCGCCGGCATCATGCAATTCGTCTTCGTTCTTGAACCCGAGTATGTCGAGCAAGTGGCGGTTGGCGAAAATCGGGACGTTATTGCGGCTGACCAGAAGACCGAGGTTGAGCTTGTCCAGGACGGCGATGGCATTCTGGCCGAGGTGCTGTTCCTGGGTTGCGCCGGCCAGCGGTTTGGCCGCCGCTAGCGCGGGGGCAGCTTCGACCGCCAAATCCGTGTCCGCCTCCGAGGACGGGACGGCAGCGGCCGGCGGGGCATCGGACTTCACCACTCCGGGCGGATGGGGCTCATGGGTGCGGAGGGCTTCGCCGATTTTTTGGAAAGCCGTCTGCTCGTCGTTGGAGAGGACGCGCGCGGCGACCGGAAAGGGCAGCACATTGACCTGTTCCGGCGGTTCAGCCGGATTCTCCGCCGGAGCGGCGGATTGGGTAAGTGTCTCCGCCGGAGCGGCGGATTGGAACGGCGTAGCGGCCGCTGGCGTTTGCACGGCCGGCGCTTCCGTCACGCCGTCGAGATGGATCACGCCAAATCCCCGGAAACCGTCGAAGGATTGGTCCGGTTTGAATGCGGGAATGGCTCCCATGACGACGGGAATCGTGGCGGTGGCCTCCGCGACCGGCCAATGCAACCTATGGCCGCTCCAGGTTTCGCGCCCTTCGAGGTGCCGGGCCAAGCCCCCGCTTGGATCGAGCCCAGGGGCGAGGTCCAAGAGGTTCTTGCCAACCAGATTGGCCGCGCTAGCCCCCACGGCCTCCGCCAAGGGCGGGGAGATCATGGTGCAGACGGCGTCGGCATCGGTGTGCCAGAGAAACCGGAGGGTCTTGGCCGACGGCCATTTTTGCCGGAGCTCTTCGCGGACAGCGGTCGCATCTCTCAAAGCGGAGGGTCGCGGCGCAAGACCGCCCCCGGCCGCGTTGCCTTGCGATTCGTCCGCGGAGGGCGGCATTGGGGCCGCGACCGGCTTGTCTTCCTCCGGTTGGCCGATCTTGGCCGCGGGCGATGGAATCAAGCCGGGGCGCAGGCCAAGCGCTGCCGCGATCAAGACATGGCGGCCGCGGACGGCCAGGCGGCGGCATAGAAAGGTGATGATTTCGCTGCTGGGACCAATCAAGAACCGCAGGCGTTCGACACGAGGCGCGCCCTCGAGCGGGAGCATTTGAAACAAGACGGCGAGTCGTTTGCCGCCGGGATCGCCGCCGGTGAGCAAGCGGGCGGACAGACCGCTGGGATCCTCGACATCGAAAAGACTGAAGAGGGCCCGGCTGGCGGCGACGAGACGCGGCTTGCCAGCGTCGTCGCTTGCCACGGCGATGAGCGGCGCATTCTGATGCTCGCTCAGGGCCAAGGCCTGCACAAACTCTTGCAAATCCTGGGAGGTGATGCCGGGGTCAGACCAAGTCTCGTCCATGAAAATCGTATTTTCCTCAGACATGTTCTTTTTCCGCGTGGGCACCATATTCGCCGTCTGGAAAACCTTAAAAAAGTCCTAACGGGGCTTGGCCCGCCCGTCCACGTATTCCCCCGCGATTCTGCGTATCGCGTTGGAATTAACCTTAATTTAGCGCGCTTGGGGATACGGGGCCGACGAAGAGGTTCGAGAGTCCTTGCTTTGAGGAGCAAGCCGTACTAACCACAGGGCCCGCAGCATAAATTTGGTGGGTCGCGGTTTTGGTGCAAGGGGCTGGTTGTCCGGCTCTTGCATTCGACAGACGATCCCCCTAGGTTCGTGCCGGTTTTGCTCTCTTGGTTAGAGCGCGAGTGTGCCGCCATAGCTCAGTTGGTTAGAGCGCTAGATTGTGGATCTAGAGGTCCCCCGTTCGAGCCGGGGTGGTGGTACCACAACGGATCATTCGAAACATGAATCGATCCGTGGAGCCGGCGGCTTTGTGATTGCCAGGCCGTTTTTGACGACCAAGCCCTTGCGTTTTGATGACCAAGCCCTCGCCTTTTGATCGCAAGCTCTTGCCTTTTGATGGATTGCCCGCGATTAGTTGACGCAATGAGACCGCTGTCATCCGGTCCGGGCCTATTCGCCGGAACCGTCGGCCGGCAAAAGCTAACCTTTCAGCACGAGAGCGCTTCGCGGAGGCGGAGGTTTGGCTCTCCTGGAGAACGACATGGACGCGCGCGCCGAGACGTCTGGACCCGCCACTTCAGCCGCACATCTGGATGACAAGACGGTCCTCGCCGTCCTGGTCTCCCTCAGCCTCTCGCATATGATCAACGACACCGTGCAGTCCTTGGTGCCCGCGGTCTATCCGATTTTGAAAACCTCCTTCGCGCTGGATTTCAGCCAGATCGGTCTCATCACGCTGGCCTTCCAACTCACCGCCTCGTTCTTGCAGCCGGTGGTTGGCTTCGTGACGGACAGGACGCCGCGCCCCTATTCCCTGGCGGTTGGCATGGCCTTTTCGCTTTGCGGGTTGGTCTTGCTGTCGCGGGCGCCGAATTTCGCCGTCCTTCTCGCGTCGGCGTCGTTGATCGGCATCGGATCCTCGGTGTTTCATCCCGAAGCCTCGCGCATCGCCAGGGCCGCGTCGGGCGGCCGCCACGGTTTCGCGCAATCCCTGTTTCAGGTCGGCGGCAATTCGGGGTCGGCTCTCGGGCCGTTGCTCGCGGCCTTCATCGTCGCGCCGCAAGGCCAGCACGCGATCGCATGGTTCGCCATCCTGGCCTTCGCCGGCATTATCGTGCTGAGCGCGATTGGTCATTGGTACCATGGGCATCTCGCGCTCTCGCGAGGCAAACCGCGTGGCAGGTCCGTGACCCATACGCCGCTGACGCGGCGCGCGATGATTTTCACGATCGCGATCCTGCTGCTGCTGGTCTTCTCGAAATTCGTCTATATGGCGAGCCTGTCGAGCTATTTTACGTTCTATCTCATTACGAAGTTCGGCGTCGGCGTGCAGACCGCGCAATTCTTCCTGTTTGCCTTTTTGGCCGCGACGGCGGTGGGCACGTTTTTCGGCGGACCGCTCGGCGACCGGTTTGGCCGCCGCGCGGTGATATGGGGTTCGATTTTAGGCGTGCTGCCATTCACCCTCGCCATGCCCTATCTGAACTTGCCGCTGACGGGGCTCTTCGCGGTCTTGATCGGGCTGATCCTCTCCTCGGCCTTTCCCGCGATCATCGTGTTCGCGCAGGAAATGGTGCCGGGCCGCATCGGCACCGTGACCGGCTTGTTCTTCGGATTTGCCTTCGGCATGGGCGGCTTGGGCGCGGCTCTGCTCGGCGATCTCGCGGATCGCACGAGCATCACGACGGTTTACGAACTAACGGCGTTCTTGCCCGCGATCGGGCTGCTCGCGTGGTTTTTGCCGAGGCTGGAGCGGAGAGACGAGTAGGCAGCGTTTAGAGCGCGTTCCGCTTTGGTGGACCCACCAAAGCGACAGGAACTCGATCTTTTTATCGGGAGTTAGGGCATGTCCTCAATCGAAAAAGTCCGCAGCTTTTTCGGGACATGCTCTTATTCTTCTGCGTAAGTTCTCTTTTCAGGGCTGGGCTGTCATTCCGGGGCGAGCCGAAGGCGAGAGACCGGAACCCATGACAACGTGGCTGATCGAAGAACGCAAAAGATACGGCTGCTGAACGGTTCCGCTTCTTCCGGCATCCACGTTTTCCTGGGTTCCGGGCTCGCCTTCGGCGACCCGGAATGACGGCGCGGGCGTTGGAAGAGTTCGTGACTCAGGAGAACTAAGAACTAAACCGGATCGGCACGGTCAGCGGCACGGAGGCGCCGCTGGGCGGCGGTGGGACGGAGCCGGCGCGGCGGACGGTGGCGGCGGCTTCTTGATCGAGGTTGGGTTGGCCGGATCCACGCACCACGTGGACGCCGCCGATACGGCCGCCGCGATCGACGGTGAAACCGATCACCGCGACGCCGCTGCCGCCGCCGGGAAGCGATTGTTTGGCGCCATTGATCCGGGCGACGACCTCCGAGCGCCAATCGCCCATCGAGGCGGCGCTGGCCGCGCTTTTCGCGGCATTGGCTTGCGCCGCCGCTGCGGCCCTGGTGGAGGCCTCGCGCTTCAGCTGTTCCTTGCGGGCCTGATCGGCCAAGACCTTGGCGCGATGTTCGGCCTCGCGTTTCTTGTCCTCGGCGCGGCGGCGCGCCTCCTCTTGCCGCGCGAGATCCACCGCCGGCGGGGGCTTTGGCAGCTCGATCACGGCCTCGGGCTTCGGCAGCACGGGGGGCTCGGGCACGATCTCCTGTTGGACCGGCGGCGGCGGCGGCGGCGGGGGCTCCGGCTGCGTCAGCTCCGGTGGCGGGGGCGGCGGCACCGGTTCCGGTGGCTTCACCTCGGGCGGCGGCGGCGCGGCCTCGGGCTGGGCTTCTTGAGGTGGTGTTGGCGCGGGGGCGGGCGCTTGCTCGGGTGGCGGCAGATCGAGCAAAACGGCATCGACGCTGACGCCTTGCGGCTCCGGCGGTTGCCGCGAGAACCAGAGATAACCAAGGCCAGCATGCACGGCGAGAACGGCCACAGCCGCGATAAGCCAGCGCGGGAGATCGCGCCGGGGCGGTTCGCGATAAAACGATTGCGCCGCCATGGTCACGGCTTCGCCGCTCCCGTTGAAGTTGGGGCCTGCGCGGGGGCGGGTGCCTGTGGCTGCGCGGCTGGCGTGGCGCTACCGGCATCCAGGCCGACGAGGCCGATCTTGAGATAGCCGTTGCCGCGCAGAAGGTTCATCACCTCCATCAGGTCGCCGTAATTGACCGTTTTGTCGGCGCGCACGAAAATGCGCTTCTCCCGGTCGCCATCGGTCGCGCGGTCGAGCGCGGCGCCAAGCGCCTCGCGGGGCACGGCATCGTTGCCGAGCGCCAGCGAATTATCGGGTTTCACCGTCAGAAATAGCGGCTTGTCCGGCCTGGGCACGGGCTGCGCGGTCGAGGCCGGCAGATCCACATTGACATCGACCGTCGAGAGCGGCGCGGCGACCATGAAAATGATGAGAAGCACGAGAATGACGTCGATGAACGGCGTCACATTGATCTCGTGCGTCTCGACGAGATCGTCGCTCTCGGAAGTGGTGAGGCGCGCGGCCATTTGTCGTTACTCCGCTGCCTGGCGCCTGATGGTCTCGCCGGAGGCCGTCTCCGCCCGGTCCAGATCGCGCGAAAGCAGGCGCAAGACCTCGGCCGACCCATCGCCCAGCACCGCGCGATAACCGGTAATGCCGCGCGCGAAAAGATTGTAGATGATGACGGCGGGAATGGCGGCGACGAGGCCGAAGGCGGTGGCGAGCAAAGCCTCCGCAATGCCCGGCGCCACGACGGCGAGATTGGTGGTGTTGGTTTTCGAAATGCCGATGAAGCTGTTCATGATGCCCCAAACCGTCCCAAACAGGCCGACGAAAGGTCCCGTGGAGCCGATGGTGGCGAGAATGCCCGTGCCGCGCCCCATGGCGCGCCCGGCGCGCGCCTCGATCCGCGACAGCAAGGCAACGGCGCGGTCCTTGACCCCCTCGGAGGGCAAGCCGCGCGACCGGCTGGCCTCGGCCAAGGCGGCCGCGACCAGACGCGCCACGGGCGTCCTGGCATCCCTCAAGCGAGCGGCGGCCTCTTGCAGGGTCGCGGCCTCCGCGATGACGGCGAGATCCTTCGCCGCCCGGCGCCGCGCCGTGAACAACTCAAAGGTTTTGGCGAGGAGAATGGTCCACGTGGCGAGCGAGGCAAGGGCCAGCCCCACGATCACGCCTTGCACGACGCGATCCGCCGCGACGAACATGCCAAAAGGCGAGAGATCGTGCGGCAACAGAGATGACGGCGTGGCGGACCTTGGGGCGGGCTTTGCTTCCGGAGGTTGGGCGAGATCGGACGGGGCAGGAGCCGGCTGCGCAACCACCGGCGAGGCGGTTCCCGGCGGGGCTTCGGCAGGTGCCGTTTGGCTGATCGCGGCGGGTGGTGTCTGCGCATGCGCGGCCGTCAACGGCAGGCCTGCGCAGGCAGCCAGGATGATCGGGAAAAAGACCTGGAAAAAACCGGGAAAAAACGGCAATTCCACGGCTTTGAAAAGGCGACAAGCCTTTGTTTTCAAAAGAAAAACACGCAACGTCATGGCCTCCGCCCGCAAACTCTCGTTCCTTGCTTATGATAGTTTGGAGGCGAAGAAACAAGCGATTTCAAGGCGGGTTTGCCCTTTGTCCGATTGGAGCGGGACTCGCGGGACGTTCAATGCGCCATAAACACCGGCAGGCGTGCATCGGCGAGGATTTCGCTGGTGACGCTGCCGAAGATCAATTGGCGCAACCGGCTCTGCGTATAGCCGCCCTTGATCAAGAGATCGGCGCCGAGCACGGCGGCTTTGTCCAACAGAGCGACGCCAGGCGCTTTGCCCTCCTTCACCTCGACGACGCGCGCGGGCACGCCATGCCGGCGCAGGCTGCGCGCCAGTTGCGCCTCGCTTGGACCGGGCAAGCGCATGCCGGGCACGGCAAGCACGGCGACATCGGCGGCTTTTTGCAACAGCGGCATGGCGAACCCGACACTGCGCGCGGTTTCCGAGCTGCCGTTCCAGACAATGGCGACCATCGTGCCGAGCGTGGCGGGGGCCTTGGGCGGCGCGATCAAGACCGGCCGCCCGCTTTCGAACAGGGCGCCCTCGAGTGTCGAACGATGCGGCTCGGTCGAGGCGGAGCCAGGCCGCCCAACGGCGAGAATATCGAAGACACGGCCATATTCGCCAAAACTATTGGGCGAGACCAGCGTGTCGCCGGTCCAGCCGAAACTTAAATCCTTGCCCGTGTCGGAGCAGCGGGGGATCTTGTGGGCCGCCATGAAATCCTCGAACGTCTCGCGCGCCTGCCGCAGAAAATCCAGGCGGGTGCGGTCGTCGAAGATCACGCCGCTCATCGAGAAATCGGCGGCGACGATCTCGGCGAGATCGGGGCCAAGGGCGATGCCCTCGATGTAAGAGTCGAATTGACGCGCAAGAAGCAGCGCCGTCTCCAGCATTTCGCTCATCCAGTCATGATCTTCGACCGGCACCAAGATCGACTTCATGATGGGCCCCCTTTGTTTGCATCATCCGCAAATCGTTTTAACGCGGAACCGGCGGGATGCCAGCACGTTTACTCAGGGAAAAAGGGGGACCCTGCCTTTGACCGAAGTGACTGATCCGCGGCTCGACGAAACTCTCAGCCTTATCGGAAGCGACAAGGTTGAGGGAACGCCTGTCAAGCGTCCCAATGGCGAGCATCTCGGCGAAATCCGCCGGCTGATGATCGAAAAGACGACCGGAAAGGTCGCCTATGCCGTGATGAACTTCGGCGGCATTTTGAGCCTCGGCGAGGGGGCCTACCCCGTGCCATGGGAGAAGCTGACTTATAATCCAAAGCTCGATGCCTACGAGCTCGACATCAGCGACGAGCAACTCCGCGATGCCCCGAAATTCATCGACGAAAGCGCCTATGACGTCACGCGCGCCGAGGGACGGCGGGTCAACGAATTTTTCGACGTGCCTTTCGTGTTTTGAGAGGGGTGGCTGGCCTCAATAGATACATTCTTGGAACGCCGGATCGACGCTCCCGCCCCAAGTCCCGTTGAACAGGCCGATCAGCCGTTCCGCCTCGGTTTGTCCCGCGAGGATCGTATCGAGCACGTCGAGATAGATGGTCTCGTCGCGGCCCTGCGCATCGCGGTGGCCGCGCCCGGCGAGGCCCGCGCGGGCGAGCGTCAGCACCTCGCGGCCAAGATCGCGCAAGCTCCGCCCGGCGATGACGGCCGCGAGGCCAAGGGCCGGGACATCCGCGCGCAATTGCTCGCGCTCCGCGGCGCTCCAGCCCTTCACGAGATCCCACGCGCCGTCGAGGGAGGAGGGCGCATAGAGCAGCCCCGTGAACAAGGCGGGCAAGGCGGTTAGCAGCGGCATGGGGCCGGCATCCGCGCCGCGCATTTCCATGAATCGCTTGAGCCGGACTTCGGGGAAGATCGTGGAAAGATGGTTCGCCCAATCCGACATCACGGCCTGCTCGCCGGGAAGCGGGGTGAGGCGCCCGGCCAGCAAATCCCTAAAATTGGCCCCGGCGACATCGTGATAATGCTCGCCGCGCTTGACGAAATACATCGGCACATCGAGCGCATAATCGACGTAGCGCTCGAAACCCATCCCGTCCTCGAAGACGAAGGGCAGCATGCCCGCGCGATCATTATCGGTCGCGCGCCAGATTTCCGAACGTTCGGACAGTCTGCCGTTGAGCTTTCCCTCCGTGAAAGGGGAATTGGCGAAAAGGGCGGTGGCCAGCGGCTGCAGCGCGAGCGAAACTCGCAGCTTTTTGACCATGTCCGCTTCGCTGGAAAAATCGTAATTCGCCTGGACCGTGCAGGTGCGAAACATCATATCGAGGCCGCGCGTGCCCACTTTGGGCATGTAGCGTTCCATGATGGCATAGCGGCTTTTGGGCATGCGGGGCGTTTCGCTCAAGGTCCATTTCGGACTCATGCCCAGCGAGAGGAAGCCGATGCCAAGCTCGGTCATCAGCGGCCGCAGGGCATCGAAATGCTGCTCCAGTTCGGCTTGCGTCTCATGAATCGTCGCCACCGGCGCGCCGGAAAGCTCGAACTGTCCGCCCGGCTCGAGCGAAATCGCGGCCCCGCTGGTTTCGTCCGCGAGGCCGATAATATGTTTCCCGTCGAGGATCGGCTCCCAGCCGAGCCGGTCGCGCAAGCCAAGAAGAATATGGCGGATGCCGCCGGAACCGTCCGGGCTGATGTAGGGGACGGGTCCGAGATTGGCATGATAAAACGGCACCTTCTCATGTTCGGTGCCGATCTTGTGGAGGCTGGCGGGCTTACAGCCGGCCTCGAGCCATTCCACGAGCTCGCCGCGTCCGGTGATGGGTGTCGAATCCGAAACATCGCGGGCCATCGTCAGCTTTCAATCGTGTTGTGTGTCATGGACCCGGCCAGCTCGTGGAAGACCCCAGCCAGATAAGGGGCGCGGGGGTGGCGGGGAACCCGCCTGCATGCGGCTACATAAATGCCCCGGAGCCGCCACGCAATCGTCACAGGTTCCGCAACCGGCCCGCGCGCGAGAATGTTCCGGAAAAGCCAAGGCCACTCTTGCGATAAAACAGGCCCGAGGCTTTGAAAATGAACGCTTTCTTCTCGCCAAGACGGTTTCACGGTGGGCGAAAACGCCGCTCCTCCGCGACATTGCAAAACGATGCGCGGCACCGGGGTGCATTAACGATGTAATCACGGTGCCGTGTTATTTCGTCTATGGGAAGGGGCCGTTATGAAGATTCTTAAAGCTTTCCTCGGGAATACCAGCGGGGCCACGTTGATCGAATATGCGATGATCGCCGCTGGGATTTCGATCATGATCGTCGCCGCCGCGAGATCCATCGGCTCGAACATCACGACGCTGTATATCAATAGCGTCTCGGGCAACCTGACGTAGACGCCGCCTCACGAATGATTCCGACCGTCCGGTCCTTGCCCTGTCTTGGGCTGAAACATTTTCGTCAATGCATCCCAGCCCGCCTGCATGGCCGGTGGCACGACGCCTTGCGATAAAACGCCCTGCGCGCCGCCGAATCCGGGGGCCGTGAAAGCCCCGGCATTAGGGGCCCCCGCAAGTCCAGCGAACGGGCCAGCCACACCGCCCAACCCTTGGTTTGCGATGGCCACCGCCGTGCCGCCGACGATGATCGAGGCGAGCACCGGGAGAATTTCCAGAAGCTTGGCGGCGGGAACGCCGCTAAAGCGGGAGGCTTGTTCCGCGACGTGGGCCGTAATCTCGTCCGTGCCGAAAAGACCGGCGACGATCGCCGCGCCCTTTTGCCGGGTGAGGGGATTTTCGGCGCCGGCCGCCTGCGCGTAGGCTTGCTTATGCTGGTCGTCGTTCATGGCGGCGAGGATGGCGGCATAGCCGCCGGGTTGGCTCGCTTTGGCCAAAAATGCGCTCGAAAGCGCCGGAATCAAGTAATTGACGGCTTTGCCGGCTTCTTCCGACGATAAATCGAATTGCTGCGCGAGATTGTTGATGGCCTGGCCGCCTTGGGCCCCTTGAACGATCTGATAAAGATTGAACATAGGTGGCAGAGCTCCCATTCCGGCTCGAATGTTGTTGCAAATGATAACGCGGCTTCCGTTTTTCGTACCTATGCCTTTAGGGCGGGCTCTCGAAGCCTCGCGAGGGACGCGGCAAGACAGTTGCGTCAATTGAATCCCGCATTGTGGCGTGGGCAAGGAATTGGCGGCGTCCCGCGCCTGCTCGGGACTGCTCGAGCAGGGACAAATCTGCCGAGAGCGCGTTCGGGACATCAAAGTCGTAAGACAAGCATGTCCTCGATCGAAAAAATCCGCAACTTTTTCGGGACATGCTTAGACCGGCACGCGGGAAAGCCGCGCGATCACGAGGTAGGCCGCTCCAACGGCGACCACGCCGAACAACGCCGCTCCGGCCATGATTCCGGCATATCCGCCTTCGGGACCGAAATGCGCCGCCCCAAACGTCACGAAAGGAATGGTGCCGAGTGTCGCCCGTCCCCAATTGAAGACCGTCGACAGATAGGGCGCGTTGAGATTGTTGAAGGCCGCGTTGGCGACGAATATGCCGCCGAGGAAAAACCAGAGAATGCCGCCATAGGTGCAGAAAAAGCGCAGCATCGACGCGGTCTCGCCCTTGGCGCCGAACAGGATGGCGAGGACCGGCGACAAAAGCCACAGCGCCGCCGAGACGAGCACCACATATCCCGCCGACAAGATCAGGCAGTCCGTCAGGACCTGGCGCACCCGGCCAAACCGGCGCGCCCCGAAATTCTGCCCCATGACCGGCCCGACCGATCCCGACAAAGCGAACAAGGCCCCGAAAGCCAAGGGCGTCACCCGGTCGATGATGGCAAAGGCCGCGATGGTCTCCTGGCCGAATTGCGAGACGATCCGCATGATGTAAATGCTGGAGACCGGCGTCGCCAGATTGGTCAGAATGGCGGGCACGGCGATGGTCATCATCGGCTTGAGGTCTTCGATGACCGGCCGGAGCCTAGGCCGGGCGACGAGATCGTGCACCTTGACCGCGCCGTGCCAGCCGATCCCCATCAGGACGAAGCGCGAGATCACGAGAACCGATCCCGCCCCGTAAAGCCCGAGATGAAGCCCGAAGATGAAAATGGGATCGAGACAGGCGGTGACGATGGCGCCGCCAAGCGTCACATACATGGCCCGCCTCGCATCGCCCGCGGCGCGCAAGACGCTGGAAAATCCCATGCCGAGGCCGAGGCAAACGCCGGCGGGTAGCACGAGCCGCAGATAAGTCGTCCCCGCCTCCAAGGCCGCGCCCTTGGCGCCGAGAAGTCCGAGAATCTCATGCGTGAAGGGCATCGCCAAAAGGCTCAGGCCCCCGGAGACCACGGCCATGTGCATAATGCCGGAGAACGCGAGACGGCGCGCGCGCGGCCGGTCGCCCGCCCCCAGCGCGCGTGAAACCAGCGCGCCGATCGCGATGGAAAAGCCGATATTGAGGGAGATCACCAAAAAGATGATCTGCGAGGCATAGCCGACCGCGGCCGTCAGGCTCGCGTCGCCGAGACGCGACACGTAGAGGAGCGAGAGGAAATCGACGAAAAACACCGACACGAGCCCGGCCGCCCCGGCCGCGGACATGACGAGCACATGGCGCATCGTCGAGCCCGTGAGGAAGACACCGGGCACGTCGCGCACGCGCGGACCCGCGCCATGATGACCGGGAGTCGGCGGCTTGGCTGGCGGGCGCGATAGAATGTTCATTGATCTCGCTTGTCTCAAGTGAAAGCCCGCCGTCGCGTTCCGCTGCCCTTATAAAGAGGCGGGGCGGGATGCCAAAGGCGCAAAACGGCAATTTTGAGTTAGGACTCCGCTTTTGCGCGCGAATCCCTTAAGAAGCACGGGTCGATTTGGGGGGAGTTTTTATGCGCGCGACAAACGGGACGAAGGTTCCGCGCTACTTGTCCCCGGCCGCCGCTTTCGCCGCAGCCCTTTTTCTGGCTCAGCCCGCCATGGTGCTGGCGCAGCCCGCCTCGTCCGGCGCGACGAAAATCATCGAGGGGATCGGCGAGCCCGCCCCGATTCTCGACGTTCCCGCGAAAGCGCGGACCGGGACGGTAGCGAAGCCCCTCCATTCCCAGCGAGTCCGGCGGCATGGCTATGCCAAGCTCGCGCGGCCGGTCCTGGCCGGCATCCGGCTCGTGCAACCTTTGTCCGGCCCGTTCCCACAGCCCCGTCCCATCGTCCCGGCGCCGGCCTATTTTTTCGATTCGTTCTTCGCCGATCTGACGACGCCGCCGCCGCCCGTCGTCTGCCGCCGGGAAGGCCGGCGTGCCGCGCTGGCGTGCAGCTACGATATCGATTGAGGGGTGGTTGGGGGGACAGAGACGGGGCCCTGGCTTTCTCCGCGAAGGGAGGGGGCGAAGGTTGAGGATGGGGAGCCGTTGTTCGGATCGGCTCGCGGGTGATTTCGATGGCGGCTTGGCGGCCTGTCGGTCATTCGCGCCCGACCTGGTCAACGTCCGTTCTGACCCAAGGCAGCCATTTGCCAATCCTGCCCGACACGTCGAACAACGGCTCAAAGTTGCCATTGGACGGATGTTCGGCCTTATCCGACCTCGCGACCGATCCGGCGACTCACGCGATTGGATTACTCGGCATTGGCTTCGAGACGGCGCGCGGTTTAGCCGGTATCATCTCCCATGCGTCAGAAAACCCCCGATCGAAACCGCTGGCCGATCGCCTTAAGCGTCCTGCTGGTGGGGATCGTGGTGGCGATGGCCCTCGTCGCAGCGCTCGCTCCGGCGCTTCTGCCCACCGGCGACCCAATCGGCGGGGAAAGCAAAAAGATCGCCGCCGGCGTCATCTTTACGGGAAGCTATCTCGCCTTGGCTTTGGGCCGGATTCCAGGCCTGAGCATTGACCGCGCCGGCATCGCTCTGGTCGGCGCCGGGCTGATGGTCGCGTCCGGCGCCTTGTCGATGGAAGACGCCTATCGGGCTGTGGACCTCGATACGATCACTCTGTTGCTCGGCATGATGATCGTCGTCGCCAGTCTGCGGCTGTCGGGCTTCTTCGCCCTCGCCAACGCCTGGATCATGGCGCATGCGCGGCGCCCGATGGTCCTGCTCGGCGCGATCGTCGCGACCTCCGGCATTTTTTCCGCCTTTCTGGTCAATGATGCGATCTGTCTGGTGCTGACCCCGCTAGTGCTGGAATTGACGCTGGCGCTCGGACGTCGGCCAATTCCCTATCTGCTGGCCATGGCCATGGCGTCGAATATCGGGTCAACCGCGACGATCACTGGCAATCCGCAGAACATCATGATCGGCAGCTTCTCGCATATCCCCTATGCAAAATTCGCCTTCGCCCTGGCGCCGATCGCGCTGGTCGGGTTGGTTTTGACGGTTGCGCTGATCGCCCTTTTCAATCGCGACGAATTTATCGGGGCCGCGCGGCTTGAGGCGGCGCCGATAAAGGTCACGTTCAATCGCTTTCTCGTGGTCCGGGCGGCGCTCGCGACCTTGATCCTGATCGCGGCCTTTTTTGCCGGAGTCGCGCCAGCCAAGGCGGCGATCATCATCGGCGGACTGCTGCTGCTGACCCGGCGAGTGAAAAGCCACCGGATTTATGCGCAGATCGACTGGTCGCTGCTGCTGATGTTCGCCGGGCTGTTCATCATCGTCGCCGGCGCGCAGCGCGCCCTGCTTACCCCAGACCTCATCGCCGGCGTTGTTCGGTTGCATCTCGATCAGATACCGGCCCTCAGCGCCGTCACGGCGGTCCTTTCCAACATTGTCAGCAATGTCCCGGCGGTGCTGATGCTGAAGCCGTTTGTCGAACCGCTGCGCAACCCGGACAAAGCCTGGCTTGTTGTCGCAATGGCGTCGACGCTTGCGGGTAATTTCACCGTGCTGGGCTCCATCGCTAATCTGATCGTCGTGCAGCGCGCCAGCGCGTCCGGCGTGACGATTTCGTTTTGGGATTATTTCAAGATCGGGGCGCCATTGACGCTCATCACCCTGTTGATCGGGACGCTTTGGCTATGGCTGTGACATCGGCCAGGACCAAATCGTTCAACCCGCTCTCGCTCGACGCCGTCAACTTCCTGCTGGCCGACGTGCGCGGCGCCTTCGGGCCGTTCCTCAACGTTTTTCTGGTCAGCCAGCAGCATTGGAGCCAGTCGCAGGTCGGCGTGGTGACGACGATCGCCGGTCTGCTTGGCATCGCCGTCCAGACGCCCATCGGCGCCGCGATCGACGAGACCCGCTCCAAACGCGGCATGATTGTGCTGGCATTGGCGGTTCTGGGCCTTGGCGGCGGCGTCATTTTCGCATGGCCCTATTTTTGGCCGGTTCTGCTCGCCAACAGCCTGATGGCGGTGGTCGGCGACGTTTTCGGTCCGGCTATCGCGGCGCTGACCCTTGGGCTTTATGCGCGCGAAAAACTGGCGCGGCGGATGGGGCGTAACTCCGCCTTCGACCATGCCGGCAATGTCGCTATAGCCGTAGCTGCGGGCGCGGTCGGCTATATCTTTTCCCAGCGCGCCGTATTTCTGCTGGCGCCCGTCTTCGCGGCTCTCAGCGCGGTCGCCGTTCTCTCCATTCCCGCCAAAGCAATTGACAACGATAGGGCCAGAGACCTGGAACCGGCCTCCGGCGCGACGACTGGTCCAGCCAGCGCCGCCGATTATGCCATCCTGCTCAAAACTCGGCCGCTGGTCATTTTCGCTGTCTGCGCCATGCTGTTTCATTTCGCCAATGCGGCTTTGCTGCCGCTGGTCGGCCAAAAGCTCGCCGCCGCCTATCCGAAGGAAGCGACGGCGATGATGTCGTCCTGCATCGTCGCCGCCCAAATGGTGATGCTGCCAATTGCCTTGCTGGTGGGGCGCAAGGCGGATGTCTGGGGCCGCAAACCGCTGTTTCTCGCAGGTTTCGCCATCCTACCGATCCGCGCGGCGCTCTATACGTTCTCCGACAATAGTTTCTGGCTTATCGGCGTTCAGATACTTGACGGCGTCGGCGCCGGCATTTTTGGCGCGCTGACGCCGCTGGTCATTGCCGACATCATGCGTGGCACCGGTCGCTACAATCTGGCCCAGGGCGCGGTCGCCACAATGCAGGGAATCGGCGCTTCGCTGAGCGGGCTCGCCGCCGGCATCATCGTCGATCACTTTGGCTACAGTGCCGCCTTTCTCACCTTGGGCGCCGCCGCTTCGGTGGCTTTCGCCGTCTTCGCGCTTCGGATGCCCGAAACCGCTGAAAGCAAGGCCGCGCCGCCGCAGACTTGAGCCGGCAGGCGTCGCCGCGCCATCAACTGGACCAAGGCGGATGGCCGCTTGCCGCCGAAGGCACGGGTTCGTTAAGCCAACGCCGAACTTCCGCTTATGGCGCAAAATAGACATAGATGCCGCATCGCTTGAACGTCTGCTCCCATCCCCTTCCGGCCCTAACGCGTCGGCGCGCCCGCAAATTGGCGAGCACCATCCGTTCGAAATCGACCCCTATCCGAAAAAGCCTCCTCACGCCGCCGCGGCTTTTTGCGCCTCGCGTTCCTCGACGAGCCGTTTCACGGCGGGAAGATCGACCTTGCCGCTTCCAAGCAATGGCACGTGGGGCACGGTGACGACCTCGGCTGGCACCAGCAGCTCATGCGCGCCTTGATCGCGGGCGTAGGCCGCGAAATCGGCGCGCGTGGCGTTGGTCGCTTGCGTCACCAGGACGATCTTCTCGCCGCGCCGGACGTCCGGCATGAATACGGCGCCGGAGAGTTCCCCGGGCCAGAGCTCACCGGCTAAAACCTCGACGGCGGCCAGCGAAATCATCTCCCCCGCGACCTTGGCGAAGCGCTTCGCCCGGCCCTTGATCGTGATGAAGCTCTGAGCATCGATCGTGACGATATCGCCGGTATCGTACCACTCGCCCTCGACAGGCTGGATGCTGCCTGGCTCGTCCACCTTGAGATAGCCCAACATCACATTCGGCCCGCGCACTTGCAGGCGCCCGCCTTCCTCGATCCCCTCGACCGGTTCCAGCCGCGCCTCCATCCCCGGCATCAGGCGTCCAACCGATCCGTATCTGTTGAACATCGGCGTATTCAGCGCGAGCACCGGCGCGGTCTCGGTGACGCCATAGCCTTCGAGAATGCGCAGCCCGAATTTCTCCATCCAAACCGCCCGCGTCACCGCCCGCACCGGCTCGGCGCCGGCCATGACATAGCGTAGCGAGCGGAGATCGTAAGGGTTCGCGGCCCGTCCATAGCCCGTCAAAAATGTGTCCGTGCCGAAGAGAATGGTGGCGTTGGTGATGTAGATGAGTTCCGGCACGATCCGGAAATGCAGCGGCGACGGGTAGAGATACACCGGCACGCCGTGAACGAGCGGAATCGCGAGCCCGATCGTCAGGCCAAAGGCGTGAAACACCGGCAAGACATTGAAGACTTTGTCTTCGCGCCCGAAATCGACCACGGCCTTGGCCTGCGCAGCATTGGAAAGCATATTGCGATGGGACAGAACGACACCTTTCGGCGCGCCCTCGGAGCCCGAGGTGAAGAGGATCGCGGCGGCATCGCCGGCGCAGCGCCGGGCCAGGGCCTTGCGGTGGCGGAGCAAACCATCGAGCTTGTCCCAACGGGTGATCCGTGGTTGGAGATCCTCGAGATAGACCAGCGAAAAACTCTTCTCCAGTTCCGCCACCAGCGTTTCGTAGCGCGCCTTGGCGACAAAAGCGCGGGAGGTCACGATCGTATCGAAAGCCGCGACGGTTCCCGCTGCTTTGATGGCGCCGGCCCCCGCGGTGAAATTGACCATGGCCGGCACGCGCCCCGCCGACACGAGCCCCAAGATGGTGACGACCGCGCCATTGGACGAGGGCAACATGACGCCAATCGCGCCGCCCGGCGAGGCAAGGGAGCCGAGCTTACGCCCGAGAATACGCGCTCCCATCAGCAGACGCTTGTAGGTCATCGTGCCCGAAGTGGGGTCTTCCAGCGCGACACGTTCCGGTCCGTGCTCGCGGGCGGCGGCAACGACGGCCTCGAAGAGCGTGCGGTCGATGGGCGTGGTACGAAACACCGTCTCCGACATGATTTCATAGAGCGCCGAGTCCGCCGCCTGCCGCAAGGCGCGTCCCCGCAAGTTATCCGGCAGCTTCAGCTCGCGGGGCTCGAGAATGGTGATGGTAATTTTGTTGAACCAGCGGCGGCGCACCTGCGCATCGGTGAGGACGGAAAAGTGGGTTGGCTCCGTCCCTTGAATGCGGATGGAGACGACCGGCAGGCCGGCGTGGACGGCGATCAGTCCCGCGCCATCGTAGATTTTCATCAAACTTCCGGTGCGGGTCAGGCGCCCCTCGGGAAAAATCACCAGGGTCTTGCCGGCTTGAGCCGCATGGATCAGCGCGCGAATCGCAAGCGGATTGGTGGGATCGACCGGGATGGTGTCGGCAAATTTCAGCAGCGGCTTGAGCCACCAGCGCTCGGCGATGAACGTGTCGACGGCGAAGACGGCCTCGTTATCCAGCACGCTGAAGAGCGCGGCGGCATCGAGGAAACTCGTATGGTTCATCACGATGACGGCGTTGGGGCCGGCCTTCGCGATATTTTCGTGCCCTCGCACATCCAAGCTATAAACCAGGCGAAACATCAGAGCAGCGAGATCCTGCAGCGGATTGGCCGGCAAAACCGCGAAAATCCAAGCGGACGCGCCAACGGACACAACGCCGATCAGAATGAAGATTCCGCCGTTGGAGAGGCCCGCCGCCTGCAACAACCCCACAGCCACGGCGCCTGCCACCATGAATGCGGCGGAGAGAACATTGACCGCCGCGATAATCCGGGCGCGGTGGCCGGGCTCGGCCCAGATCTGCACCGCCGCGAAGGCCGGCACGACGAAGAGACCGCCGCAAATCGTAATGGCCAGGAGATCCAGTCCCACGTGCCAGGCTTGGCCGGTGCGAAAAAAATCGTAAGCACCCATCGCCGGGGCATGCGGGGTGGCGCCCAGCAAGGTTAGTCCGAGATCAATCGAAATAAGCCCGAGCATCACGGCGGCCAAGGGGGTCGGCAGAAGCATGATGCGGCCATCGAGCAACCATGAGGCCAATGCCGAGCCGAGGCCGATGCCCGCCGCGAACAGCGCGAGGTAAATATTGAAGACGGTATTGTCCACGCCCAGGGTATTTCTCACAAGTCCAGGCAGAAGCGCCATGACGACGGCGCCCACGAGCCAGAACATGCTGACGATGATCCCGCCGCGCCAGAGCCGCGTATTGCTCCATAAGTCCTTTAGGAGGTGCTTTGTGGAGAGGAGGACGTTGGGCTCGATCCGCAGACCCGGCGCCGCCTCGCCGGTGCGGGGAATGAGCAGGCTCGAAATCCAGCACGCGGCGGAAAATAAGACCAGCAGCGCGCAGAACCATGCCGCGCCGCCGCCCTCCCGCGAGGCCATGCCGCCCATGAACGTGCCGCCGATCACCGCGATAAAGGTCGCGCCCTCGACGAAAGCGTTGCCCGCGGGAATGTCATGCGTCGCGAGAAGGTCGGGAAGAATGCCGTATTTGATCGGGCCAAACAGCGCCGAAATCAGTCCGAAACAAAACAAGGCGAGAAAGAGAAGCGGCAAGGAGGGCAAGAGAAAGCCGATGACCGCGATGCCGACGGCCGCGAATTCCCCGAGTTTCAGCCGGCGCGCCATCAAGGCCTTGTCGTAACGGTCGGCCCATTCGCCGCCGAGCGCCGAAAAGATGAAGGTGGGCGCCATGAAGACCGCAAGGGCCAGCTGAACCAGCAGCCCGGCTTGATTCTCCGGCAGCGTGGCGATGACGAGGAAGGTCAATGCCGTCTTCAAATAGGTATCGTTGAAGGCGGAAAGAGCCTGACACCAAAACAAGGGTGCGAATGTCCGGCTTCTCAGCAGGTGGCTGCTCATATTGGTTCCTCTCGAGAGCATGCTCCCACGAAAGTTATGGACTTTCGTGACCGGGAACCCGCGCTCGCTTCCATTAAAGAGTGCGAGTACAACATGTCCCACAAAAGTTGCAGACTTTTGTGACCGGGGGCATGCTCCACCTTCTCGTTAAAGCGCGCGCGTTCTTATCGCCGGGGCGGAACGCGCTCTAGCACGGCATATTATGCGAGATCGCGCCTTCGCGAAGTCTCGAAATATCGCGATGCGCTCGAGCATGTCCAGGAAAAGGCAGCACCTTTTATGAAGGTGCGCTAGGTCCGGTTGCCATGAGCCATTTCCCAAATCGATGCCGCGATGCGGTCGCAGTCCTCCGAATTGTACGGGATTTCATAGGTGGATTGGATGGCTGCCAAGGGGCCTGTCAGGGCGTCCGCGGATTTCAGCGCCAAAGCCTCCCAAAGAATGTCTTTCGCCAAATGGCGCAGCTCTTCGGCTGGAAGGCTGGCCGGGACGCCTAAGACCAAAAGCTCTCGTTCGACGGCGGTGATCTGGTCCATGGCGCAACCCCCAATGCTTTTTGCCAAGCATATCGAGAGCAAGCAGCGATTCCCGGCCGGGCGTCAAGAACCGCGAAAGTCCGGGAGCGAGGGCCGGCCAAGCCTTCCAGGGGGTCTTACGCGCCTTCGCGCCTGACGGCGGCCGCTCCTGTGCTCACGAAACAGCTCCCACGATCAAATCGCCCCTTGACGTCTTGGCCTTGTGTTCGCCAAGAACGTGGCCCAAAGAATGTGGTCACAAGCCTAGAATAGCCTGGCCAAGCCGTTCTTCCGGCTAAGCCTTTGGCCGCCCCCGCTTTTGAGGAAAGATCCGCCCGTGCCTCCCTATCGCTCCCGCACCACGACCCATGGCCGCAATATGGCGGGCGCGCGCGGCCTTTGGCGCGCGACGGGCATGAAAGATGCCGATTTCGGCAAGCCGATCATCGCCGTCGTCAATTCCTTCACGCAGTTCGTGCCCGGCCATGTCCATTTGAAGGATCTCGGCCAGCTCGTCGCCCGCGAGATCGAACGCGCCGGCGGGGTCGCCAAGGAGTTCAACACGATCGCGGTCGACGACGGCATCGCCATGGGCCACGACGGCATGCTGTACAGCCTGCCCTCGCGCGAATTGATCGCCGACAGCGTGGAATATATGGCCAATGCGCATTGCGCCGATGCGCTCGTCTGCATCTCGAACTGCGACAAAATCACGCCCGGCATGCTGATGGCGGCGCTGCGGCTCAACATTCCCGCCGTCTTCGTCTCGGGCGGCCCGATGGAGGCCGGCAAGGTGATCCTAAAGGGCAAGGAAGTCGCCCTCGATCTGATCGACGCCATGGTGGCGGCGGCCGATTCCTCTTATACCGACGCCGAAGTGGCCGTCGTCGAGCGCTCGGCCTGCCCGACGTGCGGCTCCTGCTCCGGCATGTTCACCGCCAATTCGATGAACTGCCTGACGGAAGCCCTGGGCCTCTCGCTACCCGGCAATGGCTCGGTTCTCGCCACCCATGCCGACCGCAAGCGCCTGTTTCTCGAAGCGGGCAGCCTGATCGTCGAGATCGCGCGGCGCTATTACGAGCAAAACGACACGTCCGTGCTGCCGCGCTCCGTCGCCAGTTTCAAGGCGTTCGAGAATGCGATGAGCCTCGATATCGCCATGGGCGGCTCGACCAATACCGTGCTGCATCTCCTCGCCGCCGCGCATGAAGCGGGGACGGATTTCACCATGACCGATATCGACCGGTTGTCGCGCCGCGTGCCCTGCCTGTGCAAGGTCGCCCCGGCCAAGTCCGACGTCCATATGGAAGACGTCCACCGCGCCGGCGGCGTCATGGCGATCCTCGGCGAATTGGACCGCGCGGGCCTCATCAATGCCGAGGAGCCGACGGTCCACAGCGCCACGCTCGGCGAAGCGTTGGCGCGTTGGGACATCGCGCAAAGCGAGAGCGATGCGGTGCGGACGTTCTTCCGCGCGGCGCCCGGCGGCGTGCCGACGCAAGTGGCCTTCAGCCAAGAGCGGCGCTGGGACGCCCTCGATCTCGACCGTGCCAAGGGCGTGATCCGCGACCGCGAACATGCGTTCTCCCAGGACGGCGGCCTCGCCGTGCTTTCCGGAAACCTCGCCGCCGATGGCTGTATCGTCAAGACGGCGGGCGTCGACGACAGCATTCTGGTCTTCACCGGCCCGGCCCGCGTGTTCGAGAGCCAGGACGATGCCGTCAGCGGGATTTTGAACGGCACGGTCAAGGCGGGCGATGTCGTCGTCATCCGCTACGAAGGGCCGCGCGGGGGCCCCGGCATGCAGGAAATGCTCTATCCCACGAGCTATCTCAAATCCAAGGGCCTCGGCAAAGCCTGCGCCTTGATCACGGACGGGCGCTTTTCCGGCGGCACGTCGGGACTTTCCATCGGCCATGTCTCGCCGGAGGCTGCCGAGGGCGGCTTGATCGGGCTCGTCGAAAATGGCGACACGATCGAGATCGATATCCCTAAGCGCTCGATCCGGCTCGCCGTGGACGACGCCACTTTGGCCGCGCGGCGCGACGCCATGGCGGCCAAGGGGTCCGCGGCCTGGCATCCCGGGCATCGCACCCGGAAAGTGTCCTCCGCGCTGAAAGCCTATGCCGCCTTCACCACAAGCGCCTCGCGCGGGGCGGTGCGGGATGTGGATCAGAAGCGGGGGTAAACACCCCTCTCTCGCCGTGTGGGCCGCGACGTCATTCCGGGTCGCTATAGGCGAGCCCGGAATCCAGGACAACGTGGAATATGGAAGAGGCTGAACCGTTCCAGCCGCTAAATCTTCGGGGTGCTTTTTTCAACCACGTTGTCATGGGTTCCGGGCTCTCGCCTTCGGCTCGCCCCGGAATGACGTCGCGGAGCAGACGTGAAGCGGGAGGGAAAGCCGGGGAGTTTTTCTTTCACGTCCCGCAAAACGTCTGATAGGCCGCGTCGATCTGGGCCGGCGGCGCGGCATAGGCGGCATGCTCGGGTTGGTCCTCGTAAGGCTTCGCCAGAACCGTCATCAGTTCCTCGAACGGCGCGAAGTCTTGGGCATCGACGGCGGCGGCGATGGCGGCTTCGACGCGGTGATTGCGCGGGATGAAGGCCGGGTTGGCTTGCCGCATCGCCGCTTGCGACGCGCTCCGATCCGCCTCGCGGGCGAGGCGCGCGCGCCAGGTCACGGCCCATTCGTCGTAGGCGGTGGGCTCCGCGAACAGGGCGCGAACCGCGCCGTCCGCGTCCGGGTTTCCCGCCGCGTCGCTTAAACGCCGGAACGTCAGCGTGAAATCGGCTTTCTGCGCCGTCATGCGCGCGAGGAGATCCTGCGCCAAGGCCGCATCGTCCTCCTGGGGCGTCAAAAGCCCGAGCTTTTGCCGCAGGCCGGCGAGATAGGCTTCGTCATAGGCCGGGACAAAACCAGCCAGCGCGCCGTTGGCGATCTCGACCGCCTCGGCGGGGTCTTCGGCCAGCAGCGGCAGCAGGGCTTCCGCCAGCCGCGCCAAGTTCCAATGCGCGATGCCGGGCTGGTTCTTGTAGGCGTAGCGGCCCATGTAATCGATCGAACTGAACACCGTCGAGGGATTGGTCACATCCATGAAGGCGCAGGGGCCATAATCGATGGTCTCGCCCGCCACCGACATATTGTCGGTGTTCATCACGCCATGGATGAAGCCGATGTGCATCCAGCGCGCCACCAGCGCGGCTTGGCGCGCGATCACGCCGGCGAGAAGCGCGCGGTACGGTTCGGGGCTTGCGGCGGCTTCGGGATAATGGCGCGCGATGACGTGACCGGCGAGGCGGCGCAGGGCGTCCAGGTCTTTCCGGGCGGCAAAAAACTGGAACGTGCCGACGCGAATATGGCTCGCGGCGACGCGGGTCAGGATGGCGCCGGGTAAAGCCGTCTCGCGAGCGACCCAATCGCCCGTGGTGACGGCGGCCAAGGCGCGCGTGGTGGGAATGCCGAGCGCCGCCATCGCCTCGCTGACGATATATTCCCGCAGCACCGGCCCCAGCGCGGCGCGGCCATCGCCCCGGCGCGAATAGGGCGTCGGCCCGGAGCCTTTCAGCTGGAGATCGCGGCGGTTGCCGTCCAGGCCGATCACCTCGCCGAGCAGGATCGCCCGGCCATCGCCGAGCTGCTGCACGAAACTGCCGAATTGATGCCCAGCATAGGCGGTGGCGACCGGCTCCGAGCCGCCTGCGATGGCATTGCCGGCGAGCACCGCGATGCCTTCGGGCGAGGCCAGCGCCTCGGGATCGAGGCCGAGATCGAGCGCGAGCCGCCGGTTCAGCTTGACGAGTTTCGGCGCGGGAACCGGCGTCGGCAACACGGAGGCGAGAAAGGGCACGCCGAGGCGGGCGTAGCTGTTGTCGAAGGGGAGGGGGATTGTCATGCGCCCAAGTCAATCGCAAAGGGGGCGCGAGGGCAAGGGAGGGGCGGAGCTAAAGGGCATGTGGGGGCAAAGCCGCGGCGGATCAATCCTCCCACGCGAAGCGGGGGAGGGGAACCATGCGAAGCATGGTGGAGGGGCGGGTGTGCTTCGCGGAGACGGGATTTGCCAGGGAGCCCAGCTCAATAAGACAGTTTCGCGCCCAGCGGCGGCCCCCCTCCCCCGCTTCGCGGGGGAGGATTGCGTCACGCGATTCCCCTCCCGCGCGCTCACTAGAAAGCGCGGCGGCCAAGCGCGAAAGCGCGAGAAAACCCATTGATCGCTTGGTGGTGAGTCTGCTCCCGGAATTTCGCCTGTCAAGGACGGCCCAAAGGGCCGCCAGCTCTGCTGGTAAATCCTTGACAGGCGAAATTCCGGGAGCGAGGGTCAGCCAAGCAATCAATGGGAAGGTCCACGACCATGCCGCGAGGCCTCTGGCGGACGTTTCGTACTCCCTACCGCCGCAGGTTGGGATCCTGCTGTCGCACCCGGCATCGCAGCGTATAAATGTCGCTGCCCGCCAAGACGCCGCCGCGCGCCAGCAGCCGGCCGTTCTCCCAGTTGGAGAGTCCCAGCTCCGGTCGGTCGAAAGCATATTGGCCATCGACCCAGCGGGTGAAGCCATCGCCGACGAAGGGCGCGTCGACGGCCTCGAAAAACTGCTCGTGCGTCGCGGGATTCTCGCTGATCAGCGACACCGTGAATTGCGGGCTATACGTGTTGAAGAGCGCGATGGCCTGATCGAGATCGCTCACGATCTTTAGGCTGACCTCGGGCGTTTCCTCCCATTCCCATTCGCGGCCGAGCTGATCCTCGGGCAGGAGTTCCACCAGGGGCTCGTCGTGTCTGCCATCGGCACGGCGCACGCGGACTTGGATGCCGCGCCAATCCTCCGGCACGAAATCCTCGCTGCCCGCCACGACATGCAGCTTGCAATGGTGGCCGCGCGCCTCGCCGGCTTCGTGCAATGCCTGCAAAAACAGCGGCACCAAAACCGGGGCGGCCGCGGCGTGGATGCAGCAGACGTTGAGCGTGTTGCAGACCTTGCGATCCAATGAATTGAGGACGACGGCGGCGAAGCGGGCGGGATCGGCATCGTGATCCGCGATCATCCAGGCCCCGCCCGTGCCATGCAGGCTGACGGCGATGCCGGCTTGCCGGGCGACGCCGCCAAGCTGCGCCACGGCCCGGCCGGACCCACGCGCCACGGCCAGCGACAGGCGCCGGTCCGAGAACAGCGCCCAGCCCGCCGCGCGATCGGGGCTTTCCACGAGCGAGATCGCGCCAACGGGGAGACCGGCGGCGGCGAGCGCCGGCTCGAGCGCATGGCGCACGATGGCCCGCGCGGTGTCCAGGGCATCGCTGCCGATACGGAAGACGACGGTGTTGCCGGTGCGCAAAACGCCGGCCGCGTCGGCGAAGACATTCGGCCGCCCCTCGAAGACAAAGCCGACGACGCCGAGCGGGGCGTTGACCTTCTCGATCACCCAGCCCTCGTGCGCGACCCGCTCCGCGACCTGGCCATTGGTGGCTTCGGCATCCCGCCAGGCGCGCAAGCCTGCGATCATCTCCGCCCGCATCTTGTGCGAGACGGCGAGGCGGGTCGCCGAGCGGCCCCGCGTCCTGGCGGTCTCGACGTCGCGCGCATTGGCGCTCGCGATCGCGGCCCAGGCGCTCTCGCTTTCGAGCCGCGCCGCGAAACCCTCGAAAAACGCCGAAATCGCGGCATCGGAGACGAAGCGCATCGCTTGAAACGCCGCGAAAGCGCGGTCCACGGCCTCCGCCGCCAGCGTCTTTTCCGCGACCGGAATATGCAGGAGATCGCCGCTGTCTTGCAGCACGAGGAGATGATCACCCGGCTGGAAGCTGGCGGCTAGCTCCGGGGTCACGATGGCGGCCCGGTTGCCGCCAAAGGGGACGATGCTTCCGGCTGAGAGATGGTCGAGGGCGATTGTTGTCATGGCGCCGCGTTTATCGGGCGCGTGCCACCCCTAAGTCAATCGAGAGGGGGCATGCGATTTGGGCGTGCCGCCTCAGCACCCCTTGCAAATGCCGCTTTGGATCCGGTCGTCCTCGCGCTCGATGCCGCGATCCAATGGCGTGGTCCCGGCGCCTTGCGGGACACCGGGATGGGGCATGGTTTCGCCTGTCGAGCTAATGTGCCCGCTGCGGATCAAGCCTTTATGCGGCTTTTCCAGGGTGGTGGGCGCGTTCACCGCTTGCGCGAAGACGCCGGACGTCATGGCGGCAAAGAACGCTATGCCTAAAAGCAGAACCTTCGCCATATTTCATCTCCATTCTGTCTAGGAAACGCCTCTCTATTGCTTAGGTTTCCCGCGATGCTCAAATTTAGCGCCGGGGGGCCCGGGCTAAAGTTTACAAAGTCTTAATCATACGCGCTCAAACTTAACCAAAATCCCCTGCTCATTTTACGGACGACACCCATGATACAGTCAGACGGGGCAACTGCCGGCGATCACGAAAACGACAAGCCGGACGAGGCTGCAAAGGGTGCCGATGGCACTGAACATCATGAGGCAAGCGCCCAAGACGCGGGTGGCGAAGAAACCGTCAGCCAAGACGCGGGTAGCCAAGACGCGGGTAGCCAAGATGCCGGCAATCAAGACACGGGCGGCCAAGATACAGGCGGCAAACCGATCGACCCCGCGCAGAGCATCGCCGTCACGACCGTGGTTACGGATATCGAACCGTTTCTCGCGGCCGCGGGGGAACGGATCGAACCTCCGCACGCGGAACGCCCGTTCTATGCGAAGCTGCTCGATTACAGCGCCCATGCGGCGATGATCGTCGGCCTGTTGGGCTTTGCTTGGACGTTGAGCGCCCATACCGGAAAACAGCCGGACGCGCCGCTGGCCAAGACCGCCGCGCTGGCCTCCGCCACCCCTGCCGCCTTTGCCCCCGCCGTGACGGCGTCCGCGCCGGAAACCGCCGAGCTTCGCCTCAATACCCAAAAAATGGCGGCCGATATCACGGCCTTGCGGTTGAACTTGGAGGCCTTGCGTTCCGGCATGCGCGGGGATACCCAGCGTCAAGACAAGACAATCGAACAGATCAAGGCGCTTGCCGCCAATCTCGACAGCGTCAAGGCCGGGCTGAGCGCCACGAAGACCGAAACGACGGCGGCCCTGACGCAGTTATCTGGGAAGATCGATCATCTTCAGCGTGCCGAACCCTCGGTCAAGGTCCAGCAGGTAGCCACCCCGGCCGACAAGTCGGAGCATGACGGGGTCGATCAAATCGTGACCGCCACGCTCGCGCCGGCACCCGCCGCCAAGCCGGCGCCTCTCGCCGTGCCGCCAGTCAAGCCGCAAATGGCCAAGGCGGAAACGCCGGACAACGCGAAAAAGCCGGCCGTCGCCGCAACCGGCGAAGACGCGGCGAGGAAGCCGCAGATCATTCCGGAATGGGTGGTCCGCGAGGTCGACGATGGCGTGGCGATCGTGGAAAGCAAGCGCGGTCAATTGGCGGTCGAGACCGGGGGCACGATTCCCGGTGCCGGCGTGGTCAAATCAATCGAACGCCACGGCGCAAGCTGGACGGTCACGACCAGCAAGGGTCAGCTCGCCTATGTGCCGCTCCGCGAACAACAGGCGCCGCGCGAATATCCCCACAGCTATTACCGTGGCGGTCCCGAGGATTTTTAGGCGCCAGTCGCTTTCCCCAGACTGGGGCGTCTTCCCGTCACAAAAGCCAGGACGGCTTTTGTGACCCCTACTCGCCGGCTGTGTTTGCATTTTTAATCCCGGCGTATCGATACCGCTCGAGCACGTTTTCGGCCCAAGCGCGTCGCTTCCGGGCGCTTGGCGCGGCGCTGAAAACGGATGTTTCAAGCCGTATGCCGCTTCCAATCCCGTTTTTCCTCCACGACTTCCTGAAAATAAAGACATCGTGAAGCTTTGATTATTTCCATCCGTCCCATGCGTCGAAAATTTTTGGCATCGTAATAGCGAATTTCCCCATTAAGCTATTTCCGCCTCGTCCCAGTTCAATTCGCTTTGATTTATGCCGCTAGCCATAAGTATAATAAAATATTTTTAAGCTGGTCGGGAAGACACGGCCGACCGCATATTTTCCTTGAGAATGCGCGTCTATGTTTGTTAAGCATTCTCTATTGGAGGAGGTGCTTCTCGAGCGCGGCGGCAGCGATTACGCGTGAGGGAAAGTGCTGGATGTCATGGCGAGGCGCAACCAAGGCGGGAGCAGCAGGGCGGGGCCGTTGATAGATAAACTCAATTATGTGATCGCCTTGGCGCGCGAGCGGCATTTCGGCCGCGCGGCGGAGACCTGCGGGGTGACGCAGCCCACCATGTCCGCCGGTTTGAAGCAGCTCGAAGAGCAGCTTGGCGTCGTCATCGTGCGGCGAAGCTCGCGATTCCAAGGCTTTACGCCAGAGGGCGAGCATGTGCTGGCCTGGGCGCGGCGGATCGTCGGCGATACCAAGTCCATGCGTCAGGATCTCGATGCCTTGAAAAAGGGGCTCTCCGGCCATTTACGCTTGGCGATCATCCCGACCGCGCTGCCCATGGGCGTGGCGCTCACGACGCCGTTTCACGACAGGCATCCCGGCGTGCGCTTTTCCATCATTTCGCGCTCGTCCACCGATGTGTTGAAGGAACTCAGCAATCTCGATGTCGATGCCGGCATCACCTATCTCGATAACGAGCCGCTCGGCGGGTTGAAAACCGTGCCGCTTTATCACGAGGGCTACCGGTTGCTGACGGGGGCCGCGGGGCCTTTTGGGGATCGCGCCGCCGTGACCTGGCGCGAGCTTGGCGAAATCCCCCTCTGTCTCCTGACGCCCGATATGCAGAATCGCCGGATCATCGATCAGACGCTCAGGGATAATGACGTGCCGGTCGTGCCGCTGTTGGAATCCAACTCGATCACGGCTCTTTTGTCGCATGTGATGACCGGTCAATGGTCGAGTGTCATGCCCTCCACCATTACCGACAGTATCGCGCTGCCGCCCCATGTCCGGTCGATCCCGATTCAGGCCCCGACCGTCGAGCATTTGATCGGCCTCGTCGTGCCCCAACGCTATGCCATTAGTCCCCTGACCAACGCCTTGGTGCGCGAGGCCGAGCGGCTGGCCCAGGGGACTTACGCCAAGGCGCTTGAACGATAGAAGATTTCTATCATAGCACGAAGACCCGTTATTGATCTGTTAGGGGGAACGGTGTTTTCTTCCTCATCAATAAAACTATGGTCCGCCATAAAAAGCTTTGGGACGGAAAATGCCGGTCTATGACGCTTGGGATAAAGGTGAAGCCGCGGCCATTGTGGCGAGCTTGGCCCACCGCGACGGCGCAGCTTTGCCGATTCTTCATGCTTTGCTCGACCGGTTCGGCTACGTCGACAAGGACATTGTGCCCGTGATCGCCGATGCACTGAACCTGTCTCGCGCCGAAGTTCACGGCACCATCAGCTTTTATCACGATTTTCGCAGCCATCCGCCGGGCCGGCACGTCATTAAGCTCTGCCGGGCCGAGGCCTGCCAATCGCGCGGGTCGGCCGCGCTTCAGGCCGAGATCAAGGATTTGCTTGGCGTCGATTGGCACGGCACCAGCAGCGACGGCGCGATCACGCTCGAACCAGTGTTCTGCCTCGGCCTCTGCGCCAATGGACCCGCCGCGCTTGTCGATGGCGAGCCCGAAGGCAATCTCGACAGCGTCTCGCTCCGGGCGATCGTCGCGGAGGCCCGGGCATGACAAAGATTTTCATTCCCCGCGATGCCGCCGCTCTGGCCTGTGGCGCGAATAAAGTCGCCGTCGCTTTGCAGGCCAAGCTTGGCGCCACCGTCGATGTGATTCGCACGGGATCGCGCGGCCTGCTCTGGCTGGAGCCGATGGTCGAGGTTGAAACGCCTGCCGGGCGCATCGCCTACGGCCCCGTCAAAGCGGCCGATCTCGACAGTTTGATTGCCGCTGATTTTCTCGGGGGAGGCGACCATCCGCTGCGCTTGGGCCGGCCGGAAGAGATTCCCTATCTCGCCACTCAGGACCGCCTGACCTTCGAGCGTTGCGGCATCGTCGATCCCCTCTCTCTCGACGATTATCGCGCGCATGGCGGCTATGCCGGCTTGGAGGCCGCTCTCGAACTCGACGCCGAGGCGATCACCAAGGCGGTCACCGCTTCCGGCCTGCGCGGACGTGGCGGCGCGGGCTTTCCGGCGGGCATCAAATGGAACACCGTGCGCTTGGCGCCGGGCGCTCAAAAATACATCGTCTGCAATGCCGACGAGGGCGATAGCGGAACCTTCGCCGACCGCATGGTGATGGAGGGCGACCCCTTCGTCTTGATCGAGGGCATGACGATCGCCGCCCTCGCCGTGGGCGCGACCAAGGGCTACATCTATATCCGTTCGGAATATCCGCACGCGTTCAAGACGATGAGCCGTGCGATCGAGATTGCCACGCGCGAGGGCGCGTTGGGCCCCTCGGTGTTCGGATCGAGCCACGCCTTCACGTTGGAAGCCCGGCTCGGAGCCGGCGCCTATATTTGCGGCGAGGAAACCTCGCTGTTGGAGAGCTTGGAAGGCCGGCGGGGAACCGTGCGGGCCAAACCGCCGCTACCTGCCTTGCAGGGCCTTTTCGGCAAGCCGACCGTCGTCAATAACGTGCTGTCGCTCGCCAGCGTGCCCTGGATCATGGCGCATGGCGCGCAAGCCTATGCCGATTACGGCATGGGCCGCTCGCGCGGCACCTTGCTCGTGCAGCTTGGCGGCAATATCAAACGCGGCGGGCTCATCGAAGTCGCGTTTGGCGTGACCCTGCGCGAGATCATCGAGGTTTATGGCGGCGGCACGGCGAGCGGGCGGCCGATCCGCGCGGTGCAAGTCGGCGGCCCGCTCGGGGCTTATTTCCCCGAGAGCCTGTTCGATACGCCGCTGGATTACGAGGCTTTCGCGGCCAAGGGCGGCTTGGTCGGCCATGGCGGGATCGTGGTTTTCGACGATAGCGTCGATCTCGCGGCTCAAGCGCGCTTCGCCTTCGAGTTTTGCGCGGCCGAGAGCTGCGGAAAATGCACACCCTGCCGTATCGGCGCGGTGCGCGGCGTCGAGACCATGGACAAGATCATCGCCGGTCAGGACGTCGAGAAGAACCTGACCCTGGTCAAGGATCTCTGCCAGACCATGACCGATGCCTCGCTCTGCGCCATGGGCGGACTGACGCCGATCCCCGTGATCAGCGCGTTGACCCATTTCGAGCAGGATTTCGTGTCCACCCCCCATCGCATCGCAGCCGAATAGGAGAGCTCCATGCCGCTCATCCAGGAACTCGACACCGGCACGCCGATCCGCGCGGCCGCCGAAACTGTAACGCTAACCATCGATGGCCAGCAGGTGAGCGTGCCCAAGGGCACCTCGGTGATGGCGGCGGCGATGAGCCTGGGGACCAAGATCCCCCGGCTTTGCGCGACGGATTCGATCGAGGCCTATGGCTCCTGCCGTCTCTGTCTCGTCGAAATCGAGGGCCGGCGCGGAACGCCTGCCTCCTGCACCACCCCGGCCGATAACGGCATGGTCGTGCATACCCAAAACGAGCGCCTCGCCAATCTGCGCAAGGGCGTGATGGAACTGTATATTTCCGATCACCCCTTGGATTGCCTGACCTGCTCCGCCAACGGCGATTGCGAATTGCAGGATACGGCGGGCCAGGTCGGCTTGCGCGACGTGCGTTACGGCTACGACGGCGAAAACCACAAAAAGGCTCCCACCGACGATTCGAACCCCTATTTCACCTTCGAATCCTCGAAATGTATCGTCTGCTCGCGCTGTGTGCGCGCTTGCGAGGAAGTGCAGGGCACCTTTGCCTTGACCATCGAAGGGCGCGGCTTCGACTCCAAGGTTTCGCCGGGCGGCACCAGTTTCTTCGGCTCGGAATGCGTTTCTTGCGGGGCCTGCGTCCAGGCTTGCCCGACCGCGACGCTGAACGAGAAAAGCGTCATTGCGATGGGCCATCCCGAACATTCCGTGGTGACCACTTGCGCTTATTGCGGCGTCGGCTGCTCCTTCAAGGCGGAGATGCAGGGCGACAAGGTCGTGCGCATGGTGCCCTATAAGGAAGGCCGCGCGAATGCCGGTCATTCCTGCGTCAAGG
>Ga0187852_1000188_pt1 | contig 67938 bp, 44 predicted proteins | sample June2016WEW_6_40_FD_134511 | JGI IMG/M metagenome (GOLD analysis project Ga0187852, IMG submission 134511) | Peatland microbial communities from SPRUCE experiment site at the Marcell Experimental Forest, Minnesota, USA - June2016WEW_6_40 | ecosystem: Environmental > Terrestrial > Soil > Wetlands... | reverse complement strand
GCCGGCGTGGGACGCATCGGCCTGGTGGATTTCGACGTGGTCGACTTCACCAACCTGCAGCGGCAGGTAATCCATTCGACCAAAGATGTGGGCCGCAAAAAGCTCGATTCGGCGGCGGAGAAGATGCTGGCTATCAATCCGCATATCGCCATCGCGCGGCACGAAGTCGCGCTCACCAGCGAGAATGCGCTCGAGATCCTGAAAGACTACGACATCGTGGTGGATGGCACCGACAATTTCCCCACGCGCTACCTGGTGAACGATGCCTGCGTGCTGCTCGGCAAGCCCAACGTCTATGGCTCGATTTTCCGCTTCGAGGGCCAGGCCACCGTGTTCGCTTACCAAGGCGGGCCGTGCTACCGCTGCCTCTATCCCGAGCCGCCGCCTCCGGGCCTGGTGCCGAGCTGCGCCGAAGGCGGCGTGCTGGGCATATTGCCCGGCACCATCGGGCTCATCCAGGCTACCGAAACCGTGAAGCTGATTTTGGGCATCGGCGAGCCGCTGGTGGGCCGCCTGCTGCTTTATGACGCGCTCGGCATGCGGTTCCGCGAACTGAAACTGCGCAAGAATCCCGAGTGCCCGGTGTGCGGCGCGCATCCCACCGTCACCCGGCTCATCGATTATCATCAATTCTGCGGGGTGCCCCGGCAAGAAGCCGCGCCCGCCCAGGAGGCCAAGTTGAACGACGGCGAAATCGACGTGACGGAGCTGAAGCAGAAAATCGATCGCGGCGACCAGTTCGTGCTCATCGATGTGCGCGAACCGCACGAGTACAAGATTGCCAGCATACCGGGGGCGAAGCTCATCCCGCTGGGCGAGTTCCCCAGGCACGTGGGCGAGCTCGATAAGAACGCGGAGATCGTGATTCACTGCAAGATGGGCGGCCGCAGCGCCAGGGCTTGCGGCATCCTGCGCCAGGCCGGCTTCGCGCACGTCCGCAATGTCGTAGGCGGCATTTTGGCCTGGTCCGACAAGGTCGATCCCAGCGTGCCCAAGTACTGAGCGCCGGAGTTCGCGGGACGCGAGATATCACGCCGCCGCGCTGGCGTTCGGAGCCACGACCGTTAGGGAGTGGTTGGCCGGAAGTCGTTATCGCCGCAGCACCCACAGCACCAACGACAGCGCCGCGCTCAGCAGGATGCATGTGGTGAGGGGAAAATAGAAGCTGCTGCTCTTGCCGTGAATGAAGATATCGCCGGGTAAGTGGCCCAGCTTGAAGGGCAGCCGCCCGGCGACGCGGATCAATACTCCGGCCGCGATCAGCACCACGCCCAGCGCGATCAAGATGCGGCTGGCTCCCATGCCTTCCAGTGTAGTGCCGGCCAATTGCGAGTGTCCCGTCTTTGAAGTTCACTGACGAGACTCGATAGAGCTATCGCTCTATGACGGGGCCTAAAGGCCATGTTCGGCAGGTCCTACGCTGGCACGGCTGAAGCCGTGCCCATCGAGTTTTCACATTTCCGAGTGCGCGGGGATGCGATCAGCTTTGTATCAGGGCACGGCTTCAGCCGTGCCGAAGAGTCAGTAAGGAGTCGGGCTTTAGCCCCTGGTAATGGCCAAACCTACGCGCAATGGCCGCCCTGACAAGATTCTGAGTTCTGCGCCTACGTTCTTCGCCACCACCAAGACCAGCCAGGGACTTCCTCTGTTGCAGTCGGAACGCAACGCTGCGTTGATGATCGACTCGCTTCGTTCTTATGTAGTGGCTGGCAAATTCCGGCTCCATGACTTTGTCGTCATGCCCGATCCTGTGCATCTGTTGATGACGGTTGGCGCCGGCATGACCATTGAGAAGGCCATGCAATTGATCAAGAGAGGATTCTCCTATCGCTTGAGGAAGGAATGCGGACACCTGGGAGAGGTCTGGCAGCGCGGGTTCTCCGAACAGCGGGTCGAGAACCGGCCAAGCTTCTTGCAGCACCGAGAGTATATAGCAGCGAACCCGGTGAAAGCGGGACTCGTCGAGGCATCCGAGGAATATCCGTATTGCTTCACGTACCTGGCAAGGAAAAAGGCGGCAGGGGCTAAAGCCTCATGATGGGCGCATTTTGCGGCACGGCTGAAGCCGTGCCCTGATACAAACCGCACGATTGGGTTGGCAGGGCGAGCCGCCGCCGAACGCTCGGAAATGTAGAAACTCGCTGGCACGGCTGAAGCGGTGCCCTGATACAAGGCTCCGGAATCGTGTTGCGAACTTGGGTGACATGACACTAACTCGTGGCATGGCCTGTCAAGGCGGCTGAGCCGAGAGTCATCTCAGCTTTTCTTGGCCGCACCAGCATTCAGCCGGACAGCATTGGTTCGAAGCCGGCTCCGGCGGCTGGTACGGCGTCAATTAAGTGGTCCGCCTCGCGGAAATCGGCGCGGCCTGCGTAGTAACTTGCCATTAGGCCGCGGCGCAGCGCCGGCAAATCGGACTTGTTAGTTACAGCGACGATGGCGCCACCGAAACCCGCGCCGGTGAGCCGTGCGCCCAGCGCCCCGCAAGCCAACGCCGCATCCACCAGGCGATCGAGCGCAGGGGAGCTGACCCGCAAGCGGTCGCGCAGGCTCTGTTGCGATTCGTTGAGCAGGCGGCCGAAAGCGGCGGCGTCACCGGCCTCCATGGCGGCGACGGCGCCGGCCACGCGCCCGGCTTCCGAGGTGGTGTGCAGAAAGGCGTCCCGTTCCTCCATGCTGTCGAGACGCGCCAGGAATTCGTCATGCCTCTGCGGCGCGGCGATTATCTCGCGGTAGCTGGCCACGCCCAGCCGGGAGAGCGCGGCCGTGCCCGCCTGGCGGCGCGCATTGTAGGCGCCGCGCGCGCCTCCCGATTTCTCGGCCGTCTCGAGGCTGTGCGCCACCAGGAAAGCCCAATCGCCCGGCACCGCGATATGGCGCACGGCGAGCGGCGCGAATTCGATGAGCGAGGCGCAGCCGGCACGCGACGCGAGAATGGCAGCGTGGTCCATGCCTCCGCCGCGCGTGCCCACGAATTGCTCGCCCTCGGGCAGAATCTCCATCAGCTCTTCGAACCTCGCCCGGATCCCGCTGGCAGCGAGCAAGCAGAGCGTGAACGCCACCAGGAGCGCTGAGGAGGAAGCAAGCCCGGCCGCCGGCGGCAGGTCTGAGGCAATCCAGGCATCCACGCCGGTGCCCACAGCCCACCGCGAGGCCACGGCGCTGGCCGCGGCGCGCAGGTAATTCTCCCAATCGCCGGCGGCCACGGGCTGCAAATCGGGGGTCCAGGCAAACTCGCGCCGGCCAAAAGGAGCGGCGCTGGAGACGCAGATGCGCCGGTCGCTGCGGGCGCGGAAGCGAATGCGGATGCGGCGGTCAATCGCGACCGGCAGCACCGGCAGGCCGTGGTAGTCGATGTGCTCGCCGATCAGGTTCACGCGCCCCGGCGCCTGCACTTCTCCCGCAGGCACTATTGCGCCTTCGGCAACAGCTTCACATCGGCCGGCAAGGTGAACAGCTCGTCGCCGAGGTCCTGGTTGATCTCCACGCTTTCCGAGTACATCTCGTAGATCTTGTCCCCGTTGCGCTCGCGGCGGATGTCGTAGGGCCACAGTACGCCGCCGCCCGCGGAACGATACTTGGCGAAGGCCGTCACCTCGGTATCGAAATCGCCGTACGTCGGGTTGCGGCGCCGGAAACTCTGGCGCAACGGGAGCTTGGTGAACTGGCTGAAATAAACCGTGACGGTCCGGCCCTGGGCGTCGGTGATATCGACGATTTCCACCGGCTGGTTTTCGAAAGTATCGGAGCCTTGCGAGTAGAACGACGGGCCCGGCTCGGAGAGCCGCTGCCGCAGGATGTAGAAAATGTTGAGTAGCTGGCTCATCTCGTAATTCTGGAAACGCTGGTCCTCAAACGGCGTGGCGCCATGATAGTTGACCTCCCAGGCGCCGTTTTCGGTGAGCAGCACAAAGCCCTCGTCCTGCTTCTTGCCGAAATTCTCGCGCTCGCGCACGGCCAGCTTGCCCGACACCGGCACCAGATAGCGGGTATAGACTGTGGCGACCGAAAGCCCGGTAAGCTGCGAGTTATAGAACGAGTAGGCGCGGCCGGTTTCCACGCGGTCCTGCATGTGCAGAAAGGCGTCGCCGCCGAGAGCGGCCAGCGCTTCATTGACCACGCGCTTGCCGCGAGCCTGGTGGGTTTCCCCCTGCGCCCGCAAGCCGCCCGTCAGCGCGGCGCAGGCCAGCAGGCACAAGAGCAGTGTGGCTGCGCGGGAACAGGTAGGACAGACCATCGCCTTTCGTGGTCTGTCATGCCTCGTCAAAGCACGACGCCTTGACAGACCACAAAAACCGATCGTCCGTCCTACTTCTGACTTGACAGGTATGCTCTTCATGGGTGACGCTCCAAATCCTCTAACTGGAGGCCCGTGTTGATCTCGAACCGGATGACCGTGGAGTCGGCCAGATGTTTGCCGCCCTGGTGATACGTCACGTGAAAAGGCACCTTGATTCCCTTCACCTCGCGAAAATCGGAATACTCTTCTTCCACCGGCTGCGGCGCGCCATTGGGCTGCGGCGATTCGTAAAGCAGTTGATGCGGCAGCCCGGTGGCCGGATCGATCACCAGGCGGGCGATTTCGTCGCCGGCGGAGATCTCGACCGTGCGGTCGTCCACCGCCACCACGCTCGCCGCGCCGCCGGCCAGCAGCAGGCCGACATAGACGTGGAATACCTCGTCGCGCATCAGCTTCAAGGATAGGCCCATCAGCGGACCTGTGCCCCCCGGGGTGGAAATCCAGCCGAGCTTGCCATCGCAATACATGCCGATCGGCCCGGCGGCGATCAGGCTGTCCTGCCGCAGGTGGCTGGGAGCGATCCATCGGTCGGTCTCGCTGCCGTCTGGCTGCCTGGCGCTGGGCTCGAACCGGTTGTCCTCGATCACCGTAAAATCCTTCACCGACGCCAGCTTGTCGGCGCCCCCTACGGCGCGCTGCGCCCGCGCCAGAATCTCCCGGCCCTTCGCCAGGCTGGCCGCATCGGACCGCGCCGCTTGCTTCTTCGGCCCGGGTATGGTGAGGTCGATAGCGGTGACCTGTCGCCCGAGCTTGGCGAGCGGCTGGCCGAACTCTTCGGCGTTGCCCACGGCCACGATGGTGAACTCCGCGGGAGCCAGATACTGTTTGGCGACGCGCAGCACGTCGGCGCGGGTCACGGCCTCAACCGCCCGCTGATACTGCTGGATGAAATCCCGAGGGTATCCATAATACTCGTAATTGAGCATGCGGCCCAGCGTTTTGGCTTTGGTGTCGAAGGCGAATACCAGGCTGTTGAGCGCCGTGTCTTTGGCGGTCTTGAGCTCCGCTTCACTCACTTCAGCGGAGCGCATGCGCTCCACTTCCTCGAGGATCGCTTGCAGCGTTTCCACCGTGGAGACCGACTTGGTGCTGCCCGAGATGCTGAATAAGCCGGGGTGATCGTAGTTGGCGCTCCAGTCCGCCTCAATCTCATAGGCGTTGCCCATTTCGGTGCGGACCCTGCGGAGCAGGCGGCTCTGAAATCCGCCGCCCAGAATGTCGGCCATGATTTCCAGCGCGGGGTAATCCTTGTCCTTGAGCATGCCGCCCAGATGCCCCACCGAGAAGAAAGTCTGCGTCACATCGGACTTGCCGGCCAGGTACGTGCCCGCGGCGGGCTTCGCTGTCACTGGCGGAAAGGCCGGTACGGGCGGCTGCTGGACGGTCCAATCGGCGAAGAGTTTCTCCAGGCGGGCCTTCATTTCCGGCGCGCTGAAATCGCCCCACACCGCCAGCATGGTATTGGCGGGGAAGAAATAGCGGCGGTAGAAGTCCACCAGGTCGGCGCGCGAGATGCGGTTGATGGTGTCGTATTCTTCTTCCCAGCCGTACGGCGTGTTTTTGCCGTACACAATATTGGCGAACTCGCGTTCGGCAATGCCTTGGGGTTCGTCGTTGCGGCGGGCGATGCCGCCGTTCATCTCGGTCTTCGCCAGATCGAGCTTGTCCTGGCGGAATTCCGGCTCGGTGAGAACGTCGTGAAAGGCGTCCAGAACTTCGCCGGTGTTCTCCTTGAGGCAGGAGAAGCTGACCGATCCGAGCGTCTCGTCGATGCTGCTTTCGACGCTGGCGGCGATGTCTTCCAGCTCCTCGTTGAGCTGCTCACCGGCCTTGGCGCGGGTTCCACCGGTGCGCAGCACCATGCCGGTTACGGTAGCCAGGCCGATCTTGTCCGGCGGATCGAACAGGTTGCCAGTGCGGATGCGCGCCGCCCCGTGAACGAGCGGCAGTTCGTGGTCTTCGAGAAGAAATACCTTCATGCCGTTGGGCAAGGTAAATGTCTCGACATTGGGAATAACGACGGCATGTAGCGGCGGGTAAACCAGGTCCTTCCACGAGGTCAGGGGAGCGGCCGCGGCTTTCGGCGATGGAGGGGCGGCGCTTCGCCGCGGCTGGGCCGCCGGCAGCGGCGGCGGCACTTGGGAGGGCGTGTAACCGGCGGCCACCAGCGCCAGCAGCGGAAGCAGGTTCATTCCCGGCCCTCCCCGGCGCCGACGGCTTTGAGCTCGTGCGGTGAAACCGTGAAAGCCACCGTGCGGTTCTGCGCCACGAAGCAGCTACGCGCCACGCGCTCGACATCTTCGGCCGTCACCTTGTTCAGGTCGTCGAGCTGGGTGAACAGCTTCCGCCAGTCCCCGTAACTGCCGTAATCCACCGCCAGCGCGGCTGCCAGGCCGGGGTTTTTGTCCAGCCGGCGAATCACCGCCGCGCGGGCCTTGGTCTTCACGCGCTGCAAGGTCTGCGCGTCGATTTTCTGCGCCGCCAGCCGAGCCAGCACGCCGTCCAGCGCCTTCTGGTTTTCTTCCACAGTGTGCCCCACCGCGGGCGCGACGAAAATGACGAACAGGCTCGGATAGCGCGCCGAGGGGTAGGCCGGCGCGGCTTCTGCATCGAGCGCGATCTTCTTCTGCTGCACCAGTCCCGTGTAAAGCAGGCCGGTGCGGCCGCTGGCGAGAATCAGCGCAATCACCTCGTACACCGGATCGTCCTTGTCGTATTGGTCCGGCCGCTTGAAGCCGGCGGCGAACAGCGGCTGGTTGCGCGACTCCACGATCGCCGTCTTAGGGCCGTCCTGCACCGGTTCGACAGTGTGAATCAGCGGCGGCAGCGGACGCGCCGGCATGGGGCCGAAATAGCGCTCCGCCAGGCGCCGCGTCTGTGCCGGATCCACATCGCCCACAATGGCGATGTTGATATTCGCGGGCACATAGTATTTTTCGAAGAACTCCTGGGCCATGCCGCGCCGCAGGCTATCCACGTCGCTCGGCCAGCCGCCGGGCGGATTGCGATAGGGGAAGGCCTCGAAGGCCGAAGCCACAAAGTCCCGCCATAGCTCGCCCGACGAGCCAGGCTGATTGCGCAGACGGTTTTCCTCTTGCACCACGTCGCGTTCCTTGTAGAACTCGCGGAACACCGGGTGCAGAAAGCGCTGTGACTCGAGGAGAAACCACAACTCGATGCGGTTGGAGGGGAGGCTGCAGAAGTACTCGGTATAGTCAAAGGAGGTGTCGGCATTGAGGTCGACGCCGCCGTTTTCCTCGATGATCCGCGTGTACTCGTCGGATTCTACATAGGACTGCGCCACATCAATCGCTTCTTTGAGCTGCATGCCGAGGTAATCGATCTTGCTTTGGTCGGCCTTGGGCCCTTTGTTGCGCTCGGCGTCTATCCGGTCGTAGACGTCTTCTACAGTTTGCAAAGCTTTCTTCTCGGCTGCCCAGTTCCTGGTACCGATGCTCTCGGTGCCTTTGAACGCCATGTGCTCGAACATGTGGGCCAGGCCGGTCTCGCCCGCGGGATCGTCCGCTGAGCCCGCGTTTACAAAAGTGTGGAAGGATGCAACAGGGGCGTCATGCCGCTCCACCACCGTGAAGTGCAGGCCATTGGCCAAGGTGAATTCGGTAACTCGTTTCTCGAACTCCTTCAGGTCCTGCGCGGGGAGGAAAGACGTCGCCGCCAATAGTACTAGAGCTAAACGGGCTCCGTTCACGGTTCATTGCTCCTGCACTTTCTTTGAGGATAGCAGGGGTTTCGGCCAACATATGGAGGCAGCAGCGTTAAGGGGTAACGTTCGTAGAACCGCTGTTACCCGGGAAGTACTCACATGACTGTGGAGAACCACTGCGGGTCTGCATAATAAAGACTGCGCGAGACGAATCCACCGAGACAGGCTACGACGGGTGCTGCAATGAATTGGGATGAGACCATTCAGCAATTCGACACGATCGCCGGTGATCGGCGCCGGGACAAGCGCTATGAGCTTGAACTGGACCTGCGCTGGAAGCTGATTCGGCGCCGCCGCCTGCTCGAGGGCGGTGAGGGCCGAACGGTGGATGTGTCTAGCGGCGGAATCCTCTTCGATGCTGGGCGCCCCTTGCCGCCGGGCCTCAATGTGGAGCTGTTGATCAATTGGCCCGTAATGCTCCACAACGTGGCTCCCCTACAACTGATGGTATACGGCAAGATCATCCGCTCGACAGGCCGGCGCACGGCTATCCGCATGGTGCAGCACGAATTCCGCACGGCCGGGCTGGCGATGGAGCGGCGTTTGGCAGTGGCCACCGGCTCACGGCCGACGATGCCGCTTCTCTCCCGGGTGAGTGGCACGTCGGGCTTGATCAATCCGCGCTAGCTCCGCGACCGCGAGGCTCCCGAGTTATCCAAAAACCCCTGGCCTGTTTTGCCTGGTTTTGAGAGCGGGCGACAGCCTCGTGCGTCCCGGGGCCTTCACGTCAGGAAGTTACTGGAGCTCGCCGGTGGAGCGAAAGGCATAGCGGCCCGCGACCAGGTTACCCTTGGCCAGATAGTCCCTGATGGCTTCACGGTTGGGGCCGGCGCGGTTGGCCGCATCGGTCAGGCAGCGGACGGCATCGGCGGGGGTGGTTCCTTGATCCAACCGGAAAATCCAAGCGATGTTGGTGGATGTCAGTGACCGGTCGGAAGAAATGCCGATGACCGGGATGAACGTCTTGACGGCGATCTGCTCGGCCAGGTGAGCGGACGCGCGGTCGGTGGCCACCAGGCCGAGCACGCTGGGATCGTACACCAGCTTGACCAGTTGATCGGAGGCCTTGCCCCACGCCTGTTCGGAAGAGACGCCGACCACGCGGTAACCGGCGGCGCTGAGGCGCGCGGCCAGAGGCTCGGCGCCGGGCCCGAAGACGCCAATTTTGCGCTCGCCGGGGGGCGCATCGGCCACTTTCGGCCCCATGTACTCCACGCCGTGTTCGCCGACTCTGGCGTAGGGCTCATCCATGGGATAGCGGCGCCAGGTGAGCTTTCCGTCCTTCACCTTGCCGAGCCAAAGCGGCGCGACGTTCTTGGCGTTGGGATCGAACACCATTTCGCCGGTCACGCCTTTGTACCGTTCGAGGCTGTAGAGCGCGTCGCGGATGCGGCCGCGGCTCAAGCCGGCGCGGCAGATGGCGTCGAGCAGGATATTCATGGTATCGAAGCCCAAGGCCGAGAACGCGTCCACCTTGGCCTGATAGCGGGCCGTGAAGCGCTTCTGGAAATCGAGCCAGAGCGGATCGTCACTATCGGGATTGAACGGGTAGACCACTTCCAGTTCTTCCGCCGCTTTGCCCGCGTTGGCGAACAGGCCGTCGCCCAGCACGCGCGCGGCGCCGAAGACAGGCTGCTTCATGCCCATTTGCTGCATCTGTTTGAGAATCAGGCCGGCCGCCGGAGCGTCGGCCCAAAGCACAATGGCGTCCACGCGGGAATCGTTGATCACCTGCAGCTCACGGGTGAAGCTCTGGTCGCCGGGTTGGAATTTCTGTTCGATCACGAGGGGATGACCGAGACGCACGGAGGCTTCGCGGAACTTGACGACGCCGAGACGGCCGTATCGCTCGTTGACACGCAGCAGGGCGACGCGCTTATGACCGAGATCGGTGTAAATTCTGCGGGCCAGCGTGTAGCCTTGCACGCGGTCGTCCTGGATGCTGGTGAGGATCCACGGAATCAGGGTCTCGGGTATAGTGGGGTCCGTCGAAGCGCTGTTGACGATGGGCAGCTCGGAGCGCAGGGAAACGCGCAAGGCGATATGGGTGGAATCGGCGCTGATGGAACCCAGCATGGCCCAGACCTTTTCGTCGTAGATCATCTTGACGATTTCGTTGCTCGATGCCCCCCAGGTGGCCGCATCGTTGTGGATCTTGAGGTGGAACGGTTTGCCGCCGTAACCGCCGCGCGCGTTAGCTTCGTCAATCGCCATCTGCGCGCCGTGCAGCATGGCTGTGCCGAGAGCGATATCCCTGTGCTGTTCGATCGGCCCCAGGAAGCCGATGGCAACCTCGGAAACGTCGGACGCCTTCACCGTCGGCACGTAATCGGCGGCGCCGGAGTAATCCGGTGTTGAGGTGTAGTTCTCGTAATAGGGCTTGGTGAACTTGGAAAACGGCTTCAGATCCTCGGGAGTGTTGGCGTAGGATGCCGTGTTGCGGATCTTCGGTGGGCCGGTCGGGTCGGCGCCGCAGGAGCAAGTGTTCGATTGCGCCCACGCCAGCGGCGCCGCCAGCAGAAGCGCCAGCATCGCCGCGTTCTTTCGCGGAATCCAATGACCGCCATGCCCGAAGAGGCGGCCAAGGCCGCCGGCCGCGCCGGGTGCCAGCCCGCGCCATACTCCTGCCGGAAACATTTTTTACTCCTTCGGTTTGGGAACGAACATCGCGATCGCTTCGATTTCCACCAGCAGCTCGGGGCGGCACAGGATGGCCTGGATGCCGGTCGAAGCCGGCAGCGGATCGAGACCCTGTTCGCGGAAAAAAGCCGTGCGCCCGTCGTTGAAGGCGGCGTAGTCGCGCTCGATGTCGCGCAGGTAGCAGGTGGTGCGGACCACGTCCTTCCAAGTGGCGCCTTCGGCGGCCAGCAGTCCGGTGATGTTGTAATAGGTGCGGCGAAGCTGCGCGTCAAAGTCGCCGATATGGACGGTCCGGCCCTGCTCGTCGATGCTGGCGGTGCCGGAAATTAAAAGAATTACCAGGCTGTCGAGATCGATGCGCAACCCGCGCGAAAAGGAGCTGGGCTTGTCGTAACTATAAGCCTCGTTGAGGACGGATGGCTCCGTGATGGCGCTCTTCTTCACTTGAGTGGTCTTGCCGATCCGGTCCAATGTATCGAGTATCGTCATGGTTTACTTGTCTCCCGGTTTAATGCGGATTCCGTGGCTCAGGCCTTTGGCCGTGGCCACCCAAACGTCGTCATTCTGAAAATCGATGCCAAAAGTGTAAGGAAAGGCGGGCGCGGTGGTGACAGGCACGCGCGTAACAACTCCCTTCCCGTCGCGCACCAGCATTTCCGGCGCGTGCGTATCGAGAGCTGGCCGGTAAGTGGCCCACTGAACGCCATCGAAATACGCCAGCCCTTTGTCGGTGGAGAACCAGGCGCGTGTACCATCCAGGGTTTTCACCTGATTTATGAAATTGCTGGGCAGGCCGCTGTCCTTATCCAGGAAGTTAAGCCAGTTACGGCCGTCATACCGGCTGGCCCCGAAGTAAGTGGAGGCCCAAAGAATATGATTGACGTAACTGACCGACGAGGTGATATCGTGGATCAGCCCCTGGTTCTTGAAGAGCACGATTTCCGTTTCGCCATCGGGATCTCTATAATCCTTCCAGCGTTCGGTCTTGACGTCGTACTCCAAGACGCCTCCCCCCCATACGGCGTAGTATACCTTGTCTTCCCCGGCGCTCACGTTGTAAGTCCAGATCTCCTCCATGGGCGTGTTGCGCTCGTTGAAGATGCTCCACTGGTTGGTGCGCGTGTCGTAGCGGGCGGCGCCGGCGGCGGTGGCCGCCCAGACCAGGTCGCCCTGAACCGTGACGCCGTAGACCACGTCGTTAGGCAAGCCGCTATTGAGCTGCGTGAAGGTGTCGATGCGGCCGGCCGAGTAACGGCTCAGCCCGCCCATGGTGGCGATCCAAAGGGTGTGCGTCTTCTTATCCAGCGCCAGGTAGAGCACCGCGCGGTGGGCCAGCCCATCGGCCGTCGTGAATACGCGCCATTTGCCGTTCTCATAAAGTGCCAGCCCGTTATCGGTGCCAGCCCAGATACGGTCGCCGTCCACGCAAACGTTGTAGACGCGATTGTCGGGCAGTCCGTTAGCGGTGGTGAAGTTTTCCCAGCGAAACCGCGGCAGATCCTGAGCGAAGAGCGCGGAAGCGGCGAGGAGTGCGGCGATGATCGTGGCTCTCATAAGGTTTTCAGGTACTCGATGAGGTCGTTGAGCTCATCCTTGACAAGATCGTTGGTGACGCCGTGCTGATCCTTGGGGTTGAAGACGGTCCAGATTTCTTCCAGGGTTTGTGCCGAGCCATCGTGGAGATACGGCGCGCTGTTGACCACGTTGGTCAGTTCCGGAGCATCGACCAGGGGCGAGCGGTCGGTGGGCTTGCCGGTGCCGACATCGGCCACGAGTTGGTTGGTGTAATACTTGCCGGAATGGCAAACGAAACACTGGAGCCCTTCCGGAATGGGAGTGCCGTCTTTGCGGGTCGTCCGCAGGAAGATGGCCTTGCCGCGCTCCTGCGCCGGCGTCAGCTCGCCATCGGGCGCGCGGTAGCGGTTGGGACGCAGCGGAATGGCCTTGATATAGCTCACCAGGTCTTCCAGATCGTCGCCGCGAATACCCTGCGAGCGAAAGAAATACCGCTCGGTGCGCGGGCCGCATTCGGTCTGGAGATCGGGGTTCTGCCCATTCCATTTGAATGGCGAGGTGTCACCGATGTCCTCGAGCGCCCGGTTGTCGACGATGTCGATGCCGAAGCCATCCGGTTCCAGGTCCCAGTTAAGGCCGTCGAAGGTGGAATCCAGATGGCAGTTGGCGCAGCCGAAACTGTGGCCAAAGGAGACCGCCGAAGAGTAAAACAGGCGCTCCCCGCGCCGTTGCGGCGTCAGCGTGGCGGGCCCGCCGAGCGCGACCGTGCCGCTCACCGCCAGGCGCGCGGTGTCGATGATCGAAATGCTGTCGTCCAGGCGATTGGCCACCCACAGGGTCGTCCCATCTGAAGAGAGCGCGATACTGCGCGGATTGCGGCCCACCGGAATGCGCGCGATCACGTAGCGCGCGGCCGCTGAAAGATCGTTGGCCATGCGCGCGGCGGAAGGCGAGCGCGCGGCCGCCACCAGGCGCGCCAGATCGATCACGGCGACTTCGTTGGAACCGCTGGCGGACACGTACGCCCGCTTCTTATCCGGAGCGATGGCCACGCCGAACGGCAGCGAAAAGTAATCTTCGATGGCGTCGAGCGGGAGTTGCACCACGCCGCCGATATCCTCGCCGAACACCGCCAGCGAATCGACGAACGCCCAGCCATGTTCCACGTGCGCCAGCGGCACCAGGTTGTGCGGGCGCAGCAGGGCCGCCAGGCCAAGGCGCCCATCGCGCGAAACGGCCACGTGAAAAACGCCCGCGGCGTCCGGCAGCGCGATGCGATCGGTGACAATTTGCTGCCGCGCGTCGATTTCCGCGATCTCCGACCGCGGCGGCGTGCGGAATTCGCCGGGGATGGGATAGATGTGGGTGACGTAAACGCGCGCGGTTTCGGGCGAAGCGGCGACGTAGCTGGCGCCGTGGGCCGCGATCAAATGGCGGGTAATGGCGCCGCTGGCCAGGTCCACCACGGTGACGTTGTCGCTCAACCGGTTCGCGACGTAAAGCGCGCCGCCTTGGAACGCAATCCCTGTCGGCTCAAAACCGGCCGGCAGGGTGCGTAACGCCCGCAGCGTCGCGGCATCGATCTCGCTTACCGTGTCCGCCCATGAATTGGTGACATAGAGCCGCGCGCCGTCGGGCGTGATGGCGATGCCGCGCGGCACCCGGCCAACAGCGACCCGGCCGGCGACGGCGCGCGTTGCGGTATCGATGGCGGCGACTTCGTTGGTGCCGCTCAAAACGGCATACAGGCGCGTTCCGTCCGGCGATAAGACCAGGTCATCCGGGCTGGGATAGCCGTTGTTCTGCGCCGCACCGGCCGCTGCCAAGGCGAGGCAGGCGAGGACGAGTGGCGCACGCACTCGTGCGTGCCGCGTCGAGACTCTTCTCGACGCCTCTGCGCCACCGGGCAGCGGGCGTCGGCAACATTGCCGACGCGGCACGCAAGAGTGCGTGCGCCACATTTGCCCGTGTCTCCCCATGCGCATCCCTACTTCTCCGTAATCGTAAACACTTGCCCGGCCGGAATGTTTTCCACCACCTGGCGGATGCCGCTCGGCCACAGCACAGTGATTTTGTCGGCCTTGGTGGCGGCGCCGAGGCCAAAATGCAAACGCCAGTCGTCCTGGCTGAGGTAACCGGAAGCGGCCACCCGCTCGGCCCGTTGTTTGATGCCTCCGGCTTCCACCTGCACCACCGCGCCGATGCCGTCGCGATTGCTCTTGGTGCCCACCAGGTTGATCGCCAACCAATGGCCCACCGGCGTGGTGACATTGTGCAGCAGCGTACCCGGCGCGCCCAGGTTCACTAAGAAGGCATCCACGCGGCCATCGTTATCGTAGTCGGCGAAGCACGCGCCGCGCCCCACGCTCTTGGTGGCGAAAAACGGCCCGGCGCCGGTGGAAACATCCTGGAACTTGCCGCCGCCCAGGTTCTTGAACACCGAATCCTCCTGCGGGATCAGGTGAATCAGGCCGCCGTGCGCGATGAAAATATCGCGCAGCCCGTCGTTCGTGAAGTCGTAGACGCCCGTGCCCCAGCTTGTATATTGCGCGGCGAGCTGGGAAATGCCGGCTTGCTCGGTGATATCTACAAACGGCAGTTTGCCGGTGTTGCGCAGCAGGCGGTTGTACTTGGAATCGCTCACCCATAGGTCCACCTTGCCGGTGTTATCGACGTCGAAGAACACAGGCCCCATGGCGGAAGTGGATTCGCCGTTCTGGCCGAAGGCGGCGCCGGCCTCGAGGGCGATCTCCTCGAAGGTGCCGTCGCGCTTATTGTGGAACAGGAAGTTTTCGGTCTTGTCGTTGGCGACGTAGATGTCGGGGTAGCCATCGCCATCGAAGTCGCCCGCGGTGACGCCCATGGTGCGGCCCTTGAACGCCGCAATCCCGGACTTCTTGCTGACATCCTCGAAGGTGCCCTTGCAGGTGTTGTGGAACAGCAGATTGGTGTCGCCTTCGTAGTCGAGCGGCCCAGGGAAATTGTCGGCTGCGTAATAGGAGTGGTAAGTGGGGTCGAACTTCACATAGCGGCCGATAAACAGGTCGATGCAGCCATCGCGGTCGTAATCCAGCCACGTGGCGCCGATCGCCCATCCCTTCACATCTCCGAGCCCGGCTTTGGCCGTAACATCCTCGAAGGTTCCGTTGCCCTTGTTGCGATACAGCGTCACCTTGCCGTAGCTGGTGACCAGCAGGTCGGTGTAGCCGTCGTTATCGAAGTCTGCGGCAACGGCGGAGAAGCTGAAACCGTCGCCGGCGAGGCCCGCCTGTTCGGTGACGTCGGTGAAGTGCCCGTTGCCGTCGTTGCGGTACAGGTGATTATGCGGCGGCTCGGCGGGCGGCTTGCGCAGCGGGTAAGGATGCATGCCGGGCCCCAGTGGACGGCCGCTGACGACGAACAGGTCGGGCTTGCCGTCGTTATTGAAATCGAACCAAAGGCAGCCGGCGCCGGTGCTTTCGATCAGCGACCCCAGCTTTTCGGCGCCGAAGGAGTGTGTGAAGGTGATTCCGGACTGCGCCGTGGCATCGTCAAATCGGATGCTGCCGGCTGTTTGGGCCGGCGCCAGGGCCGCCGCCAGGCCAAAAACAGAAACGAAGGTTGCCGTTCTGATGATCATTGAGTCGATCCTGGGATGGCCGTCATGTTGACCGGCACCGTGGTGCGGTTGAGGATTTCGGGAACCCGGTTTTCCGGCGACCGTTCCGGCCCCGCGTGGCAGCCCACGCAAATGCGTTGCTCGCTGGGCCGCATCCAGAACCAGTTCTTTTCCGCCCGCGTCACGGCGCCGGATTTGCTTATCAGCTCCATGCGCAGCGGCCGGTCCGCCGGCACCTGGACGTAGAACGAACCGTCCGGCTCGGCCACCGTCTCGCCGAGCAGCAGGGAGGCACCGGCGGAGTCCTGGGTGAAGACGCGTACGGTCGCGATGTCGCCCGTGATCGGCGTCTTCGATTCATGCGCGTTGAGACATAGCAGGTTCCCCGCGGTGCGTGTGGGCACGCGGGCCGAGGGGAACTCGCGCGGCGGCACGCGGCTGGCGACCACCACCGGTTCCACGTCGTTGCCCGGCGCGGCGGGATTCAGCTCCGCCAACTGGTCGCTCGTTTTCGTCCAAACGGACAGGTGAAATGGCCGCGCTGCGCTGCGCCGCAGCGGAATCAGCCACCGGTCCGCCGCAATCTCCGCCCCCGGTCCGGCCGCTTCCAGCTTGGGCTGCGGCACGCCGGCTTGCTCGGCCAGGGCGGACGTGAAGCGCGCCAGCCGCTTTCCCACGTTGAAGATCACGTCGCCCGATGCAACCTGATGCCCGTTGGCGCGCTGCGGGCCGTGATCGCAACGGATGGTCTCCACGCCGGTGCCATCGGGGTAAACCGTCCACAAGTCGCCGTTGGTCTCGTACAGGATCCGCCCGTCGTGCAACACGTCGTCGGTCAAGTACCATCCGGGAACGAACGTCAGCGTCTCGGGCGTCGCGGCGCCGGCCAGCGGAACGATCTGGATTTCCGATCCTCGCCGCAGAAATTTCGTATACACGACACGGTCATCCGGCAAGTACAGCGGGCGAATGCAATCGGAATCGGCCGTGGTGAGCTGCCGCGGAGCGCCGCCCGCTACGGCCGTTTCCCAAATCTGCCACGGCCCCGCCGCGGTGCGCTTGCCGGCGAACAAAATGCGCAGCCCATCGAAGGAGACAGCCGGGTCGGTGGATGCGTAGAAATCGCCGGCGAGCTTGCGCTGCCCTTGCGACGTCACCAGCATCACCGCGGCGCCCGCTGGAAAGCGCTCGCGCCCGCTCCGCCAGGCTGCGCCATCGTACTGAGGGGCTGCGACATACGCGTAATCCGGCGTTCCGGTCCGCTCCGCCACCGCGCCAAATAGAGCGAGGGCCAGACCAACCGTGCCAGCGAGCTTCCTCATGTGACTCCATATTAAGGGAATGGAGCCTGTTTATCAGTAATAGGAAAATACTAGGTTTTCGCGGCTCCGCGGCCGTTCCGCGACGCGGGCTGTGCTACTCTTGGCCGCAAGAAGCTTATGCGCATTTCAGAACCCACGCTGTCCAATGGCCCGCGTGCCCTCCGCAAAGACCATGAGCAGCCTGTGGCCACTGCGGTACACGGCTGGCGATATCACCATGTTGGCATTCCGACCGGCGTTCGGCGCCCTGGTGAACACTATCTGGAAAAGTTCAAAATGTACGTCTCTGCGTTTGAGACGAGTTCCTGTGGCATTCAATGGATGCGGTTCGAACCCGATAGCCCCGTGCACCCGCTAATCAAATCCGTCCCCCACGTAGCGTTCGAAGTGGACGATCTTCAGGCCGCGATGCAGGGGAAAGAGATTCTCACTGCCCCGAACTCGCCGTCGAAAGGTGTCATGGTGGCGATGATCCTCGATAGCGGCGCTCCGGTTGAACTTCTCGAGTTTCGGCGCGATTCGAGTGGTGCTGGAGCGAGTGCCAGGAGCCGGCGGGCGAAACAGGGAGCGCGAAAACAGATTCGCCCTCCAGTCCATTTGTAGGAGGCGCCGATTCGCCACATGCCGCCCGGTTTCGGCTCCCGCGCCGCGGCGCCTATGGTTCCCGAGCGCCAACCTGGTTGCTCAAGCGGCGTCGCTGCTGCTCGCGAAGTTGGGCGCGAGCGATGGCAAGCTGCTTTTGGAGCGCGCGGTTCTGTACACGCTCGGCGTCCACTTGTGCTTGCAGGCTGGCGGCGAGCCGCAACAGTTGCGCGCGATCCTGCTTCGGCTCCGCCGGACTCGCCGGTGGGGCAGGCGAAGGTGGCTTCTGGCCCAGAAAAGCAGTCGCCTGCCGCAGGTTGGTTCCCCCCGGCTGGTTCAGCACCAGCGTGACATCCACATGCGCGTTGCGGCGGCCATAGGTGAACGCGCCGGAGGCCAGGTGCGGCGGATCAAGCGGAATCGCGCTGGGCGGCGAATCGCCGTCCACAATGTCCAGCCAGGCGAGCGTGGCCCCGCGCACCGGCGCCGCATTCGCGTCCCAGCGAATCTGCAATTGCCCGGCATCATCCACCGTGTTCAGACCGATCGAGGCGGCATCGACTTTGGCGGGCGCCCGGTGCAACCACGCCACGGCGGCGGGATACCAAACGCTGCGCTCGGCATATAGCGCGGCACCCGCGGCCACCGCCAATCCCACTGCCAGCAGCGCCTTCAGCCACGCCCGCGAGCGCTCCGGCGGATTCTCGAACATGCTCGGCAGAGGCAACTGGGGCGGCGCCGCCGGTTCGGCTTCCGGCGCGGCTTTCGGCACCGGGGCCTGGTACGCGGCCATGGTGGCGGGTGCGGGGGGAGGCGGCGGCTGAGGACGGAGTTCGGCAGCGCGGTCGACGCGGGGAGCAACCGGCGCAGGCGGGGCGTCCGGTTCGGCACGGACGTCGATCACGGCAGCGGCCGGCGCCGCAGGAGGCGTGGCCGGCTCGGCGCGGACGTCGACAATCGGACCGGCCGTCGCGGACTGGTGCTGCGGCTGCGCCGGCGGCCCCATGGGAGCCGCTCTCGGAACTTGCCGCAGCGGCTGAGGCTCGATCAGGAATTCGTGATAGCTGGCGCTGGAATGGATAATGCCGCCGGGGCCGCGGAAGAAAAATCCGGCGCGCATGGGCTCGAAGGTGTGCGGCTTCACCACCAGCGCCACCTGCCACAACTCGGGGAAGAACCGGTTGTGGATGGTGAGATCGCTGTCGGAAAGAAGCACGCCGGTCCGGGTGTGCGAATGGTACCAGCCCACCGGCCGCGGGCCACCAGAGCCGCTCGTGGCGCGAATCAATTCCTGCAGCCTGGCTTCGTCGCTCACCGAAAGCGTAAACGAAGGGCCCAGGGCATGTTCGCAATCGAGCGCCGCATAATCGGAGATGGTCAGCCGGCCCCCTTGCCAGTCGCCCAACAGGATGCCGCCGATTTCGGCGCCGCCGCGCGGCAGCGAAAAGAAAGCGTCGGTCACCGACAGCCGAATGTCGTCCAGCACCCGACTGCTGCACTCAATTGAAAACGGGCACTCCGGTGTCGACCAGGTTACTGTTGCGCGATCCGGCTGGACTGCCATCCTGTTCACAATTGTAGGCGATTTTGTTTCAATACACGCGCGACTCTGGTACCCCTCCCGCACCCGGGTTATAGTCATGGGCACTGGCGGCAGTTCGCTCCGCCAAAGGTATACACTTCCGCATAGTGGCGTTCTCCCAAAAACCGGAGCCGCCCGGACCCGGGCCTTGGAAGCCTCAGGATTATCAGCTAGTCTGGAAAGAACGAGCGGTTCCTTTCGCGGCATCAAACGTGCTCTGCCGCCCACGGGGAATTGTCTCGCTGAGCCCGACCGGCGGCCCTGAATGAAAGAACTGAAGTTCCAACTGTCTACCGCGCTGCTCACCATGGTGACTGTTGCGGCAGTTGTGTTGGCAGTCATCAACTTCGAACAACGCCTTCAGTTTCATGGTCTTGCAGAGGATGGGGCGATTTGGGTGGACCACCAGGGCGGCGTCCAGGCGTCCCACGTCCGCCCGCGCAGCGGCGCTGCCGTGGCCGGCATTCACACCGGCGACTGGCTGCTCAGCATCAACGGCGAGCCGGTCAAGCGGGCGCTCGATGTCACCCGCATCCTGGTCCGCGTGGGCACCTGGACCAGGGCCACGTATCACCTGCGCCGCGGCAAGGAGTTTGACGCCTTCGTCATCACCGAAGAGGTGCCGCGCGACCGCACGGTGACCTACCAGTACCTGGTCGGCGCCACCTACCTGATCATCGGACTTTTCGTTTACTTTCGCCGTGGCAGCGCGCAGAAAGCGACCCATTTCTATGCGCTCTGCCTGATCTCGTTTATCTCTCTCTGCTTTCATTACACCGGCCAGCTAAACAATCTCGATAAGGTCATCTACCTGGGCAATGTGGTGGCCGGCGTGGTGGCACCCACCGTGTTCCTCCATTTTTGCCTGACCTTCCCGGAAGCGAACGGCTGGTTCCGGAAACGCTACAGGAGGGTTCTGCTTTACCTCCCGGCTGCGCTGCTTTCGTTGGTTTATCTCGGCTTTTCTTCCGGTGCGCTTAAGGCCGCCATCGCGCCGCTCCAGTTGCGCTGGCTGCTGGACCGCATCTGGGTACCGTTTACGGTGGTGCTATATCTGCTCGGCGGCGTCGCCGTCAGCCTCGCCTACCGCAAAGCGGAGGACGCCATCGTGCGGAAACAGCTCAAGTGGCTGCGTAACGGCACATTTTTCGCCATGGTGCCCTACGCCGTGCTGTACGTGCTGCCGTATGCCTTTGGCGCGGTGCCCTCCGCGAACCTGCGCCTCTCCGTGCTTTCCGTGGTTCTGCTGCCGGTGAGCCTGGCCTACGCCATTGTCCGTTACCGGTTGATGGACGTGGATATCCTGTTTCGCCGCGGATACGCCTACACGCTGGCCACCATCTGCGTTTTGGCGGGCTTTTACCTGATCGTATTCACGCTCGGCAGCCTGGCCCACGTCTACTTCAACAACCTGGGCAACGCGGCGCCGCTGATCGTGATGCTGATCGGCGCCTTTCTGTTCCAGCCGATCCGCACCTGGATTCAGGAGAGGCTGGACCGCCATTTCTACCGCGACCGGTACGATTACCGCAGCACGCTGGTGGAATTCGCCCAGGAACTCAGCTCGGAGGCGGACCTGGATACCATGCTGGCCAAAGCGGGAGAACGGCTGATCGCGACCCTCGCCGTGAGCCACCTGGCCTTCTTCCTGCGCGAGGAGGGTGTCGTCTCCCCGACCGGCGAGCCGGTCTTCCGCCTGCGCAGCGCCATGGGCGGCAACCCGCGGCTGGCCGCCGTCACCCCCGACGATCTGGACCTGAGTTTTCTCAACTGGAAACTGCCGGAGCCGTACCTGTTCTTCGAGCGGACCCATCATCAGCTCGACGCCATTTCGACTTCCTGGCCGCCTTCGGTGCGGCGCACTATCGCCGACCTGGACTTGACCTACTATCTGCCGTGCACCGTGCGCGGCCGGACCATCGCTTACCTGGGCATCAGCCGCACCACCGACGGCGACTATCTCGCCAGCGTCGACATGGAACTGCTGACCACGCTGGCCGGTTACGTGGGGATCGCGATTGAGAATGCCGGCCTGTACCGCTCGCTGCAGCGCAAGGTGGACGAGTACGAGCGCCTCAAGGAATTCAGCGAGAACATCGTGGAATCGATCAACGTGGGAATTCTGGCGGCCGACCTGGACGACCGGGTGGAAAGCTGGAACACCCAGATAGAGCAGTTGAGCGGCATCCCGCGCGAGGGTGCCGTCGGCAGGCGCCTGGCGGAGCTGTTCCCCGCCGCGCTGGTGGATGAGTTCGAGCGCGTCCGCGGCGAAACCGGCATTCACCACATTTACAAGTTCGTGCTGAAGGCGCCGGCAGGCGCCAACGGCAATGGCCATCCGGGCCTGGGGCAGCCGCGCCGCGGCGAAGCCACTTTGAACATCGCCATCGCGCCGCTGGTCTCCAAGGACCAGGAACGGATCGGCCGCCTGGTGATCTTCGACGATGTCACCGACCGCGCCGAACTGGAACAGCGGCTGGTGCAGGCCGACAAGCTGTCCAGCATCGGGCTGCTGGCCGCCGGTGTGGCCCACGAGGTGAATACGCCGCTGGCGGTGATCTCCACCTACGCGCAAATGCTGGCCAAGCAGGTGGCCGACGATACGCAGAAATCCGTGATCCTGGATAAGATCGCCAAACAGACCTTCCGCGCCAGCGAGATTGTCAATTCGCTGCTCAACTTTTCGCGCACCTCGAGTACTTCGTTCGGCGAAGTCAAGCTCAACCGGGTGATTCAGGAGACGCTATCGCTGCTCGAACATCAACTGCAAAAGACGGGCATCCAGGTCCACACCGAGCTCGATCCCGACCTAGGGCCGGTGCACGGCAACGCGGGCAAGCTGCAGCAGGTGTTTCTCAACCTGATCCTCAATGCGCGCGATGCCATGCGCGCCGGCGGGGCGGTGGAGGTGCGCACCTGGCAGGAAGGCGCGCGGGCGCGCATCGAAGTGACCGACAGCGGGACCGGCATCGCCCCCGAGCACCTGCACCGCATCTACGATCCGTTCTTCACCACCAAGCCCGCGCGCCAGGGGACCGGCCTGGGGCTGGCGGTGACTTACGGAATCATCAAGGAGCACGGCGGCTCCATCGAGGTTACCAACCGCCCCGGCGGTGGCGCTCAGTTCCGCATCGAATTGCCGCTTGCCAAGATTGCCGCTACCGCCCAGCAACCGGTAAGCGCCGCCTGAAATGACAGACACGCCATTCAGCCCATCTGAGAGCAAGGGCGACATCCTCGTCGTCGACGACGAAGCCGATATCCGCGAAGGACTCGAGTTGCTGCTCTCCAGCGAAGGGTACAACGTAAGCCTGGCTCAGAACGGCACCGAAGGAATCGAGAAGATAGAGGCGCGCCTTTACGACCTGGTGCTGCTCGATCTGATGATGCCGGACCGGTCGGGGATGGACGTGCTGGCCGAAGTTCGCACGCGCGACCGCGAAACCCCGATTTTCATGATCACCGCCTACGGCTCGGTGGAAGCCGCGGTGGAAGCCCTCAAGCTCGGCGCCAACGACTACTTCTCCAAGCCTTGGGACAACGAGAAGCTGCTGATCGAAATCGGGCGCATGATCGCCCTCCGCCGCCGCGAGTACGAAAACACCCACCTCAAGCGCGCCCTCAAGGAGCGCTACAGCTTCCCCAACATCATCGGCAAGAGCGAGCGCATGGTGCGCACCCTGGACCTGGTGGCGCAGGTCGCCTCCAGCCGTTCCACCATTCTGATCACCGGCGAGACCGGCACCGGCAAGGAGATCATCGCTAAGGCGATTCACGCCAACTCGCCGCGTGCCGACCAGTTGTTCGTGGCCGTCAATAGCGGCCAACTGCCGCCGGACCTGCTCGAATCCACCCTCTTCGGCCACACCAAGGGCGCCTTCACCAGCGCCATGCAATCCAAGAAGGGCTACTTCGAAGTCGCCGACAAAGGCACCATCTTTTTCGACGAGATCGGCACTATCGGCCCGGAAACGCAGATCAAGCTGCTCCGCGTCATCCAGGAAAAGGAGTTCACCCCGCTCGGCTCGACCGTCCCCATCAAGGTCGACGTGCGCATTCTCGCCGCCACCAACGCCGACTTGCACCAACTGGTGAAGGAAGGCACGTTCCGCGAGGATCTCTACTACCGGCTCAATGTAATTAACATCGCGCTGCCGCCGCTGCGCGATCGCAAGGAAGACATTCCTCTGCTGGCGGATTACTTTTTCACCTATTACTGCCGCGAGAACGGCAAGTTTCTGGACGCGGGCGGCCACTCAGTGCTGCATTTCCAGCCCGAGGCGCTGCAGGTGTTGATGGAGCATTCCTGGCCGGGCAATGTGCGCGAGCTGGAGAACGTGGTGGAGCGCGCCGTGGTGCTGGCCACCGACGCGAGTGTGCCTATTGACGTGCTGCCCGAAGCGCTGCTGGAAGCCAACGGCATCCGCCTGCAGCGCAGCGAAGGCACGCCGCTGCCGCCCGACGCCACGCTGTTTCAGATCGTCAACGATTTCGAGCGGCGCGTCATCATCGAGCGGCTGGAACAGGCCAACTGGAGCCAGACCGAAGCCGCCGAGGGCCTGCACGTGCCACTTTCTACGCTCAACCAGAAAATCAAACGCCTGGATATCAAGATTCGCAAAAAAGGCGAGTGAGTGGGGCAGGTTTCAACCTGCCAACGCCCGCTTGCGGACGCATTCTTTCACAGCGCTTTCGCAATGCCTCCTCCTGAGCAACCGCCCGAGACCATCTTTTACGACGGCTATTGCGCCCTTTGCCATCGCCTGGTGAAGTTCGTGCTGCGGCACGACCGCTCGGGAACGGCCTTCCGGTTTGCGCCTTTACAGGGCCAAACATTCCAGGCGAGGGTTCCTCCTGAGCGCCGCGCCGGCCTGCCCGACAGCCTGGTCGTGCAAACCCAGGATGCTTCGCTCCTCATCCGCGCGGATGCCTGCATCCATATTCTGCGGCGGCTCGGCGGTGGATGGAAGGTGACCGCGGCCCTCCTGGCCGTCATCCCGCGCCCGCTGCGCGATGCCTTGTATAACTTCATCGCGCGCATTCGCCACCGCGTTTTCGGGCGGCGCGACGATTTGTGCCCCGCCGTCCCGCGCGGGCTGCGCCAACGATTCGATCCGTGACCGCGCCCGGGGGCTGGCACCTCTAATGGATGTAGCCTCACCCTTCAGCCTCCGAATCGCCGCTCTTCTATCCACTGCAAGCCGATAGCCGCCGTGGGTGACCGCGCCCGGGGGCGATGCGTCGCTCTTCCCCAGAATAGATCGTGATACGATATAACCGTGAGTACGGACAGCGACCTGACTTTCGATCAATATCGCGACCTGGCCGAATTCCGGCGGCAGATCCGGCGGTTTCTCCATTTCAGCGAGGTGACGGCCAAGGAGCATGGTCTTGAGGCGCAGCAACACCAACTGCTGCTTGCCGTGCATGGCCTGCCCGACGGCACAAACCCAACCATTCGAGAGATCGCCTCGAGGTTGTTCATTCAGCATCACAGTGCGGTGGAGTTGATCGACCGGCTGGAGCACCGGGGTGCGATCGCGAGGTGTCCCGGAGCCCGAGATAAACGCGAGGTGTGGGTCCGACTGACGCCGGCTGGCCGCGCGGCCCTGCGTAAACTCGCGCTGACGCACCGAACCGAGCTGGAACGGTCCGGCCCCGAGTTGGCGCAGGCGCTGAGTTCCGTGCTGCGGCACGGCAGGAGGACAGTGGCATCATGAGCGACCGCCCCAGCAAGGTTTGGGAGGAATTGGGCGATTTTACGACGACGGTGCGCGTAATTCCGCTCTCAGTGGCAGCGATCGGTATCGGCATCTTGAGCACGTTCGTCGCTTGGGCGTTGCTTCGCCTGATTGCTTTTTTCACCAACGCCTTTTATTACGGGCGCGTGAGCACAGTGTTCGTCTCACCCGCCGGCAACCACCTCGGCTGGCTCTCATTGCTGATCCCCGTGGGGGGTGGCCTCGTCGTCGGTTTGATGGCGCGATACGGTTCGGAACGCATTCGGGGTCACGGCATTCCCGAAGCTCTGGAATCGATTCTGATCAGCGGAAGCAAAGTACAGCCGCGGCTGGCGATTCTGAAGCCCATTTCGTCTGCGATCTCGATCGGATCGGGCGGTCCTTTCGGCGCCGAAGGTCCGATCATCATGACGGGCGGCGCGCTCGGAAGCGTCATCGCGCAACTCTTCCGCCTGACCGCGGCCGAGCGAAAGACGTTGCTGGTGGCGGGCGCGGCAGCGGGGATGTCCGCCACGTTTGCCACGCCCATCGCGGCGGCCCTGCTGGCGGTCGAATTATTGCTGTTCGAATGGAAGCCGCGGAGTGCGATCCCGGTGGCTCTGGCGAGCGCCACCGCGGGCGCGGCTCGACGCTACATTCTCGGTCTGGGCCCGCTCTTCCCGGTGCCGCACCACGCGGTCTTTATTGGCCCGCAGGGACTCCTGGGATGTGTCGTCGCCGGTCTGCTGGCGGGCGGCCTCTCGGCGCTCCTCACTCTCGCCGTGTACGCGGCCGAAGACTCGTTTATGAAGCTGCCGATCCACTGGATGTGGTGGCCCGCCATCGGTGGCCTGGCAGTCGGATTGGGCGGGATGATCTTCCCCCAGGCGCTGGGCGTTGGCTACGACACAATCCAGTCTCTGCTGCAAGGCGATGTGCCGCGTGCGGTGATCGCCGGTGTGCTGCTGGTCAAATCCGCAATCTGGGCGATCTCGTTGGGGTCGGGAACTTCCGGCGGCGTGCTGGCGCCCCTGCTGATGATGGGGGCAGCGTTGGGAGGCGTGGAAGCGATATTCCTGCCGAACGAGGGCGCCGGGTTCTGGCCCCTGGTCAGCATGGGGGCGATTCTGGGAGGCACCATGCGGGCGCCGTTTACGGCGATTCTCTTTGCGCTCGAACTAACCCATGACGTCAGTGTGCTGCTTCCATTACTCGTGGCGGCAATGCTGGCGCATGGCACCACCGTGCTGCTGCTCAAACGCTCCATCTTGACGGAAAAAGTCGCGCGGCGAGGATTTCACCTGACGCGCGAATACGCAACTGATCCGCTTGAGGTTCTGTTAGTACGAGAGGCGATGCGAACCAAGCTGGTCGCACTTCCAGCCGAGGCGACGATTGAGAATCTGCGGCACATCCTGGTTCGCGCGCCGGCACAGCGTGGGCAGCATCTATTTCCGGTGGTGGATCGCGACAGAAGGGTGAAGGGTGTGATTACCCGCAAGCAATTGCGCAAACTGACGGAATCGCCGGCAGTGGAGGCGTCTCTAGCAGAGGTGTTGCGAGAACCTGTCGTGGCTTATCCCGATGAGCCGTTGCGAGCCGCCGTCTTGCGTATGGCCGAGACCGGTCTCACAAGGTTTCCAGTAATCGACCGCGACACCGGGCAGTTGGCCGGAATGATTTCGCTCGTTGATCTACTGCTAGCCAGAGTCCGCAACCTGCATGAAGAACGGCAGCGCGAACGGGTACTGCGACTGCGCCTTCCATTCGGAGGCCGCGCCGGCGTGACCGGGGATTAAGGTGCCGTTCGCCTGGCGGTGGCTACCGCACCGGTGAATATGCCGTGGCGCGGTGCAGCGACAGGTCGATCACGGCGGTGATCTGGCCGTCGCGCTCCACGGATTCGTTGCGCACCCGGATCCATTCCTCGTCGGCGCTAAACGCGTTCCACGCCTTTTCGCGTGCGGCCAGGTTGTCGAAGGGAATCAGGTAGGTCAGGTTGGGCCGGTTGGCGCCGAAAACGGTCGAGCTGTAGAACACCGGGTGGATGCCGACGCGGTGGAAGATGTTGATTTCCGCGCCGCTGAAGCGTGCGTCGAGCGCCTTGCGCTGCCGCCCCGTGGGCGAGTGATAGGTGCGTAGCTCAAAAATGCGCGGCGCTACAGGTGGTTTCTCCGGCCGGACGATTTCCGGCGAATAGGCGGTGGCTTCGAGCAGCGCCGCACTCGACGTGACATACGGCTCTTCGCCCGCTTCCCACTGATCGAACGCGCGACTGAAATCCTTGTCGGCGAAAAGCTGTTTCGAAATCTCCCAAACCTGCCCCACCGATTCCACGCCGAAAATCGCGGTGACCAGCGGCAAGTGCGGCGCGGCTACCGCTTCGAGGAAAATCTTCGGCCCCGGATGAATGCGGTCGAGCGCCGGCAGCAGCGCTTTCGAAAAGAAATCGTGGATGCGGGAAGTCTGCGGCCCCTGCTCCAATTGGAATTGCTCCAGCACATAAAAGCGCGTCTTGCGCCCGGCGTCGGCTTGGGCGGCCTCGCCGGAAACCAGCAGCGCCGGTACCGCGGAAAGAAAACCACGACGATCGAGGATCATGCGGCACATTGTATACAATCGCAACCCGCAATGTGCTCCATGGCGAGATAGCGGCAGCGGAATTCAGAAGGTCGACAACAGCGGCAGCTCGCAGGCCGAGTCATTATGAGTGCGACGGGGTGGACTTGTGGAAGCTTTCTCCCTCCAGATCGACCTTGGCCGCCAAAAGGCCGCGTAGATCCTTCAGCGCGATGATCCCCACCAGGCGATCTCCTTCGGCAACCATCAGCCGGCTCTGACCCGAGTTGCTCATTTTCGACAGAGCCTTCACGGCATCCACATCCGGCGTCACTGTGTTGTTGGGAGAGCAGGGCTGGAGCACCTCCTGAATGCTGTGGCGACTCCATTCGTCGCGGGGATACGCTTTCACCTGGCTTGTAGTGACGCAGCCGACAAGTTTTTCCGAAGCATTCAGTACCGGGAACATCTTGTGGTGGTAATGGTAGACGTAGTCATTGACCAGGTCATCCAGCGAGATGTGCGCTGGTACCGATATGGGATGCTCGTTCATGAACCGCCGGACCGGCTCGCCCTCCAGAGCCATGCGGATCATGAGTTGCTGATAGGAAGCGTGGGCGGCCCCGCGCAGGAAAAGACCGATTAGGAAATACCACATTGCACCGACAAAGTTGCCAACAAACCACTGCCACACCGCAAAGAGGATCAGCAGCATCCCGAACCCGCTGCCCACCGACGCAGCCGTGCGCGTGGCCCCACGAACATCGCCCTTCCAATGCCATAGGGCCGAGCGCAGCACCCGGCCGCCATCGAGGGGAAAAGCGGGAATGAGGTTGAATGCAGCTAGCAACAGGTTCATCCAGGAGAGATAGGCAAGCACCCCGAGCATCGTTACGGGCAGAGCTGTTCTGCCCGCAAAATAGATGCAGTATAACAACGCGCTGAGGACGACGCTGGCGATCGGGCCGGCAATTGCCATCAGAAATTCGGTCTTCGCGCTCGACGGCTCTTCTCCCATCTCGGCGACACCTCCGAAGATGAACAGAGTGATCCCCTTCATAGGCAAACCGTGGCGCCGGGCCACGAGGGAGTGAGAGAATTCATGGACGACGATCGAGGCAAACAATCCCAAGGTGCTGGCAATCGCCATCCACCAATATTCCGTGCTCGGCAGCCCTTTGTACCGCGAAGGGAAGTACTCCACCAGGGTCCACACAAGTAAGGCCGCGATCACCAACCAACTGGCGTCCACACGCACTTCGAAACCGAACAATCTGAACAGCGTCACACGTCGCCCGAACATAGACTACCTCACGTTTAAGGAGTCCCGGCTTGCCGCCTTGAATGTAGGGCAAGCAGATAAAGCTCGTATAAACCTAGCATTATTGTTTCCCTGATTGTCTAATACCATTGGCCGGTTCGAAACTGGATGGGAACCGTTGCTGATTGTCGTACCGGCCTTCTCGTACCCAAAGTACGTTTGATCTGCCTGCCCGCGATGGCGGAAGACAAAGAGAATCCTGGCCCGCGACTTCATGGCGAAGTGCTTAGGCAACCAGACGTCACCGGACACCGGGCCGTACTCCAACTCGAATCGGGTTCCGGGGTCCACTCTCGCCAAAAACCCTTCGATCCATACCGGGTGTATGACGCTGGCCTCCACTTTCACCCACTGAAACGTCTCGGTGTCGATCCAAAGTTTACCCTGCATCCCTGTAAGAACCCTTGTTTCGAGGCTGGGCGGAGTATAACCCGGCCGCGGCGTAGCCTGCAGAACATAGACCGTGCGTGGCCCAAGCCTCTGCTCGCCCAGCAGCCTGAAGTTGAAAGCCTGGACCAGTTGATTCATCAATTGGCGATCCCGCCGGCGGTCTCTGCGATAGCTTGCCATCCTCTCAGCCCGCTCTTTGGGTGACTCATTCCGCCGCCGGCCGACCGTTTCGTCGAGCTTGCGCTGCTCCTCGGCCTGCTCCGCGGGCGGCAGCGTCTTGCCATTAATCGCGACCAATCTCCGATAGGGTGAGCCGAGGATCATCAACACCTGGTAGGACCGGGTACCGTTTCCGGTACGTTCCCGGTCGAAGTAATTATAGCCCGGCGCAGCTTGCCAATCCCGGGTATTCGCTTCCACCGAGCGCTGAACGATGGACGGTACGCTCGCTCCGGGGACTGCCAGCCCGATGCTAGCGGCCATCAACATCGCGACGATTCGAGCGCTCATACTTTCAGTCTAAAACGCTGTTTGGCACCAGCCCAAGAAAAGACTGCTCTAACCGACTCTCCCGTCTAGGGGAAGGGGGCGCCACCTGATTCCGCAACGAAACTGTAACTGTATCCGTCATATGTAATAACGAACGTGGAACACTTCTCCCACCCGCGCTCCAAGCGGCCGGAGCCCGAGGAACGTTGTGTCCGCTGTGGTCACCTCGAATCCGAGCACGGAAGAACCGGCACCCGACCGTGCCTGGCGATGATTGGCGATCTGGTGGACCGGCACTTCTGCCGATGTGACGAATGGAAGGCCAAGGCGGCACGAGGACTTCCCGGCGCTGGCTTGAATGCGGCATAAGGTCAGCAACTCGCCTCCTGGCCGTCCGTAACTACGTCCTTCACGATGGCCCGCAGAGTGGTGCGCTGTCAGAAACCGTTTCGCCGGCACCAGCGTCCCGTAACAGTGGGGGACAATCTCTCCAACAGCGGGTGAATGGAGTAAATCGATAATCAAAGGAGCTGCTTCGCCAGCCGCCCTGAAATGCCGACGAGGGGTTGCCCCTTATTATAGGACTGCACGTCATGGTGCTTCGCACTCAGGGACACAGCAGACAGTATCTCGAAGTCAAAAGGCCGATACGGTTCAGGCCAGGCAAAGATAGACCCCATCAGAGTTTTTCCTTAGAACTCATGGGTGAGCATTTCTCTCCGGGGAGGCAATGTAGCCAGTTCTCGTCCGCACCAGGAGTGTTTGACCATGTTGGCCGGCATTGTCTCCTCCGTCGCTGATCCAGATTGGGACTGACACACGGTTCCATCAGTGTTCGGTCATTCGAGTGAGCCGAAGCCATCCGCTTACCAAATGCCAGAGTAGCTCCCGAACCTTAGAAAAACATAAGGAAAACATTACGACTTTTTTAACGATCGCTTGGCAGCGCCCCGGTCCGCCTGAGCCTGCTTTGCGCTAACCGCCAAAGACCTGAGTACAGGAGGCGTTATAATCTTCTTTTATTTGCGCGCGCTCGATGAGCAGTTATACTTTCGAAGGGGCGAGCGAAATGCTGCAAAGCATCAACGATCTTCACGGTTTTGCAATTCATGCCGAGGACGGAGAGATCGGAACGCTGGAGGATCTCTACTTCGACGACCGGCATTGGACCATCCGGTATCTGATCGTGAGCACGGGCAATTGGCTGGCCGGCCGGCGGGTGCTCATCTCTCCCGCCAGCGCAGAAAGCATCGACTGGTCCGGCCATACAATTCCCGTGAATCTCACATGCGACCAAGTGAGAAACAGCCCAGACGTTTTGACGAAGAAACCGGTGTCCCGGCAACATGAGGCAGAGCTGAGCGCGTATTACGGTTGGCCGTCCTATTGGACGGCAGGACCGTTCGCCTTCGAACCGTCACCCCTCACGCTGCCTGTGCCCGCGGGGACGCGTCTAGCGGTCAAGGGCGATCCGCACCTTCGCAGCGCGCGTGAAGTGAAGGGTTATCATATTGGGGCACTGGATGGCCCCATCGGACACGTGTCCGACTTCGTATTCGACGATGCGACTTGGGAGATCACGTTCATGATCGTCGACGCCGGTTCCTGGCTGCACGAGAGACTCGTGCTACTGAAACCGAGGCGGGTTGCCGGCATCGCCTGGGACGAGCGTACTGTGGCGGTCAACTTGTCTCGTGAGAAAGTCAGAACCAGCCCACCGTTCACGCCAGCGTTTCCGATCTCTTCTGAATACGCGGACGAACTCACGAAACACTATGACGGGACCAGCTAGGCCGTATCAGGTGACCCTTCACAATGCGTAAACAACAGCATAGGCTCCTGCTAGACACGGCCAGGCATTCCTGTATTTACTCAAGCTCCGTCAGACTGTGTTTCTCGGTTGGCTGGCAGGCTACCAGGCGCCGGCGCTAGCTTCCGGCGCGCCTGCAATTGACGCGCACGGTCGATGGATGATTCCACTGGCCACGACGCTCGGCGGCTTGCTGGCCGGTGTCCTCGTTTAGAGCCTTGCTCCGGAAGCGGAGGGCCACGGGACAGGCGCCGTGGTAAAAGCTTTTTCCGGTTCCGAGAGCGCGCTCGCTGCCGATCTCCCGCGCGACGCCTGCCGGCGGATGATGCACCAGGGAGATGTGCTATATGGCACAGTGTCTGACTGAGAAGAGTCAAAACCGGTTAGAGACCTAGTTGCTCAAGGCCGCTAGTCGTAGTAACTTGGTAGAGTAATTGAGGTACTTGTCGCAATAATGTCTGCCAGCGCCGCCTGACGGTCTCCGCCGACCTGATGGCCTCCGTTGAGGTGATACGGTGCAAGGATCGAAAGACAAGCCGGGCGCGCAGATGGCGGTTTCTTCTTGCAGAGGCACGTGGGGGAGCTGGAATGTCGCGCCGCCAGCCGGCGCGGTGTTTGATTTCCGGGTGCCGGCGGCGATTGGGGCAACTGCGTGAGGATTTCGAGGATCCTGGTGGTGGACGACGAACCCCAGGCTCGCCGTGTTTTGCGGACCGCGCTTGTCGCTCAGGGCTTCGAAGTGAATGACGCGGCGAGCGGCGAGGAAGCTCTTGAGAAATTGCGCGAAGATTCGCCCGATGCGATCCTGCTCGATTTGAAGATGCCGGGAATCGGAGGGCTGGAAGCCTGCCGTGAGATCCGGGCGTCGTCGGAGGTGCCGATCATCGTGGTGTCCGGCAAGAAGTCGCGGCAGGATCGAATCCAGGCCTTCGAGGCCGGCGCCGACCAGTACGTCGCCAAGCCGTTCGGGATCGAGGAACTGGTGGCCTGCATACGCGCCGTGGATCGTCGCGCCAATTCAGCTTCCACCTCGTCCCTCGTGTTGGGCGAGGTGCGAGTCGACTTCGAGACCCACGAAGTGGAGCGGAAAGACGGCGTCGTCCACCTCACGGCCAAAGAGTTCAAACTTCTGCATTTTCTCGCGTCGCACGCGGACGAGGTGATCTCTCACCGGCGCATCCTGCAAGGCGTATGGGGACCAGACTACGGCGATGAGGTCGAGTATCTCCGCGTGTTCATCAACCAACTGCGAAAAAAGATCGAGCCAGATCCCGCCAAGCCGGCATATATTCTCACCGACCCATCCGCCGGGTATCGGCTGTCGCTCCGGCCAAGCTCCTTGCGGCCGGCAAAGAGCCTGGCCAAGGGCGCCGTGCATCAATGAATCAGCAGTCGATTTCCTGCCGCGTGGCAAGCATGCCCGGCGTCAGGGCAGTTGACATATAGATGATCTTCATATAGAATCCCTCTATATGAATGTGCTGCAAGGAACGCTCGACATGCTGGTACTGCGGACGCTCCTCGCCGGCTCGCTTCATGGCTACGGAATCGCCAAAGCCATTCGCAGCAGCTCAAACGAGGCCCTCGATATTGAGTTCGGCTCGCTCTATCCCGCGTTGAAGCGGCTCGAAGCCAAAGGCTGGATCGCGTCCGGGTGGGAGACATCCGAGCACAATCGCCGCGCGAAGTATTACAAGCTCACCGCTGCAGGCCGGAAGCAACTGGTACGGGAACACTCGAAGTGGGCTGACTTCGTGAGCGCGGTCGGACGGATTATGGGTGCGTTGCCGGAGGTGAAGGGATGACGATCTGGAATCGACTCCAATATCTGTGGCCGGCGCGGCGCCGCCGGGAAGAGCGCGAGATGCGCGAGGAGTTGGCATCGCTGACGGCGATTGCGGGCAGCAAGGAACTTGGCAACCTCACGCTGGCGATGGAGGACGTTCGTTCAGCCTGGGGCTGGACGTGGCTCGACAGTATGCTTGCGGACATCCGCTATTCACTCCGCGCGCTGCGCAGGCAGCCCGTATTTGCGGCGGTGGCGGTGCTCTCACTGGCTCTCGCAATCGGCGCCAACAGCGCGATCTTCAGCTTTGCCGACGCGCTGCTGCTGCGGCCTCTGCCGGTGAAGAATCCAACGGCTGTGCTCGACGTGACCAGCACCACACCCGACAATCCTTTTGAAGGCATGTCGTACCCGGATTACCGCGACCTGCGCGATCAGAGCCGCTCCTTCAGCGGCCTGGCAGCGTATCGACTCACCAGCCTGGCGGTGGCTGCGAATCCCGCGGCGCCGGCACAGATTCGCTTTGCGAACCTGGTGAGCGACAACTTCTTTTCAGTGGCGGGCGTGATGCCTTCAGCCGGCCGCGCGTTTCTGCACGACGAAGCGGCTGCCTCCGCCCAGCCTGTCGCGATGATCAGCTACGACTTCTGGCAGCAGAATTTCGCAGGCGACCGCTCGGCGATTGGCAGGCGCTTGCGCCTCAACGGTATCGTTTTCACGATCGTCGGCGTGGTTCCGGCATCCTTTACGGGCCTTGACCGTTTCATTCGCCCGAGCGTCTTCGTCCCCCTCGGGATGACCCAGCGCCTGGACGGCAAGCCGGCGGACCCGCTGGAGGACCGCGGCAGCCACGATCTGGTGGTCAAGGGACGATTGCGCGCGGGCGCGTCACAGGAATCAGCGCGGGCTGAACTTGCCGTTATTGGGGCGGCCCTCGCGCGCCAGTATGCAAAGACGAATCGCAACCGGCGCATGGCAGCGCACACGGAACTCGAGAGGCGCATCCAGCAGACTCCGCAACTGCTGGCGCTGGTCAAGATGCTGATGGGGCTGGTGGCGCTGATCCTGATCATTGCGTGCTCGAACGTGGCGAACCTGTTGCTTGCGCGGGCGCGGGCCCGCAGCCGCGAGATCGCCATCCGGTTGTCCATCGGAGCGGGCCGGAGCCGCGTGGTGCGCCAACTGATGACCGAGAGTCTCATGGTGGCGATAGCGGGCGGCGGCGCGGGGCTGTTCGTCGCCTACGGCGGCATCCTGCTGCTCGGGACGCTCAGCGTGCCCAGCGATCCCCCATTTGTGCTGGGCGTACGGATGGATTGGCGCGTGGTGCAGTTCAGCCTGTTGGCGGCGCTGACAAGTTGTATCTTCTTCGGCCTGGCTCCGGCCTGGCAGGCGGCGCGGACGGACTTCGTGAGGGCACTGAAGACGGGCGGGGCAGGCGTGTCCGGCAAGCGGGGCATGTTCGGCCGCGATGTTCTGGTAGCCGGCCAGATTGCGCTTGCGATGGTGGTGCTGATCGCCGCCGGCATGTTTCTCGCGAGCTTCCGGAACATGCTCGCCATGCCGCCCGAATTCCGCACCGACCACCTGATCAGCCTGGACACCGCACCTGCCATGCTGCACGACTCGCCCGAAGAGACGAAGGCCTTCTACCGCGAGCTCGTCGACCACGTGCGCGCGATGGCCGGCGTAGCGGGGGTGGCGATGACGGAGGCGCTGCCGCTCGCTCCTGCGCAGACCGTGGTCAGTGTAATTCCCGAGGGGTACCAGTTTCCGAAGGGCCGCGAAAAAGCGCTCGAGTTCGGCGCCGCGGTGGACGCCGGTTACTTCAGCACGATGAAGGTCGAAATCCAACGAGGGCGCGCCTTCACGGACCACGACCGCGCAGGATCGCGTCGCGTGGCGATCGTGAATCAGCAGTTCGCGAAGACGTTTTGGCCGGGCCAGGATGCGATTGGAAAGCGGATCTGGCTGGACAGCAAGGACACCCCCGCCGCCGAGGTGGTCGGAGTGGCGAAGACCGGGCACTATCTGGCGGTGAATGAGAAGCCGGCCCCGTACGTGTATCTGCCCTACGAGCAGAACCCGCGGCCGCAGATGACACTAATCGTCGAATCGACGGGCGATGCGGCGGCGCTGGCACAGCCCTTGCGCGACGCGGTTCGATCGATCGACGGCAACGTGCCGGTATTCAACCTGCGGCCGGTCGCGACGCTTTACGAGAGCCGCGTGACGGACACCTGGCTGCAGTTCTTCCAAATGGTGGGGACGATGGGATTCATCGGTCTGGCGCTCGCCACGACCGGGCTTTATGGGCTCATCGCCTACACGGTGAGCCGCCGCGTGAAGGAGTTCGGCATACGCGTCGCCATCGGTGCAAGACGCCGCGACGTGGTGTGGCTGGTGGAGCGCCGCGGGCTGATTCTCGCCGGCCTTGGCATCGCGATCGGCGGAGCGCTCACCGCGATGGCAGCGCCAATGCTCTCCGCGGACTTTCCCGGACTCGGCGTATCTTCCCCCTCCGTCTACGCTCTGGTTCCGCTGGCGTTGCTGATGGTGAGCGCGGTAGCCAGCTATGTGCCGGCGCGACGCGCCGCGGGGCTGGATCCCCTGCGGGCCTTGCGAGACGAATAGCTTCAGATCCGGATGGCGACCTTCTCTTCTCCGCTGTAATCCTGAAGATACGACGGAAGCAAACACGGAACGGAAGGTTCCCCGGCTGCCCACCGCAGAATTAGGGCCATTAAAAAAACACTAATGCCGTCTTTATTCCGCCCTTATGGTAGATGCTTAGACTAACCTTGACGCTGCCGCGGAGTGTCGGAATCTGTGTGACATCGCCCGAACGCACATAAGACGTGTGCGTAGGAGACGAATTGCCCTCTGGCCGGAAGCGGAGCTGCATGTCGCAAGGTTGGAGGATCGCCGCGGAAGAGGAGAATGTATGCCGACCCGTGGAGTCCTGCAAGAGCGAGCACCGGATGTGGGCTTCGCCGTCGAATATGACGGCGGAATGAAGCAAGCATGCGCCAAAGGCGCGGCGGCCTTCACCTTATTGGTTGCGGACGAGCCGCAGCTCCAGCGGATTTTGAAGGGTGATGACTATTCGGCAGCCCGGGCGTACGTTCGCGGTGAATTCGAGGTGAGCGGCGATCTCGTCGCGGCCGTGCGTCTTAAACACAACTACACCCATTCCAGGTTCTTCCACCGCCTGTGGTCGGTTGCTGCGCGATGGGCTCCATCTCGCATTGAGACTTGGTTCCAGAGCAAAGAGCGCGCGGCTGAAAACATTCGCTATCACTACGATGTTTCGAACGAATTTTATGCGAAGTTCCTCGACTCCCGAATGGTTTATTCGGAAGGATACTTTGAAGATCCGAGCTGGTCTTTGGAGCAGGCCCAACAGGCCAAACTGGACGGGATCTGTCGCGATTTGGATTTGCGCCCGGGTGAGCGTTTTCTGGACGTGGGTTGCGGCTGGGGCGCCCTGCTCATCCACGCCGCAGAATGTTACGGGGCTCAGGCCACCGGTTGTACTCTGAGCCATGGCCAGCACGAGTTCACCGACGCGGCCATCGCGGCGCGTGGACTGGAAAAACAGGCAAGGGTGGAGGAGATCGACTATCGCGACATCTCCCAGCGGTTCGAGAAAATCGCCTCGATCGGAATGTTCGAACACGTTGGGCGGCGCCGGCTCGGAAAGTATTTCCAGAAGATCTACAGCATGCTCGAAGACGGCGGCTTGTTCTTAAACTCCGGGATTACCCGGCCCCAAGCCGTAAGCGACGATCCGCAAACATTGTTTTTGCTTAAGAGGGTTTTTCCCGGCGGCGAGTTGGCACATTTGTCGGATGTGATCCGCAAGGCGGAAGGGGCGGGCTTTCGGATTCTGAAGGCCCGCAATTTGGCAAAACACTACGCGCGGACGTGCCGAATATGGGTGGAACGGCTGCGGGGGAAAAAGGAATCGTGCGTGAGCCTGGTGGGAAAAGAAAAATACCGGACTTGGCTGCTGTATCTGGCGGCTTCCGCCGCCAGTTTTGAAGACGGCCACACGGAAGCGTTCTCAATCTTGATGGGCAAATAGCGCCGAACGAGCTCTTCCAGCGGGCAAAGCTATGGGGATTGATGTCGAGAAAATCAGCCCATTGGTAAATCGCCGCCACGGCTCAGTTTCAGCCGGTCCAGCCCGGCATAGAAAAGGCGCTGCTGCTCGTCCAACAAGCGGCCGAACACGAGAATAGACCTACAGTCGCGGCCCAACCTGCCATGCCGCCAAAGCCGTCGGCCTGGATTCGCGTTTCGCGACTTGAGCAATGCGCAGGATAGGGGCCTCAACCCCGCTTGGTCCGAGACCGAAGTGAGCCACAAGAATGCCGCTGCGCCGAAGCCTTGTTTGATGACGACGGGACCGTCCGGTTCATGAGATACTGGACGGAATATATTTCTAAAACGACAGGAGAAAGCCCATGAAATGCTGGTTCTGCGACCAGGAGGCAAGGGGCACCTGCGCCGCTTGCGGCCGGGGCCTTTGCCATCAACACGCTCATTTTCACGATGAACTGACCATCACCAAATCCGATACGAGCACCGGCTATACCAGCTACTACAATGTCTACAACGCGCTGAAGTGCTCGGATTGCCGCCTGGAATGGCGGAATCTCCAGCCGGGCCGGTGACATATGGGGTCGAGGAGCCTGACAGAGTTGATCGTCGAGATCGAGGCTTCCGTTGGTAGGGTATTGAAGGCGATACGAGCATTGGGCAGGACCGATGCGCCCAACGAGCCAGCGAAATCGCAGGCCGTGCCGGTGGATCACTTTGGCGAACACGAACGGCTTGAGGAATCAAAATACTATCCTCCTTCGCCGTCTTATGCGCCGAAGCTGGAAGAGGGAGGCCTTCCCGAGTCCTACGGCGGAACCCGGGTCGTCCTGTTGGTGGTAAACCCGTACCTCGTTCATGCATATTGGGAGGTCACGCCCGATAAGCTGCGAGAGGCGCAAGGACGGATTGGAGGCTCAGTGCGGGCGGTCCTTCGGTTCTACGAATCCGGCGGGAACTTCGATGTAGACATCGATCTTGGGCCCCGCAACTGGTATGTGCCGCTTTGGAGCGCGGGCAAATCCTACCATTTGGATCTTGGCTTGAGAGGCGGGGACGGGAGCTTTGTTCCGGTGGCGAGGTCCAATGTCGTCCATACCCCACGAGTTTTGCCGACGGTGGAGGTGGGGGAGCGTTTCATGCGCGTGGCGGCCCGTGGAAGACGCCAGGAAATCACCCCGCCTCCCTACCGCAAACCTCGCCGCCCGCGGGTGCCGCCTCGACAGTTAGCGCGCATTTTCCCGGCAGTCCCGGCTGCGGCCGATAGGTCAAGTGCCGACCTGGCGGAACCGCTATCGCCACCTTCCGGCGGCTCAGCAACCGCGGCTGGCTTCGGCAAACACGTCGATTCCGCGGAGATTCTGAGGCGGAAGTTGGCGGAGCTTTACGCTCTTCGCGAGTGGCGCCCCGAGCCTTCGAAAGCGGAGAACGCGCCGGTTCGCGACCACCCCGGCGCTCCATGGCCGGAGGAACGCAATGCGGACTTGACCGAATTGGTGGAGAAGCGACAAGCCATGGGCCTTTCCTCCTCAGTGCTGCAAAAGGGCCGTACGGAGCACTAGACAACCTATGGAACAAGGTTACCTGGCGATCGTGCTTCACGCCCACCTTCCCTATGTCCACCACCCCGAGCACGAAGACGCGCTCGAAGAGAACTGGCTGTTTGAAGCAATCACCGAGACATATGTGCCAGTGTTTCTCGTCCTGGAGAAGCTCCTGGAGGACGGCATCGACTTTCGTTTGACCTTCTCCGTCAGCGCCACGTTAGCTTCCATGCTCGCCGACCCTTTCTTACAGTCGCGGTATCTCCGCAAGCTCGAACGCCAGATCGAGTTAGCCGCTAAGGAGGAAGTCAGGACCAAATCCGACCCTGTCTTTCATCCGCTGGCGCGCATGTACGGAGTGCTGCTTGCGCGCGTCCGCGAGGCGTTCGAGAATCGGTACCAGAAGAACCTCCTGAACGGATTCCGGCGCTTTCAGGAACTCGGCAAGGTGGAATTGATGGCCACTGCCGCCACCCACGGCTACCTTCCCTTACTCTCCGTCAACGAGTCAGCCGTGCGCGCCCAGATCAAGGTGGGGGTGGAGCGCCACCAACGGAACTTCGGCGTAAGGCCAGCAGGGTTCTGGCTGCCCGAGTGCGGTTACTATCCCGGTGTTGACACGCTTCTCGCCGAGCAGGGCATCCGTTTCACCATCCTGGAGACACATGGCATCACCCGCGCCGATCAAAGGCCCCGATACGGCGTCTATGCCCCTATCTACTGCCCCTCGGGCGTTGCCGCGTTCGGGCGGGACCCCGATTCTTCACGCCAGGTCTGGAGCTCGATTGAAGGCTACCCTGGCGACTACGACTACCGCGAGTTCTACCGCGACATCGGTTATGACCTCGATATGGATTACATCAGGCCTTATATCCATCGCGATGGCATCCGGATCGACACAGGGATGAAGTATTACCGCATCACCGGCAAAGACAACTACAAAGAACCGTATGTGCCCGAGTGGGCGGAGCGAAAGGCGGAAATTCACGCCAGCCACTTCCTGGCAGAACGGCAGAGACAGGTCGAGCGCTTGAGTAGCATGATGGATCGCAAGCCGGTGATTGTCGCACCCTACGACGCCGAACTGTTTGGGCACTGGTGGTTCGAGGGCCCGAGGTGGCTGGATTATTTGATTCGAAAGAGCGCACTGGAACAGGACACGATGCGTTTGGCGACGCTTTCGGAGTGCCTGAACGAGTACCCTGAGAACCAGACTGCCACTCCGTCGATGTCGAGCTGGGGGTACAAAGGCTTCAGCGATGTGTGGCTGAATCCAGAGAACCACTGGATTTACCCACACCTCCACGCGGCCGCCAGGAACATGGAAGAGCTGGCGCACGCCCACACCGGTGCCACGGGGCTGCTTCTGCGCGCCCTGAACCAGGCCGCCAGGGAGCTTCTCCTGGCCCAGGCAAGCGACTGGGCGTTCATGATCGGCTCCCGCGCCACGACAGAATACGCCACCGCGCGAACCAAGAGCCATCTTTCGCGCTTCTTGCGGCTGAAGCGGGAGATTGAGAGCCAGGCCATCGATGAGGCGTGGCTGACAAACGTCGAGGCCCAAGATCAGATCTTCCCGGACGACGGCGTCTTCGAGCCGTTCCGCAAAAGCCCGCCGGCTGCGGCCCTCGGGATTTCCGAGGCGGCGCCACCCGAACAACCCGCTCCGGAAGCGCCCCCGGCGATCCAGGCGCTGCCGTCGAGCCTGCACGTCGTCATGGTATGTCCGGAGGTCGTGCCCTTCGCCAAGACCGGCGGCCTCGGTGACGTGGTAGGTTCCCTGGCGATTGCGCTCCAGCGGCTGGGGCAGCGCGTCTCTCTGATTATGCCTGCCTACGCCTCGGTGCTTCAGGGTAAGTTCGAGCTTCGTGATACTGGAATTCGTGTTACGGTCCCCTTGCGGGGCCGGAGGGAAGAAGCACAAGTGCTGGTGACGATGCTCGGGGACGAGATACCGGTCTATCTGATCCGGGCCGACCGCTACTTCGACAGGGAGTACTTATACACGACGCCACAAGGGGACTACTCCGACAACGCGGAGCGGTTCGCCTTTTTTTCCCGCGCCGCGCTGGAGGTGCTTCGGGAGATCGATACTCCAGATATTCTGCACGCGCACGACTGGCAGGCAGCCCTCGCGATCACCTTTCTGAAGGCTCAGCCCGAACGCTATCCCGGCTTGGCCTCCGTAAGAACAGTCCTCACAGTCCACAATCTGGGATACCAGGGTTTGTTCTCGCCGCAAGATTGGGGCGTGCTTGACTTGGACTCGAGCTTGTTCAACGCGCAGGGACTGGAATACTACCAAAAGATCAACTTTCTCAAAGGCGGACTCGTTTTTGCCAATGCTCTGACGACTGTAAGCCCGACCTATGCACAAGAGATCCGCACGCCGGAAAATGGCTTCGGATTAGAAGGAGTTTTTCAGCAGCGGGCCGCGGACTTATCCGGCATCCTGAACGGCGTTGACTATGAAGTCTGGAGTCCGGCCACAGATCCGTTTATCGCGCGGAACTACACGCCCTTCGATCTTTCCGGGAAGAGCGCCTGTAAGGCCGATCTTCAGGAGGCCTTTGGTCTTTCGCAGAAACCCAATGTACCGTTGATTGGCGTGGTTTCCCGCCTCGCCCCCCAGAAAGGGTTCGATCTAATCGAGGCGGCGACCGAGGATTTGCTGCAAAGGGACCTCCAGTTTGTTCTGTTGGGAACGGGTGAGAGCCGATGGGAGGATTATTTCAGGGCCGTTGCGGCACGAAACCCAGGGAAGGTTGGCGTGAAGATCGCTTTTGAAGACGAATTGGCTCATAAGATCGAAGCCGGCGCTGATATGTTCCTTATGCCATCGCTTTACGAGCCGAGCGGCCTGAACCAACTCTACAGTCTGAAATATGGAACGATTCCCGTCGTGCGAGCGACAGGAGGCCTGAAGGACAGTATCGAGGAGTTCGACCCCGCCGCCGGCACCGGCAACGGCTTCGTCTTCGACGCATATGACGTTTCCGAGCTTTTGTCTGCCCTAGACAGGGCCGTGGCTACATTCCGCCACAGGCTGCGATGGGCGGCCCTGATGAGAAGCGCCATGGCGGCAGACTATTCCTGGGGCCGGTCCGCACGCGGATACCTCGCGCTGTACGAACGATTGTTGGGCGCACGGACGTACTCTTCGTTTGCGGTGCGGTGCTGATGTTATCGGATCATGCAAGAGTTTGACTTCCGCGCGCCCTCCCGCTAAAGGCGGCTCCGGCCGGCGTTGGCGAAGCCGCTGGCAGGGAGTATGCCAGGGCACGCCAACGCCGGCCATAAGGAAAACACTAACGCCGTTTTTATCCGAGGTTTATGATCGATGTTTACACTGATATCGTCTCCGGCGTGTAGTGCCGGAGTTACATGGCATTGTTGGAGCGGCAGCGATGCGATGAAAGGGGGCCGATCTGTAGTCGGCGTCGGGGCCGTCATCAGCGACTCCCGCCCCGAAAACGTTTGCGGAGAAAGGATGACTTATGTGTGATTACTCATTGATGTCTTTTCCGAATCGGCTGGCACAAGAGGGTGAGAACCTGGTCAGCCACCGGTTTCAGACGGGGACAATGGGATTGGCCGCGCAGGCCGATCTGCAAGTCGAAACGGCCAGAGCGCCGGCTCCGCCAAAAGGATTCTGGCAGAATGTAAAGGCGTTCTTTGCGCCGGCCGAGAGGATCCGGGTAACGGCAGTGTGCATCCCGCCGGGAGCGCGCCTGCTGCTGATGGACATTTCGGAGGAACTGCAGGACTCGATTGGAGTCGCGCGCGCGGAGGAAGTGATTTTCACGCAGATTACCGCTGCGGCGGATGTGTACAGAGACGCAGTCCGGTTTCGGAATGGCTGTGAAGTGATACTGCAGAGGCTCCGCGAAGGTCAGCGGGTTCGCGTGCTCGCTCTCGGCCCAAATGCTCAAGACGAGTGGGTGGGAGCGGGAGCAGGACGCTTGCCCGTGCAGCGTTGACAGGTCCTCGCTGGCAGGCCCAATGTGTACTCTAAGGGATCCGGTCGACCCTTCCCGGCTGACCGGGTACAGTGTCAGAGAGTACCCTGCCCAGAAACAGGGCCAGCGCTCAGAGGACCAGACGTAGTAAAATAAATCAAAGCTGGCAGAGGGAGGGGCTTACATGGTCAAGCAATATGCGGAGGAGGCGTACGTACCCATGGCACGGGGCGTTTTCTCCGCCGACATGGTGACGGCCCGGCAAGGCTGAACAATCGTTGGCGGGTGTGCGCACACCGCGGGGAGAGACGGTTGGCAGCGGCAATCAAAAATCGTGCTCGAGAATCGCCACGGTGCGCCGGCAGAGCTCGCGCGCATAGTCGGTCCATATCCCGCTTCCCCAGTAGCGGAAACAACTGGTCTGGGTGATGAGCAGGTAAAACAAGGCGTTGCGGTAGCGCTTCTCTGACGTGGACACGCCGCGCGTTTTTTCCGAGAACAGAGCGCTGGCCTGCTCCATTGCGCTCAGCACGTTTCCGTAGCCCTCCACCCACGAAAGATTGTTGGTCCAACTGCCGCCATCCATGTTAAAGCGGCCGTCCTCCTTGCGCAGTTCCTCGATGGCCTTCTCGGTGGCATCGGTGCCGGTGCGTCCCTGCAGCCGGTCCCAGATGCGTTTCTGCAGGATCGGCTGGATGGATGGAAAGTCCCGCTCCTGGATTCCCAGCGTGTCGAGATACTCCAGATACTCGGTGACGTTGACCTGCGGAGTATCGGAGCCGGACGCCTCGCGCATCACTTCCAGGAACTTCGCCGGGAACTCGTTCATCATGACGCCGCCGTTTTCGCCATCCGCGATCTGCGCGCATAGCGGTGGGATAGGCTGGCCCGCCACCATCACACGTGACAGGCCCTTTGCTTCGTAGTACGGCTGCATCTGAGCCACCAGCTTGGTGTCGCTGCCCTGGGTTTTCACAATGGCCGTAATGCTCGCGGTCTCGCCCCGCGAGTTTCGGGCTATCAGCCGGTGCGGAATGTGCGGCTGCCGGACCGGGCCTCCGTCCTCCACCCGCTCGACCGAGTGCTCCTGAACCAAAACCCACCGGTAGCCGCATTCCTTGAGCGTCTTTACGAATTCGTGGCAAACATCGGGATGATTCGGCAGCGCCATCTCGGCGGGCGAGAATCCGCGCACCCGGCTGAGCGCCTCCAGCCCGAAGATCGCGGCAAAATGGTGCTGCCACGCGCGCACGTGCAGGCGGTAATCCTGAACCGGGGTGGAGGGAGCGACGGCGTGGCCCCATGCGTTGCCCAGCCATTCCACCGCATGCCAATAGGCCGGATCCAGCGTGATGCTGCGCAGGCTGTCGATAACGTCATCGAGACCCATGGCACGGAGGCCATGCAGCAGGCACCCGGAGTAATCGAGCATGATTCGAGGTTGCTTTCCCTCGTGGATCAACTGTGGGATGAACTCGCCCATGCGCTTGTAGCACCAGGCGAAGATTCCCGCGTTGTACCTGGCTTCGTCGCTGCCCTGGTCCCGCATGTACTGAAGATTACTGATCACGGCGGCGGTGCTCAGATCGGAGCCGCCGGCCGGAATCAGGGGTTGATGCATGTGCAGGGCGCTACTGAAAGCACTGCGGACGCGTCCAAAGTCGATGCCAGAACCTGAGAGATAGACCGCTCCTGCAGGGGCAGAAGCTCGCGCCACCAGTTCTTCCGATCCGCAGATGTTCGGTACTCCCTCTACATATTCGGACAGACTAGTCATACTCATGGCTCTCCATAATCTTATTGATGCGGACCTTTACGATGCCAGCGCTTGCCTGGCTGGCTGCCGCATGTCTTGCGGCTCCGTCATAGACCGTTTTCCCGTTTCGGCGGTCCGCCTGCAGGAACGACGCCGGACCGAAGCGCGAAGACACTAATTCGGAGGAGCATGGTTTTGATACCTGGGTTCGGTCAGATTGCCAGCCGGCGCTGTGTACAGGGCGTTGGACATAAGAAATTATAAAGAACGTATGGCAACTTGTCCAATGGGCTGGGTTAGATGCATCACTTTGCTCAAAAGCCAGCGAAAATCCCCGGGTGGCGCACAGCGCAAATGATGCGGTGAGCGTCCGTAAAGAAAACCATAACGCCGTCCTAATTTCTGCCTAACGAGCGTCAGATATGATTCGTGGTGGCGGGCTGCGATAACGATGAACTGTGCCAGGCAGCAGACTTCCTTATAAACAGAAGACCGCGACGGCTAGAGCGGGCAGCGCCTGGATGAAGTGCCCGGCGCGCACGCGCGTCCAGCAGAAGGGGCCTTATGGCTCGCATGCCGATCGCGCGCTACACGCGGGTGATCTAAAGAAGAAAGGAACGGAAGGAGAAAACCAATGCGAGTTGATGACATCATGACGAAAGGCGTTTCGTTCTGCGATCCGGGAACGAATGCCGCGGCGGCAGCGGAGATCATGTGGACCAGAAACTGCGGCTCTCTTCCAGTTGTCGAGAATGGCGGGCACGTGGTCGGGATCGTAACAGATCGCGACTTGTTCATCGCTTTGGGCACCAGCAACAAGAGAGCCGCCGAAGTGGTGATCGGCGAGATCATGAATCGGGAGCTCTCGCTTTGCGCCCCGGGCGACGACGTCCGCGCCGCGATGAAGACCATGGGGCAGCGGAAGTTGCAGCGCCTGGTCGCAGTGGATAAAGACGGCCGATTGAAGGGGATTCTTTCCATCGATGACCTCGTCCTTCAGGCGGGGGCCGGCGGCCTCTCAAACGAGGACGTCATCAGAACGATGAAGGCCGTCTGCGAGCGCCGGACTCATACGGCGGCGGCCTAGAGTCAAAACGGATCCGATACCGCAACGCGGACGGCATCCAGCCGGCTGGACCTGGAGGGGGCTGAACGACGCGGGTGCAGATCGGCAGTGATATCTATGCCGGCCGTCGCACCCCGCGCCTAGAGGACGCTGGTGGGACAGACCAACCTCATTGGTCGCGGAGCGCGGCCATCGGCTCCACGCGCGCCGCGCGATGGGCCGGAATGAAGCAGGCGAGGAGCGCCGCCGCCATCAGCATGGCCGAGACGCCGACGAAGGTGACAGGGTCGGAGGCCGACACGTCGACCAGCAGACTCGCCAGCAACCGGCTCACACCCAGCGCGGCCACCAGCCCCAGAGCGATGCCGAAACCCACCAGCAGAACGGCCTGACGGATCACCAGGCGGAAGATGGTGACACGCCGCGCGCCGAGCGCCATGCGGATTCCAAGCTCATGCCGGCGCCGGCTAGCCGAATACGAAACCACGCCGTACACGCCAACCACCGCCAGGAGCAAGCCGAGGACGCCCAGCGTGCCGGCGAAAGACGCGCCCACCTTGAAAAGGAAGAACCCGTTGGCGCCCTGCAGAGACTTGTCCATGCTCATGACCTCGTAGACCGGCAGGTTCGGATCGAGCTGCCGCAGCAGGCCCTCGACGGCCGGGGCGAGGGACTCCGGCGGCACGGCGGTCCGCACCTGGAGGACATGGGTCGAATGGTAATCCTGCGTCTGGGGCAGATAGAAGTACATCCCCGGCGCATCGAGAAGGCTGGTGACCTTGGCATCGTGTACCACGCCCACCACGGTCACGAAGGGCCCGGCGGCGGCTTTGTAGCTGAAGCGTTGCCCAACGGCGTCCTGGTGAGGCCAAAGCCGCTCGGCCATAGTCTGGTTGACGATGGCGACCGGCCCGGAGGTGGCGGTGTCGGCGTCCGTGAAGGCGCGCCCTTCGAGAATGCGGATGCGCAGGGTGGTGAAATAATCGGGGCTGACGGCGTTGAGACTCGCGCCCGGCACCTGGTGCGACGGCGAAGGGGCCTGTGCCTCGGCGTAAACCGGGGCGCCGTTGTCGTAATAGCCGAGCGGAATGGAAAACGCGAGGCTCGCCGATTGCACACCGGGCAGCGCCTGGGTGCGGCGGAGCAGCTCGCGGCAAAGGGCCTCCGCCCGCGGCTGGGTGTAACCCTGCAGGCCCGGGTCGAGACTCACATTCAGGACGTTGTGCGGATCGAAGCCGAGGTCGATCGATTCGGCGCGGGTGAGGCTGCGGGTGAACAAGCCAGCGGCCACCAGCAGGATCAGCGAGCCGGCGACCTGCGCAATCACCAGGCCGTTGCGAAGCCAGTGGCGTCCGCTTTCGCCGATCAGGCCGCGGCCGCCTTCGCGCAGAGCCGGGTTCAAATCGGTGCGGGAGACGCGCAATGCAGGGGCGAGGCCGGCGAGGATTCCAGCCAGCAGCGCCGTGCCCGCGACGTAAGTGAACACGCGCCAGTCAAAGACAAACGCCAGCCGAAGGGGCAAGTCGCCCAGCGGCCGCAGGCCATTCAGCAGATAGCCAACCGAATTGCCAAGGATGGCGCCGCCCACTCCGCCCGCCAGCGCCAGCAGCATGCTCTCGGTAAGCAGTTGGCGCAGCAGGCGCCCCCGGCCGGCCCCAATAGCGGCGCGAATCGCGAATTCCTTTTCGCGCGCCGCCGCCCGCGCCAACAGCAGATTGGCGACGTTGAGGCAAGCCACCACGAGCACCAGTCCCACCATCAGCAGAAACACGCTGGCCACCAGGAATTTCGCATCGGCGGCGGCGGGCTCTGGCCGGGCCTTGGGTTCTGAGAATACGCGGACCCGCTGGCCCTGGTCGGCGTGCGGGTATTCTTGCGCCAACCGCTGGCCAATTACGTTGAGCGCCGCCTGTGCGCGCGGGATGCTGACGCCGGGCTTCAAAGTGGCCAGCACACGCATTTCGTGATCGGCGCGCGAGGTAAAGAAATCGGGGTTGGAGCCGAACCCTAACATTCCGATCGGGGCGTAACCATCCATCTCCACCAGGTTGTAAGGGCCTAGGAATTCCTTGGGCACCACGCCGATGACGGTGACCGCTGTGCCATCGAGGCTGGCAGTGCGGCCGATCACGTTCGGATCGCCGCCGAAGCGCTTCTCCCAATAGCTGTGGCCGAGAACCACGACTGGCCCGGTCTTTGGCGCGTCGCCCTCGCCAGGATTGATCAGGCGGCCGAGCGCCGGGCGAATGCCCAGCATGGAGAAGAAGTTACTCGGCACGTAGCTCATGATGAGCCGGTCCGCGTGACCCCGGTAACCGAGCCCAACGATACTAATGTCATAGCCCGTCATACCGGTGAAGATGGCGGACGAGTGCGCCCGATAATCGAGGTAATCGGGATACGAGACCTGGTCGGGATCAGAGTCGGCTTTGCGCTGGACCGCGACGACGGTCAGGCGATCGGCGTCCTTCACCGGCAGAGGGCGGAATAGGAAGACATTGCCCAGGCTGAACACCGCCGTGTTGGCGCCGATGCCCAGAGCCAGGATCAGCAGGGCGACGGTGGTGAAGGCCGCGTCACGGCGCAGGGTTCGAAGGGCGTAGCGAACATCCTGGAGAAGCGAATCGAGCCACGGCAACCCACGTGCGTCGCGATGATGCTCCTTGGCGGCCTCGACGCCACCGAACCGGACGAGCGCTTCGCGGCGGGCGTCCTCAGGCGACAGGCCGCGGCGGATGTTGTCTTCAATGGCGAGGTCCAGGTGTACGGCGAGTTCCTGGTCGAGATCGCGATCCAACTCGCGCTTTCGGAAGAAGGCCGTTATGTGCGCAACTAGCGTCCTCATCTCGTTTCGCCTCCCGGAGACATGGCGAGCATGCGGCCCATGACGTCCGCCAGACGGTGCCAATGGGCGGCGTCGGCGGCGAGCTGCTTGCGTCCATTGCGGGTGATCGAATAGAACTTCGCCTTCCGGTTATTGTCGGAAGCACCCCACTCGGCCGCGATCCATCCGCGCTGCTGCAGGCGCACCAGGGATGCGTAGATGGTTCCCTGGTTCAAGAGCACCTGATTGCCGCTGATCTGTTCGATGCGGCGGGCGATGCCATAGCCGTGAAGGGGGCCAATGGCGTGGAGTGTTTGGAGGACCATCACGTCCAAAGTGCCCTGGAGGAGGTCCAGCTTTTGGTTCGCCATGAAGACTCCTGTGTTGCTACCACATAAAGCCTAACACACCTCATGTGGTAGCACCACAGGCGCAAGCGACGAAAGGCCGTCAGCGGCGGCGACGGCGTTCGGCCCGGGCCAGGCGGCGGCCAACGCACACCCAAGGCGGCAACGTCTTGTAAGTTATGGATTTTATTCTGGCGGAGAGAGAGGGATTCGGACAATGGGAAGGCCAATAGAGCCTCCAAGTTATAGATTCTACGTTGCCGACGATGCCAGATTTGCCACTGTTGCCGTACACCATTGCACGCTATTGCACGCTGGGGGCCCTACCTTCGTGTTCAAGATCAGGCTCAACGGGCCACCCGTCTTTCCACAGCAGGGGGCGAAGCTTCGTTGCCGTTGAGCCACCACATGGACGCCGAATTGGAGCCGACCGCCATGCGAGCGTTCTGAATCTCGCGCGGGCTGTTGACCACGGTAACGGCCCAGAAGAGGACGCCGTAAGTCGGCTTGTTCAGACCATAGGCGAAGCGAAAAAGCTTGATATTGAAATTGGCGGAATCCAGAGCATGCCATGCAAGCTCTTGGCCGGCAACGGTCACTTTGTCGCCGTTGTGCGGAATGACGGTGAACTGGTTGGGGAAGTACTCGGTGTTAAAGGCGTTCCGGATGTAGCTGTCGGTGAACACAGTGTTGGTGCGGTTCGGCTTGTTGATCGGCTCCAGAAGCAGCCAGCGCTGGAGGAAGCCTTCGGAGTCCGGCGCCTTCGGGGACGATGTGGCCGGCGTGAAGAAAGGCGCGATGCTGCGAGGAGCATCGCCGGGCGCAGCGGCGGGAGCCGCACTGCCAGGCACGGCGGAGAAGACTTGAAACGCCAATACCGCCAGGACACCCATTACCAGCATCACAGTTTTGCGGAGTGTGTTCATAGTAGGCCCTTCGCAGGATTTCCGTTACTTGGACGCAGCAGCTCTTTTTCTGAAGCGACCAATGTAAGCGATTTCGTGCCGTAATGTCCAGCCTGCCTCAGCAGTTGTGCCGAATGCGTTATGCGACGGACACCTGAGAGACCCAATCGATCGGATTGTGGTGCCCGAGCTTCAGGTGGAGCGTCACCGGCTTGCCTTCCGGCAAGTGAACATCGACGTTGGCCTTGCCAGCCTGCAGGGGCACTGCCAGCACGCCCGCGGGCGCGGAGATCGTCTCGATCCCCTGCCGGGCAATCAATGTGATGTCCTGCTTTCTCACCGAGGTGACCGTTAGGTCCACGGTCCGAGCTTCCATGTCCCAGGCCAATTTGTCGATCCTCGCGAAGGTCCGGGCCAGCATCCCGTTAATCGATCCCTTGACCAGCGAAGGAGGAAGGGCGGGAAGCACCTCGATCACGCCGGGACGCGAGTACAGCAGCATCTCCATCATGATCGTGGGAACGCCGCCCTGTGCATCCGGCATGGGGAAGGCCCAGGGGTCGTGAGAAGCGCGGAGCGTCGCGGCGAAATATCCCTGCTCAATCAGTTGCCGCAGTTCGGTGTCCACCATGTAGTCGTCTTTGAGCCGCGCCCCCACCAGAGCGCGATGGCAACGGCCATGAGCAGCCAGCCTCTCCGGCACGCGCTTCCGGTCGGCGATCATCGCGGCTCGAGCCAGTTGCGGAGTGCGGTCCGGATCGATCTCGTCGCCTGGCCAGGCCCCGTAGAGGTGAGAGATGTGCCGGTGCGCGTAACGCTCTTCCAGTGTGGGCCAAGACCATTCCTTGAGGGTGCCGTCCTGTTCGAGCAGGTAGGGCGGCAACTTCCCCAGCATCGCTTTCCATTTCGCCATGCTGTCGGCATCGATACCGAGGAGTTCGCATGCCTGGACTAAGTTGGACAGCACTTCCCTGCACACCGCAATATCCATGCTGGCGTTGATCACCAACATCATCGAAGGGTTCAGGTTGCCGGGATTGTTCTCCGGAGAGAAGGAGGGGACGAAGATGTAATTTCCATCTTTGTCGGTGACCGTGAGGAAATCCTCGTAAAACAACGCCAGCTCTTTCAAGGCGGGCACTACCCGCTTGCGGAGGAATTCCATGTCCCCCGTTACCAGATAGTGATCCCAGAATGGGCGAACGCACCAGCCTCCGGCGGAGAGCCAGTAGGGATGCGGCCATAGCTCCCCGGTTGAGGTGGCGCTGGAATAATGGAACGCGACGCCCATCCCTTTGCCAGGCAGGAGGGAGTAATGTGTGCCGCGCATCCCGAAGATGTTCTTGGCATTGACTCGGAAGTCCGGGGCCAGGCTCTCCATCCAATTGAAGTAGGCATCCATGCCTTCCCGCAGATCGCCCTGCGGGCCGGGCGCGATTTGCAGGTTGATATTGGCATTGACTTCGGCCGACATGCTGGGATACTTGCCGCTGGTGAGGATGAACCAGTAGCGCCCCATTTCAAAGATCTTCTCCAGCAAAGCGGGCGAGTAGTCCGGCCGCGACCGCTGATCGGACAGAAGTTCTTCCGTGGACATCCCATGTTGGGAGGCGCCGCCGAAATCCACGGTGACGCGGTTCAGGGCCTCCGACTGGATCTTGCGGTGCCGCTCCAGCAGCGCCGGATAATCCGGGCTGAGCGTTTTCACAGCCACCCGGAGCGCTTCCACCTTATCCTCGCTGTAGTCCGCCCACCATTCGATGCGGGTGATCAGGATCACCGAGGATGCGTTTTCGATGACCAGAGTGCCGTTGTCCATTCGGGCCGAGCCGCCGTTGCGAACGACGCGAGCCACTCCGGCATAGCCGCTGTTGTCCGTCAAGGGATCCAAGCGGCACTTGTAGATCAGCCGCTCCTCGTTGAAGTCTTGCTGGACCTCGCTGGGCCCGCTGCCCGACGGGACACGCCCTTCCGTTGGGCGCATTCGCCCGGCAAACCTCTCCAGTGCGATCCGGACATTCACCGACTGTCCTTTCGGGGCGGTCAGCGATTGGACCACGGCGTTGTCGGGCCGCGACGTGAACATCTGGCGAAGCCAGTCGCCGCGCTCATCGCTCCAGTGAACGCTCACCTCGCTCGACTCGAAATCGACGGTGCGCAGATAGTTGTTGACCGACGCGGTCTTCGGAAGATCGAAGCGCATCAAGAATGCCGGAATTGTGGGGTGCGGATATGTATTCCGCTTGATGGGGCCCTCCTCCATCTTCTGGAAAGCGAACTCCACGGCTTCGCGGTATTTCCCGTCCAGCACCATTTGCCGCACTTGCGGGAATATGTCCGCGACCTTGGGAGCCTCGTAGGGCCGTTTGTATGGCAGCATCAGGCTTTCGTGGCGGAACAGGATCTGCTCCGAGTATGGATCGCAAGTTACCTCGATGTTCATCGCTCCGTTGCCGGAGGTGAGCCCGTCGCTGACCGTCTTACCGGGCGCGATACTGCAAAATCCCCGCCGCGGCACGATGTTTCGCCGGAGCCGCTCCGCCAATGGCATCGGCGAGACCGGCACGTCGTCCGCCCCACTCAGTTCCCTGACGGCAGGCGGCTTAGGCAGGAACTTGTCCTCCCGCGCACGTTTGAGATACTCAGCGGAACGAATCTCTTCCTTCGCCACCTTTGCTTTCGCCGCGGCCGGCGCCGGCTTCGGGGCGCCGCTTTGGTCCGCCGCGAGCGACGGGACCAGATTCGCAGAACTGACCAGTCCGGCAACCGCCGTACCTTTCGTGAGAAAGTCTCTGCGCTTCACGATGCTCTCCTTGGGCCTGTCTTCAACTGAAGCTTCGGAGCCCGTCCAGAATTCTCAACCCACAACGATACAACCCATCTTGGGGCGCGGAAAATGGATGGTCAGATTCCCTTCTTTTCCCTGGACCTCGATGCCCAGGTTGTCGGGATAGAGAACTCGGGCTTTCGGCGCGTCCAGCGGAAGCTCAACAGCGCCCGAGCCCTCCAGGCGCCACACGGCCACGGCCATCCAGCCCGGTGCGCGCATGCCGAGTGCGACGGGATGCTCGCGGTTCGTTACGTCGGGCATGCCGATCGGGTAGAACGGCACCGCTTCCGGCACGTGCTTCCGGATCACATCCTTGTAGATACGAATGCCATTGCTGACCTGCGCCGCGGCGCCACCCGAGATTTTGTCGAGGCGTCCGCTTTGGTGGATGCGGCACAGCATCGCCGTCACCATGTTGAAACTGGCCTGGTCGGGATCGGAGTTCGCCAGGGGATACGACCAGCAGGCCATTTGTTCGGGTAGCACCGCGGCGCTGGACCCCGTGATGATGGCCGGCAGCCGCAGGTAGTTTTCCTGGTCCGTGGCTGATTGAACCTGCAGGCGAGACAACATCGCGTAGTCCATCCGCCCTCCGCCGCTGCCGCAGTTCTCGACGACGAGCGTCGGGTAGCGTTTCAGGATGCCGTCCAGCCAGGTTAGATGTGCGCGGTTGTGTTCGAGCAGTCCCTGGCCGGCGCTGTCCGCGTTCAGGTCGGTGCCCTGCAGCGAATCGACGTTGTAGTCCATTTTGAAGTATCCGACGCCATATTCGTGCACCAGGCGATCGATTACCTGGTCCAGGTAGCCGGTCACGGCCGGATTCCGGAAATCGAGCTGGTAGCGCGAGTTCTTCAGAATCCGTTTGCCGTGCCGCGCCAGAAACCAGCTGTCCGGCTGCTGCGCTAACTGCGAACGGACGCCAGCGACTTCGGGTTCGAGCCAGAGTCCGGGGATCATTCCGAGTTGCTTGACGCGGCCCAACACGAAACCGAGACCATGCGGCCAACGATCCTGGGAAGGCTGCCAGGCTCCGATGGTCGGGCTCCAATCCTCGCCCAGAGTGGCGTACCACCCCGCGTCGATGACATAGTATTCGCAGCCGGCTTTCGCGGCTGCCTCGATCATTGGAAGCTCGTTCTCCTCGGTCGGATTGCCCCACAAACAATTCATGTAGTCATTGAAAATGACGGAGCATCGTTTGTTGTCGGGATGCGGCAGCAGGCAGGCGGCGCGGCGGTAAGCGGTGAGCGCGGCCACCGCTTCCGCGAAGCCGCCGGCGACGCAGCCCACGGCAACCGGAACCGACTGGTAACTCGCCCCAACCGGCAGGTTCTTCCATGCCGCGGAATGCAGGTCGTCCGGGCCGCCCAGCCAGGCATACACATCGTTCGCGCGTTGGCCGCGGGCCGCGGCGTTGGAAATTTCCCAATACCACGACCCGTTGTGTTCGATCTGCCAGAACCACGTCAGCCCCAGACGCGTGTTCTCGACCATCGCCATCGGCAGATACTTCTCCGTCGACCAACTGCCGATGCTGCCGGCCGAAGCCTGCGACCAACTGGTGCGTTCGTTTTCTACGAATCCCAATTCCGACGGGCGGAACACATGCCACTGTGCTTCCGACATCCAGCTATTCACCGCCAGGTGAATCTTCAGCTCGCGGTCGAAGTTTTGACCGTCGCCCAAAGCATGCAGCATCGCGGAACTCAGGAACTCGATGCCCAAGTTTGCGGCGCCGTCATTGGTCGCTCTGGTCCATCGCCGAACCACCGGCACGCCGTCGAACGCTTCGTAGAACGATTCGACCCGGAGTTTCGTGACCGGATCGGAATGCGTCAGTGTGAGAAGCCGGCCATTGCGGGCCGTCTCCTCTCTCTTTTCCACAAAAGCCAGGCGGGCTCCCGGTTCTCCGACGCCCTGTTTCATGCCCGGATCCGGCGAGTCCTCGCCGCTCGATTGGATCGCAGTCTCCACTCCGGAAGACGCCGGCGGTCGCGGCGCTGTTTTCGGATAGCTGGCGGGCAGGAGGGATTTCTGACGCAACTTGTCGGCGGAGAATTCGAAAGAGAACGTCAAATCTGGCGTCGTCCACTCGAAAGGCGCATGCTCAGCGGCTTTCGCATCGGTAACGGCGACGGTAGCGGGCAACGCGGTCCCCATTGCCGTCACACCGGTCGAGCACAAAAAGGTCCGGCGATTCATAATCTTCGTCCTCAGGTCAGCCTGCCCTTACTCAAATGTAATGGTGTACTCCTGGCGCGGTTCGAGACGAACGCGCCAGACGCCCCCAGACTCGGCGATCGAAATCGTTCGGCCTCCGGATTGAATCCTGGCGATGCGCTGGCCACGCGGCGGTTTCAGCTGGAACTCGCCGGCCACACCCGGACGCAGCGCGCCGGAAACCGCCCGGCCGCCTTTCCAGGATGCGTCCACTTCCACGTTGCCGCGGGCACGCAGTCCATGGAAGCGGCCTTCCGGCCAGGCAGACGGAAGCGCCGGCAGAAATGCGATCACTCCCGAGTGGCTCTGCAAGAGCATTTCGGCGACACCGGCGGCGCCGCCGAAGTTGGCGTCAATCTGGAACATGCGGCTTCCGTTCAGCAGCGTTTCAGTGGCCGAGGAAAGCAGGTTGTTCACGTGCCCGTATGCGCGATCGCCGTCTTCCAGCCGAGCCCACAGGTTCGAATACCAGCCGGAGGACCAGCCGCGCCTGCCCGCGCCGTTTTGCACTCTGCGCTCCAGCGAAACGCGCGCGGCTTTGGCCAGTTCAGGGGCGCCCCGCAACGTAATCTCGTCGGAGGGATACAGCGCGAACAAATGCGATACGTGACTCATTCCCGGGCTGGGCTCGTCGTAGTCCTCGCTCCATTCCTGGAGCTGACCGAGTTTTCCGATCTTGAGATCGGGGATGCTCTTCAGCGCCTTTTCCAGTTCGGTGCGGTAGCCGGCGTCCGTTCCGAGAATCTGCGAGGCGGCCATGGTCGCATGGAAGAGCGCGTAAATAATCTCGTAGTCCATGCTGGCGCCGACCGTCTGCCGACCCACCGTTCCATCCGCCATGCGATAGCTGTTCTCGGGCGAATAGGACGGGTTGGTGACCAAATGGCCCTTGCCGTCGTCGACCAGAAAGTCCAAGAGAAACAGCGAAGCTTCCTTCATGATGGGATAGGCTTCGCGACTGAGGAAGGCGCGATCCATGCCGTATTGATAGTGCTCCCAGAAATGGAGGGCCAGCCACGCTCCGCCCATCGGCCAGATACCGCAGTAGGCATAATCGACCGGCGCGGTGTCGCCCCAGGCGTCGATGTTGTGATGAAACGCAAAGCCCCGCGCGCCGTACATCTCCTTGGCGGTGCGGCGGCCGCTTTCGAGCGACATCTTGACCAAGTCGAACAGCGGCCCGGTGGTCTCCGCAAGGTTGCCCACTTCGGCCGGCCAGTAATTCATTTGCAGGTTGATGTTCGTGGTGTACTTGCTGTCCCATGGCGGGGCCATGAGTTCGTTCCAGATGCCTTGCAGGTTGGCCGCCATCGTCCCCGGCCGACTGCTGCCCATAAGCAGATACCGGCCGAACTGAAAGTACAGCGCCGAAAGGCCGGGGTCCTCCCGGCCTTTTCTGAGGCGGGCCAGTCGTTCGTCGGTCGGGAGGCTCTCGACCGCAGGATCGGCAGCTGGAGGCGCCAGCACCACCTCCACGCGGCGAAAAAGCTTCTCGTGATCCGCGAGGTGCGTGCTCTTCAGAGCGGAATACGGCTTTGCTGCACGAGCCAGGTACTGGTCGCAAGCCGCGGCCGGATCGCCGCCGCGATAGTCCGTCGCAGCTACTACCAACAAGGTCACGGCATTCGCCTTGGAAATAACCACGCCGGTGCCAGAGACCTCCAGGCGACCGCCTTCGTTGATGGCGCGCAGGACGCCGCGGAATTTCACGCCCCTCGGCTCCAGTTGGTCTGTTTCGGCCTTGAGTTTCTCGGGTGTCAGCCTCGGGCTGATCCAGAAATTGGTGTGGGTAATTGCTTCGCCCTGCAAGACCACGCGGTCGGGCGCGGCCACGGTGGTCTGGGCATCCTGGGAGCGCGTCAGCGTGGCATGAAACGACAACCGGCCGGGCTTATCGCAGGTAAGGTGGACCACCAGCGCCTGGTCCGGAGCGGAGGAGAATACCTCGCGGGTGCAGGCCGCGTCGCCAATGCGATATGTCACGCGCACGATGCCCGTCGCGAGACTCAACTCGCGCCGGTAGTCTTCGGCGTTGTCGTTGCCGGAGAACTCGATATTCAGGTCTCCCAGCGGCTGGTATGGCGGTTGCCGGTTCGGAATCCCCATCATTTTCTGTTCTTCCAGCGCCTCCGCCTCCTTCACCTTGCCTTCGAACAACAGGCGGCGGACCTCCGGCAAGGCCTTCAGCGCCTCTGGATTGATGCGGTCCCGCTTTTTGCCGTTCCAGATGGTGTCTTCGTTCAGTTGAACACGCTCCTTGGAGATGACGCCAAAGACCATTCCGCCGATTCTGCCGTTGCCGACAGGGAGCGCGTCTCCCCATGTTTGAGCGGGGTGCCGGTACCAGAGCACGGGGTCAGCGGCCGAAAGCGGGGCCGCGGCTATATACAAGAAGAAAACAGAAGGTATGAAAACACGTCTCATATTGCCCTTTCAGCCGGCAACCCCGAGCCAGACAGCATTCATAGAGCGACTCTAAGCCGCCCACTTTTCAACTTAGACTCTCCTGTCTCAATTCATCCCAAGATACCGGGTTTCATTGCAGTTTCACGCGAACTTCTTCGCCCGAGTAGGCCACGGACCGAGTCCCGGCAGATTCGTCCAGGCCGCCTCCGCGCTGCTGGTCCACCAGCACAACCCGGAAGGTACGCTGCTGCAACATTCCTTTGTAGCCGCCGGCGCGCTTGCCGATGGTCAGCGTTTTCGTTGCGTCGTCCCAGCGGAGCGGAATCGTCGTATAGGCGCCGTGTTCGTAGTCGTAGGAATCGCCTGCGTCTTCGTAGAGGGTGAACGAGCCGTTCGCCCCTGGATAGACGCGCACTTCGAGCGGATCGGCAGGTTTCTGGTCCACGTATTCAACGTCCGGTCCGAGCGGCAGGATCGAGCCCGCCGGAACATACAACGGCATGGACTCGGCGGGCGCGGCAGCCTCCACCCGGTTGCCTGCCGTTTCGCGCTTACCCGTCCAGAAATCGTACCAGGCACTCTTGCCGGGGAGATAGACAGGGCGCGAGGAAGCCCCCGCCGTGGTCACTGGGTTGACCATCAACTCCGGACCGAACAGATACTGGTCGGCAACCTTGAGCGCGTCATGATCGCTGGCGAAGTCCATCACCAGAGGGCGCAACATCGAACTGCCCTTGTCGGTGACCTCCCAGGAGACCGAGTATATGTAGGGCATCAGGCGGTAACGCAGTCGTTCGAAATTCCGTAGTGTCTTTTGAGTGGGCTGGTCGAATTGCCAGAACTCCTTGCCGGCGCCGGTGCCGTGCACGCGGAACATGGGCGTGAAGGCGCCGAACTGGAACCAGCGCACGAACAGCTCCTGGTATTTCGGGTCTTTGGGATTCCCTCCGAAGAAACCTCCGATATCGGTGTTCCAGTAGGGAACGCCGCTCATCGAGAAGTTGAGGCCCGCCGGGATCTGCTTGCGAAACACGTCCCAGTTGCCCTGAATGTCGCCCGACCATGAGATGGCCGAATTGCGCTGCTGGCCGGCATAGGCGGAACGAGTGAGGGCGATGACGCGCTTCTTGTCCGTCTTCGCGCGCTGGCCCTGATAGATGCCCGTGGTTGTCATCAGGGGGAAGGCATTGAATACCGCGGCTCCCGGACCCTCGGCCGTGGAAAACGTGCGATACTCGCCCCATTTCCCGCTGAGCTCGGGTTCGGTGGCGTCAAGCCACCAGCCGTCCATGCCCATCGTGCCGAGGCGGTCCCAAATCTGTCTCCAGTAGATGCGGCGGCCTTCGGCATTGAAGGCGTCGTACCACTTGCCTTGCCCCTTCGGATATACATTCGGAATCACGGGAGGGTAAAGCGCGCCGGCCTGCTCCAGTTCCTTTTCATTGGCGGTGTCGAGATCGAATCGCGCCCACACTGAGATCAGAATGTGCGCATTCATCTTGTGGATGGACTCCACCATGGCCTTCGGGTCCGGATAACGCGTCGGGTCGAACTCATGCGAACCCCAGCCGCCCGGCTTCCAATACTGCCAATCCTGCACGATACCATCGAGAGGCATATGGTTCTCGCGGTATCGCGAAACGATTCCGAGCATCTCCTCCTGGGTGGAGTAGCGTTCCTTGCACTGCCAGAACCCCCAGACCCACTTACCCAGCAGCGGCGCCGCGCCGGTCAGCTTGCGGTATCCGGCGATCACGCCGTCGGGCTTGGGGCCGTAGATGAAGTAGAAGTCGATCGCCTTGCCGGTTTCCGAGGCCCAGCGCAACAGGCCTTCTTTGCCTTTTATGCCAACTTCGACATCGGTAATCGCGGGTTTGTCCCACAGCATGCCGTAACCGCGACTCGAAACCAGCATCGGGATGCCGATCTCCATGTTCTTCTGCTGCAGGTGGACCGAGGTCCCGCGATAACTCATGTAACCGTCCTGGTGCTGGCCAAGGCCGTAAACCTGTTCATCAGGCGCGAGCGTAAAGCTGTCGCCGGCGGTGGACTCGCGGGGACCCTTCTCTTCGAAGATCGTCCTGCCCGCCAAGTCGCGGAACGAAACGAGGCCCGTACTCTTGTCAACGTGAGCTCGCAACGCGCGCGTGGAGAGGTCCACGGCGGCTCGCGTTTCCTGAATCTCGAAGGGAACCGCGGCAGGCGCGGAAATCACACTCAGACTGTGAATGGCCGGAATCTCCGCGCCGGGCGCGTAGGTAACCCGCACGACGCGGTCGGACCAGACTTCGAGGCGAAGCACTCCGGCGTCGAACCGTATCGTTGCGCCGTGCGCCTGTTTTTCCACCGCCGGAGCCGCCGCGCGCACGGGCCAACCGCCGAGCGCGACCGCGGCAAGAACCAGGACTTGCCAGTTGTTTGTCATGGGAATCTCCTTGCCGGAACCTCATCGCCGGCCGCGTCAGCCGGAGCCGGACGGTGGCGCCGTGACTCGAGCGCTTGCCAGGCTGGCCGCGCCAGGCCCGGCGCTTCACCGATCCCGCACCGCCGGCACGGAAGGCCGCGGCTCGGCCCGTTTCGCGGTAATCGCGAGTTTGGCCGGCATCAATTCCGGACCATCCCATCCCTCATTCACCGCTTCGATGCGGATCTCGCCGGGGCGCCTGCCGGCTTGCAGGATCACCTGCGCCAGGCCGTTGAACAGTGAACGCGTGGGTTCTTTGTCGCTCTCCTGACTGTTGGGATCGCCGTTGCCCACGCCAATCAGCGTTCCGGCGCCGGAGACCTTGAATCCGATCCTGTTGTTCGCAGTGGGCACCGGCCGGCCTTCCCGGTCGAGGACTTCCACTTTCAGGATGGCGATGTCTTCACCGTCCGCGTCGATCTCGGTCCGGTCGGCCGTCAGCCGGATGGACGCCGCCGGCCCGGTGGTCTCTCGCTTCCTTGTCAGAAGCACCTTGCCATCCTTCGAAGCCCGCGCCTCGAGGACGCCAGGCTCGTACTTCACCTTCCACTCCAGGTGGCCCAGATGCGGGACTTTCTGGCTGCCCAGGCTCTTGCCGTTGAGGAACAGTTCCACCTCGTCGAGGTTGGAATAGACCCACACCGGAATTTCGATGCCTTCCCGTCCGAGCCAATCCCAGTGCGGGAACAGATGAAGCGACGGCTCTTTGCGCCAGCACGCTTTGTAGTAATAGAAGTAGTCCTTCGGGAAGCCGCACATGTCCACAATGCCGAATTGCGAGTTGATCGAGGGCCAGCCGTACGGCGTCGGTTCGCCGCGATAATCGAAACCCGTCCAGGCGAACCCGCCCGCTTCCCATTCGCGCGTGGCATAGAAATTCCACCATGCTTCCGGCGTTTTGCCCCATGGCACAACGCCGGTGTAGGAGTTCACCGTGTTGCGCAGCGGATCGGTGGCATACTCGCCCCGCGTGCTGACTGCGCTCGAGGTCTCCGATCCATAGACGGGACGCTTTGGGTACTTCTTGTGGAACCCGTCGGGACGGTCCTCGCCGTAGTTGAAGCCTATGATGTCGAACGCGTCGGAGACGCCCTTCTCGTTGGTCCCGTTGACGGCGGCTGAGACGGGGCGCGTTGGGTCGAGTTCGTGGCAGAACCGGACCATACGCCAAGCGATCTTCGCGCCCTGCTCCGCCATTGCGTCCTGCAGTTGCCACTCTTCGTTGCCGATGGACCAAATGATGATCGAGGGCGAATTGCGATAGCGCTTAACCATGAACTCGAGTTGCCGCATGCCCTCGGGATTCGAACTCATCTGGCGGCTCTCGCACATCATCATCATGCCCATACGGTCGCACGCTTCCACCAACTCGGGCGTGGGCATGTTGTGAGAGGTGCGGATGGCGTTGCAGCCCATCTCGCGCAGCACGGCGAGGCGGAACCATTGCAGGCGGTCGGGCAATGCCGCGCCCACGCCGGCGTGGTCCTGGTGGTTGCAGGTGCCTTGGATTTTGAGGGACTTGCCGTTCAGGAAAAAGCCCTTGTCCGCGTCGAACACCGCCGTGCGCACGCCAAAGGAGACGCGCTCCGCGTCGCGCGCCTCGCCATCCGATTCCACGGTCACGATAACCGAGTACGTGTTGGGCTCATCCACCGACCAGAGCGCCGGATTCGAGAGCGTCGCCGTGGCGCTGTAGCTGGCAGAACCGTCGACGGCGACGGTTTGCGGCGGGGCTTCGACCGTCGCAACCGTAGCCCCCTTGGCATCGAGAATCTTCCAGCTCACCTTGGCCCCGGCGGCCTGCTTGCTTTCGTTCTTCACCACCGCCGCCAGCGCCACCGTTGCCGAATTGCCGTTCACCGTGGCGCGGACGGTGCTGTCCCACTTGGCCAGATGAACCGCGCCGGTCTTAGTGAGCCAGACGTGGCGATAGATTCCGGCGCCCTCGTAGAACCAGCCATCGCCGAAACTGGCGTCGACGCGAGCCACGATGTAGTTCTTCCCGCCATAGGCCAGGAAGTCGGAGATATCGAAACGGAACGGAGCGTAACCGTTGTCATTGCGCCCAAGGAAACAACCGTTCACGAAGACCAGCACGTCACGGAAAGCACCGTCGAACTCGACCCAAATGCGCCGGCCCAGGTCGCTGGCGGGGATCTCGAACACGCGCCGGTACCAGCCCACGCTGGTCTCCGGATAGCGCCGCCCGAGCGGCTTATAGCCATGCGACTTCTGCTCATCGTCTCGGACGAAAGGCAGTTCGACGGCCCAGTCGTGAGGCAGGTCAAGTGTCCGCCACTTGGAGTCGTCGAAGCCGGCCTTTGCGAACTTGAATTCGCCGGCATGGGAGAAGTCGCCCTGGCCGAAGCCAAATCCTAGATCCTTCGACGGGTCTGAGGCATGGCCGAACGTGAACTTCCAGCCGAAGTCCAAGAGCAGCTGCTCTCGCGGTGCAACGGCGGAAACGGCCGCCGCCGAGCCCGCAGGCGCGCCGCTTCCGAGCAGCGCGGCGGCACGCCCCCAGGCGGAGCGGGCGAGCAAGGACGAGGCGGAGACAGCCAGTCCGGAAGAGAGCAAGTTACGACGAGAGATGCGCGGCATAGGAACCTCGAAGGTTAATAGATTCGGTACGCGAGATATAGTACGCGCAGGTCAAGCAGGTGGACCATGCATGAGAGCAGATGGCATCCGGCAACCTGGGCTTATGACTGGCATCGGTTTTCAGGCCAACGTCACTTTCAGCGCAGCCGCATAATCCACCGCCGGCCGATACTGCTTCGGAAACTCGACCCGCAGACCATCGGCACTCTGCTCCCAGTTCACGGTGTCACCCGTTCCGAGAAGTTCCACCCGGGCCACCTTGCCCGGTCGGGTCGCGGCCGAAGATCCCAGCGACTGCACGACGATTGGTTCCGTCGGCCAGCCCAACACCAGGGCGTACACTACGTTGTTCGGCTTGTTGCGCGTGAATCGGATGTCTTGCGCCCCCAGCGCGCTGACGCTGTTTCCCTGGAACGATCCGCTCTTCACACTGTGCGGGCCTTCGCCAGGGATCTTCCACGGCCGGGTCGCGTAGATGGCTTCGCCATTGACCTGCATCCACGCGGTCACGCCGTCGAGCACGGCGATTTCTTTGCTGTCGATGGTGCCGTCAGGCTTGCCCGGGATGTCGAGAACGAAGGTGCCGTTCTTGCTGACCGTGTCGATGAGCCAGTGTATGACATCGCGCGGGGGCAGGTAGCCGCCGTATTCGCCTGGCTTGTCGCAGAGAGTGCGGCGGTAGTGCCACTCGCCGATGCAGGTCTCCGACTGCCAGGGATGATCCATGATCCCGCTCGTGATCCCGCGCTCGTAGTCTGCGACCAGCGCTTTGGCCAGACGATCGGGAACGTCTTTTCCGTTCAAAACCGCTTCCATCCTGCCCCCGGTGGTCCTTAGGCTGTGGTTGTAAAAGTACGCTCCGATGTTCATACCGCCCCAGCCCAGCGGCAGCAGCGAATTGTCGAAGTAGAGGAGGTCCGGATTGTGCTGGTCGATCAGGTCGCGCGTCCGGTCGTAGAAGTTCTTGACGTAGGAGATGTCGGGTAGCGCGCCGAGCGGGTGCTTCACGCCGTAGAGGCGCTGCGGGTCGAGCCCCAGCCACCACTGGTCTCTGCCTCCGGAGGCGGTGAGTTCGCCGTCGTAGGGCACGCCGGCCAGCGGGCCAGACTTGTCCGCGCCATGGGAAGGTTGGAACCACCACCAGTTGCGCGCCTGGTGCACCGTGACCCCGAGGCGCAGCCCCTGCTTGCGCGCGGCGGCCGCCCATGTGCCGATCACATCGCGATGCGGGCCAATCGCGGCGGCGTTCCACGATTGATGCCTGGAGGCCCAAGCGTCGAACCCGTCGTGATGATTGGCCAGCGCAATGAAAAACCTCGCGCCCGCCTTCTTGTAGCGCGCGATGAGTTCGTCGGGTTCCCAGTTCAGCAGCGTCCACTGCGCGCAGAGGTCCTTGTATCCGAAGCGCGAGGGCGGCCCGTAATGTTCGAGGTGATACTTGTATTGCGGCTGGCCCTCGACGTACATATTGCGCGCGTACCAATCGCCGGCTTCGGGCACGCACTGCGGACTCCAGTGGGCCCAGATGCCGAACTTCGCGTCGCGGTACCACTCCGGTGCGTCGTACCCGAGCAGCGAATCCCACGTAGGTTTGTACGGGCCCTCTCCCGCGAGATTCGGGATCGGTGACTCCATGGGCACGCCGTCCCAGCTTCCGCCCGGGATGGGCAGCGCGCCTGACTCGCCCCACGCCGATGGTTTGCCTGCCGCGTCGTCCGGCTTCGCTTCCACGATCTGGCTGCCGCTCAGCCGGTAGAAGACCCTCTTTTCCGGCGGCAATGCGCAGAACTGTGCGTAGTCCATGGTGTAGCGATTGAATCCGTCCGGCGGCCCCGGGCGGCTATCCTGGGCGGTCTCCCCAAAACCCGGGATGGGCTTCCATGCGGCTGTACTCGCCAGATACTTGCAGAAATCCCGTCGCTGCATAGGGGCTCTTGTCGTTCTGGCGAAGCGGCCCGTCATCCGGCCCGCTTCGTCATCGCGGACTTGACGCCAACGAGTGCCGATCATAGCAAACGCGATCCGCGCGAGTCAACGATACAGTCATCGATATAGTGTGCGTGAAGCCGCGAGGACGGGAGGTGAGTCGGCCCGGGGAGTTTCACCCCGAGCCGCTCTCAGATCAGCAAAGCCGCCCTGGCCAAATATCCTTTGGGCGGCACGAGGCCGATGGCTCGCGCGTTTCATAAGGACGGCTCCGTGGCGGAGCGGTAAGCGCCCCAGCCAATCAGGTTCGACTTATTTCGCCCACGCCTCACCTTCCGGCGTCCGGCGCCAGGCAAAGTACCCATCCAGCACATTGAGCGATTCGGCACTCGGCACCGGTCCCGTGTGGGGAGTCTGGGAGAAATACATCACCATCGCGTTGGCGTCGCTGAAGGCTGGCCATGTGGGGAGTTCCTCACCGTTGGGGTCGCCGCGCTTGGCGAAGTTCGTCCAATAGGTCGCCATGGCCTCCGAGATCGCCTCGTCCGTCTTCGTGATCTGCGGATTCGACGCGTCCAGGTGCTGGAATACGTACGACACATCGGCGCCATGCGGCGAGCCGTATCCGGCCCGCGGGGAATCGGCGGGATATTCCGGGTGTTGGTCGAAGTAGTAATAGAAGGCCTTGGATTTCCCCGTTTGGGCCTGCAGCCGCGCCCAAATCCAGGTGTGCCAGCCGAACGCCGCATCGCGCGTCAGGTCGCGTGCGGTTTTCGGAACTGTGGTGGCGTCAGTGGGGTACGCCTTCAGGAGACGATCCGCGAACGGTCCGTAGCGGGCCTTCACGCCGGAGATGTAGTCCGCCGGCGTGCGGGGAGGCGAAAAGCTCGCGCCTTCGTCGGAGTTGTAGCCAACCAGGATCGGCGTGTCATTGTACCGCTTCGCCTCATACAACTTGTATTGATCGTCCGGAATCACCCATCCGTCGATAATCGGCCACGCCATGCCCACGCCGCGTCCGCCCGCTGGAAGTTTGTCGGCGGAGATCTTCCGCAAGTCCGCGATGGACGCTACACCCGCGCTCTTCGCGTAAGTTTCGCCGGAACGCTCGGCATCCGCCAGCCGTTTCAGATTCTCGCCAGGGAACGTTGTGGGTCGAGGCGGGCCGAACGAGCCGCCGCTCTGCGATATCGCGCCATAGAAGAGTCCGTGCGCCAGCGGCGACGCGCACAGCATGCTGACTGCGATGCCGCCGGCCGATTCGCCGAAGATGGTCACTCGCTGCGGGTCTCCGCCGAATGCCGCGATGTTCTTTTGCACCCACTCGAGGCCCGCGATCATGTCGAGCAGCCCGTAATTCCCCGAAACGTGATTCTCGCTCTCGGCGCTCAACCCCGGGTGAGCCAGGAACCCGAGTTGTCCGACCCGGTACGCGATGCTCACCAGCACCACGCCCTTCGTGGCCAGCCGCTCGCCACTGTAGCTTGGCTCGGAGGTAGCCCCCGCGTTGAACCCGCCGCCGTAAATCCAAACCAGAACGGGAACGCGATCGTCGGCGGATTTCGCCGGCGTCCACACATTCAGGTACAGGCAATCCTCACTCATTCCAGGACCCGAATTGGCATCCGCAAGGTTTCCCATTCGCTGCATGCATCTGGGTCCGAACTTCCCAGCTTCTTTCACTCCGTCCCACTTCGCGGCGGGCTGAGGCGGGCGCCATCGCAGGTCGCCCAGCGGCGGTGCGGCGAAGGGGATCCCTCTATAAACGGTCAATCCTTCTTCCACTTTTCCCTGAACCAATCCGCCTTCGACTTTTACCGGCGGGGGTGTCTGGGCTACACACAACCCGCTCGCAAACATTGCAACCAGGAACGCTCTCTTCATGGATGTCGCCTTCCGTCTCTGTCAGCTTCTACTTCATGTAGCCCTTCTCTTTGTAGTAACGGGCAGCACCGGGATGCAGCGGGACCTCATACCCGTTCCAAACCGTGTGGACGTTATAAGAGAAGTTCAGGTGTCTCCACTGCAGCAACTGCTGTTGTTCGTCCATCGCTTTCGCGACGTCATATGCAAAGCTGTCCGGCATGTCGGCGCGTCCATAAATAGCCGTACCCGTGCGCACAACGGTCGGGATTGGCCGTTCGATCCCGCGATACAGCCCCGCGGGGATGATGCCGCGCTCCTGTTCGCCGTCTTTCGCCAGTTCCGTCAGCAAATCGTCCGGCAACTCGATGAAGTTGAGGTCGAATTTCTGGCTGATCTCCGTCCAGATTCTCCATTCGGGAGCAGTCGTCATGCCGCCGCCTCCTCCGATCGCTACGTCAAATCTCTCCCGGTCTTCCGGCGTGCTGCCGATGTGACCGCCGGCAGCCTCGATGGCTTGCCGCGAGAGGCCGAAGTGAGCCAATATGCGCCCGGAGTCACTGCCGATTCCCGCCGTGAGTATCCGGACGGGCCAGCGTCTCTCGCGGATCTGCGACAGGTCCGTAATGCCGGTGGCAGCTTTAGCCGCGACCAGAACATAACTGGGATCCTGGATGTTGGCGAGCAAACGCAGGTTCGTCCTGGGCTTCTCGTTCGCGTAAGGGCCCGTTCCCCGGTATGCGTTTCGCAGGAATTGGATCGCCACCGCGCCGAAGTCGACGGCTCCCAGCCCCGGCGCATTTCGCGGCGCGAGAATCTCGGGCACGGCGGGATCGGCCTTATAAGGGGGCGGCGTTCTGGCTTCGCTGACGATGCGCGGAGCATCGGCCGCGTTGCAGTTATAGCAAATCTGCACGTCGTAGCCGTACGGCTTCATCGCCGTTTGCACGACCTCTGCCATCGCGCCCCACGGACATAATCGGCACGCTCCGCCGAATACCGGCTTCTTCTCTGGAATACCCGTCTGTCCTGCAGCGAAAGTCGTAGCGGCGAGTAGAGCCACGATTAACGACGGCAACGGAGTACGAAATCTCGACACGCTCTCACCTCAGCTTCTGACCTCCGATAGTGTATATCCTAGCGGCAATAAACGAAATCGCTTACACAAAAGATTGCCCTGAGCGCTGGCATGCACTCCCAAACTGGGCGTAAGCCATTGCGGCAACCGCCGCAGCCGCCTACAATATCGATTCCCTCGCGGACCACGACTCCTACCAGCAGGCATTCCAGCGGCTGGTGAGGGACCTGAAGGCCGAGGACAAGGTGATAGTCAGAGCGGACGAGGAGTGATGGGCAGTGTTGCGGAGAGCAACTGCCGGGTAGAGGGAGGCGCTGGGCACAGCGAAATCAGGCGGCCAGGAGGTGAGGGCCGGCGAGGTGTTTTATGGAATGCGCTGAAAAGAAGGGATTTCCCGGTTTTGGATTTTTCCGGCAGGGTGCCAACTGCGCCTTGCGGGGGCGAAGACGGCTCTCGGAGGAAAGAATGCAACTCGCAGGACCAAAGGACGCGGTTGGGTTTATACTGGATCGGACTTGGAAGTCCAAAATGGAACTTCCGGATCTTATGGCTGGCCCCACGCGGCGTGAAGACCCGAAAGACCAGCTGTCCCGCCTCAGCTGGAAATGGAAAGAGCGCTCACCCGTTAAGATAGCGGAGAGAGCGCGTGACGAAACCACGAAAGCATTACAGCGGAGAAGAGAAGGTCGCCATTTTGAGGCGGCATT